>ERZ810302.8-NODE-8-length-169101-cov-16.3025_pt1 | contig 169101 bp, 151 predicted proteins | sample MGYA00520484_ERZ810302 | MGnify/ENA primary metagenome ERZ810302 (study PRJEB31588, sample SAMN03401223) | human gut metagenome | study: EMG produced TPA metagenomics assembly of the PRJNA231909 data set (A prospective, longitudinal analysis of the... | reverse complement strand
TTAAGCTTACTTGTGCCGAAGATAGTTAGCTGGAAACGGCTTGTGAAAATAGGTAGTCGCCGACTTAACAGAAAGCTCTGAGATGAAAGTCTCAGGGCTTTTTTGTTGCATAAAAATATGGCATGATTTTTGGTTGTAATGCCAATAGGTCAGGACTTGACAGAAACACTACTATGTAATACAATGTAGATAAGCTACTACGCATTACATACTAGCAGAAAGGAGGACTTATGGAAAACAACGCACAGCTTTTAAAAGGTGTTCTGGAATACTGTGTACTGAAATTGATTGCGCAAGAGCCGACATATGGCTATGAGATCGTGATGCATCTGAAACAGGTCGGATTTTCTGACTTGAGCGAAAGCACACTCTATCCGCTGCTATTGCGCTTGGAGCAGCAGGGAAAGGTTACGGTAGAGCGCAGACCTTCTCCCAAGGGGCCGAGCCGAAAATACTACATTGTAACGGAAGAAGGACGGCTGGCGCTTCTTGAGTTCCGGCAGGATTGGAGCCAACTTTGCCAGCTGGTGGAAAAAATTTTTAAGGAGGAGCCAGATGAATAAGTATTTTGCATTGCGAAAAACAAACCGGATGCGTACTAAGCTGCTGACCGAAGAAAGTCAGGCACAGCTTAAAGAAGTGATTCGTTATCTTCGCCGGGTCAGCTGGGACTTCTGTGGCATCGAACTGGTGCGCAGCGATTTGCTTGATATTGCCATCCAAGTCAACACGGAAAATCAGGAACTGTTTCATTCGATTTCGGACGCAAAGACCTTTGTGGACGAGGTCAAGCCCAGCTTGAAAACACTGAGAGCCGGGGATTACTTCTGGTATGTTGCACCTCTGTATTTCTTTTTTGGGTGGGGCATTGAAGGGTTGCTGCTCTATCCGATTATTGGAAATTGGGTTTTTGAGCTTTCGGTAGGCTATCTGATGCAGCTTGTTGTTGCAGTGGCGGCGTTTTGCATACTGTTCCGCCGGATGATGGAGCAGGTGGGCTTTCCGCCGCGAGAGCATTGGCTGAAATATGTTGCATGGCTGGTGCTTTATATCGTGATTCTGTATGGAACGGGCTGGTTTTTTAACCAAATCGCTGGCAATCTCGTGTTGTTGCGGCTTCCGATTCTTAGCTATTCAATCGTTTGTCTGCTTCTGGGTGCGGGACTGTATGCAATTCATTTCTGGCGATATGGAAACGACCCACGGCTGAGTGCTCGCATATAAAACAAAAAGCGGCTCCGCTGCACTGTGCATAACAGTGCGGCGGAGCCGCATACTTTATTGGGTGGTGTACCGGTTAGGATACGAGCTTTTGCTTAGCCCTTGCCTGCGCAGCCGAACAGCTCGATCTTCTCCTTGCACTTGGCCTCGATGGCCTTTGCGCCGGGAGCCAGCAGCTTGCGGGGGTCGAAGCCCTTGCCCTGCTGATCCTTGCCCTCTTCGATGTACTTGCGGGTGGCCTCAGCAAACACCAGCTGGCACTCAGTGTTGATGTTGATCTTGGAAACGCCCAGGCTGATGGCCTTTGCGATCATCTCATCGGGGATGCCGGTGCCGCCGTGCAGAACCAGAGGAATGTTGTTGGTGGCCTTATGGATGCGGTCCAGAGCCTCGAAGTCCAGACCCTTCCAGTTTGCGGGGTAGACGCCGTGGATGTTGCCGATGCCGGCAGCCAGGAAGTCGATGCCCAGAGCGGTGATCTTTGCGCACTCCTCGGGATCAGCGATCTCGCCAGCGCCTACAACGCCGTCCTCAACGCCGCCGATGGAGCCGACCTCGGCCTCGATGCTCATACCGTGAGCGTGTGCCAGAGCAACCAGCTCCTTGGTCTTTTCCACGTTCTCCTCGATGGAGTAGTGGCTGCCATCGAACATGATGGAGGAGAAGCCGGCCTCAACGCAGGCCTTGCAGCCCTCGTAGGTGCCGTGGTCCAGATGCAGAGCAACGGGAACAGTGATGCCCATGGAATCGACCATGGCGCTGACCATAGCGGCAACGGTCTTGAAGCCGGTCATGTACTTACCTGCACCCTCGGAAACACCCAGAATGACGGGGCTCTTCATTTCCTCGCAGGCGGTCAGGACTGCCTTGGTCCACTCCAGATTATTGATGTTGAACTGCGGCACACCGTAGTGGCCATCGCGTGCCTTGAGCAGCATTTCGGTTGCATTTACCAACATTATTCATTACCTCCAAAAATTATCGGGGTTCCGGCTCTGCCACACACCGCATTGTGCATGGTTTAACGAGCCCACATGGTTAGTATACCCCAAACTGCGCCTAAAATCAATCCGAACAGGCGCTTTTTCTTGCATAGAGCTGCTGCGGAACAGGCACGGCACAAAGCGGCTGATGCAGCAGCGGCAGAAATGTTCTGCGCCTGGCGACAAAAATCCATATATGCTGCAACATCTGCCTTGCGCATCGATGACGCGGGTTTTCAACACATTTTAACATTCGTCAAAATGATGTTGGAGAAAATTGCAAAAGCGGACAATTTCCGGTTCAAAAAATTGTCATAATTCCGACTTGAATTTTACAAATTGTAAGACTTTTGCTAAGATATGGGGGAAGCTGCTGTTGAAAACCCGGTGGAAACTGTTTAATTCCACCCGGAAAACGGGCGCTATGACTGGACTTTTACACACTTTCCACCGAGTTTTCAACTTGTGGAAAAACTACAGAGCGTTTACGGAATGTATAGACGTTTTTTGTGGAAAACTTTTGACCTTGGCAAAACGGCGGAATTGCACCCCGCCGACCGGGCAGCGGGCAAAACATTTTTACAGCTGCCGAAACCGGCAGGCAGGAACGCTTTTTACCGAAAAAATTTTAGCGCCGGGCAATAAAATCTCTGCAATTTGTGGCGAAGCCGGGCGAGATATGGTATACTTTATCTTGGATTATCATAAACAGAATAAAACGCTCCGGCGCGGCACCGCCCGCCCGGAACGGAAGGAGCATAAAAAGATGGAAGAACGTAACCAGCCGCGCCGTCCGCGCCGCGATGCAGAGCAGCCGCAGCAGAAAAGCGAGAGCCTGATCTACGGCAAAAACCCTGTGACCGAGCTGCTGAAGAGCGGCTCCGGTGTGGATACCGTGCTTATTGCCGAGGGGATGGCTCCGGCAGTGGCGGCATACTATACAGCGCTGGCCAAAGAGGCCGGTGCAACGGTCAAGCGGGTGCACCCTAACAAGCTGCGCCTGATGACCGGCACCGAGAGCCATCAGGGCGTGGCGGCCTTTGCAAGCGAGATCGAGTACGCGACCGTGGAGGATCTGCTGGCAGCAGCCAAAGCCAAGGGCGAGCCGCCCTTTTTGGTGCTGAGCGACGGCATTGAGGATCCCCACAATCTGGGCGCAGTCATGCGCAGCGCCCTGCTGTGCGGTGCCCACGGCATCGTCATCCCCAAGCGTGGCGGCGCATCCGTTACCCCCACCGTGATCAAGTCCAGCGCAGGCGCTGCCGAGCGTCTGCCGGTGGCGCGTGTGGCCAACATCGGCGAGACCATCCGCCGCCTGAAGGAGCAGGGCGTGTTCGTCTACTGCGCCGACATGGACGGTGTGCCCCTGCGCAAGAATAACCTGACCGGCCCCATCGCGCTGGTACTGGGCAGCGAGGGCAGCGGGGTATCCCAGCTGGTAAAGAAGCTGTGCGACGGTGTGGTGCGGCTGGATATGGCTGCACCCGGTACCGGCGTGGACAGTTATAACGTTTCGGTGGCGGCAGGCATCATTCTGTACGAGATCCAGTCGCAGCGCGCCGTAGAGGAATAAAACAAGCGGTAAACTCCATCCAGAACAGTGGGAGGGACAAGGATGCCGAACAATAAAAATGAACGCAAGGGCAAGCAGACGGGAGAGCTCTCGGCTGAAGAGCGGTTCCGCAACTTTTTCAGCACCAGTGTGATCGATCTGCCCGAGGAGATGACCCACCGAGACGAGCCTGCCCCGGTGGAGGAAAAGCCCAAGGCCGGGCTGCTGGGCAAGCTGTTCGGCCACGACAAAGAAGAAACGCCCGCCGCGGCACAGCCGGTGCTGGAGATCCCCACCGGCGAGATCCTGCTGGGGGCAGATGCAAAGCCGGTACAGCCGGAGCAGGAGGACATGGCGCTGGAGCTGCGCACCGCAGACCCTGTTCCGGTAATGCCGCTGCAGTTTGCCCGGACAGAGCCGGTCAAGGCAGTGCCGGCAGAGCCGGTGCCTGCACCCAAGGCGGCTGCTGCCGTGCAGCTGGCATCGGAAAAGCCCGTACCGCAGCCAAAGCCGCAGCCCGCTGCAGCGCCCCAAAAGCAGCCCAAGGCGAAGAATGCCCCGGAGATACTGCTGCCACAGGAGGAACTGGAACAGCGGGAGATGCAGCAGCTGAAGGATATGCTCAACGGCATGAGCGGCAAGGCAAAGCCTGCCGTGCAGCCGGCAAAGCCCGTGCAGGCAGCGCCGCAGCCAAAGGTGCAGCCCGCGCCTGCACAGCCTGCGGCAGAGCCGGAAAAAGCCCCGGCAAAGGCTGCACAAAAGACCGCCGAGGAACTGCCGCCGGTGGTGTTTGCCAGCGCTCCGGCAGACCCGGAAACGCTGCCGAAAAAGCCTGAGAAAAAGTCTATTTTCCAGATGTTCGGCACGGCAGAGGACGAAAAGCCCGCTGCCCGCAAGCCGGAAAAAGAGGATACCATGAGCCTGCCGCTGCTCCCGCTGGAGCAGGACGGCGCTCCTGCTGAACCGGCTCCCGCACCGGCAGATGCCGCCCCCGCCGCCCCGGCACAGCCGGAGACCGCGCCGGAAGCAGCTGTTCCTGCTGAGGAAGCTGTGCCGGAATCCACTACTGATAAGCTGCACCACATGGCCGCAGAGCTGACCTTGCGGTGTGTGCTGGCGGGCATTCTGGCTGTGGTGCTGCTGCACCTTGGGCTGACGGCAGAGCGTCTGCTGCCGCCGCTTTCGGTGCTGGACCCGGACGCAGCCCCGGCGGCGTTCTATGCCGCCAATCTGCTGCTGTTTGCCGCCAGCCTGTTTGTGGGCTACCCGGTGCTGCGGGACGGCCTGACCGGTCTGCGCGGCCGTCCCAGTGCGGACACCATGCCCGCGCTGGCTGCTGTGGCAGCGCTGCTGCAGGCAGTGGTGGCCATGCTGAATGCCAACGCCTACCGCAGCACCGAGGGCATCGGTCTGCTGACCGGTATGGCGGCGCTGGGACTGTTTCTGGCGCTGGTGGGCAGCCGGGTGATGCTGTCTGCCGTGCAGGGCGGCTACGCGCTGGCGGCAGAGGGCGGCGAACTGCGGGGTGCTTACCGCACCCGCGATAAAGACCTGATCCGCGCCCTCGCCCGGGATCTGGAGCAGAAGGATCCGTGGGTGCTGCTGAGCCGCCCGGTGCAGACTGCCAGCGATGACTTTGTGGAGCAGAGTCTCAGCGAGCGCGCCAGCGAGCGCCGCGCCCGCAAGGTGGCCTGTGTTCTGCTGGCGGCAGCAGTGCTCAGCGGCGTAGCCTTCCTGCTGTTCGGCGGCGGCATCAACTGCGCTGTGGCTGCGGCTGCTGCCGTGCTGTGCATGGGCGCACCCCTTTCCTCGGTGCTGGTGCCGGGTCTGGCGGCGCTGCGGCTGCAAAGAGCTGCCGCAGCTGTGGGCGCTGTGGTGCCCGGCTGGGCAGCCATTGAGGAGCTGGGCGGCATCGACACCATTGAGCTGGATGCCGATGACCTGTTTACCGCTGACAGCGTAACGCTGGAGGATATCCGCATCTTCAAGGGCGGCCGCATCGACCGCGCCATCCTATATGCGGCAAGTGTACTGAACGAGAGCTGCGACACCCTGCGCGGGCTGTTCCGCCAGATCATCGAGGACCGCACCGATATCCTGTTCCCGGTCAAGGATCTGGAGCAGCACACCGGGCTGGGCTTCTCGGCATGGTGCGACAATAACCGCATCCTCATCGGTACCCGCCGCTACATGGAGCAGGAGGGCGTTACCCTGCCGGAGCAGGATTACGAGGACAGCCACTCCAAAAATGGCGAGCTGCAAATTTTGTATCTGGCAGTGTCCGGCAACCTGCACGCCATGTTTGTGCTGCGCTATGTGGGCGGCCGCAATGTGGCACGCAGCCTTGCTTCTCTGCAAAGGGAGAACATCCGTCTGCTGGTCACCAGCAAGGACCCCAGCCTGACGGCGCGGCACATCACCGAGGCCTACCATCTGCCGGAGGGCATGGTCACGGTACTGGACGGCGACCAGTGTCAGGCTATTGAAGCCGCCGATGCAGCCCCGGCAAAGCCCAAGTGCTGCCTGTACCACCACAGGGGCTTTGCCAGCCTGACTGGCGGCTTGCAGGCCGCAGATCAGGCACAGAATGCCGAGACCAGCGCCACCACGGTGCAGCTGGTGTCGGTATGCTTCTCGGTGTTCATTGCGGTGCTGCTGACCTATGCGGGCAGCATCTGGCAGCTGTCCATCGCCACGGTGCTGATGTATCAGGCCGCATGGAGCGCCTTGAGCATCGCCGTCTGCGCCCTGAAGCAGCATAGCTGAAAGTTTTAGCATATTACAAAACGGGCTGCTACACATGGTCAGCGACCTCGCCCTCTCAGGCGCTAACGCGCCAGCTCTCCCAAAGGGAGAGCCTTTGGCAGTCCACGCAAACTTCATCTCTTTGCCAAGGCCTCTCCCTTTGGGAGAGGTGGATTTGCGAAGCAAAGACGGAGAGGGCGAGCAAGCTAAAGTAAAAGTATCTGTAAATAAATGCTGACTTTCTGGATTTAGGAGCGAATATAAAACGGGCTGTTGCACAGAACTTTGTGCAGCAGCCCGTTTTTGATATCTTCCTTTTATTTCAGCTTTTTGCGCTTTTCGTAGTCGTTCAGGGCGGCCAGCGCTTCGCCGGAAAGGGGAACGAGCGCCAGCATATTGAAGATGGTCATCAGTCCGATGCCCACATCGCCCAGATCCCACACCACGGTGTAGGCCTGTGTGCCGCCCACCAGCAGCATGGCCAGCGCCAGCAGCTTGTAGGCGGTCTGGCTCCACCAGTTGTCGCCGCACAGGTAGGCCACATTGCCCCGGGCGTAGTACAGCACCCCCAGAAAGGTGGAGAAGCTGAACAGCGCTAAGATCACCGCAATGAACACGATGCCAAAACTGCCCAGATGGTACTGCATGGCAGTCTGTAAAAGGTTCATGCCGGTCAGCCCGGCGGTGATCTCCTGCGGCACCAGCAGCATCAGAAAAGCAGTGCAGCTGCAGATGACCACCGTGTCGATCAATACGCCCAGCGCCTGTACAAGACCCATCTTTACCGGGTCGTCACACTCCGCAGCGGCAGCGGCGCAAGGGGCAGAGCCGCTGCCCGCTTCGTTGGAGAACAGCCCGCGCTTGACACCGTTCATCAGCACTGCGCCAAAGCCGCCTGCGGCCACCTGACGCAGGCCAAAGGCTTCGGCAAGGATGCGTGCCAGCACAGCGGGCAGCTGCCGGAGATTCAGCACCACGATGCCCACCGTGATGACAAAGTAGCACACCGCCATGACCGGCACGATGAAGTCAAGGCTTTTTACGGTGGCGTTTTTGCGCAGCACGATCAGCGCCGCCAGCAGGGTAAGCACCACGGTAGTGGCCAGCGGCGGGACGTGAAAGGCGTTTTCAAAGGCAGAACTGACCGAGTTGGAAATCACCTGACTGATGCCGCACCAGCAGATCAGACCGGACACTGCAAACAGCGCTGCGCACACCGAGCGCTTGAGCTTTTTGCCCCGTTTGCGCTCTGCCAGCACATGAAGGTAGTAGGCCGGGCCGCCCCGCCAGCCGCCGTACAGCGGGTCCGGTACGCGGTACTTCTGCGCCAGAGTGGACTCTACAAAGGAGGTGGAAGCACCCAGCAGGGCGGTGACCCACATCCAGAACACCGCGCCCGCGCCGCCCGCCGAAACAGCGGCCACCACGCCCACAAGGTTGCCCATGCCTACCCGGGTGGCGGTGGAGATGACCAGTGTCTGGAAGGAGGAAAGCCCGCCCGCGGCCTGCTTTTTTTCGCATACTGCGCCGATCATATCCCGGAACAGGCGCACCGGCAGCAGCCTTGTGCGCAGGGTAAAGCCGATACCGGCTGCAAACAGAAGCACCACCATAAAGGAGATGCCAATGCCGCCCGCCACCGGCAGGGTGAATAAATCGCCCCACAGCAGATGGTAAAGCGCTTCGATCAGATCAACTATCAAGAAAACAGCCTCCTGTACTTTTGAGAAATAAAGTTGCTACTTCATTATAGTACAGCACAGAAGAATTGTAAAATCTAAAATATTGATAGAAAGAATCGATAGAACGGGATGGCTTGACAAATCACATAGCTTCGATTATTCTAAAACAGAAGGGGCGCTGACTGCAAGGGTCAGCTTTCCATCCCGTATGTCAAAAGATTGACCGCTCGAGTTGGGGAACTGTGGGGCGGTCAATCTTTTTTGTTATCAACATAAAAGCCGCCCGGTTATGCCGGGCGGCGGAGGAAGAAGCGCCTTTCAGCGCGGGAAAAGCTTACAGAATGTCGATGTATTCACCAGCCAGCGCCTTGTTCATGCTGCGCACAGCGCAGAACTTGCCGCACATGCTGCAGGTGTCGCTGTGGTCGTCCTCGGGCAGGCGGGCGTCGCGGATGGCCTTGGCGGTCTCGGGGTCCAGCGCACAGGCAAACTGTGCATCCCAGTCCAGTACGCGGCGGGCATCGCCCATCTTGTCGTCAATGTCCCGGGCGTGGGGGATGCCCTTGGCAATGTCGGCGGCGTGGGCGGCGATCTTGGAGGCCACGATGCCCTGCTTTACGTCTTCCACATTGGGCAGTGCCAGATGCTCGGCGGGGGTCACATAGCACAGGAAGGCCGCACCGCTGGCGGCTGCCACTGCGCCGCCGATGGCAGCGGTGATGTGGTCGTAGCCGGGGGCGATATCGGTGACCAGAGGTCCCAGCACATAGAAGGGTGCGCCCATGCAGATGCTCTTCTGCACCTCCATGTTGGCGGCGACCTGATTCAGGGGCACATGGCCGGGACCCTCCACCATTACCTGCACGTTGTGTGCCCATGCGCGCTTGGTCAGCTCGCCCAGACGCACCAGTTCCTCGATCTGGCACACGTCGGTGGCGTCAGCCAGACAGCCGGGACGGCAGGCATCGCCCAGAGAGATGGTCACATCGTGCTCGGCGCAGATCTCGCAGATCTCGTCAAAGTGCTCGTAGAAGGGGTTCTCGTTGCCGGTCATGCTCATCCACGCAAACACCAGAGAGCCGCCGCGGCTCACGATGTTCATCTTGCGCTTGTGCTTGCGGATCTGTTCGATGGTTTTGCGGGTGATACCGCAGTGCAGGGTAACAAAGTCCACGCCGTCCTCTGCGTGCAGGCGTACCACATCGATGAAGTCCTGTGCAGTCAGTTCTGCCAGATCCCGCTGGTAGTGGATGACCGAATCATACACCGGCACAGTGCCGATCATCACCGGGCACTCGTGGGTCAGCTTCTGGCGGAAGGGCTGGGTGTTGCCGTGGCTGGACAGATCCATAATGGCTTCTGCGCCCATGTTCACGGCGCTCATCACCTTCTGCATTTCGATGTTGTAGTCCTTGCAGTCGCGGGAGACGCCAAGGTTCACGTTGATCTTGGTGCGCAGCATGGAGCCTACGCCCTCGGGGTTCAGGCACTTGTGGTGCTTGTTGGCGGGGATGGCTACCTTGCCCTCGGCGACCCACTGGCGGATCTCCTCGGTGGTGCGGTATTCCTTTTTGGCTACGATCTCCATCTCCGGGGTGATGATGCCCTTGCGGGCGGCATCCATCTGGGTGGTATAAGTCTGCATACGCTGTGTTCCTCCAAATGACAGTTTATCTCTGAACAGCAGGGTGCTGGTCATGCAGTGATGTGGGAGCGAACCGCCGGTCGGGAGTTTCTCCGAGGACCGTCCGCTGGGGTGGGACCCTGCTGCCGCAGGCAGTAGGGCGGGCGATGGAATGGACTGCAGCAGCAACGACCGCCGCCAGTGGCGGAAACAGGAAGTTGCTGCTGGGGCAGCGGCCAGTAGGATGCGAGTGCTGCTTAAGGCACGAAGCATCCGCTGGGTGCCGCAACCCGAATTCGTGTCCGAGGAGAAAGCTCCCAGCCAGCAGGCAAGTCGCCGTCATTCAGAAAAAACAGAACGCTCTGGATGCCGGCACCTGCGCAAAATACGCTTTTCATGTTGGTTTTTTCCATGAATTTTGTAACGCGGCCCAAGGTGGTGCCCCCGGTTTGCCGCGGGATGATAGCTTACTTTATGATCTGCTCCGAAAGGGCGCGCAGCTCCCGGCACTCGGCCTCGATGTCCTTTGCGGCAAAGATGGCGCTTACCAGCGCCACACCGTCCACGCCGGTGCCCTTGAGCTGCAGGATGTTCTCCTTGTGGATGCCGCCAATGGCCACCACCGGCACATCCACGGCGTTGCAGATGTCCAGCAGGGTCTGCCGGGGCATCTCGCTCACGTCCGTCTTGGTGTGGGTGGCAAATACCGCGCCTACGCCAAGGTAGTCCGCGCCGTGCGCCACAGCGTCCAGCGCTTCCTGTACCGTGTGGGCGGATACGCCGATCATCACGCCCTCGCCCACGCGCTGGCGCACCTGTGCGGCGGCCATATCGTCCTGCCCCACATGGATGCCCTCGGCGTGGCACTGCAAGGCCACCTCCACGTTATCGTTGATGAACAGCGGCACACCGTATTGCTGGCACAGAGCGTGGATCTGTATGGCTTCCTGTAAAAAATCCGCGTCGCCCAGCTGCTTTTCCCGCAGCTGCACGCAGGTGGCACCGCCCTTCAGGGCACTTTCCACCTGCTGATACAACGTCTGTTCGCCCACCCATGCACGGTCGGTCACCGCATACAGGAGCATGGTGTGTTTATCGCACTTCATAGTTTGCGCCTTTCTCCAGCTGTTCGGGGGTCATGTTGTAAATGGCATCAATGATGTAATTGCGGTAGGTAGCGTTGCCGTCCTGCGGAGTGAGCCGCTGGTGGGCGACCTCGCCCGCCAGACCCATGGCGCACACCGCCGCAGCGGCAGCTTCCAGCGGCTGGCCGGGGTTGGCGGTGACAAAAGCCGCCGTCAGGGCAGAAAGCTGACAGCCTGTGCCGGTGATGCTGCTCATCATGGCGTTGCCGTTGCGGATGCAGTAGGCTTTTTGTGCATCGGCTACGATGTCGATAGCACCGGTAATGGCAACCACTGCGCCGGTGCGGGCGGCAAAGGCCTTGGCAAAGGCTACGGCGCTGTCCAAGTTCTCCTCGGTCACCTTGTCGGCTACGTCCGCATCCACGCCCTTGGTGGTGCCTGCGCCGGAGGCAAGGGTCTTGATCTCCGAGATGTTGCCCCGGATCACTGTGAACTGCACCTCCCGCAGCAGGCGGAAGGCGGTGTCGGTGCGCAGACGGGAAGCACCGGCACCCACCGGGTCCAGCACCACGGGGTGTCCCAGCTGATTGGCCTTTTTGCCCGCCAGCAGCATACTGGTGACGGTGCGGCTGTTCAGCGTGCCGATGTTGATGTTCAGCCCGCCGCAGATGGCGGTGATCTCCTCCACCTCGGCGGCATCATCGGCCATGATGGGGGAGGCACCGCAGGCCAGCACCATGTTGGCGCAGTCGTTCACGGTGACGTAGTTGGTGATGTTGTGGATGAGAGGGCTGCGGCTGCGCAGGTTCTCAAAGGCGGTTTTGAGCATTCCCGGCACCTCCGCTCAGGAAAGGCTGTTCTGCATGGAGCGCAGAGCGCCGGAGCGCTGCAGGCTGAACACCACTGCACCGGCAATCACTGCGCCCACGGCGGTGGAGATAAGGAAGGGCACGATGTAGGCGTAGAAGGCGATGTCCGCAGCGCTCTTGCCCATCAGGAAGATGGCCACGGGCCATGCGCACAGGCCGCCCAGAATGCTGGTGCCGAACACCTCACCCACCACGGTGGCGATCAGGTTTTTGGTCTTGTGGTATGCAAGGCCGCACAGCAGCGCACCGAACATACTGCCCGGGAAAGCCATCAGGCTGCCCAGACCCAGCAGGTTGCGCAGCAGGGAAGCCACAAAGGCTACACCGACGCCCCACCAGGGCCCCAGCAGAACAGCGCACAGCACGTTGACCATGTGCTGCACCGGGGCGCACTTGCTGCCGAACATGGGAAAGCTGAATACGCTTCCCACCACGCACAGGGCACAGAACATACCGGCGAGGGCAAGCTTTTTGACAGAGAGATTCTTCATGATAAATTGGCTCCTTTTCAACCATCTGCGGCAGCGCAGGACGAACACCGGCGCTCCCGCAACAAAACAGCCCGTGCCCGCCACAAGGCGGGAACAGGTACGGAAGGTGCGGTCGAAACTTACTGGTTTCCTCTCACGCCGGAACACGGCTTCCCATCGCTGCATTCATCCAAGGCTCAGGGCGCTCCCCCTCAGCCGGCTGCGGAACCTCCGCAGAGGTACAAAAAAACAGGAGGGGCCCGGCACGGCTCCTCCTGCAAAAAATCATAAAGGGTATGACTTCCTACGGCGGCATTATCCGCATCAGGTAAAAGGGTCGAAGCTTGCTATACTTCCTCTCAGCCCGCTGCACGAGCTCCCCTGTGTTTGATTGTGACTGTATTCTACACCTCTTTCCCCAAAAATGCAAGAGGGAAGGGGACGATTTGGAATGCGCGGGCAGGTGAAATGATTTTGAATGCGCTCCGCGTTGCTCTGCGCATAGATAGCGGAATTATTTTTTTTATTTGCATTTCAGCCAAGCCTGCGGGCTTGGCTGAAATGCTTTTTTCACAGGAGGGGTCGTAGTTGTCAACTGCATTTGTGATTCAGACCGCCCATTAACCATTGCAGTCCCACTTGTAAAAATGCGTTTGGAGCGCTCCGCAGAGCGCGACAAACGCGAAATATTAAAATAACCTTTCCGCTATCTATGCGCAGAGCAACGCGGAGCGCATTATCAATCGTTAAGCTGTTAAAATATTTTCATTGTAAACCAAAGCCGCCGTGCAGAGTGCTGCGCGGCGGCTTTGGTCACAGAAAGGAGAATAATATGAAAAAGCAGAGAAAGTCGGTTTAACCCATGGTCACCTGCACCGTTACCTCAGCACCGGCGGCAGCCAGCGGCAGAACGTTGCCGGAGATGGCCTTGCCGTCCACGGTAACGGCCTTGATGCCGTGCTGCACCCCGGCGGTGTTGTCCACCGTAATATGGTACACTGCACCGCGGTAGCGGCGGGTCACGGTGAAGCCGGACAGGGTGTGGGGAATGCAGGGGTCTACCTTCAGGCCGTCCAAGGTGGGTTGGATGCCCAGAATGTACTGGCTGATATTGAAGAAGGTCCATGCCGCCGTGCCGGTCAGCCAGCTGTTTTTGGCTTCGCCGAAGGTGGGGGCGTCCTTACCGGCTACCATCTGGCTGTAAACGTAGGGTTCGGTGCGGTGGATCTCGGAGATGTCCTCGATATAGGCGGGGCAGGTCTTGCGGTACACCGCAAAGGCGCGGTCGCCGTGACCGAGCGTTGCCTCGGCGCAGCTGATCCACGGGTTGTTGTGGCAGAAGATACCGGCGTTCTCCTTGTATCCCGGAGGATAGCTGGAGATCTCGCCCAGATTCAGCTGATAGCTGGTGTAGGCGGGCTGCAGCAGCACCACGCCGTATTTGGTGTCCAGACGCTCCTCCACGCTGGCAAGCGCTTGCGCGGCCTGTCCGCTCTCCTTGCCAATGCCAGCCATGACGCACATACCCTGCGGCTCAATGAAGATCTGACCCTCGGTGCACTCCTTGCTGCCGACGGGCTTGCCGAAAGCATCGTAGGCACGGCGGAACCATGCGCCGTCCCAACCGGCGGTCAGGGTAGCCTGCTCCACGGCATCAATGTGCTTGCGGGCGGCAGCGGCCTCCTCGGTCAGATTCAAATGGTCGCACAGTTGGGCGTATTCGTGGCCGTACTTGACGAACATACCGGCAATGAAAACGCTTTCGGCCACGGGACCCTCGCTGGGGCCGGTGATCTGGAAGCTCTCGCCCGGGTGCTCGGAGAAGCAGTTCAGGTTCAGGCAGTCGTTCCAGTCGGCGCGGCCGATGAGCGGCAGGCCGTGGGGACCCAGATGGGTGCAGGTAAAGTTGAAGCTGCGGCGCAGGTGCTCCATCAGGGGCTGTGCCTTGGTGGCGTCGTTATCAAAGGGCACCTGCTCCTCCAGAATGGACCAGTCGCCGGTCTCCCGCAGGTAGGCAGCAGTACCGGCAATGAGCCACAGCGGGTCATCGTTGAAGCCGGTGCCGATATCCCGGTTGCCCTTTTTGGTCAGGGGCTGGTACTGGTGGTAGGCGCTGCCGTCCTCAAACTGGGTGGCGGCGATATCCAGAATGCGCTCCCGGGCGCGGGAGGGGATGATGTGCACAAAGCCCAGCAGATCCTGACAGCTGTCCCGGAAGCCCATGCCGCGTCCGGTACCGCTTTCAAAGTAGCTGGCAGAGCGGCTCATGTTAAAGGTGACCATGCACTGGTACTGGTGCCAGATGTTGACCATGCGGTTCAGCTTTTCCTCGCCGGAGTCCAGATGGTAGGTGGACAGCAGCTGCTCCCAGTGGGTGCGCAGGGCGGCGCGGGCGGCATCGACCTGTGCATCCGTAGCGTAGCGCTCCATCATGGCATGGGCGCGGGTCTTGTTGATGACGCCCGGTGCAATGAACTTTTCCTGCTGCGGGTTCTCAATGTAGCCCAGACCGAACAGGACGCTGCGGCTCTCGCCGGGGGCGAGGGTCAGATGGATGTGCAGTGCACCCACCGGTGCCCAGCCGTGGGCAATGCTGCCGGAGCAGTGCCCGGCGCGGACGGCCTGCGGGTCTGCCGGGCCGCCGTACACGCCGCAGAAGGCATCCCGGGTGGTGTCAAAGCTGTCCACCGGGCAGTTTGCCCAGAACACGGCGTAGTGGTCGCGGCGCTCGCGGTACTCGGTCTTGTGGTAGATGACGCTGCCCTCTACCTCCACCTCGCCGGTGGAGTAGTTGCGCTGGAAGTTGGAGCCGTCGTCCACAGCATCCCACAGGCAGAACTCCACATAGCTGAACAGATCCAGCTCCTTGACGATGGTGCTGCCGTTGCACACGGTCACCCGGTCCAGCTCACAGGCATCGCCCTTGGGGACGAACAGTTCCTGCCGAGCGGTCACGCCGTCCTTTTTGCCCTCCAAAATAGTGTAGCCCAGACCGTGGCGGCAGCTGTAGCTGTCCAGCGGGGTCTTGGTGGGCTGCCAGCCTGGGTTCCACACGGTGTCGCCGTCCTTGATGTAGATCCGGTGGCCGTCCATGTCCAGCGGGGAGTTGTTGTAGCGGTAGCGGGTCAGGCGGCGCATCCGGGCGTCCCGGTAAAAGCTGTAACCGCCCGCCGTGTTGGAAACCAGACTGAAGAAGTCCTCGCTGCCAAGGTAGTTGATCCAGGGCAGGGGTGTCTGCGGGGTGGTGATGACGTACTCTTTATTCTGGTCATCAAAATATCCGAACTTCATAATGCTTCCTCCTTAAAACTGCGCCTTGTCGGGCGGGCAGTGCGTCGATGGGCGAAAACGATTAAGGCGTTGCGAAAGAAGCAATCTCATCACGCTAAGCATACCGTATCCCACCAAAAAATGCAAGAGCTTTTTGCAAAAATCTCGGCGGAAATTTTAAAATAATCTGCGCAGTCCCGGCGGTTTTCGACGGCTTTCGGTGCTGCGCATACCAGTGAAAGACAGAACGAAGAATCCGAAACCCCATTTTAAAAGTAATATATACATACGGCCTTTGACACCGAAAACCATAACGAAACTGCAACGAAAATTTTTCTATTTTAATCGAAATGTAACGAAAGTGAATCGAGGTGCACAATTTTTACAGGTCAAATTGAAACGAAATGCCAAAAGTGATGCAGCTGAGCTAAAACTTTTACGTTTTCGCTTGATTTTTGGTGCAGAATGCGATATATTGAGATTGCGAAAACGATTAAGGAACTCGCGAGAAACATTCCGCAGCTCCTTTCCTTGGAAGGAGGCCATAAGATGCCGTCCCTGAAGGATCTGGCAAAAGAGTGCGGCGTATCCGTCGCAACTGTCAGTAAGGCGCTGAACAACCAGCCGGACATCGCACCGGCCACGCGGGAGCGTATCCGTGCAGCGGCCCGCCGCGTAGGGTATCTGCCCAACGCAGCAGCCCGGGCGCTGAAAACCAACCGTACTTACAACCTTGGCGTTCTGTTCGTAGATGAAAAGCAGAGCGGCCTGACCCACGAATACTTCTCCGCAGTGCTGGACAGCTTCAAGGTAGAAGCAGAAAAGCGCGGCTATGATATCACCTTCATCAACCACAACATCAGCGGCAAGTCCATGAGCTATCTGGAACATTGCCACTACCGGGGTGTGGACGGCGTGGTGATCGCCTGTGTGAACTTTTATGATCCACAGGTGGTGGAGCTGGTCAACGGCGATGTGCCGGTGGTGACCATCGACCATGTGTTCAACAACCGGATGGCGATCCTTTCAGACAACGTGGTTGGCACAAAGGCTCTGGTACAGCAGGCATGGGCCTGCGGACACCGGCGTATCGCCTTCATCCACGGCGAAAAGACCGCCGTTACTGAGAACCGACTGGCAGGCTTCTATCAGGCCTGCGAGGAGCTGGGGCTGAAGGTGCCGGAGGAGTACGTCCGCTGCGGTGTGTACCACGATGTGGATCGCTGCGCAGAGGAGACCCGGGCGCTGCTGGCACTGCCGCAGCGGCCAACGTGCATCATCTTCCCGGATGACTTTTCCGCACTGGGCGGCTACAACGCCCTGACCGAAGCGGGCTTGAGCATCCCGGAGGACATCTCGGTGATGGGATACGATGGCATCTATCTCTCCCGGGTGGTCAAACCCCCGCTGGTGACCTACCAGCAGAACACCAAATCCCTTGGCAGGCTGGCAGCGGATAAGCTGATCGAGCTGATCGAGCATCCGCGTGTGACCCTGCCGGAGCAGATCCGGGTGTCCGGCAAACTGCTGGACGGCGGCTCCGTCCGCATCCTTTAACAAAGGCCCACAACTCCCGGCGCGGAGTTTTTGAGTATGAATTTTTTAATTGGAAAACCATGAAGGAGGTTTACCCTTATGAAAAAGATCTCTCGTCGTAATTTCCTGCTCGCTTCCGGTGTCGTGACGATTGGTGCTGCTCTGGCAGCCTGTGGCGGCGGTTCCTCCAGCAGCACTGCTGCTTCCTCTGCGGCTCCCGCATCCTCCGCTGCTGCTTCTGCTCCGGCTGCTGCCGAGGGCAAGGTGCTGAACATCTGGTGCTGGAATGATGAGTTCCAGAGCCGCTTCAACGACTACTATCCCGAGGTCAAGGAGATCGCAGCCGACAAGTCCACCACCACCCTGAAGGACGGCACCACCGTGAAGTGGACCATCAACGCCAACGAGAACAACAACTACCAGAACAAGCTGGACGAGGCTCTGCTGAATCAGGACTCCGCTGCCGATGATGACAAGATCGACATCTTCCTGATCGAGGCTGACTACGCTCTGAAGTATGTGGACTCCGACTACGTTCTGGATGTCAAGAAGGATATCGGCCTGACCGATTCCGATCTGGCTGGCCAGTACCAGTACACCAAGGATATCGTTTCTGTGGACGGCAGCCAGCGCGGCACCACCTGGCAGGCTACCCCGGGTCTGTTCGCATACCGCCGCAGCATTGCCAAGGAGGTGCTGGGCACCGATGACCCCGCCGAAGTGCAGACCTACCTGTCCGACTGGGATAAGTTCAACGATGTAGCTGCCAAGGCTGCTGCCAAGGGCTACAAGATGCTGTCCGGCTTTGACGATGCTTACCGCACCTTCTCCAACAACGTCTCCGCACCCTGGGTCACCGGCACCACCGTTACCGTGGACGAGAACCTGATGAAGTGGGTGGATCAGACCAAGGAGTACACCGACAAGGGCTACAACAACAAGTCCAGCCTGTGGGACAGCCAGTGGGCTTCCGATCAGGGCCCCACCGGTAAGGTGTTCGGCTTCTTCTACTCCACTTGGGGCATCAACTTCACCCTGCTGGGCAACTCTCTGGCAACTCCTACCGCTGAGGGCGGCAAGGAAGAGGTTGGCAACGGCATCTACGGCGACTACGCTGTGTGCGAAGGCCCTCAGCCCTACTACTGGGGCGGCACCTGGATCTGCGGCGCAGCCGGCAGCGACAACCTTGAGACCATCAAGGACGTTATGCTGAAGCTGACCTGCGATGAAGCCATCATGAAGCAGATCACCATGGATACGCAGGATTACACCAACAACGAGAAGGCCATGAACGAGATCGCCAGCAGCGATTACAAGTCCGACTTCCTCGGCGGCCAGAACCACATCGCTCTGTTTGCAGAGGCTGCAACCAAGATCGATATGTCCAACGCCGGCCCGTACGATCAGGGCCTGAACGAGAGCTTCCAGAACGCTTTCAAGGATTACTTCACCGGCAACGTGGAGGAGGATGCCGCCAAGGCAAACTTCGAGACCGCCATCAAGGAGAAGTACCCCGAGCTGACCGATGTGGTCTGGCCCGCATAAGCGGCTTTACTCCGAACTGAAAATTGAAGCAAAGGGGCGGGCGGCGTATCTCGCCCGCCCCTTTGGTTTTGCTGTGACCCGGCAGGAGGGAGATCTCATGGGAGAAAAAACAAAAAAGAAAGGGTCGATCAGCTACGCGAAATGGGGTTATATCTTCATTGCACCGTTCTTTATCATCTTCGCGGTATTCCAGCTGATCCCTCTGGCATCCACCATCTATTACAGCTTTTTTGAGTATTACCGCAGCGGTCTGAAGATCATCGGACCCAACTTTGTGGGTCTGAAAAACTACATCACCCTGTTCGCGACCGATCTACCCAAGTATTTCAGCAACACGCTGATCCTGTGGATCATCGGTTTTATCCCGCAGATCGTCGTCTCGCTGCTGCTGGCGGCATGGTTCACCGACCTGCGGCTGAAGCTGAAGGGACAGACCTTCTTCAAGACGGTCATCTATATGCCCAACCTGATCATGGCCTCGGCCTTCGCAATGCTGTTCTTCGCCCTGTTCTCGGATAACGGCCCGGTGAACGCAGTGCTGCTGAGCATGGGCTGGATCAAGACCCCCATCAGCTTTTTGAATACCGTGTGGGGCAACCGTGGCCTTGTGGGCCTGATGAACTTCCTGATGTGGTTCGGCAACACCACCATCATGCTGATGGCAGCCATTATGGGCGTAGATCCCACCCTATACGAGGCTGCGGAGCTGGACGGCTGCACCCCGAACCAGATGTTCTGGAAGATCACCCTGCCCCTGATCCGTCCCATTCTGGTCTATGTGATGATCACCTCCATGATCGGCGGCCTGCAGATGTTCGATGTGCCGCAGATCCTGACCAACGGCAAGGGCGGCCCCGACCGTACCTCCACCACCATGATCATGTATCTGAACAACCACCTGTTCAGCAAGAACTACGGCATGGCCGGTGCGGTGTCCGTGGTGCTGTTCCTCGTGTGTGCAGTGCTGTGCGTCGTCGTGTACTTCTCGCTGACCAAGGAAGATGACGGCCTGACCAAGGCTCAGCGCAAGGAACTGAAGGCAGCCAAAAAGGCTGCTGCCAAAGGAGGGAAATAAGTATGGCACATACGCCTAAAAACCAGTCCGAAAAGGCGATCTTGACCGCCCGCCGTGCGTGGTGCTATCTGGTGCTGGTGCTGATCAGCTTTCTGTGCCTGTTCTTCTTCTATGTGCTGATCATCAACTCCACCCGCACCCACTTCGAGATCCAGAAGGGCTTCTCGCTGATGCCGGGCAAGTCCATCATCACAAACTTCCGCAACGTGCTTACGGACGCCAACATCCCTGTGGTAAGCGGCATCCGCAACAGCCTGCTGGTGTCTGCCTGCTCGGCAGCGCTCAGCGTTTACTTCTCGGCTCTGACGGCCTACGGCATCTACGCCTATAACTTCAAATTCAAAAAGGCTGCCTTTGCCCTGATCCTGCTCATCATGACCATGCCCACACAGGTGTCCGCACTGGGCTTTCTGCAGTTGATCTCCAAGATGGGCTTGAAAAACAGCTTCATCCCGCTGATCGTTCCCAGCATTGCGGCACCTACCGTGTTCTTCTTCATGAAGCAGTATCTGGACGCCTCCCTTCCCATGGAGATCGTGGAAGCCGCCCGCATTGACGGCGCAGGCGAGTTTTATACCTTTAATAAGATCGTGCTGCCCATCATGAAGCCGGCTCTGGCTGTGCAGGCCATTTTCTCCTTCGTGGCAAGCTGGAACAACTACTTCATCCCGGCTCTGGTGCTGGACACCGCCGACAAAAAGACCCTGCCTATCCTCATCGCCCAGCTGCGCAGCGCGGATTTCCTGAAGTTCGATATGGGCAAGGTGTACATGATGGTGGCCATCGCCATTCTGCCGGTCATCATCGTCTACCTGCTGCTGTCCAAGTTCATCGTCCGCGGCGTTGCTCTTGGCGGCGTTAAAGGCTAAAATTGCGACCGCCGCCTGCGGCGGAAACAGGGAGCAATTTTTGGCGCAGCGGTCTGCAAGACGCGAGACCCGCCCAAGGGTCGAAGCGGATGCAGGGCACCGCAAGAGGTTTTAAGCGAACAATAACACCTTCATTTCTCTGTTACAGCATAGCAAAGCCCCCGGGGGTCACACCCTCGGGGGCTTTGTGCGTGATAAAAGATTAAACCAATATTCCATCGCAATGGTCGATCTCGTGCTGGATGATCTGCGCTGTCCAGCCGGTAAAGGTCTTGATGCGCAGCTTGCCGTCCATGGTCTGGTACTGCACCTTGATGCTCTGCCAGCGCTTTGTTTTCCGCACACCTTCCAGCGAAAGACAGCCCTCTTCGGCTTCGTACTGGCCGGACTTTTTCAGGATGACCGGGTTGAACAGCACTAAATACCCGTCCTCAGCTTCCACTGCGATGATGCGCTTGCGCACGCCGATCATGTTGGCAGCCATGCCCACACAGCCGTCGGCGTGGGCGGTCAGGGTGTCCAGTAAGTCCCGCGCAACAGGGGCATCCTCCGGGGTGGCGGGGGCGGACTTCTGCGCCAGAAACAGCGGGTCGTGCATGATGGGCTGGATCATAGTAAAATCTCCTATTATTTTTCAGTTCTGCTTAAAAGAATGCCTGCCAGTAGCCCGGCGGCAGCCGGGAGCACCCAGCCAAAGCCCAGTGTCGCCAGTGGCAGGGCGTTGGCAAGGGCAGAAAGTGCGCCAAGCGGCAGCGCGGCGGCAATGCTCTGCACGGCGGTGCAGCCAATGCACAGCGGGTAGACCCGGCGGCGCTGCTCCAGCCCGGGCACGAAGGAAAGCGCGATCAGCACAATGGCTACCGGGTACAGCGCGTTGAGCACCGGGACGGACAGACGCAGGATCTCTGCCAGCCCCAGATTTGCGATCAGCATACTGGCAGCGGCAAAAAAGGCGGCAAGAGCAGGGTAGGGGATGCGGGGCAGCAGGGTGTAGAAATACTCTCCCACACAGGCGATCAGCCCCACACAGGTGTTGAAGCAGGCCAGCATAAAGATGGCCGCAAGCAGCACCAGCCCCGCTTTACCGAACAGCCGCTCCGCCAGCACGGTCAGCACCTCGGCACCGGTGGCAAGACCGGGCACGGCGGCACCGGTCAACGCTCCGGCGTGCCCCAGCATGGCATAGACCGCCAGCAACAGCCCGCCTGCCACAAACCCGGCACGGATGGCACTGCGCTGCACGTCCTGCTCCCGGGCAACGCCCTGCGCCCGGATGTTCATGGCGATGACCGCGCCAAAGTTCAGTGCGGCAAGGGCGTCCATGGTCTGGTAACCGTACAATACGCCTTGTAAAATGACCACTGAACTATACGCATCGGTGGGCGCACCGTACTGCGCCGCCAGCGGGTGCAGCAAACAGCCGCCGAACAGGATCAAAATCAGAACCAGCAGGCAGGGGCAGAGCAGCCTGCCCAGCCAGCGGGTGAGCCTGTCCGGGCGCAGCGCTACCAGAAAGGCCGCGCCGAAGAACAGCACGGAGTACCCCAGCTGCAGCCCGGCGCTGCTGCCCAGCAGCGGGGTGAGCATGGCAAACGAGGTGCTTGCGGTGCGCGGAATGGCCAGACACGGCCCGATGGACAGGTAGATCAAAATCATGAACACCTGCGTGAACACCGGATGCACCCGCCCGGCAAGCTTATCCAGACCGTCAGCCCGTGCCACCGCGATGATCCCTGCCACGGGCAGACCCACGGCACTGATGGCAAGCCCCAGAAAGGCGGGCCAGAAGTTTACCCCCGCCTTTGCACCCAGATCGGGTGGGAAGATCAGGTTGCCCGCCCCGAAAAACATGGAAAATAACGTAAAACCGACAAGCAGCAGCTTGCGGCCCTTGAGCGCTTTTGTCAATACCGTCCTCTCTTTCCTGCGCCGGTGCCAAAGGTGCACCGTGTACTGTACCCAGTTTACACTGGATGCAAATTCATGTCAAGCGTACGACGGTTGAATAAAAGTATACACAAAGCGAGCCGACCCGCCGTGAGTGGTGCACAGGTCATTCCCCTTTGCGGGACGGTATGGTATACTATACCTTATAATAGGAAGCGGAAGAGGGCAGTTTATGAAGCAGAACAAGCAGTTTTTCCGCCGTCTGCTGGCGGTGGCGTTCTGGCTGGCGGTCTGGCAGGCCGCAGCCATGGCCATCGGGCAGGAGGTGTTTTTGGTATCGCCGGTGCAGGCGCTGCGCACTTTGGTGCAATTGCTGCCAAGGGCAGATTTCTGGCAGCGGGTGGGCTTCAGCTCAGGGCGCATTTTGCTGGGTTTTGTGCTGGGCGCAGTGGTCAGCGTGGTGCTGGCGGTGTGCGCCGCCCGGTGGAGCGCCGCCGATGCGCTGCTGGCTCCGGTGATGCAGCTGGTCAAGGCCACGCCGGTGGCAAGCTTTATCATTCTGGCGCTGGTCTGGGTGCGGGGCAGTGCGCTTTCGGTGCTTATCAGCTTTTTGATGGTGCTGCCGGTGCTGTACGGCGCGGTGCGCACCGGCATTGCCGGTGCAGACGTGCAGCTGCTGGAAATGGCAGCGGTGTTCCGTCTGCCGCCGGGTCGCCGCCTGCGGTCGATCTGGCTGCCTGCGGTGCTTCCGGCCTTCCGGCAGGGGTGCAGCGTGGCGCTGGGCATCTGCTGGAAAAGCGGTGTGGCAGCCGAGGTCATCGGCCTGCCCAACGGCAGCATCGGCGATGCGCTCTACCGCGCTAAGATCACCCTTTCCACAGGGGAGCTGTTTGCGTGGACCTTTGTCATCATCCTGCTGAGCGCAGGCTTTGAAAAGCTGTTCCTGCTTGCACTGGATAAAGCCGTGGGCGCAGTGCTGGGAGAGGAGGGGACAAAATGCTGAAGCTTCAACACCTGACAAAACGGTTCGGCGCAGCGCCGCTCTTCACCGACCTGTGCATGGAGGTGGATGCTCCCGTGGTGCTGTGGGCACCCAGCGGCTGGGGCAAGACCACCCTGCTGCGCATCCTGATGGGGCTGGAACGCCCCACCACCGGCAGTGTGGAGGGCGTGGGCCGGGTGGCAGCGGTCTTTCAGGAAGACCGCCTTTGCCCCCAGCTGAACGCCGTGCAGAACGTCACCTTGGTGCTTCCGGGGGTAGAAAACCAGTACAAAGAGCAAATTATAAGCGATTTTCAACAACTTGGAATGGACATTGCAGCCTTGCAGCTGCCTGCTCGCAGGCTTTCCGGCGGGCAAAAGCGGCGGGTGGCGCTGCTGCGGGCGCTGTGGGCACCCAGCGACACCCTGCTATTGGACGAGCCCTTTACCGGCATGGACCCGGACACCTTGCAGCGGGCAGCGGCACTGCTGCGGCAGCGCTGCGCGGGCAAGCCGGTGCTGCTGGCCACCCACGATGAAAGCGCCATCCGCGCCCTTGGCTGGCGGGTGGTGGAACTGGAAAAGCTGGGGACAAGAGCCAAAGCCTGAGAGGGCTTACAGCAGCTGGGCAAGGATGCTGTTCTGAACAATAAGCCCGGCGGGGGTCAGAGCGAGGGTACTGCCATCGAAGGTGGCATACCCGGCGCGGACGCAGTTTTGCACAAAAGCCAGCTGTGCGGTGGAAAACTGCTTGCCGTATATGGCTTTGTAGGCTGCAAGGTCAAGCCCCTTGCGCAGCCGCAGCTGTAAGATCAGGTAGTCCTCTGCGCCGCAATTGCCGTCCATGATGGGCGCGGCGGCGTCCTGCAGAAAGGCGGCGGTGTCCGGTGCGTAGCAGAACCGCTTGCCGCCCATGCAGGAGTGCGCCGCAGGGCCAAGGCCAAGATAGTCGCCGCAGTCCCAGTAGATGAGGTTGTGCCTGCCCTCATAGCCCGGCTTTGCAAAGTTGGAGATCTCGTACTGGCGGTAGCCGTGGTGTTCCAGCTGCTCCACGGCGTAAAGATAGAAATCGGCGGCTTCATCGCCGGTGGGCAGCCCCTCCGGCGGGTGCTTGCCGAAGGCAGAGTCCGGCTCTATCTTTAAAAGGTAGGCCGAGATATGGGTCGCCCCGCCTTTTTCGATCAGTTCCAGTGTCTCGTCAAACTCGGCCTGCGTATAATGGGGCAATGCCAGCATGATATCGCCGCTGATGTTCTCGAACCCGGCGCGCCGGGCGGCGGCAAAGGCTGCCCGCGCCTGCTTGGCGCTGTGGGGACGGCCAAGGGTGCGCAGCTGGGTGTCCCGGGCAGACTGCACCCCGAAGGAGATGCGGTTCACCCCCGCCGCCCGGAAGCCCCGCAGGCTCTCCTCGGTGACGGTCTCGGGGTTTGCTTCCAAGGTGATCTCTGCACCGGACACGGGCTCTGCTGCCCGGATGAGCCGCTCTGCCTGCGCCGGGGTGAGCAGGCTGGGCGTGCCGCCGCCGAAATAAACGGTATCCGGCCGCAGGGGCGCGTTTGGCGCAAAGCGGTGCAGCTCCCGCAGAAGCGCGTCCACATAAGCGTCCGGTACGCCCCGCTCCCCGGGGTGGGAATAAAAATCGCAGTACCGGCATTTGGAAAAGCAGTAGGGAATATGCAGATAAAGTCCAAGGGACATACAATATCACAGCCTTTTTCATGAAACGTTCATTTCTATGCAGTATACTATATTCCGTAGACCGGAGCAAGAGAGAAATGCTCCGGCAGAATAGACTGGAGGAACCCAGATGAGTTACAACAATTACAACCGTGGCTATGCAGAGCCTACAATGACCTCGGCTGATTATATGACCCGCACCTACCGCTGGATGGCGCTGGGACTGCTGATCACCTTTGCGGCGGCGTTTGTCACCGCCACCACCCCGCTGTTCTATGTGGTCAACTCGCTGTACCTGCTGTTCACCATTGCCGAGCTGGCGCTGGTGTTCGTGCTGAGCGCCCGGGTGCAGAATATGTCCGTGGGCGCGGCAAGAGGAGTATTTTTAGGCTACGCCCTGCTCAACGGCATGGTGCTGAGCTATTATTTCCTTGCCTTTGATCTGGGCACGCTGGTGCTGGCCTTCCTTGCCACATCGCTGTATTTCGGCCTGATGGCAGTTTACGGCACCACCACCCACAAGGATCTGTCCGGCTGGGGTCCCAAGCTGATGATGGCGCTGTTTGCGCTGCTTATCACCGGTTTCGTCGGTGTGCTGTTCGGCATGGGCTTTATGAGCACGGTGCTGTATTCCGGCATCGGTCTGGTGGTGTTCATGCTGCTGACCGCCTACGACACCCAGAAGCTGAGCCAGATGTACTCCTACTACGCAGGGGACAGCGAGCTGGCGGAAAAGGCTTCCATCTACGGTGCACTGACGCTGTATCTGGACTTCATCAACATCTTCTTGTATGTGGTGCGTCTGCTGGGTCTGAACAGCCGCCGCCGCGACTAAGCGCAGAAAGAATTTTATGATCTGTAAATCAGCCAAGCCTGCAGGGCTTGGCTGATTTATTTTTCGCTGTCTTTTTTATCCTTTTGTATAAACTGCCCGCCGCTGTCCCACACTAAACCCAGAAAAAGACCCCGTACACAAAACGGACAGATGGGAGTAACAAGCATGGAGCAGATCAAAAAATTTCTGCACGGCAAGGGCTTTGCTCTGCTGCTGACCGCAAGCCTGCTGGCTGCGGCTGCGGCGGGGGTGTGGGCGGTGCGCGCCCTGCGGGCAGAACTGCAAAAAAGTCTGGATGGGCTGAACGCCCCCGGCACCACCCAACAGACCACCCCGGAAACAGAACCGGACTGGGACGCACAGGAGGACACCACATGGCAGCAGCCCGTGACCGACGTTGCAAACAGCAAGGCAGATGTGCCGCAGCAGACGCCCTCTGGTGCATCCTCTGGTGCGCAGTCTGGCTCTGGTTCGCTGCGCGAACCCTCGGCACTGCAAGGCGCATCCTCGCCTGCCAGCAGTTCGGCGCAGCCTGCCGCCGCGCCCTCTATGCCGGGGCGCGTGCTCAACGCCTTCAGCGGCGATGAGTTGGTGTATAACAAGACCCTTGGGGACTGGCGCACCCACAACGGCGTGGACTACGCCTGCACGCAGGGCGCTGCGGTAGCGGCGCCTGTGGCGGGCAAGGTAGTCTCTGCCGGGGTAGAGGGCAACTGGGGCACTGTGGTGGTGCTGGAAGATGCCGCTGGCCGCAGTTGGCGGCTGTGCGGCGTGGCTGACCCCGCCGTAAAGGCGGGCGACACCGTGACCGCCGGGCAGAAGATTGGTGCGGTGGGCACGGTCGGCTGCGAGTGCGCCGAGGAGAGCCACATCCATGTGGAGGTAAAGCAGGGCGAAGCTTACCTCGACCCGGCAAAGCTGTCGGAGTAAGCATACCAAAAAAGGGGCTGCAACAGCGGCTCCTTTTTTGGTGCGTCAGGCGGTACGGCGCGTTTGCAGCAGCCAGAGAACCAGCGCCGAAAGCACCCCGGTTGCCAGCAGTACATCTGCCGGGTGCGCAGCCCAGCGCTGGAAGGCACTGCCATAGGCTGCCTGCCCGATGGGCTGGGTCAGGCAGGCCAGCACGGAGATGCAGGCGGTCGTCTTGCCCAGCTGTGCCTGCGGTACTAGCATTTGCAGCTGCGCAAAGAACCACACGTTGAACAGTGCCGCCACGGCCATAAACACGGCTCCCAGCACCAGAATGCTGCCGAACTGGAGTGTGGGCACCCGGAGGGCAAGACCCAGCGCGGCGCACACGCCGCTGAGCGCCAGCAAAAGACGTGTGCCGCTGCGGATGGGATGCCGGACAAAGACGGTTCCCGCCAGCACGCCGCCTAAAATGCCGCCCGCGCTCAGCACCGCCTGCACAAGGCCGAGGGAGGCATCACTTTTCTGCAAAGTCTGTACCACCAGCACCGGAACCCCCACGGTGAGGGCGGGGACTTCCAGCAGGTTTACAGCCGCCATGGCAGCAGCTAACCGCAGCACCGCAGCCTGCCCGGTGAGAAACCGCGCACTTTCCCGCAGGTCGGTCCACAGAGAACGAACGGAGAGCCTTGTGTCCCGGGGGACATCCTGTGGGATGCACAGGCAGAGCTCCATCCCGGCGGAAAGTGCAAAGCAGCCGCCGCAGAGCGCCAGCAGACCACGGAGGCCGAGGTGCTCCAGCAGAACAGCACCCAGCAGGGGACCGAGAAGCTCGTCCACGGTATCCACCAGCTGAATGACCGCGTTGCCGCGCAGCAGCTGGGTGCCGTTCAGCAGCAGGGGCAGACAGGCGCGTACTACAGGCTGGTAAAGCCCCTGAATGGCGTACAGACTGCCCAGCACGGTCAGAACTAGCGGAAGCAGGGGCAGATGCGGCAGTCCGGCAGCGGCTGCCGCCGAAATACCGGCGGTTACCAGATCCAGCAGCGCCATCAGGCGGGCTTTACGGCAACGGTCTGCCAGCGCGCCGCCGGTCAGCATTCCGGCCAGAGCAGGCAGCATGGCCAGCGCGGTGATGCCGCCGTACAGCGCAGCGGAACCGGTCTGCCGCAGCAGATACAGCGGCAGCGCAAACCGCAGGGCGGCATTGCCGAACAGGGAGATGATCTGCCCGAGGACGATGAGGAAAAAAGTGTTCATGGGAACCTCCTGTTTTTTGTTTACAAACCGTTGGTCTGTATCTGCGTATAAAAAAGGGCGGAGCGTTCCGCCCGGAAAATTCAGTCTTTGACCGGTGTGCACAGCTGCACCAGCTGTGCAGCCTGTGCATCTGTCAAAAGATCCAGCCCAAGCGCATGGGTCATTTGCTGAAACACGAGATTCCGCGCCCGCTGCTGAGCCGGCGTGGTGGGGCGCGTCTGGGGGGAAAGCCAGATGTCTGCCAGCACGAACAGCGCTTCCGCCAGCGCATTGGCATCGGCGGTGTGGATGGAGCCGTCCGCCATGCCCTGCCGGATCATGGGTGCAATACATTCCGGGGCCAGATGCGCTTCAATGTTGGTCAGCTCCATGGCAAGGAACTGCGGGTTGCTGCACAGGTGCGGCAAGGTCTGCGCGATCTGCTGCTGCCGCTGCCCGGCAAAGGATGCTGCAAACACCGCCTGCAGCTTCTGCAGCCCGGTCAGGGCCGGGTCGTCCCGGATATGGCGCAGCGGCTCCCACATCTGGTCGCCCAGACGGTCACCGACGCGCTGCGCGATCTCCTCCTTGGAGCGGAAGTGATGGTACACTGCCCCTTTGGAAAGCTTTGTGGCATCAATGATGTCCTGCAGGGTGGTATTCTGGTAGCCCTTCTGGGTGAAGAGCAGGGCAGCGGCGTCTAAGATCTTTTCCACGGTCTGTTCCGGGTATTTGTTGCGCGGCATGGCAGATGCTCCTTTTTTACAAACTAACGGTCTGTAAAAAGAATACCGCAGCCCGGCGGCTTTGTCAAGAGGGGAGGAACCGAAAATCCATTCATTTCCTGCGGCGCCGCATTGCTTTTACGCGGGGTTTCTGGTATGATACAATAGAGTTAAAAGGCGATTTTGGGAGGATGACAGATGGCAAGGGTTTTGATCGTGGGAGCCGGGGCAGCCGGACTGATGGCGGCGGGTGCCGCCGTGCGGCAGGGACATCAGGTAACGGTGCTGGAGCATACCGAGAAGCCTGGGCAGAAGATCCTTGTCACCGGCAAGGGGCGCTGCAACGTGACCAACGACTGCCCGGCAGAGGAGTTTTTGCGCCATGTGCGCACGAACCCGCGCTTTTTGTACTCCTCGCTGGGCATGTTCCCCCCGGCAAAGACCATGGAGCTGTTCGAAGCTTTGGGCGTGGAGCTGAAGGTGGAGCGCGGACGCCGGGTGTTCCCGGTATCGGATAAGGCCGAGGAGATCCGGCAGGCGCTGCTGCGCTATGCGCAGGATGCGGATATTGTCTACGACGGTGCAAAAAAGCTGCTGCTGGAGGAGGTCGTGCCCGAGGCAGAGCCCGCCCCGGCGGCAGCGGAAAACCCGCGCCACCCCAAAAAGAAAAAGGCAGGCCCGGCGCTGCGCTGCGTGGGCGTGCGGGGCACCTCCGGCAGGGAGTACCGGGCGGACGCGGTGTTGGTGGCTACCGGCGGCGTGAGCTACCCCACCACCGGCTCTACCGGCGATGGCTACAAGCTGGCGCAGCAGGCGGGGCACACCCTTGTGGAGCCGGTGCCCAGTCTGGTCAGCCTTGTCAGCCGGGACCCGGACTGCAAAAAGATGATGGGTCTGGCGCTGAAAAACGTCACCCTGACCCTGCTGGAGGACGGCAAGGCCATCTTTGACGAGCAGGGCGAGATGCTGTTTACCCACTTTGGCATCAGCGGGCCGCTGACCCTGAGCGCGTCCAGCCATCTGGGGGACATGAAAAAGCACAGGTACATCGCGGAGATCGACCTGAAGCCCGCCCTGAGCGAGGAGCAGCTGTACGACCGCATCACCCGGGACTTTGCCCTGCTGGCAAATCACGCAGCGCAGGGGGCGCTGGTCAAGCTGCTGCCCTCCAGTATGCAGCCGGTGATGGTGGCGCGCTGGGGCATCGACCCCGCCACCAAGGCAAACCAGATCACCCGGGAGCAGAAGCGGGAACTGGTGCAGCTGGTCAAGCACTGGCAGGTGTCCATTGACGCCCGGGGCGACCTTGCCCACGCAGTCATCACCAGCGGCGGCGTATCGGTGCGGGAGGTAGACCCCAAGACCATGCAGAGCAAAAAGGCACTGGGGCTGTACTTTGCGGGCGAGGTGCTGGACGTGGACGCCTACACCGGCGGCTACAATCTGCAAATTGCTTTCTGCACCGCGCAGAGCTTTGCGAATAACCTGTAAAAAAAGCAAAAATGCGGACGGCTGTTGCTTGCCCGCGCCCTCATCCGTCTGCTCACTGTGTTCGCAGCCACCTTCCCCCGACCGGGGGAAGGCTATTGCAGGCGGCTGATAGGGATACGTCAAAAGCAGCGCAGTCCGTTTTGCTGTGTACTATATATAAATAAGGAGAACATATTATGGTATCTGTTGCGATCGATGGGCCTGCGGGTGCAGGCAAATCCACTCTGGCACGCCGTCTGGCGGCAGAGCTGGGCTATATCTATGTGGACACCGGTGCAATGTACCGCGCCATCGGCCTATACGCCCTGCGCGCGGGCAAGGACCCCAAGGACAACGCGGCGGTGGATGCCCTGCTGCCGGAAATCGAGCTGCGGCTGGCCTCCATTGCGGGCGAGCAGCACATCTACTTGAAGGACGAGGACGTGAGCACCGCCATCCGCACCGAAGCCGCGGGTATGGCAGCCTCTGCCGTAGGTGCAAACCCCGCTGTGCGGGCATTTCTGCTGGACTTGCAGCGCAGCATGGCCAAAAAGCAGGATGTACTGATGGATGGCCGGGACATCGGCACGGTGGTGCTGCCGGACGCTACGGTGAAGATCTTCCTGACTGCCAGCCCGGAGGCACGCGCCACCCGCCGCTGGAAGGAGTATCAGGCCAAGGGCATCGACACTCCCTACGAGGAAGTGCTGGCAGACGTGAAGCAGCGGGACTATCAGGACACCCACCGCGCCGCCGCCCCGCTGAAGCAGGCGGAGGACGCCGTGCTGCTGGATACCTCGGAACTGGACTTTGAGCAGAGCCTTGACGCCATGAAGCAGATCATTGCCAAGAAGATCGGCTGATAAAACAAACAGGACAGGAATAGAAAATGGTACTATATTATATTCTGGTGCCCCTTGCGTGGCTTGTGTGGCACATCGGCTTCCGCATCCGGGTGGAGGGGCGCGAAAACCTGCAAAAAGTGCAGACGAAGGGCTATATCCTTGCGCCCACCCATGTATCTGCTATCGACCCGGTGTTCATCGTTGTCACCCGCTGGGGCAGGCGGATGGTGGTGTTCGCCAAAAAGGAACTGTTCGAGATCAACGCCTTTCTGACATGGTTCTTCCGCTGCTGCGGCGGCGTGTGCGTCCGCGGCACCAAGGACGAGATGGCGGTCATCATGCAGACGGTGGAAGCCTGCAAACAGGGCAAGACCCTGCTCATCTTCCCGGAGGGCACCCGCGAAAAGGAGGGCAAACTGCTGCCCCCCAAGAGCGGTCTTTTTGTCATTGCCGCCGAAGCCGGGGTGGACGTTGTGCCCTGCCGCATCTTCTACGACACCCCGGACGGAAAAATGCACCTGTTCTGCAGGGTGCGGGTGATCTACGGCGAGCCGATGCCCGCAGCACAGTTTGCTATGGAAAGCCGCCGGGACACCAAAAAACTCCGTGCCAACAAGCAGGCATTGCTGGAAGCATGGGAAAAGATGGGAGCGTAAAAAATGGAGATCCGTTTGGCTAAAACGGCGGGGTTCTGCTTCGGCGTGAACCGTGCCGTGGAACTGACCTATAAGCTGCTGGACGAGGGGCACAGGGTAGCAACGCTGGGCCCGCTGATCCACAACCCACAGGCGGTGGAGGATATGCGGCGCAAGGGTGCACAGGTGGTAAACACCGTGCAGGATGTGCCTGCCGGGTGCGAGGTGGTCATCCGCAGCCATGGGGTGCCCCGCAGCATCTACGACGAGCTGGAGTCGCGCGGCATCCCTTACCACGACGCCACCTGTCCCTTTGTGCAGAAGATCCAGCGCATTGCCGCACAGGCCGAAAAAGAGGGCGCGGTACTGCTGGTGGCGGGTGATAAGACCCACCCGGAGGTGCAGGGCATCGTGGGACACACCCGGGGCGAGGTGTTCGTTTTTGCCGATTTAGCCGAATTGGAGGCGTGGAACGGCCCTTCTGACCCCCAAAAACCCCTTTTTGCAGTTGCACAGACCACATTTCAGGTAACAAAATGGAAAGAAAGTTCGGAGTTTCTCAAAAAAGCCTATACAAACGCCCGAATTTTTGATACAATATGTAATGCGACGTGGGCGAGGCAACAGGAAGCGGAAGACCTCAGCCAAAAATGCGACATTGTTGTTGTCATTGGCGGTCATCATTCTTCCAATACCCAAAAGCTGGTACAGGTCGCCGCAAAACACACGCGTGCCGTAACGGTCGAGACAGCGAGCGAACTTCGGCCGGAATGGTTTGCAGATGTTAAAGTGGCGGGCGTGACAGCCGGGGCTTCAACGCCATCGTCTATTATTGAGGAGGTACTTAACAGTATGAGCGCAGAAATCAATGACAGCATGAGCTTTGAGGAGATGCTGAACGCATCCGAAGAAAAGCGGGTTCATGCAGGCAGTATTGTGAAAGGAATCGTGACCAGCATCTCTGCCAACGAGATCCAGGTGGATATCGGTGCGAAGCAGACCGGCTTTGTCAAGCTGAGCGAGCTGACCGATGATTCCTCCGCCAAGGTCGAAGACCTGGTGAAGGTTGGCGATGAGCTGGACCTCATCGTCGAGAAGGTTATGGATCAGGATGGCGTCATCCAGCTCTCCCGCAAGAAGCTCGCATCTCGCAAGGGCATGGAAGAGATCGCCAAGGCAGCAGAATCCGGTGAAGTCGTCGAGGGCGATGTCACCGAGTTCAATAAGGGCGGCGTTGTCGTCAACGTCAAGGGCGTCAAGGTGTTCGTTCCCCGTTCTCAGGCCACTATGCGCCGCGATGAGGACTACACTGCTCTGGTCGGCCAGCACGTTCAGCTGGTCGTCACCGAGTGCTCTGGCCGCAAGATCGTGGGCAGCATCAACAAGGTGACCGCTGAGCAGAACAAGGCTAAGCGCGAGGAGTTCTGGGCAAACGTTGAGGTGGGCAAGAGCTACACCGGCGTTGTCAAGAGCCTGACCTCTTACGGTGCATTCGTTGACATCGGTGGTGTTGACGGCCTGTGCCACATCAGCGAGCTGAGCTGGAACCGCATCAAGCATCCCTCCGAGGTCGTCTCCGTTGGTGACACCATCGAAGTGTATGTCAAGGACATCGACACCGAGAACCACAAGGTCTCTCTGGGCTACAAGAAGTCCGAGGACAACCCCTGGGAGCAGCTGAAGAACAACTACCCCATCGGCAGCACCTTCCACGCTCCGGTCGTTTCTCTGACCAAGTTTGGTGCATTCGTCCGCATCCTGCCGGGTGTTGACGGTCTGGTCCACATCAGCGAGATCAGCAATGACCGCGTTGAGAAGGTCTCCGACGCACTGAAGGTCGGCGATATGGTCGATGTGAAGCTGCTGGATGTTGACTTCGACAAGAAGCGCATCAGCCTGTCCATGAAGGCTCTGCTGAACAACGACGCTGAGTAATCAGCCCATCGTGCAAAAAGCATAGCTTCTGACACAATGCGATCTGCAGCCCCGTTGCCGGGAAAACGGCGGCGGGGCTGTTTTTGTTAACAAAGCCATGATGAAATTTTTAAAAAAGCACTGGGAAGTGCTCAGTTACCTGATCTTTGGCGTGCTGACCACCCTGCTGAACATTGTGCTGTACGCGCTGTTCAGCCGGCTGTTCGGCTATACTGCCGCCAACAGCTGGGGCAATGTGCTGGATAACGCCTTATGCATCCTGTTTGCCTACTGCACCAACCGCGCGTTCGTGTTCCGCAGCAAGACCACCGGCAAAGCCATGGCGAAAGAATTCGGCACCTTTGTCACCTGCCGTCTGGGCACTATGGTGCTGGATGCCGCCATCATGATCGTGGGCGGCAATCTGCTGGCTGCGCAGGGCGCGGCGCTGATGGAAAGCCTGTTCGGCAGCTTCCTGACGGTATCGGGCAGCTACACCGGCGCGGCGGCTTCGGCAGCAGCATCAGTAGCGGGCGTTGCCATCATTGGCGGCGCAGACGGCCCGACAGCCGTTTTTGTCACCACCCGCATCACCGCGCAGGAGATCTGGGGGCTGTGCGTCAAGGTATTCTCCAACGTGGTGGTCGTGGTGCTGAACTATGTGTTCAGCAAGCTGATCATCTTTAAGAAAAAGTAAGCAAGACCCTCCCCGGTGGCACCGGAGAAGGTTTTCAAATCAAATCATCTTAGGAGGTACGGTATTATGAAACGTGGTCTGAAAGGGTTCGCATTCCTGGTTTCTGGTCTGGTGCTGGGCATCATTGGTGCAACGGCATCGGTGACTGCGATCGCACTGAGCGCTGTGGGCATGGCAAAGGTGCGCCGTGCCAGCAAGTAAAACAACGGAGGAACGAGCATGAACCGCGAAGAGATCCTGTCCCATGTCGATCATACCCTGCTGAAGCCGGAGGCTACCTGGCCCCAGATCCAGCAGCTGTGTGACGAAGCCATTGCAAACCACACCGCATCTGTCTGCATCAACACCTGCTACGTCAAGCAGGCTGTGGAGTATATGGCAGGCCGCATCCCCGTGTGTTGCGTGGTAGGCTTCCCTCTGGGTGCTATGGATACCGCCAGCAAGGCCTTTGAAGCCAAGACTGCCATCGCCAACGGCGCAGCCGAGGTGGATATGGTCATCAACATCGGCCGCCTGAAGAACAAGGAGTACGATGCTGTCCGCGAGGACATCCGTGCCGTGAAGCAGGCTGTGGGCGATAAGATTTTGAAGGTCATCATTGAGACCTGCCTGCTGACCGAGGAAGAAAAGGAAAAGATGTGCGACATCGTCTGCGAGGCCGGTGCCGACTACATCAAGACCAGCACCGGCTTCTCCACCGCAGGCGCCAACTTCCACGATGTGGAGCTGATGGTCAAGGGCGTGCATGGCCGCTGCAAGGTCAAGGCTGCCGGCGGCATTTCCACCGTGGAGGATATGGAGACCTTCCTTGCACTGGGCGCTGACCGTCTGGGCACCTCCCGCGCTGTCAAGATCCTGAACGGCGAGCAGGCAAAGGGCTACTAAGCTTTCTGCAAAAAATGTATTTCGGCAAAGCTCTGGGCTTGGCTGAACTGCAAAGGATGATTTCTCAAGGGCTGCTGCACAAATTGCCGTGCAGCGGCCTTTTTTGCGTCCAAGCCTTGCAAGCAGGGTGCAGCAGGGTGTATAATAAAATAGATACTGTATAAAACAGGAGGCTGCCCGCTTTATGGGGTAAAGCGGGCAGAGGAGGAAACGCAATGAATATACCCGAGATCCTTGTGGCCAATGGCACAGGGGCGGTGCTGGTAAGCTTTCTGCTTTTGCTGCGGGTGCGCGGCGAGAGCAAAAACAGCGTGGGAACAGAGCTGTTTTGCCGGATTCTGGTGGTGACGCTGCTGGCACAGGCAACAGAAACGATCAGCTTTCTGCTGGACGGCGTGCCCGGCGCGGCAAGCCGGTTCTGGCTGTACCTGACCAACACCGTCTGCACCGGCGCTACCGTGTGTGTGGGCTATGCGTGGTGCTTGTATGTGGACTTCCGGGTCTACCGCAGCATTGGACGCCTGCGCAGAAGGCATCTGCTGCTGGGCGCGCCGCTGCTGGCGCTTTTGGTGCTGCTGGTGGCAAACCTTTTTGGCACGGGGTGGATCTTTACCATCTCGGCGGACAACGCTTACCATCGGGGTCCGCTGAATATCTTGCTGTATCTGCTGCTGTTCAGCTATTACGCCGAGAGCGTGTGGCAGGTGCATAAGGCCAAGCGCGATGGCGTTACGGTGGAGTTTTTCCCGGTGTACTACTTCGTGGTCACCTGTGCGGTGGGCACGCTGCTGCAGGGCGCATTCTACGGCATGGCCTTCGGCTGGCTGTCAGTAGCCATCGCTTTTGTGCTTGTGGACAGTCAGACCCGCAGCCTGCGCGGCTATACCGACGAGCTGTCCGGCCTGTTTGGGCGCAAGTACATGAACTACTGTCTGGACCGCATCCACGCCACGCAGGAGAAGGACGTTTACGGCATCATGATGGACGTGAACTGCTTCAAGGAGATCAATGATACCTACGGTCACGCCGAGGGCGACCGCGCCATTCAGGAGATCGGTCACATCCTGTCCGGGGCACTGGTGGCAAACTCGGTAGCCATCCGCATGAGCGGCGATGAGTTCATGGTGCTGATCCGTCACGGCTCGGAGGAGCTTCTGAATAAGACCTGCACTGCCATCGAGCGGCGGGTGCAGCACTATAACGAAACCGCTCCGGCGGGCAGCTTTCAGCTGTCCTTCTCCACCGGTGTGGCAAAGTACGAGGGCGGCAGCGTGGAAAAGTTTCTGGTGGAGCTGGATCAGCGGATGTATGCGGAAAAGCGTGCCTTCCACGCCGCCCGGGATAGCCATGCAGCACCGGAGCAGGGAAATGCTCCATCAATTTAAAAGGAATGTCTAAAATAAGTGAGACTTATCTTGACAATCTGACGCTGCAATGATAGAATATGGAGCGTACCAATTGAATACCGACTTATCAAGAGCGGCTGAGGGGACAGGCCCTGTGAAGCCCGACAACCTGCGCGAGAGCGTAAGGTGCCAAATCCTGCGGGAAACCGGAAGATAAGAGTGCAACGCTCAGAGCTTTCGGCTCTGAGCGCTTTTATTTTTCAGAACAAACTTGATGGAATGGTAAATACAAGCAACTGCAACATTTAGGAGGCAAAAAATGGCTAGACACCTGTTTACTTCGGAGTCCGTTACCGAGGGACATCCCGACAAGATCTGCGACCAGATCTCTGATGCAATTCTTGACGAGATCCTGACCCACGACCCTGATGCCCGCGTGGCCTGCGAGACCTGCGCATCCACCGGCCTTGTGCACATCATGGGCGAGATCACCACCAGCTGCTATGTGGACTTCCAGAAGGTCGTCCGCGAGGTGGTGGCAGATATCGGCTACACCCGCGCAAAGTTCGGCTTTGACGCCGACACCTGCGCCGTCATCTCCAACATTGACGGCCAGAGCCCCGATATTGCACTGGGCACCAACGATCAGGTGGGCGGTGCAGGCGATCAGGGCATGATGTTCGGTTATGCCTGCGACGAGACCCCCGAGCTGATGCCCATGCCCATCAGCCTTGCCCACAAGCTGGCAAAGCGCCTGACTGAGGTGCGCAAGAGCGGCGAGATGGACTACCTGCGCCCGGACGGCAAGAGCCAGGTGACCGTGGAGTACGACGAGAACAACAAGCCCGTGCGCGTGGATGCCGTGGTCATCTCCAGCCAGCACAGCGAGAGCGTGAGCATGGAGCAGCTGCGCGCAGACGTGATGGAAAAGGTCATCAAGGCCACCATCCCCGCCGAGCTGCTGGACGAGAACACCAAGTACTACATCAACCCCACCGGCCGCTTTGTTGTGGGCGGCCCGCAGGGCGATACCGGCCTGACCGGCCGTAAGATCATCGTGGACACCTACGGCGGCTATGCACGCCACGGCGGCGGCGCTTTCTCCGGCAAGGACCCCAGCAAGGTGGACCGCAGCGCAGCCTACGCTACCCGCTGGGTGGCAAAGAACATCGTGGCTGCGGGTCTGGCAAAGCAGTGCGAGGTGCAGGTGGCCTACGCCATCGGCGTGGCAAAGCCCGTGTCCATCATGGTGGATACCTTCGGCACCGGCACTGTGGCAGACGAGAAGATCGAGCAGGCTGTGGAGAAGGTGTTTGACCTGACCCCCGCCGCCATCATCCGCGAGCTGGATCTGCGCAAGCCCATCTACCGCCAGCTGGCCGCCTACGGCCACATGGGCCGCGAGGATCTGGGCGTGAAGTGGGAGAACACCGACCGCGTGGATGCCCTGAAGGCTGCCGTGGCTGCCCTGTAAAAAGCGTTTTTCCATAGAAGGTACGTGAAGAAAAAAGCCGCTGCACCTGACCGTGCGGCGGCTTTTTTGTGGGTGCGGCAGCGCTTCCCCAAAACGGTACTGTAAAATACATAACTCCGGTTCTTGCCCGGCGGCGCTGGCTGTGTTACACTAAGGTCATATCAAACTGCAAGAATATGCCCACAAGGAGGGAACCGGACTTTGAAACATCTGCATTCTTTTGCCCGCCGCGCGGCGGCTTTTCTGCTGGCGGCGGTGCTGTGCGTCTGCATCCCGGCGGCAGCGGCTTCGGCTGCCACCACCATCGGCGGGGCCGATACCACCCTGATCCCCGCAGAGGACGAAAACTGTCTCAGCTGGCTGTTTGGCTCCAAGGATAAGATCACCATGCCCTACCTGAACATCAAGGGGCAGGGGCTCAAGCGCAATGTCACACTGGATCTGGTGGATTGTCTGGTGGGCATCACCTACACCGAGCTTGGCTCCATTGGCAGCTATGTCAGCGCCAGCGCTGCGCAGCAGGCGTGGAAGGCGCAGGCGGTGGCCATCCACTCTTATCTGGAATACCACAAACAGTACGGCTCGTCCGCCAATGCGCTGATCTACACCCCGGTCAGCCAGATCCCGTCCTCCACCCGCAGCGCCATCCGCAAGGCGGTGCAGGCGGTCAGGGATGAGGTGCTGGTGTACAACGGCAGCGTGTGCGATGCGGTATGGTCGGCCAGTGCGGGCTACAACACCCAGACCGGCGTGTACGGCACCTGCGCCAGTCTGGACGCATGGGGCACGGACGTGCCCTACCTGCAAAGCGTGGAAAGCCCCTACGAGGAGCAGTACCACAACCTGCTGCGCCGGGTGATCGGCAAGGACTACACCTATATAGAATACAACGACAGCCGCACCGGCGAGCCCTACCAGAGCGCCGACACCACCCACAAGGATCTGGGCGGCTTTGTACAGTACAACACACTGGTGTCCAACGGGCGCAGCTACCGGTACATCAACCAGTTCGTTTCCTCCCGCTACTGCTTCGATTTCGGCACCGATGCCGGCGGCACCCCCTGCATGACCTATTACGGCTATGGTCACGGCGTGGGCATGAGCCAGTGCGGCGCAGTGGGCTACGCCGCCGAGGAAGGCATGAACTACAAGCAGATCTTACGGCACTACTACACCGGGGCGCAGATCCGTACCCGCACTACCCGCAGCGGCGGGCTGTTCGGCTGGCTTGCGGGGTTGTTCCGCTGAGCGGCTATTTGACTGAAATTTTGGAAAAACCTTCTCAAACGCCGCAGGATTTGGTATACTATATCCGTTTGTGAAAAATGAACGGGAAACATAACTGCGCAGAAAAACGCACGGATTGGAGTATCAGCATGGAGTTGGATCAGGAAAAGCAGAATCAGGAGGCCGCCGAGCGCTGCCGTGCACTGGCACAGCGCATCGTGCGGGAACTGGCACCCCGCAGTGTGCAGGTGCTGGAGAACAGCGGCCTGCTGGAAGAGGCTTTTGACAAAATGAATACCACGGTGGTGCAAAGCAGCCCGGAGCTGCTGGTGGTGGCAGACCCTCAGTGGGTCACCCTGCCCGCCGTGCAGGCCGAAAAGGTGGTGCTGGTGTGCGATGAGTACACCGGTATGGCAGACTGCGCAAAGCAGCTTGCCGCACAGGGCTTTTGCCGGGAGTTTGCATGGAAGGACAGCGGCAAGGAGCAGCTGTCGGCGCTGTTCTGCCGCACGGCTGCCCCGGAGCTGCCGGAGCTGGAGACGGGCTATGAACAGCAGCTGGACATTTTGCGGGAGCGTACTGTGCAGGCCGAGCGCACCGCCGCCGAACAGGCTGCCCAGCTGGAGCGGCTGCGCAGCGACCTTTCCCTGAGCCGCAGCCACGAGCAGGACTTGGAAAAAACCCTGAACAGTGTGGTCAACTCCACCTTCTGGAGGGCCAGCTGGCCGCTGCGGTATCTGGTAAGCAAGTGCCGCCAGCTGTGGCGCACCTTCCCGCTCTTCGTCTTTTTTGCCACCCTGCGCCGGGTGGGCTTTGCGGGCGTAATGGCACAGGCCAAGGCCAAGCGGGAGTATAAAAAGCTGTTCCCGGGCAAGGCCATGCCCGCCGACCGCTTTGCGGACGTGGAACTGCTGGTAAAGCAGGCCGCAGACCAGCCCGCTGCACCGTGCATCAGCATCGTGGTGCCGCTGTACAACACCCCCCACGATTTTCTGGTGGAGCTGCTGGACTCGGTGCAGAACCAGACCTACCGCAACTGGGAGCTGTGCATGGTGGATGCCGGACAGGACGCGGACGTGGGTGTCCTTGTGCAGGAGCGTGCCCGCACCGACAGCCGCATCTGCTACCGGAAACTGGACAGCAACGAGGGCATTGCGGGCAACACCAATCAGGGCTTTGCTCTTGCCACGGGTGAATATATCGCTCTGCTGGACCATGACGACATCCTGCACCCCTGTGCACTGTGGTATGTGGCGGAAGCCATTGCCAAGCAGGGCGCGGACTTTGTGTATACCGACGAAGTGACCTTTGAAGGGGACATCGACCACCTGACGGTCTACCACTTCAAGCCGGATTATATGCTGGATAACCTGCGCTCCAACAACTATATCTGCCACCTGAGCGTGTTCAGCGCGGCGCTGCTGGCAAAGGTTGGCGGCGACGAGCGGGCAGAGTTCAACGGCAGTCAGGATTACGACCTCTACCTGCGCCTGACCGAGCAGGCAGAGAAGATCGTGCACATCCCGCATCTGCTGTACTACTGGCGTTCCAGCCCTGCAAGCGTGGCCAGCAACATCTCCGCCAAGACCTACTGTCTGGAAGCAGCCATGAAGGCGCTGCGCGCCCACTACGACCGCATGGGCGTGCCGGTGGACGCAGTGACCATGGTGCCCAACACCCCGGGCTTTTATAAGACCGATTACACCATCACAAAGCCCGGGCGGGTCAGCGTGCTGATCCCCAGCTGCGACCATTCGGGCGACCTGCGGGTGTGCGTGGAGTCCATCTACCGTAAGACCACCTACCCGGATTTTGAAGTGATCATCATCGAGAACAACAGCAAGGAGCCTGCCACCTTCCGCTGCTACGAGCAGCTGCAAAAGGAGTACCCGGACACCCTGCATCTGCTCACATGGCAGGGCACCGGCTTCAATTACAGCGCCCTGAACAACTTTGGCGCAAAGGCTGCCACCGGCGAGTATCTGCTGCTGCTCAACAACGACACCGAGGTCATCTCTCCCCGCTGGATGGAGGAGATGGTCATGTACGCCCAGCAGGACCGCGTGGGCTGTGTAGGCGCAAAGCTGCTCTACCCGGACAACACCATCCAGCACGCAGGCATCGGCTTTGGTTTCCGGACGCTGGCGGCGCATATGCACAAGAACTTCCCTGTGGGACACCCCGGCTATATGGGACGGCTTTCCTACGCGCAGGACGTGTACGCGGTGACCGCCGCCTGCCTGATGGTGCGCAAGGATGTGTACGAGCAGGTGGACGGGCTGGACGAGAGCTTTGCCGTGGCCTTCAACGACGTGGACTTCTGCGTCCGTGTGCGGGAGGCAGGCTACACCAACGTGTTCACCCCCTTTGCGCAGCTGTACCACTACGAGAGCAAGAGCCGAGGCTTGGACGAGAGCCCGGTCAAGCGCAAGCGCTTTGTCTCCGAGGTGGAGCGCTTCCAGAAGCGGTGGGCAAAGCAGCTGGCTGCGGGCGACCCCTGCATGAACCCCAACTTTGATCTGATGAAGGAGGACTTCAGCTTTGACATCAAGCCGCTGGAGTGAGCCTTTGACCCAAACTGAAACGAAAGGGGGAACGCAGATGGAGCTTTCGGCCTGCATCGTGGTGTATAACGGCGCACAGGAAGCTATCAAGGCCGCGCAGACCGTGCTGGACTGCACCCGCCGCTACCCGCTTACGCTGTATCTGGTGGATAACGCCAGCCCGGACGGCAGCGGCAAGCGGCTGACCGCTGCCGCAAAGGACGGCACTCTGCGCACCGCCCCCGGGCAGACCGTGCAGGTGCTCTGCCGGCTGGAGAACGGCGGCTTCGGCACCGGGCACAACACGGTGCTCTCGCTGCTGCACAGCCGGGTGCACTTTATCCTGAACCCGGATATCCAGCTGACCGCAGATACCCTGAGCGACCTTGCCGACTGGATGGCGGCGCACCCCGGCGTGGTGATGACCCGCCCGGGGCTGACCTTCCCGGACGGCAGACCCCAGCAGCTGCCGCTGCGCCGGTGCAATGTGCGCGCCATGGTCTACCGTCAGCTGCCCTGTCTGCGCTTTTGGGCAAAGTACAACGACCGCTACCTGATGGCAGACAAGGATCTGACAAAGCCTATCGAGATCGAGTTCTGCACTGGCAGCTTTTCGGCGGTGGACACTGCCGCCTTCAAGGCTGTGGGCGGCTTTGACGAGGGGTACTTTATGTATGTGGAGGACGCCGATCTTACCCAAAAAATGCGCACGCAGGGCAAGGCATATCTGGTGCCCCAGTACACCGCCATCCACGCATGGCACCGCGCGGCGCACCGCAGCCTGAAGCCTTTTCTGTGGCAGCTGCGCAGCCTGCTGCGCTACTTTTCCAAATGGGGTTTTGCGTGGTGAGCGGGGACGAAAAATATTGTTTTTGATCCGCAGAAAGCGGCGTGCCATCGGCACGCCGCTTTCTGACGTTTCACCCTCTTGCATTTTGCGTGCTTTCATAGTAAAATAAAGTGTACTGCTATCGTCTTTTGCAAAAATACGGACGCGGCAGACCCAAAATTGTTTACAGCGGACGCAGCTCCGCTTTGAATTAAGCTGCACATCTTTTTATAAGAAAAAAGGAGTGCACAAGTATGAAAGGCATTATTCTCGCCGGCGGTGCCGGCACACGGCTCTATCCTTTGACCATGGTCACCAGCAAACAGCTGCTGCCGGTCTACGACAAGCCGATGATCTACTATCCGCTGTCCACCCTTATGCTGGCGGGCATTCAGGATATCCTGATCATCTCTACCCCTACCGATACGCCCCGCTTTGAGGCGCTGCTGGGCGATGGCAGCCAGTACGGCATCCATCTGCAGTATAAGGTGCAGCCCTCCCCGGACGGTCTGGCACAGGCCTTTATTCTGGGCGAAGAGTTCATTGGCGATGACTGCTGCGCCATGATCCTGGGCGATAACATTTTCTACGGCAACGGCTTCTCCAAGCTGCTCAAGAGCGCTGCGGCCAATGCAGAGAACAAGGGTCGCTGCACCGTGTTCGGCTACTATGTGCAGGATCCCGAGCGCTTTGGCATCGTGGAGTTCGACAAGGACGGCAAGGTGCTCAGCGTGGAGGAAAAGCCCCAGAATCCCAAGTCCAACTACGCCATCACCGGTCTTTACTTCTACAACAAGGAAGTGGTGGAGATGGCAAAGCAGGTAAAGCCCTCTGCCCGCGGCGAGCTGGAGATCACCACCCTGAACGATATGTACCTGAAGAAGGACGAGCTGGATGTGCAGCTGCTGGGCCGCGGCTTTGCATGGCTGGATACCGGCACGATGGAAAGCCTTGTGGAGGCTGCCGACTTTGTGCACATGATCGAAAAGCGTCAGGGCATCAAGATCAGCGCACCGGAGGAGATCGCCTTCAAGTACGGCTGGATCGACCGCGACACCCTGCTGGAAAGCGCCCAGCGCTACGGCAAGAGCCCCTACGGCCAGCACCTGAAGAACGTGGCCGAAGGCAAGCTGCGCTACTAAGCATAAGGAAAGGCACATTGGTATGAAAATCATTGTCACAGGCTGCAAAGGGCAGCTGGGCACGGAGCTGCTCAAGCAGCTGCAGGAGGGCCGCAGCGAGCTGGGCCCCATCCCCGAAAAGCTGCTCAACGCTACGGTGATCCCGGTGGATCTGCCGGAGCTGGATATCTCCAACTACAAGATGGTGGACGAGTTCGTGCGGCGCAACCGCCCGGATATCATCATCAACTGCGCTGCCTACACCAACGTGGACGGGTGCGAAGTGCACCACGACGATGCCTTTAAGGCAAACGCCCTTGGCCCCCGCAATCTGGCGCAGGCTGCCGAAAAGACCGGCGCACGGCTGGTGCACGTTTCCACCGACTATGTGTTCTCCGGCCGGGAAAACGGCGGCATTCCGCAGGATGAAGCCACCCTGCCCGGGCCCATCAGCGCCTACGGCTCTACCAAGCTCATGGGCGAAAAGTATGTGGAACGGTTCTGCCACCGCCACTTCATCGTGCGCACCGCATGGCTGTACAGCTACTACGGCAAAAACTTTGTCAAGACCATCGTGAACGCCGGCAAAAAGTTCGGTAAGCTGGAGGTGGTCAACGACCAGTGCGGCAACCCCACCAACGCAGTCGACCTTGCCCACGAGATCCTGCAGCTGTGCGTGACCCACGAGTACGGCTTGTACCACTGCACCGGCGAGGGCATCTGCTCGTGGTACGATTTTGCTGCCGAGATCATCCGCCTTTCCGGCGTAGATGCTACCGTAGCCCCCTGCACCAGCGAGGAGTACAAGGCAAAGCACCCGGACAGCGCCGACCGCCCCAAGTGGAGCGCACTGGACAACCGGATGCTGCGCTGCACTGTGGGCAACGATGTCCGCGACTGGAAGGACGCACTGGCCTGCTTCTTTGCCAACTGGGACGGCGAAAACGGCATGAAGTAAAGAAGCCGTTTTCATAAGCGCACCGCTTACGAAAACAGCTTTTAAAACAACACCCCCTGCGGAAGAACTGAGGATGTATCATGTTTGATGCGATTTTTAGCAGATCTGTCAAGATATTAAAGATCTTTGCAAAGGTGCAGTGTGTGCTGTCCTTTGTGCTTGCGGCCATGCTGTGCGGTTCGATCCATGAAGCACTGAAGCCCTTCAGCCAGTTTTCAGCCATCGTGGTGGGGCTGGTGGCCGCTGTGGTGCTGTGGGTGCTGCAGATGTTCCTTGCATGGGCACTGTATGCCTTTGCGGAGCTGGTGGAGTACACCAAAGAGACCCACAAGGAGCTCAGCGACATGAGCAAGGGTCTGGCACGGTACACCCAAGCCACCTATGAGGAAATCCACAGCATGAACAAAGGGCTGGAAGCATACGCCAAGGCCATGGGCAAGACCATGAACAGCATGAACAAGAACCTCTACCTTGTGGCAAAGTACTGCTGCGCCGAGGAGGAACGCGCCCGCGCCGCAGCCCGCCCGCAGTCCGGGGACAACAACAAATAAATAAAGGGGAATACTGACCTATGAAAACCTATCTGATCACCGGCTGCGCCGGTTTTATCGGTTCCAACTTTGTGCACTATATGCTCAAAAAATACCCGGAGATCCTGCTGGTCAATCTGGATAAGCTGACCTACGCAGGCAATCTGGAAAACCTGAAGGACGTGGAGGGCGACCCCCGCCATGTGTTCGTGCAGGGCGATATCTGCGATAAGGAGCTGGTGGAGAGCCTGTTTGCAAAGTACGATTTCGACTACGTCATCAACTTTGCTGCCGAGAGCCATGTGGACCGCTCCATCAAGAACCCCGAGATCTTTGTGCAGAGCAACGTGATGGGCACCGTCAACCTGCTGCAGCGCGCCAAGGAGGCATGGTACGATGCCGATGCCAAGACTTGGAAAGAGGGCAAGAAGTACCTGCAGGTGTCCACCGATGAGGTGTACGGCGCTCTGGGTGCGGACGGCTTCTTTATGGAGACCACTCCGCTGTGCCCCCACAGCCCCTACTCCTCCTCCAAGGCCAGCGCCGATATGTTCGTCATGGCCTTCCACGACACCTACGGGATGCCGGTGAACATCACCCGCTGCTCCAACAACTACGGTCCCTACCAGTTCCCGGAGAAGCTGATCCCCCTGATGATCAACAACGTCAAGCACCACAAGCAGCTGCCTGTCTACGGTGATGGTATGCAGATCCGCGACTGGCTGTATGTGGAGGATCACTGCAAGGCCATTGATATGGTGGCCAACGGCGGCAAGATCGGCGAGGTGTACAACGTGGGCGGCCACAACGAGCGCCCCAACATCTTCATCGTCAAGACCATCATCGCCCAGCTGCACGACCGCCTGCAGGACGAGGGCATCAGCGAGGATCTCATCAAGCACGTCGCCGACCGTCTGGGTCACGACCGCCGCTATGGCATCGACCCCACCAAAATCAAGAACGATCTGGGCTGGTACCCCGAAACTCCCTTCGAGAAGGGCATCGTGCTGACCATTGACTGGTACCTGAACCACGAGGAGTGGATGAACCATGTCACCAGCGGCGACTACCAGAACTACTATCAGGATATGTACAAGAATAAGTAACAGACTGTAAATTTAAACTCCCCCTGCATCTCACGGTGCAGGGGGAGTTTTTGGTTCAAGTGCAGCGCTTGCTTTCCCCGCGGAGCGGAGCGCATTTCAAATCGTCCCGCCTGCGGTGGTATCTACCACAAAATCCGCTGATGTCTCAATGCCGTACTGCGCAAAATAACCCTCCTCCAGCGGCACCCACCGGGCGGAAAAATCCGCGTAGCGTGCGCCCTCCCGCGCCTGTAAGCGCCGGGTCTGCTCAGGCTTTGCGCAGGTCACGAATACCCGCAGCGTCTCGTAGGGGCGCAGCAGCGGGTGGTGGCTGTAACTGCCCTCTAAAATCACCAGCGGCTGCGCGGGCAGCTGTGCCGGGGGCAGATAAGCCCCCTCCCGGCAGCTGTACGCCCGGTAGGCCACCGTCTGCCCCGCGTAGGCCAGGCGCAGCGCTTCGTCCCGCAGACGGGTAAGATCCATGTTGGCGCAGGGGGTGTGCGCCCAGTCCGGGATGCGCTGCGCGGGCGGCAGATAGAAATCATCCGTGCGCAGCAGGGTGCAGCCGGGCAGCTGCGCCGCCAGCCCGTTGGCAAGGGTGGTCTTGCCGCTGCCGCAGCGGCCGTCCAGAGCCAGCACCAGCGGGCGGGTGGGCTTTTGCGCCAGCGCGGCGCTCAGCAGCGCAGACAGGGTGGACGCGGTGATGGGTGTGGGCATGGGGGTGAACCTCCTTGGCAGGGTGCGCCCCAAGGGGCAGACCCGAGAATATCCCCATTATACCACGACTGCCGCCGGAAGGGTAGCGCGGGTGTGGTTTGCTATAAATAACTTTTTTGTCATAAAGGCTTGACACAGCCGGTGGTGCTGTGGTACACTACTGACGTTAGAAATAACTAACCACATAAGACCCTACCGGCAGTGCCCGCAGCCCGGGCGTGCTGCTTCTTTTTTGAAGTGATAGTTAGCTGCGTCTTACTCATAACAGCCCGGCATCCGGGGCACACTGACCCTGACACCGCCGCCAAAGGAGAACCGCTATGGAGCGTGATTTTGAGACCGTAATGATCGAACAATGTGCCCCGGTACTGGCGGGGCTGAAGCCTGCGGGGCTGTTCCGCTACGAAACGCGCGACCGTGCCGACCTTGCCCGGCGGGTGGCGGGCTGGAACGCCCAGCTGAACCCCAAGGGCTTGCAGGTGCGGGTGCTGCGGGGGTGCATCGCTACCCGGCAGTATCTGGTGTACGTCTACCGCGCCGCCAAGCTGCAAACGGTGCTGGCAGATGCCGCCGTGCGCGGCTTTTTAGCCCGGGAGGGCTACCGTCTGCCGGAAGATGCAGCGGACTGCGGTACCTTGCTCGACCAGCTCAGCCTGCGTCTGTGCTGTGCGGCAGAGGCGGCGGATTTCCCCCACGAGATCGGGGTATTTCTGGGCTATCCGCTGGAGGACGTGGAGGGATTTATCCGCTACCGGGGTAAGTGCTTTACCTGCTGCGGGTGCTGGAAGTCCTACGGCGACCCCGCCGCCGCCCAGCAGCACTTTGACCAGCTGGCCAAGTGCACAGCGGTGTATCTGCGGCTGTTCCACAGCGGCACGCCCATTTTAAAGCTGGCAGTTGCCGCCTGAAAAATTGATATTCTCTTTTCAAATACTCTCTTTTATCCTGGCAACTCTCCTATGCTTCCGACACAGGAGAGAGCGATCCTCCTTTTTACACATGACCGCCCGGTGCAGTTTTGACCCCTGCGCCGGGCGGTCGTGCGTTTGGGGGAATGCGCTCCCGCGCGGGGTGGGACGATTGGGAATGCGCTGCGCTCCGCGGGGGAAGTTTCTGCCTGCCTTCAGCGTGCAGGGACGCTCCGCTGGGCCAGAGGCAGGGAGGGGTGTTCCGACTCCCCCCTCCCTACCTCTGGACTCCACCCACCCCGCAACGGGTCAAGGGCTGCACGCCCTTGACAAACCTAAAGAAGAAGTCGAAGCACAAAAAAGCTAGCGCTGCGCCAGTCGGCGCTATCGCTTTAACGCTTTTTTCGCTTCTCCATTAAAAGCCCCTCAGTCGCTGCGCGACAGCTCCCCCAAGGGGGAGCGAGCACGCCCGCACACTTTGCGCTTGAGCCGGGAAGTGTACCGCCATGCCAAGGGCCCCATCCCAGAGGGGGCTGGCACGGCGATAGCCGTGACTGGGGGAGTTTAGCGCGTTAGCGCCTGAGAGGGTTTTCTCCGTCACCCTGCCCTATAAAACCGCAAAACACTCCATAAAAATGTAAACATTAGCTAACTTTACATCAAAAAATGGAGTTAGTCATTGATGATTTTGATAAAAATGCAGAGCGATGCCGGCATAAAATTTGTTTGTTCATATAAACTAACTATGAGATATGAAAAATCTATTGACAAGCTTGGTTAGCAGCGGTAAACTATCTACGCTGATAGTTACGGCTGACTAACCACCGCAGCATCACATATTTTTCAAGGGAAGGGGAGCACAGCGATGATGCCTTTGACGATGACAAAAGCAGGCGAGACCGTCACCATCCGCAGAATCAGCGGCAAGGACGAGGTGCGGCTGCATCTGGCCGAGCTGGGGTTCGTGGTTGGCAGCGAGGTGACCGTGGTCAACGAGATCGCGGGCAACCTGATCGTGCAGGTCAAGCAGAGCCGTCTGGCACTGGATAAGACCATGGCAAGCCGCATCATGGTGTCCTGAGCAGCGCCTTCCCGGTGCTGCATGAAATACTGCAAGGGAGGAACGAGTACGATGAAAACACTGAAAGACGTAAAGGTGGGCGAGACCGCCACCGTGGCACGCCTGCACGGCGAAGGCCCGGTGAAGCGCCGCATCATGGATATGGGCATCACCAAGGGTGTGCAGATCTATGTGCGCAAGGTGGCGCCGCTGGGCGACCCCATGGAGCTGACCGTGCGCAACTACGAGCTGAGCGTGCGCAAGGCCGACGCTGAGATGATCGAAGTGGTCTGATAAGACCAAAGGGAGGAAAGGTATCCGCAATGAGCATTAAAATTGCACTGGCCGGCAACCCGAACTGCGGCAAAACGACCCTGTTCAACAACCTGACCGGCTCCAACCAGTACGTGGGCAACTGGCCCGGCGTTACCGTGGAAAAAAAGGAAGGCAAACTCAAGGGCGACAAGGACGTGATCATTCAGGATCTGCCCGGCATCTACTCGCTGTCCCCCTACACGCTGGAAGAAGTTGTCTCCCGTACTTACCTTGTAAAGGAGAAGCCCGACGCCATCCTGAACATCATCGACGGCACCAACATCGAGCGCAACCTCTACCTGACCACCCAGCTGATCGAGCTGGGCATCCCGGTGGTCATGGCTGTGAACATGATCGACCTGGTGCGCAAGAACGGCGACACCATCGACCTGAAGAAGCTGAGCGCAGAGCTGGGCTGTCAGGCAGTGGAGATCAGCGCCCTGAAGGGCGAGGGCACCGAGGCGGCCGCAAAGGCTGCAGTAGCCGCCGCCAAGGCCGCCAAGACCGGCGAGCTGCCCCATGTGTTCACCGGCAGTGTGGAGCACGCCATTGCCCACATCGAGGAGAGCATTCAGGGCAAGGTGGATGACCGTTTCCTGCGCTGGTACGCGGTAAAGCTGTTCGAGCGGGACGAGAAGGTGCTGGCAGAGCTGGGGCTCGACAAGGCACTGGTGGACCACATCGACGAGCACATTCAGGACTGCGAAAAAGAGATGGACGATGACGCCGAGAGCATCATCACCAACCAGCGCTATGCCTACATCAACACCGTGGTGGGCAAGGCTGTCAAGAAGAAGGCCCGCGTGGAGCACCTGACCGTTTCCGATAAGATCGACCGGATCGTTACCAACCGTGTGCTGGCACTGCCCATCTTTGCAGTGGTGATGTACCTGATGTACTCCCTGTCCATGGGCACCTCCATTGCGGACGGCGGCTGGGCCATCGGTACCTTTGCCACCGACTGGACCAACGATGTCCTGTTCGGTGAGATCGTTCCCAATGCGCTGGGCGGCTTTTTGGAGAGCATCGGCGTGGCGGGCTGGCTGTACGGCCTGATCATGGACGGCATCGTGGCCGGTGTGGGCGCGGTGCTGGGCTTTGTGCCCCAGATGCTGGTGCTGTTCTTCCTGCTGTCTATCCTGGAGGACGTGGGCTATATGTCCCGCGTGGCCTTTATCATGGACCGTATCTTCCGCAAGTTCGGCCTTTCCGGCAAGAGCTTTATCCCGGTGCTGGTGGGCACCGGCTGCGGCGTGCCGGGCGTTATGGCAAGCCGTACCATCGAGAACGAGCGTGACCGCCGCATGACCATCATGACCACCTGCTTCATCCCCTGCGGCGCAAAAATGCCCATCATCGGCCTGATCGCCGGTGCAATGTTCGGCGGCTCCTCGCTGGTGGCAGTGTCTGCCTACTTCATCGGCATGGCAGCCATCATCTGCTCCGGCATCATGCTGAAAAAGACCAAGGTCTTTGCAGGCGACCCCGCACCCTTCGTCATGGAGCTGCCCGCCTACCATGTGCCCGCATGGGGCAACGTGCTGCGGGCAACCTGGGAGCGCGGCTGGTCCTTCATCAAGCGCGCAGGCACTGTGATTTTGCTCGCCACCGTCATCCTGTGGTTTGCACAGGGCTTCGGCTTTGAGAACGGTGCCTTTGGCATGATCGAGGATCAGGACAACTCCATCCTCGCCATCGTCGCCACCAAGGTCGCATGGATCTTTGCACCTCTGGGCTTCGGCAACTGGAGAGCCACCGTGGCGTCCGTTACCGGCCTGATCGCCAAGGAGAATGTGGTTGGCACCTTCGGCGTGCTGTACCACTTCGGCGGCGAGCTTTCCGAGAACGGCGACGAGATCTGGGCAGCGGTCGCACAGGACTACACCGCTCTGTCCGCTTACGCCTTCATGATCTTCAACCTGCTGTGCGCCCCCTGCTTTGCTGCGATGGGTGCCATCAAGCGCGAGATGAACAACGGCAAGTGGACGGCCTTTGCCATCGGCTATATGTGCGTACTGGCCTACTGCGCAGCGCTGATGGTGTATCAGCTGGGCGGCCTTATCACCGGCGAGGTGCACTTCGGCCTGTTCACCGTGGTGGCTGTTGTGGTGCTGGTAGCGTTCATCTACCTGCTGGTGCGCCCCAACAAGTACGCAAACAACAACGAAGTAAAGCTGGATACTTCCCGCATCTGATAGAAACGAAAGGGTGTATGCTGTATGATGGAATTTATTGCAACAAACTTTAATCTGCCCACCATCATCGTGGCAGCGCTGGTATTCGGCGCGCTGGGCTGGGTCGTATGGCACACCCATAAGCACGGCGGCGGCTGCAGCTGCGGCGGCGATTGCAGCCACTGCAAGGGCTGCCACTAAACACTGAACCGCAAGGAGCGCGGGCTGAAACTCTCGGCTCGCGCTCCTTTTTTAAGTAAAATAAAGTTAGCTTATGATAACACCGGGCAAGCCCCGGCGCGTAAAAAGGAGAGTGACCGGTATGCAGCTGACCGCAGCGCATCTGCGCTATCTGCTGGCCATCTACGAGGTAAGCCGCACCCATCTGGACATCAGCTCCCGCAGCATTGCGGAAAAGCTGGGGGTGACAAAACCCTCGGTGGTGCGCATTCTGAACCTGCTCATGGAGCAAGGCATGATCGTAAAGGAGTACTACGGTAAAATTTACCTGACCGACCGCGGCATCTGGGTGGCAAAGCGGGTGCAGCAGGAGCTGGACGCCATTCTGGCGCACTTCCCGCCGGTGAGCGGGGAGCTGACGGACGAGGAAAAGTGGAGCGCCGCCCTTGCCATGACCAGCGCTTTGCCCCAGCGCCTTTTCACCGCCGACTATGAGCGGATGGTGGAAGGGGAAGAGGAGAAACACCCATGATAAACAAAAAACTGCTGTCCTTCGACCGGGCGGCGCTGCGGTATGTGGGAGCAAACGTGGCGTTCCAGTGGCTGGGGCTGGTGTGTAATATCATCTTTGTCCGGGCGGTCGCACGGCTGGTGGGGGCGGCTTTTGCGGGCAGCCTGACCGCTGCCGCACTGCGGCAGAATATCCTGCTCTGCCTTGGCACAGTGCCGCTGCGCTTTGCCTTTACCATGCTGGCCTCCGGCATGAGCGATCAGGCATCGCGGGACGTCAAGCGCACCCTGCGCAGCAAAATTTACGAAAAGCTCACCCGCCTTGGCCCCGGCTATACCGCCACGGTGGCCACCAGTGAGGTGGTCATGCTGGCCAGCGAGGGCGTGGAGCAGATCGACACCTACTTTGCAAAATATCTGCCGCAGCTGTTCTACAGCCTGCTGGCACCCGTCACCCTGTTTGCGCTGCTGGTGGGGGTGCACGCGCGGTCAGCGGTCATTCTGCTGTGCTGTGTGCCGCTGATCCCCATGTCCATCGTGGCGGTGCAGAAGTTTGCCAAAAAGCTGCTGGCCAGCTACTGGAGCGAGTACACCACGCTGGGCGACAGCTTTCTGGAGAACATTCAGGGGCTGACCACCCTGAAAATTTATCAGGCCGACGGCTGGAAGCACGAACAGATGAACGCCGAAGCCGAGCGCTTCCGCAAAATCACCATGCGGGTGCTGACCATGCAGCTGAACTCGGTCACCCTGATGGACCTGATGGCCTACGGCGGCGCAGGGCTGGGTATCATCAGCGCCGTGGCAGCCTTTGCTGCTGGGCAGCTGGAACTGACCGCCACCTTGACCATTTTGCTGCTGGCGGCAGACTTTTTCCTGCCGCTGCGGCTGCTGGGCAGCTACTTCCACATTGCCATGAACGGTGCAGCTTCGGCAGAGAAAATTTTCCGTCTGCTGGCGGCAGAAGAGCCGCAGGACGGCGCACAGAACGCCCCGGCGGATACCACGCTGACGCTGGAAAAAGTGACCTTTGGCTACGAGACCGGCCGCACCGTGCTGAAAGACGTATCCTTTACCGTGCCGCAGGGCAGCTTTGTCTCGCTGGTGGGCGCTTCCGGCAGCGGCAAAAGTACCATCGCCGCCCTGCTGGCGGGGCGCTGCACCGGGTATACCGGCCGGGTGACCATGGGCGGCGTGCCGGTACAGCAGCTGCAGCAGGCTGCGCGGCAGCGCACGCTGACCGTTGTGCCCCATGATTCCACCATCTTTAAGGGCACGGTGGAAAACAACCTGCGCATGGCAAAGCCGCAGGCGGCGGAGAGCGAGCTCTGGGCGGCGCTGGAAGAGGTGAACCTTGCGGACTTCTGCCGCAGCCAGAACGGCTTGCAGACCGCCGTGCACGAGGGCGGCAGCAACCTTTCCGGCGGGCAGCGGCAGCGCCTTGCCATGGCGCGCGCTTTGCTGCACGATACCCCCATCTACCTCTTCGATGAAGCTACCTCCAATGTGGACGCCGAGAGCGAGAACGACATCATGGCGGCCATCCGGGGTCTGGCGGGGAAAAAGACGGTGATCCTGATCTCCCACCGGCTGGCAAACGTGGTGGACAGCGACTGCATCTATGTGCTGGAAAACGGCGGCATTGCCGAGCACGGCACCCACGCGCAGCTGCTGGCGCAGGGGGGCGCTTACTGCCGCCTGTACACCGCCCAGAAGCAGCTGGAGACCCTTGCAAAGGAGGATGCCTGATGCATAAAACAACGAACCACCGCACCCCCGCCGCCATCGTGGCGCGGCTGATCGTGCTGGTAAAGCCCATGCTGCCCATCATGGTGGCAGCCATCGTTATGGGCGTGGCGGGGCACTTCTGCGCTACCTTCATCACCATTTTCGGCGGCTTTGCCATCCTGACCGCTGCCGGGCTGCAAAGTCCGCTGCCCGCCGTGGGCACAGCCTTCGGGTGCATTCTGGTGTTTGCCCTGCTGCGCGGCGTGCTGCGCTATGCGGAGCAGGCGTCCAACCACTATATCGCCTTCCGGCTGCTGGCGCTCATCCGGGATAAGGTGTTCGGCGCACTGCGCCGCCTGACCCCCGCAAAGCTGGAAGGCCGCGACCGGGGCGACCTGATCTCCCTGATCACCGCCGACATCGAAGCGCTGGAAGTGTTCTACGCCCACACCATCTCGCCGGTGTGCATCGCCGTGCTCTGGGCGGCGGGCATGGCCGCCTTTACCGCGCACTGGCACATCCTGCCCGCGCTGGCGCTGCTGGCGGGTTATCTGCTGGTGGGCGCGGCGCTGCCGGTGTGGAGCGCAAAGCGCGGACAGGCCGTTGCCCGGGAATACCGGCAGGCGCTGGCCGATACCAACAGCTATGTGCTGGAAAGCCTGCGCGGCCTGCGGGATACCCTGCAGTATCAGGACACCGCCGCCCGGGCGGTGGGCATCACCGCCCACAGCGAGACACTGGGCGCAAAGCAGACGGCGCTGAAGTACCGCGAGGGGCTTATTGTTGCCGTGACCAACACCCTGATCCTGTTTACCACGCTGGCGGTGCTGGGCGTGAGCCTGTGGCTGTACCAGCGCGGTGAACTGGCGGCGCAGGGGGTGCTGGTGTGCACCCTGACCGCCCTGAGCTCCTTTGGGCCGGTGGTGGCGCTGGCGAACCTTGGCGCAGGGCTGACGCAGGTATTTGCCAGCGCAGACCGCGTGCTGGCGCTGCTGGACGAAGCACCGGTGACCCCCGAGGTGACCGACGGCGAAAACACCCCCTTTGCGGGCGCCGAGGTGCGCGGCGTCAGCTTTGGCTACGCGGGGGAGCAGGTGCTGCGGGATATCAGCCTGACCATCCCGGAAAAAAAGATCGTGGGCATCACCGGACGCTCCGGCAGCGGCAAAAGCACCCTGCTGCGGCTGTTGATGCGCTTTTGGGACGCGCAGACCGGCAGCATCCGGTTCGGTGCAGAGAACATCCGGCGGGTGAACACCGCCGCCCTGCGGGCGCAGGAAAGCCTTGTGACGCAGGAGACCGAACTGTTTGCGGATACCATCGGCAACAACATCCGCATCGCAAAGCGCGATGCTGCGCAGGAAGAGGTGGAAGCCGCCTGCAAAAAGGCTGCGCTGGATGACTTTATCCGCAGCCTGCCCAAGGGCTACGACACCCCTGTGGGCGAGCTGGGCGGCACCCTTTCCGGCGGCGAGCGGCAGCGCATCGGCGTGGCGCGGGCATTTTTGCACGATGCGCCTTTCCTGCTGCTGGACGAGCCTACCTCCAATCTTGACAGCCTGAACGAGGGCATCATCCTGCGCGCCGTCCGCGCCGAGTGCAAGGACCGCACGGTGCTGCTGGTATCCCACCGCAAGTCCACCATGGCTGCGGCGGATGTCAGTTTCTCGGTAGAGAGCGGAAGAGTAAGTTAAACAAATGCAAAAACCGGACAGCCCGCGGGCTGCCCGGTTTTGTTCTGTCAGTTCGTCCCGCTTCCAGCGAGCCACTGCGCCGCTTCTGCGTCATTGCACAGCACCCAGTGCTGCGGGCGCAGCTGGCGCCACGCGGGCGGCGCGGCGGTGTAATCGTGCATGGCGGGGTCGTACACCAGCAGCTTTTTCTCCCGCTCCCGGCAGGGGTCCGGCATGGGAATGGCAGACAGCAGACTGCGGGTGTAGGGGTGCAGCGGGTGGGTGACCAGCTCCTCGGCGTCCGCAAGCTCCAGGATATTGCCCTTGCGGATGACGGCAATGCGGTCGGAAATATAGCGCATCACCGAAAGGTCGTGGGCGATGAACAGGTAGGTGATGCCGCGCTGCTTTTGCAGCTGGCGCAGCAGGTTGAGCACCTGCGCCCGGATGGACATATCCAGTGCACTGATAGGCTCGTCTGCCACGATGAACTCCGGCTCTACGATCAGCGCCCGGGCAATGCCGATGCGCTGGCGCTGCCCGCCGGAAAATTCGTGGGGGAAGCGGGAAGCAAACTCTGGCAGCAGACCCACGTCCAACAGCGCCTGCCGCACCTTTTCCTCCCGCTGCGCGGCGGTAAGCTCCGGGCGCACGTTCTGCAAACCCTCGCCCACGATGTAGCTTACCTTGGCGCGCTCGTTCAGGGAGGATTGCGGGTCCTGAAAGATCATCTGAATTTCACGCGTGAGCTGCTTATCCAGCGCACGGGAAATTTTTCCGTTGATGCGCTGACCTTTGTAAAGAATCTCGCCGCCGGTGGTGGGCAGGATACGCAGAATGGCGCGGCCGATGGTGGTTTTGCCGGAGCCGCTCTCGCCCACAAGACCGAAGGTCTCGCCTTTATAGATGGTGAAACTGGCGTTCTGCACCGCAGAATAGGCTTTGCGCCCGCTGCCGTAGGTCACCTGTAAATTTTTTACTTCCAGTAACGGCTCTGCCATATCACAGCCCCTCCTTTTGCAGCTTTTTCACCGCAGCGGGCGGCTCGATGTGGGGTGCGCGGGGATCCAGCAGCCATGTGCGCGCTTTGTGGGTGGGCGACACTGCAAAGTAGGGCGGCCGCTTGACAAAATCGATCTTCAGCGCCTGTGGGTTGCGGGGCGCAAAGGCGTCGCCGCGGATCTCGGCAAACAGGTTGGGCGGCGTGCCCGGGATGCTGAACAGATCCTCGCCCTTCACGCCCATCTGGGGCATACTGGACAGCAGCGCCCATGTGTAGGGGTGGCGGGGGTCGTAGTAGATTTCGTCCGCCGTGCCGATCTCCACGATGTCGCCTGCGTACATCACCGCCACCCGGTCGGCAAGGTTTGCCACCACACCAAGGTCGTGGGTGATGAGCACGATGGTCAGGTGGTACTTTGCCCGCATCTGCCGCAGCAGCTGCAAGATCTGCGCCTGAATGGTCACATCCAGCGCGGTGGTGGGCTCATCGCAGAGCAGAATTTTCGGGTTGCACGCCAGCGCAATGGCAATGACCACCCGCTGCCGCATTCCGCCGGAGAATTCGTGGGGGTACTGTTTGTACCGCAGCGCGGGGTCCGGGATGCCCACGTCCCGCAGGTATTCCAGCGTCTTTTCCCGCGCAGCAGCGCCCTTTAAGCCCTGATGCAGGGTGACGGCCTCGGTGATCTGCTCGCCGATGGTCTTGAGCGGGTTCAGGCTGGTCATGGGGTCCTGCATCACCATGGCAATCTCCCGCCCGCGGACGGCAAGCCACTCTTTTTCAGTTTTCAGCGCCGCAAGGTGCAGCGGGGCGCAGCCGGGGGTGGGGTAGTAGTCGATGCTGCCGCCGGTGATGCTGCCGTTCGCGTCCAGCAGGCCCATAAAGCTTTTGGTGAACACACTTTTGCCGGAGCCGCTCTCGCCCACAAGGGCAAGCACCTCGCCCCGGTAAAGGTCGAGGTCGATGTCCCGGATGGCGTGCAGGGTGCGCCCGCGCAGTCCGAACCGGATCTGCAAGCCGCGCACCGAGAGGATGGGGTCTTGGGTCATGGGGTATCCTCCTTATTGCAGATGGTTCTTGGGGTCGGCGGCGTCCGAGAAGGCGTTGCCGATCAGGTAAAAGGCGATGGTGACAAAGCTTAAAATCAGGGTGGGGTAGAGCAGCTGGTAACGCAGCCCCGCCTGCATCATCACCTTGCGGCCATCGTTCACCAGATTGCCCAGAGAGGGCGTTTCCACCGAGAGCCCAAGGCCGATGTAGGTGATGAACACCTCGTTGCCGATGGCTTCCGGGATGGTAAGTGCCATGCGCAGCATGATGACCGACACGAGATACGGCAGCAGGTTGCGCAGCACGATGCGCAAAGTGGGCGTGCCGATGCAGCGGGAGGCGACGTTATAGTCCCGGTCGCGGATAATTAAGATCTGGTTGCGGATGAACCGCGCCATCTCGATCCAGCCCTTGATAGACATACCAAGGATCATCGTCCAGATGCTGGGGGTAGCCACATAGGAGATGAGGATGAGCACAATGGCGGTGGGGATGTTATCGAAGATGTTGTACAGCTCGGTAAAGAGGAAATCCAGCCCACGCACATAGCCCCACAGCACACCGGCGGTAATGCCCACGGCGGCTTCGATGACCGCCACGAAAAAGGCGATGGTCAGGCTGGTGCGCGCCCCCGCCCAGATGCGCGCCCATAAATCCTGCCCGATGGAGTTGGAGCCCCAGAGAAAGCCCTGCTGCCCCGGGGCGATGTTGCGGTACTGGATGCCGGTGGCGGGGTCTACAGCGCAAAGGTTCGGGTTTGCCTGCCCGGGCAGCAGCGGCTGCGCAAAGGCGAACACCACCACCGCCGCCAGCGCTGCCAGCAGCGCCACGGCAAGCTTGTTTTTAAAAAAGGCACGGAAAGTGCTGCCCCAGTAGCTGTAACTGGTGCTGGCAGTGGCTTCGGCCTGCTGGCTGCTGAACCCGGCGGGGGTGAACAGTTCCTCCTCCGGCAGGGCAGCCCACGCGGCGGGGCCGTCCTTTTGCAGGGTGTTCAGCTGCGTTTCCAGCTGACGGGAACACGCGCGTTTGAACATCAGCGGCCACCTTCCTTCTTACCAAAATTGATGCGGGGGTCAATGAGCACCATCAAAATATCGCCCAGTATCAGCCCCACGATGCCCACGCAGGCGTACAGCAGCACGATGCCCTGCACCATGGTGTTGTCGTGGCGCTGCACACAGGTGACCAGCAGCCCGCCCATGCCGGGGATGCTGTACAGGCTCTCGATATAGATGGAACCCACCACTGTGTTGAGGAACGCCGAGGGGATATACTGCACCAGCGGCACCATGGCATTGCGGAACACATGATGCAGCGCGATATCCCGCCCGCACACGCCCTTGGCGCGGGCAAGACGGACGTAGTCCTTGTTGCTTTCGTCCACCATGTAGCGGCGCAGCCACATGGCGTAAAAGGCAAGGTTTGCAAGGCTCATGCTGCACACCGGCAGCACCCAGTAGCGCCAGTTTGCGGCGTTGAACAAAAGCCCCACGCCCACCGCCGCCGTGCCGTACATCTGGATGTACAAAAAGTACACCGCAGCGGGCACAGCCTGAATGAGCACGATAAGCGCCGTACCCAGCTTATCCGGCCAGCGGCCCTTGTACTGCCCCATCACAAGCCCCAGCGGGATGCCCAGCACAAGGCTGAGCAGCATGGCCAGCACGCCCATCTGGATGGAGATGGGCAGCTTCTGGGCTAAGATCTGGGTGACCGGGGCGTTTACCTTATAGATATGGCTCACGCCAAGGTCGCCGTGCAGAGCGTTTCTCCAAAAGCGCCCCACCTGCACCGGCAGGGGGTCTAAAAGTCCCATGGCCTGCAGCCCAGCTTGGATCTGCGCCTCGGACATTTTTTCGTAGTTTGCAAAGTAGCCCTCCACCGGCATGAGCCGCAGCAGGCAGAACACCAGCGTCACGATGATAAACAGCGTCAGCACTGAGCGCCCGATGCGCTTTGCAAGATATTGCACCATGGTGTGCACCTCTCTTTTTCTAGCCCTTACCGTGCATCCCGGTTGTGGTTATACTCGTCCATGGAGACGTAATGGTCAAGGATATGGATGCCCTTGAGACGGTTGGTGGAAAAGCCGGTGGGGGCGTACTGCCCCTCCCACAGGTTCAGCCGGGTGGCGATGTAGGGCGGCACCGGCAAGCTGAGCGGGATGACCAGCGCATTCTCGATGAGGTACGCTTCGGCATCGGCAAAGGCAGCGTACCGGGCGTCAAGGTCGGCAGTGATGGCCTTGGCCTTTTCTACCATGTCCATGTAGGTCATGACATAGTCGGCAGTCTCGCCGGTGATGATGCCGTCCTCCACGCCGGTGCGCAGAAAGGCGTAGCAGGTGCCCCGGTCGCCCGCTTCCTGATAGAAGGGGTACACCTCGGTCTCGGGGTCGGAGTAGTCCGCGCCCCAGTAGTAGGACATGAACTCATAGGCACCCGCGCGGCGCACTGCATTCAGGAAGTTATCGGACGGCCCCTGCGTGATGATGATCTCCACAAAGTCGAAGCCGTCGTTCAATACGCCCTCTACCTGCTGCTTGAACACCTGACACTGCTTGTCCCAGTCCACCACGGCGGGGTTGTAGGGGTACTGTACCTTGATGGGGAAGGTAGCCCCCGCAGCGGTCAGTTCCTGCACGGCGGCGTCACGGTACTGCTTGGCGGTGGCTTCGTTAAAGTGGTCGGTCACCTTGGCAAGCGCACCGCATTCGGTGTAGTCCACGCCCTTGCTGTTTGCGCAGAAGGAGGGCGGGGTGATGGTGTGCAGCTTGTAGTTCTCGTACCCTTCCGGCGCGGTGACCGCCAGCGTGACGGCGGGGTTGATGGCGTAGAGGAACGCCTTGCGGAAGTTGGTGCTGTTCACCGCCTTGGCCCAGTTGTCCGGCTGGTACTGGGCGTCCACGCCGGTGGTGTTCCAGTTGGGGAACTGGTGGGCGTAGGGCAGGAAGTTGAAGAAATAGAAGTAGCTCTTGCCGGTCTCCGGGCGCTCCATGGACACCATGTCCTTGGTGGTATCGTCTGCCAGCCAGCTGTCCAGAATGTCCGAGCTGATGGTGGCCTGGTCGATCTCGCCGCGCCGCACCATCTCCGGGCCGCTGATGAGCGCCTCCTGATTGTAGATGTAGCGGATGGTGTCGATGTAGACGCTGTCCTTATCGTAGTTTTCGGGGTTTTTCTTCATCACCCAGCTTTCCAGCGGGGTGTACTCCGCCAGATAGAACGCACCGCAGTTGCAGGCGGTCTCGGTGCTGGTGCAGAACTGGTCGCCCAGCTCCGCCAGCATGGGGCCGTAGGCGGGCTCGAAGGGGGCGTAGTTCAACAGGCTCAAAAAGCCCGGAAAGTCGTAGTTCAAAGTATAGGTCAGGGTGTGCTCGTCCACGGCACAAACGCCCACGGAGGAAAAATCCACGGCAGGGCAGGTGGTGGTGCTGCCATCGGCGGCGGTCAGGGTCACGGTGCCTGCGGCGTCGATGGCATAGCGGGTGCCGTCCTCGGCCACAGTGCCGTTGTTGGCATTGTTGCGCCAGACGCAGTAGTTATAGTAGTCCTCAGCCCCGGCCACATAGGGGGTGACAAGGCTGGCAGTGCCGGAAGCGTAGTCCGGGTCCAGCAGATAGGCCAGCGCGTCCACAAAGTCCTGCGCGGTCACGGGACCCAGCACCGCGCCGGTATAGTCCACCCAGTTCTCGTCCCGCAGGTGGAAAGTCCATGTCAGGGTGTCGGCGTCCCACTCCCAGCTGGTGGCAAGACCTTCACGGATCTTGCCGCGGCTGTCGTACTCCACCAGCGTGTCTACGCAGTGGGTGCCGTGGTACAGGTCCGGGTCGGCAGAGCAGATCAGGTAGTTCAGGGTGGCGGGCTGACGGGCATACAGTACGGTGTAGGTGGTGCTGTCGCCGGTTGCGGCAGTGCCGCCCGCAGAGGAGCCGCCGCAGCTGCTCAGCAGCCCGGCAGCAGCGGTGGAAAGGGCTGCTGTACCGCCGACCTTTAAGAACTGACGGCGGGAAAAAGCATGATGCATCATAAAAACCTCTTTCGCTCTTTGTAAAAAAGAGGTAACGGAACCACATCCGTTACCTCTCTGTAACAAGTCCATCGGCTACCAACGGTAACTTTAAGCCCAGTATAGCATTGTTTGGGCGCAACGTCAAATAGTTTCCACCGGGGCAGGGGCTGACCCCTCCCGTGAAAATGGGATAGCGGAGCGCCCGCAGGCGCTCCGCTATCCCGAAAATAAAAATCTTTTTTCCGCTATTTATGCGCAAAGCAACGCGGAGCGCATTCCCAATCGTCCGGCTATTACTCGGAGCGCGGCGCTTCGAGACTGGGCGCAGTGACGTTGGCAGGGGAAGCGCTCTGCCCGGCGGGGATGGTATCGGGCAGGGCGGCAGCGGCGGTCTCTGCGGTCTGAGCGGCAGCTTCGGCGGCGGGTTCCACAGTGTTTTCCGCTGCCTTGGCGGCATCCTCTGCGGCCTTGGCGGCGCGCTCAGCCTTCAGCTGCTCGGCACGCAGACGCGCTTCCTCCTGCCGCTTCTGGGTACGTGCCTTGATGCGGCACACCGAGCACAGTCCCTCGGCGCTGTCCGGGGCAATGGGCTTGCCGCACTGCTTGCACAGGGTCTTGGTGCACTTGTGCAGCACCACGGGGCCAAGGGTGGTAAGCTGGTACAGCTTCATGCCGTCAAAGCCCTTGTTGGAGCACACGTTCATGCACACGCCGCACTCGCTGCACTTCCACGGGGTAAGTACGATGCGGGTCTGGCCGTTCGGCATATCCTCAAACTTCATAGCGTTGGCACGGCAGGCTTTTTCGCACCGGCCGCAGCCAAAGCAGTTGTCGGTGAATTTGGGCATATAGTAGCCGTACTGCAGGGGCGTTTCCATGGCGGCTTTCAGCTGCTTTGTGCGCTGGTACAGCAGCAGACGGAAGTCCACCCCGCTGTCCTCTTCGCTGCGCAGGCCGGGCAGCATTTGCAGCAGCTTTTTGGTGCCGCTCTTGGAGCCGTGGCTCACCTGCTCCAGCATCTCACGGCGGGTCAGTTCCTGCACATGGTAGGGGTACTCTTTTTCCTCATACGCCAGCGAGAATCGCGCTTCGAACATCGGCTGACCGAAAAAGTCCACAAGTCTTGTCAGCTCCTTGCGCAGCTGCTCGGCGCACAGATCGTTCTCGCACTGTCCGCAGGGGGTCAGGTCCAGCACGATCTTTTTGTTCAGCGCCAGATACGCCAGCGCTTCCCACGAGAGCGCACAGATGCAGCTGCGCACCACGGTGTTTTTGCGGGTGGATCTTTCACAGCCGATCCAGATGGTATCGCTGTCGGAGTCCGCTGCGGCGGTATCCCGCTGCACCTGCTCCGGCGAGGGTGCAATGCAGCCGCTGCGGCAGGCGGAAACGCACAGCCCGCAGTCGGTGCAGGGGTCCCAGTCCTTGACAAGGTTCGGGCGGGAGAAAATTTCCTCACCGTAGGGGCAGATATCCTTGCAGGTGGTGCAGGGCTTGCGGTGGGGGTGCAAATTCCAGCATTGGCGGCGGTTGATCTCTGGATGGGTGGTCTTCATCAGGGCATCCATTGCAGTTCTGGTAAAAAAGCCCATGGTCTTTACTCCTTTTCCACAACAGAGGTAAGTGCGGCGTGGTCGAGCAGGAAGCGCTGCACCTTCTGGTTGGTCACGGCGGCGGCGATAGCGTCCCGGCTGAGCACCTTGCGGATCTCTTCCTCCGGGGTGTCGTGCAGCTTGGAAAGGCGGGCGTACTCGGCGTCCACCTCCTGCTGGGTCACGGTGATCTGTTCGGCTTCGGCAATGGCGCGCACCGCCAGCACCGCCCGCAGCTGACGCTCGGCTTCCCTGCGGTAGCCCTCCCGCACCTGCTCCGGGGTCAGCCCGGCGCTCTTGCAGTACAGCTCCATGGTCATCTGGCTCTTGCGCAGCCGCTGGCGCAGCTGGTTCATCTGGTATTCGGCGTTCTGCGCCAGCAGTTCGGCGGGCAGCTCCACGGTCAGGTTTGCGCCCGCCATATCCAGCAGCGCCGCCCCGGCAATGCGGTCGGCGTTGGCTTCGTGGGAAAGACGCTTTTTCTCCCGCAGGCTCTCCCGCAGGGCGTCCAGATCGTCATAGCCCAGGGATCTTGCAAGGGCATCGTCCACCGGGGGCACTTGTTTGCGCTCTACTGTGTGCAGGCAGATCTCAAACTGTGCGGTTTTGCCGGAAAGCTCCGGCACGCGGAACTCGGCGGGATAGGTGAAGTCGAAGCGGAAAGTCTCGCCCGCGCAGTGGCCGTACACCGCTTCTTCTGCGGCGGGCATCAGCTGCCCGGTGCCCAGCACCACGGTCACCTGCTCCATCCGGCTGTCCGGGATGGGTGCACCCTCCAGAAAGCCCTCGAAATCCAGCGTGACCCGCATCCCGCGCGCGGCGGGGGCACCAGTCGGCACAAAGGGCGCATGGACACGCGCCAGATTGCCGATATCCGCTTCCACGGCCTTTTCCGATACCGGGCGCACCCGGCGGGTGAAGGCAAGCCCCTTGTACTGCCCCAAGGCGGCAGCGGGCATGGTGTTTGCAGTTTGTTCCATAGTCGAACACTCCTTTTTATAAAAGCGGCGTTACAGCCCGCGGGCGGCCAGCCAGCTTTCTGCGATCTGGGAGAACATCTCCGGGTACTGGGCATCTTCTTCCTTAAAGGCGCTCAGGTAATACTCCACCTCGGCGCGGGTGGGGGCAACGGTGCGCCGCCAGATGGTAAAGGTAGTGCCGTTGCCCATATCAAAGGTGGCTTCCTGCTCAAAGTACTCGTCCCGCACCGCAAGAAACCTCTCGTTCAGCTTGTGGGACATCTCGTTCTCAGGGTCATTTACATGAGTCAGCGGGAAAGGATCAGCGGTGAGAACGTATTTTGCCTCAAAGAACTGCATGGGGAAGTTGTGGGTGCCCGGCACCGAGAAGCCGAAGGCCAGCTTATCGTTGATGGGGGTTGCGGGCAGCTGGCAGTTCTTGAAGTGATCCGGGCAGTACAGCGTGTCGTGGGGGATCATGTAGCTGATCTCGCCCTCGGCGCAGTGGGTGTCGATCCAGTTGGCAATGGCCTTGATCTGCGGCAGATCCTTGCGGTCATAGACCAGGTCATCAATGGCGGCAAAATCGCGGGCGCTCTCCTGCAGAGAGGCCGAGAGAATAGTGCGGCCGATGAGAAAATCCGGCAGAGCGACGGTGGTCAGCGGGGAGCAGCGCACCGAGGTGGCAAAGGCGATGGTGAACAGCCAGAAGCCGATCTTCAAGTTCCGGCGGCGGGTGATGCCCTCGGCCAGCGCGGCCGCGCCCAGCAAAAACAGGATAAACCACCCCGGGAGGAACAACAGCATATGTTGGGAACCGGTGGTCTGCACCCGGGTAAACAGCAGCATGCTCAGCAGGATCTCCAGCCCGGCAAGGCAGGGCAGCGCGGGCATTTTGTGCCTTTTCAGGCAGAACCACAGGCCCAGACCGATGAGCACAAGGTTCATCAGGCCCATGCGGGCGTATTGCAGGTAGATCTCCGTGACCATGCCGCCGCCGTTATAGTAGGCGTAGCGGTCGGCGTAGCTGTAAGCGAGGATGTGGCTGACCATCGGCCACAGCAGCACCAGCATGGCCACCATGCTCATCAGGCCGAACAGCACCAGATTGCGCACCTGCAAAAGCGCCTGCTTTTTCTGCCCGGCGCGGGCAATGCGCACGCTGCTTACCAGCACCAGCACCGCGTAGGCAAAGTAGTAGCCCACTACAAAATATAAGTACCACCGGCGGGAGAGGATGATGGCTGCCGTGGCAAGGAACAACAGGCAAAAGCGCACCGGCTCCAGCCTTTCAAACCGGAAGTCCAGCGTGAGCAGCAGGATGCTGAAGCCGAAGATCAGGCCGAACCAGTCCGGCTGGCTGAGCATGGCACTCATACGCAGCCACGGGTAGGTGACCATCCACGACATTCCAATAAGGAAGTACCAGAAGCGGTTCTTCACCTGCAGCATCTGCCCCACCTTGATGGTAAGCCCTGCCAGCAGCACCAGCAGCATGGGCAGGATGCTGAACACCTGACAGAAGGCAAAGCTGTCGCCGGTGCGGTCGCTCAGGCAGAAGGGAAAATCCAGAAACAGGGTAATGAAGTTGGTGTAGTCCTCGGCAAAAGAGCCGAAGATGTAATGGAAGCCAGCCGTCGGGCTTTGCAAAAAGGCGGCTTCGGCGCTGTACTGCTTGTTGATATAGTTGACATAATCCCAGATGTATACAAAGCTGCGGCGGTTCAGCGCCCAGAAAAAGTAGATCAGCGCCGCCGCCCACAGGCCGACGATCACCGCTTTGTGGAACAGGTCAAATTTTATCCCTGCTACCCGCAGCACCAGCAGCACACAGGCGAACAGCGCTAAGTTGCACCACAGGCTCACCAGCGGAAAAAAGAATCTGCTGCCGGGCGCAGCCAGCGCAAAAACAGCCAGCAGCACCGCCGCTGCAGCCAGCACCAGCGCAGTTTTCGCCGCAGCGGAAACGCGGGGCTTTGTGATAGTATCGGTCATGGAACAAGACCCTCCTTGCAAAGTTTCACATTCTACAGTATAACAATTCGCTTAGGCACTGTCCAGCACCCCGGCGGCGAAAAATGCAGAATGTCCCGTCGCTTTCAAAGCAGACGGGACATTTTTACACAAATATTACTTATTGGAAACTTCTGCGGCGGCTTTTGCAGCCTTTGCCGCCTTGCGCTTTTGCGCCAGCGCCTTGTTGGCGCTCAGGCGGGCGGCGTCCGGGTTGGGGGCTTCCGGGGTAAGCCGCAGCAGGTAGCTGCCCATGGCGGGCAGATCCAGCGTTAGGGTGTAGTCCCTGCCAAACACACCGCCGTCGGTGGTGTGGAAGTTCTGCTTGCGGTGCGCCTTGTGCACGCCGCCCCATGTGCCGGCCTCGGTATCCAGCACCAGCTCTGCGCTGCAGGGGAACTTGAGGTACAGAGGGAACTTTTTGTGGGCGCTGTTCTGTGTGTTCATGACGCAGAGCAGGTTCTGCCCGCGCCCCTTGCGCAGCCATGCGTACACGCCCTCGGCACAGCTTTCGTTTGCCACCCACTCAAAGCAGTCCGGGTTGTACTCGCCGTCATACAGCGCAGGCTCGGAGACGTAGGTGCGGCAAAGGGCGGCAAAGTATTTCTGGAAGGCATCGTGGAAGGGGTATTCCAGCAAATTCCAGTCCAGCTCCCGCTTTTCGTCCCACTCCCGGAAGTGTGCCAGCTCGTTGCCCATAAAGTTCAGCTTTTTGCCGGGATGGGTGTACATATAAAAGTACAGGGTGCGCAGCTGGGCGCACTTTTCCGCGTAGCTGCCCCACAGCTTATCAATGATGGTCTTTTTGCCGTGCACCACCTCATCGTGGCTCAGCGCCAGCAGGTACAGCTCGTTGTAGAAGTAGTGCATACTGAACAGCAGCTTGCCGTAGCAGCCCGGGCGCTCGCCGAAGGGGGTGGCAAAGTAGTCCAGCGTGTCGTGCATCCAGCCCATGTCCCACTTGTAGTCAAAGCCCACGCCCTCGTAGCGGGTGGGAGCGGTCACCTTGAGGAAGTTGGTGGAGTCCTCCGCCATGTAGATGCCGGTGGGCCAGCGCTCGTTCAGGCCGTGGTTCAAACTGCGCAAAAAGTTCACCGCGCCCTGATTCACGCCGCGGTTGGGGTCGCCCTGCCAGTACAATGCGCGGGAGATGGCGTCCATGCGGATGCCGTCGCAGTGGTACACGTCCATCCACAGCCCGGCGGCGCTGCTCAAAAAGCTGCACACCTCCCGGCGGTAGTAGTTGAAGTTGCAGGTGCCCCACTCGCTCTGACCCACGTCGCTGTCGTACTCGTACAGGTGGGTGCCGTCAAACTTTGCCAGCGCGTCAGCATTGGTGGCAAAGTGCACCGGTACAAAATCCATGATGACGCCGATGCCCATGCGGTGGCAGGCGTTGACAAAGCTGGCAAACTGGGCGGGGGTGCCGTAGCGGCTGGTCACCGAGAAGTAGCCGGTGGTCTGGTAGCCCCAGCTGCCGTCAAAGGGGTGCTCTGCCAGCGGCAGCAGCTCCACATGGGTAAAGTGATGCTCCAGCAGCCACGGGATGAGTTCCCGCGCCAGCTCCTCGTAGTTGTACCACCCGTCCGAGCCGTCCGGCTGGGTAGTGCCGGGCTTATGCTTCCAACTGCCGGCGTGCAGCTCGTAGATGTTCAGCGGGCGGTTGCGGCATTTGTCCCGCCGCTCCATCCACGCGGTGTCGTCAAAGGCAAAATCCAGCTTTGTCAGCTTGCTGGCGGTGCCGGGGCGCAGCTCGGTGGCAAAGGCGTAGGGGTCGCTGCGCATCACGGTGCTGCCGTCCGCGCCGTGCACGCGGTATTTGTACAGGTCCCCCTCCGCAAGGCCGGGGATAAAGGCGCTCCACACGCCGGTATCGGCTTTTTCCATGGGCACGCCGCGCTCCCAGCCGTCAAAGCCGCCGCACACCTCCACGGCAGTGGCACCGGGTGCCCACACGGCAAAACGCCAGCCCTCGGCGCCGTTTGGGTCGGTGCAGGGGTGCGCACCCAGAATGCGGTAGGCATCGAAGCAGTCGCCACTGAAAAACGTGCGGGGGATCACAGGGTAATTCATGCAAAGATCTCCTTACTTCTCTATGTTGACCGGCGCGCCGTGCGCCGGTTGGTACAAAGCTATTTGGGCAAACTATCCAAGAAAAACGCCTGTTTACCGGCACAGTAGCTGATAATCTTGGCGAATCTTGACAAAAATCGGCAAATTTTCACATATTTGCCAAATCTTGTGGTATACTGTTGCTACCGCCGTGCAAGCGGCGCAACTTTTTAAGCAATAGAATGGGAGCGAACGATCATGGCTTGGTATGACGAAGCAGTATTTTATCACATTTATCCGCTGGGGCTGTGCGGCTGTGCGCACGAAAACGATGGCCAGCCCACCCCGGGCGCTTTTGCAAAGCTGGAAGCATGGGCAGCCCACGCGGCAAAGCTGGGCTGTACGGCCATCTACATCGGCCCGCTGTTCGAGAGCGGCTCCCACGGCTACGATACCATCGACTACCGTCTGGTGGACCGCCGCCTTGGCACCAACGAGGAGTTCAAGGCCTTTGTGGCGGCCTGCCACGCCCGCGGGCAGCGGGTCATCGTGGACGGCGTGTTCAACCATGTGGGCCGCGATTTCTTTGCCTTCCAGGACCTGAAGTCGAACCGCGAGAACGCCCGCTATAAGGACTGGTTCTGCGATGTGAACTTCTGGGGCAACAACGAGTATAACGATGGCTTTTCCTACGGCAACTGGGGCGGCTACAACCTGCTGGTCAAGCTGAACCAGCGCAACCCGGAGGTGCAGCAGTACCATTATGATACCGTCCGCTTCTGGGTGGAGCAGTTCGACATCGACGGCATCCGTCTGGATGCAGCCGACGTGCTGGACTTCGACTTCATGCGCGGGCTGCGCCGTCTGGCAAACGAGGTAAAACCGGAGTTCTGGCTGATGGGCGAGGTCATCCACGGCGATTACAGCCGCTGGGCAAACCCGGAAATGCTGCACTCGGTTACAAACTACGAGCTGCACAAGGGTCTGTGGAGCGGACACAACGACCATAACTATTTTGAAATTGCCCACACCATGCGCCGGCTGCAGGGGCTGTGCCACGACACCCGGCTGTATCTCTTCTCAGATAACCACGATGTGGAGCGTCTGCCCAACAAGCTGCGCAACCGGGAGCATATCCGGCACATTGCCATTCTGGTGTACAGCCTGTGGGGCATCCCGTCCATCTACTACGGCTCGGAGTTCGGCATCGAGGGCAAAAAGGAGTGGGGCAGCGACTGGCCGCTGCGCCCCTGTCTGGAGCTTAGCGACTATGCTGATGCAGAACGCACAAATCCTGTTACCAGTGTATACAAAGTTCTGGGGAAATGCAAGGCTGAATTGCCGGAAATGACCTACGGCGAGGTAAAAGAGCTGCAGCTCACCACCCAGTGCTATGCTTTTGCCCGGGTGCTGGACGGCAAGGCGGTGGTAGCGGTGCTGAATAACGGCGATACTCCCGCACAGCTGGAGTTCCAGCTGCCGGTGGAAGCTGCCAAGGTCACCGATCTGATGGCGGACACCGTAGGCGCACAGGAAGTGCTGGTCTCTACCGAGTGGAACCGCATGAAGGTGCAGCTGCCCTCCAATTACGCCACCCTGCTGAGATTGGAATAAACTCACGCTTAAGCCTTCAGAGGAAAATTGATTCCCGTGCCTGTGGCTGGAATAACCTTGCACATTGCGCCGCGTTTTGCTACAATAAGGAGAGAAAAGTTGTTTTACGGAAAGGAAGCCTGAACCCCTATGAATGCAGCACAGCGCAGAGAACGCATCCTGACCCGGCTGAACAGCGCCGGTGCTCCTTTAAGCGCCAGCACGCTGGCGGCAGAGCTGGGGGTGTCGCGGCAGATCGTGGTAGGAGATGTGGCACTGCTGCGCGCCGGCGGGGCGCAGATCGATGCCACCCCCCGGGGCTATCAGCTGCACCCGGCGGAAAAGGGCTATACCGGCATTCTGGCCTGTGTGCACCGCACGCAGGAGGAGATGCGCCGGGAGCTGTACACTGTGGTGGATCAGGGCGGCACAGTGGTGGATGTGGCGGTGGAAAACAGCCTGTACGGCGAGATCCGCGCCACGCTGAACCTGTGCAACCGGTACGACGTGGACAACTTTATCCGTCAGGCGGCGGATGCGCCCGAGAGCCTTTTGAGCCGCATGACCGGCGGCGTGCACCTGCACACTTTGCGCTGCCCGGATAAGGACACCTTTGCCCGCATCCGCGCAGCTTTGGAGCAGCAGGGGCTTTTGTACCGCAAGGAGTAACGCTGCGGCGCTTATACCCAGTATAAAAAGGGCTGCGGGGCTTGTCTATCCGCAAAACCGGAAAAACGTTGGAAAATCAACAAAAAAGCAAAAGAGGTGGGTTTTCTGGATATCCGCATTGAAAAGACCGAGCGCGCCATCAAACAGGCCTTTATGGAGCTGCGCACCGAAAAACCGGTGGAGAAGATCCGTGTCAAGGAGCTGTGCGACCGCGCCTGCATCAATAAATCCACATTTTACGCCCATTATCAGGATATCTATGCGCTGGCCAACGCCATGGAGGACGAGATGGTGCAGGCGGTGGTGGAAAGCCTGCCCCGCCTGACCGCCAGCGATGTGAGCGAGCGCACCGAGTGGCTTGCGCGGGAGATGTTCCGCGCCTTTGCCGAGCATCGGGAGGAGATCACCGTGCTCTTCTCCGACTCCCGGCAGGGGCTGTTCATCAACCGGGTGGAGCAGGCCATGTGCCATTGCATCGCCCAGACCGACCCCACCTTTGAGACGGACGTAGTGCGCAAGGTGGTGCTGTCCTTCTGCGTGCAGGGGTGTTACTACACCTTTACCAGCTACTGCGGTCAGATGGACGAAAAGCGCCTTGTGACGCTGCTTGCCTCCATCGCCCGCGCCGCGCAGCGGATACGGATGTAATGTAAGAAAAATAAAGAAAACAGAATGCCGGACAACCCGCAGGTTGTCCGGCATTCTGTTTAAAAACTCTTTACAGCATCTTGGAGAGGAAGGCTTTCAGGCGGGGGTGCTTGGGGTTGGTGAACAGCTCCTGCGGCGGCTCGTCCTCCTGAATTTTACCGTCATCGATGAAGATGACCCGGTTGGACACCTCGCGGGCAAAGCCCATTTCGTGGGTGACCACCAGCATGGTGATGCCGGTGTGTGCCAGCTCCTTCATCAGCTCCAGCACCTCGCCCACCATCTCGGGGTCAAGGGCGCTGGTGGGCTCATCGAACAGGATCACATCCGGGTCCATTGCCAGCGCGCGGGCGATGGCAATGCGCTGCTGCTGACCGCCGGACAGGCTCTTGGGGTAGGCGTTGGCCTTGTCGGCCAGACCTACGCGGGCCAGCAGCTCGTCTGCGCGGGCAGAGATGGCGTCCTTGTCCTTCAGCTTCAGCAGGCTGGGTGCCAGCTCAAGGTTCTTTTTCACGGTCAGGTGGGGGAACAGGTTGAAGTGCTGGAACACCATGCCCATCTTCTGGCGCACGGCATCGATGTGTGTCTCGTTTACCTCCACACCCTCAAACTTGATGGAACCGGAGGTGGGAGTCTCCAGCCGGTTCAGGCAGCGCAGAAAGGTGGACTTGCCGCAGCCGGAAGGGCCGATCAGGCACACCACATCTCCGCGGTAGATATCAAGGTCGATGCCTTTCAGCACATCCAGCGTGGGGTCGGCTTTTTTTGCGCCGCGCTTCTTTACGCCGCCATAGGTCTTGGTCAGGCCGCGTACTTCCAAAATCTTATCGGTCACTTTGTGCCAGCCTCCTCTCAAACTTGCTCAGCAGCCATGTAAACAGCATAACAAGGATCAGGTAGATCAGTGCAACGCCCAGCAGGGGGAACATGGCTTCATAGGTACGGTTCATAATGCCCTGTGCAGCATACAGCAGCTCCTTGCCGCCGATGGTGGTGATCAGGGAAGTATCCTTGAGCAGGACGATGAACTCGTTGCCCAGTGCAGGCAGCACCGCACGGATGGCCTGCGGGATGATGATGACCACCATGGTGGTCATGTAGTTCAGGCCAAGGCTGCGTCCGGCTTCCATCTGGCCGGGGTCCACAGCCATCAGGCCGCCGCGGATGATTTCGGATACATACGCGCCGGAGTTGATGCCCAGGGTCAGTGCACCAACCATAGTAAAGTTGCGACTGTTGGAAAAAATGACCATGCTCATGATCAGCAGCTGCACCATCATGGGCGTGCCGCGGATGATGGTGGTGTACAGCTGACACACCGCGTTAAAAAAGCCCAGTACCGCGTTTTTGTGGCCGGGTCGCTGCTGGTCGTGGGTCACGCGCACCAGTGCCACCACGCTGCCCAGTACCACGCCCAGCGCCAGCGCCAGTGCGGTGACCAGCAGGGTGGTGCCCACACCGTTGATGTACTGCATCCAGCGGTCCTTCAGCAGAAAGGCCTGATAAAACTTGAAGAAGAAATCCTGTCCAAAGCTCAGCTTTGTGCCGCTGTTGAGCAGCTCTTTGAGCAGTTCGTATTGCGCAGCCATTCACATCCTCACTTTCTGTTTGTCAATAAATTGTAACCACTTTTTTCTAAAAAAAGAGGTGCCCCGGAGCGGGGCGCCTCCTTGGGTACGGAAATGGTACAAGGCACGCAGCTTAGTTTGCGTTGATGTACTTGTCCACGATGGCCTGCAGAGTGCCGTCAGCCTTCAGCTCCTCCAGAGCCTTGTTGACAGCGTCCTCCAAAGCAGAACCCTTTGCCATGCCGATGGCGTAATCCTCCTCGGCGTAGCTGGTATCCAGCACCTTCAGGCCGGGGTTGGCAGCCACGAACTCCTGTGCGGGAGCGTTGTCGATGACCACAGCGTCCACCTGACCATTGTTCAGGGCCTGCACAGCGGTCAGACCGTCGTCGTAAGCAACCACGTTCTCATCGCCGAAGTCATCGGAGCAGTAGATGTAGCCGGTGGTGCCGCGCTGGGTACCAATCGTCTTGCCGGCCAGATCGTCGGGAGAAGCAATGTCGGAATCATTGGGCACAATGATGGACTGGATGCCGGTGGCGTAGCTGTCGGAGAAGTCCATCACAGCCTTGCGTTCGTCGGTCACGGTAACGCCTGCCATCACGATGTCGGCCTTGCCCTGCTGCACGCTGAGCAGTGCGGCGTCAAAGTCCATGTCATCGATCTGCAGCTCCAGACCCAGCTTCTCAGCAATGGCCTTGGCGGTGTCCACATCGATGCCCTCGAACTCGCCGGCATCGGTGGTCATCTCGTACGGAGGAAAGGCAGCGTTGGTAGCCATGGTCAGCTTGCCGGCTTCCACGGTGGTCAGCTCAGCAGCAGCGGCAGAAGAAGCAGCCTCGGAGGAAGCGGCAGAGCTTGCCACAGAGGAAGCAGCAGAGCTTGCGGAACCACCGCAGGCGGTCAGAGCCAGAGCAGCAACGGAAACAGCAGCGGCAGCCATGAAGCTGCGGCGAGAGATCTTTTTCATATTCAAACACTCCTCAATCTATGCAATATAGTTTGCTTTGCCCCGATGGGATGCGATTCATCGCGCTTTCGGGGAACGCACTTAGTATAGTTTGTACAAAACGAAAAGTCAATACTTGTGCATAATAATCCGTGAAATTGAAACGATTTTGCAAACATTTATGCAATAACGGAGAAAATGTGTGAATATATGCAGTATAAACCGGCTTTTACAGACTTCTTGCAATCTCCTCCGCGCTGCGCTTGGGCACGCAGTAGTCGCGGTTTTCATCCAGATAGTACTTTACGCCGGTCTGCTCGGTCATGGGGACGATGCCGGCTTTGTGGGTGGGGTAGCCGAAGGCCACCATAAAGGCCAGCTTCTGCGGCTCTTCGATGCCCAGCAGCGCGGTCAGGGCGGGCTTGTTGATCGCGCCCATGATGCAGCTGCCCACGCCCTTGTCCCATGCGGCAAGGGTCATGTTTGCCAGCGCAATGCCGGTGTCGGTGGCAAGGTCGCCGGGGATGGCGGTATCCTGCACCACCGCTGCATAAAAGGTGGGCAGCTCGTCCGCCTTGGGCGTGCCCTGCTCCGGCGGCAGATAGCCAGCCCATTTGACCAGCGGCTGTACCTTGGCCACCATCTCCGGGCTTTGCACCAGTACCAGACGCACCGCTTGCCGGTTTGCCCCGCAGGAGGACAGCCGCACGGCCTGTACGATATCGTCCACCACGTCCTGCGGCACGGCCTTTTGTGCAAACCGGCGGTAGGTGCGGCGGGTAGTCAGAAGTTCCATTGCGTTCATAGAGATCACTCCTTTATATAAATAGCTTGGAAAACAACAGATTATTTCCGCTTTTTCGGCAGCGGCACGCACAGCACCAGACTGATGCCGATAGCCAGCGCCACCGCAATTTTAAAGGTGCTGATGCCCTTGGCAAGGGCAAGGGCGTTTTCGTTCTGGATGAAATAGTAGGCGGTGTAGTAGATGCCCGCGCCCGGCACAAGCGGGAAAATGCCGGTCAGCAAAAACACCGTGACCGGCGTTTTTTGGGTAATGGCAAACACGCGGGTAAGGATGGTAAGCGGAATGACCGCCAGCAGGGAGGCCGTGGCGGCGTCTGCGCCCAGCAGGGTCAGCAGTTCGTACCACAGCCAGCCCACAGCGCCCACCAGTGCGCAGTAAGGCAGGCAGCGCCGGGGGCACGCAAACAGAATGGCAAAACTCAGCGTGCCCGCCGCGGCCAGAAAAAACTGCGCGGTCAGCTCGCTGATCTGTACAGCTGTAAGGGACATCATACCACGACCACCCCCGTAAATACCGTGTACAGCCGCAGTACAAGGCCGGTGCCTATGGCAATGCTGGCGGCAATGAGCAAAGCGTCGATCATGCGGATGGTGCCGGAAAGATAATCGCCCTGCACAAAGTCCCGGATGCCCATGGTAAAGGCGATGCCCGGGGTCAGGATCATCAGCGTACCGATGATGGCGTGGCTTGCAGAAGTGTGCAGCAGATTGCACAGCAGGATGCACACCAGCGTGATCAGCGCGGCGGTGCTGATCTTCTGGAAGCCGCCGGGCACTTCATGCCGCCCGCACCACAGCAGATACCAGCTGGCCACCAGTCCCGCCCCGGCAGCTGCCAGTGCGCTGCGCAGGTTGCCGCCGAACATCATGGCAAAGCAGAATGCCCCGCACAGCCCGGACAGCAGCTGCACATGATCTTTGGGGAAGGGCAGCTGCCGCGCCAGCACCAGACGGCTCTCGGCCTCGTCTAAGGTCATCCCGGTCTGGGCGATCTGGCGGGAAAGCTCGTTCACCGCCGCTACCCGCCCCAGATGGGTGGTGCGCACCGGTACGTTGCGCACTTCGCTGATCTCGGCAGTGCCGGCGCTGGCAAAAATGCCGTTGGTCAGCACATAAACGTGGAACTCCCGCAGGTGGAAGCTGCGCGCCATGATCTCCATGGTCTGCTCCACCCGGAACACCTCCGCGCCGTTTTCCAGCAGGGTCTGCCCTGCGGCCATGATAAAATCCATGATGCGGCGGCGCAGCTCTTCATCGGGAAAAGGGTCTCTGCTGTTCATTGCCTGCTCTCCTTGCAAAAGATGATACCCTATTTTATCATGTGCACCAGCCGCATACAAGGGTGTATCAAAAAAACGGGCGCGGCAAAAGGCCGGAAGCAATATTCCTACCCAAAAACTTCGTTAGGGGTGTTGACAAATGCCGCCGATGGGTTTATTATAGTGTCAATATCACAAAAATGGCTGTGAAGAGAAGAGTAGGCCTTCGCATTGATCCTTACCAGAGAGCCCGGGCGGTGAAAAAGGGCAGGAAACAGGAAGCTGAAAATGGTCTCGGAGCCGTGCGGACGAGGCGCAGGAGTGCTAAGCCCGCAACGGGATGCGCCCGTTACAGCGTCCGGCTGTAAGCAGCATACGCTGCCGCAGCATCGAGGCTGTATCCGTAAGGGTACAGTGAACCAAGGTGGTACCACGGAAGTATGTTCATGCCTCCGTCCTTGCAGAGCCTAAGGCTTGTAAGGACGGGGGCATTTTTTCATGCGTCCGTTCAAGGCCGCGCGCGGAAAGGTGCCGTGCGGGCCGCAGTACATAATAGAGAACAAATAGAGAGGGAACAAAACTATGATTACTCGTCGCGATTTTCTGAAAGTTACCGGTGTGGCAGCCGCAGCTGCTGCCCTGACTGCCTGCGGTGGTTCTTCTTCCACTGCTTCTTCCGCCGCTGCATCCGGCAGCGTGGCATCCTCTGCCGCAGCTAAGCTGGACAAGATCAAGGTGGCTGTGCCCAACGATACCACCAACGAGGCTCGTGCCCTGACCCTGCTGGAGAAGAACGGCTTCTTCAAGCTGAAGGCAGATGCCGGCCTGACCGCCACCAAGAACGACATCGAGGAGAACCCCCTGAACGTCACCGTGGACGAGGTGGAGGCCGCTCAGGTGCCCAACGTCCTGCAGGACGAGGACTACGCCGTCATCAACTCCAACTACGCCATCTCTGCCGGTCTGAACCCCATGACCGATGCACTGGCCATGGAGGACGGCTCTTCTGCTTACGTCAACATTCTGGTGTGCAAGGACGGCAATCAGGAGGAGCCTAAGATCAAGGCTCTGGCTGCTGCCCTGCAGAGCCAGAAGGTGAAGGACTTCATGGACGAGACCTACAAGGGCTCCGTGGTGTCCGTTGTGGAGAACCCCACCGACGGCTACGATTCTACCGTGGATTATGACGCTCTGAACGGCCAGACCGTCAGCTGCGCCGCTACTCCCGCTCCCCACTGCGAGGTGCTGGAGGTGTGCAAGGAGATCCTTGCCGCCAAGGGCATCACGCTGGACATCCAGGAGTACGACGACTATGTGATCCCCAACCAGGTCGTCGAGGACGGTCAGGTAGACACCAACTACTTCCAGCATCAGCCGTATCTGGACAACTTCAACGCCGAAAAGGGTACCCATCTGGTCACTGTTGCCGGCATTCACGTAGAGCCCATGGGCATCTACGGCGGCAAGCAGGACAGTCTGGCACCCATCGAAGGATAATCTACCATCGAGGGATAAGCTAAAGGAGCAATTTCTGTGATCGAACTCAAGTACCTTTCCAAGACCTTCCAGATGAAGGATGGCGCGGTGAAAGCGCTGCAAAACATCAACCTCACCATTCCCGATGGCGCGATCTACGGCATCATCGGTATGTCCGGTGCGGGCAAATCCACGCTGGTGCGCTGCATCAACCTGCTGGAGCGCCCCACCGGCGGCAGCGTGGTGATCGACGGCGTGGCAATGGAGACCTTGTCTCCCGTCTCGCTGCGCAAGCGCCGCCGGGAGATCACCATGATCTTCCAGCAGTTCAACCTGCTCATGCAGCGCACCTGCCTGAAGAATGTCTGCTTCCCCATGGAGCTGGCAGGCGTAAAGAAGGCGGAGGCCGAAAAGCGCGCCATGGAGCTGCTGGAGATGGTGGGTCTGCCGGATAAGGCCAACGCCTACCCGGCACAGCTGTCCGGCGGTCAGAAGCAGCGCATCGCCATTGCCCGCGCACTGGCTACCAACCCCAAGGTGCTGCTGTGCGATGAGGCCACCAGCGCGCTGGACCCCAACACCACCCACTCCATCCTGACCCTGATCAAGGATATCAACCGCAAACTGGGCATCACCGTGGTGGTCATCACCCACCAGATGAGCGTGGTGGAGGAGATCTGCGACAGCGTGGCTATTCTGGACGGCGGTGTGGTCGTGGAACAGGGCTCGGTACAGGAAATTTTTGCAAATCCCAAAACGGCAGCCGCCAAGCGTCTGGTAGCCCCCAACGGCGGCAGCGCAGCGCGGGATCTTTCCTGCTTTGCGCCGGATGACCATGTGGTGCGCGTTACCTTTAACGGTTCCTCCACTGCAAAGCCGCTGGTGGCAAGCCTTGCCGCCGAAAAAGGCATTCTGGTGTCGGTGCTCAGCGCCGATACCCGCGATCTGAGCGGCCAGTGCTACGGCTCCATGCTGCTCAAGCTACCCGCAGAACTTGCGGTCGCACAGCAGGCTATGGAATATATGCGCGGCCAGTCCGGCGTAACGGTAGAGGAGGTGACCGGTATATGAATATCGCAGATTACGGTTTTGCCATCTGGGAGACCTTTTATGTAACGGTGCTCTCCACCGCCTTTGCGCTGGTGCTGGGTCTGCCGCTGGGCGTGCTGCTGGTAGCCGGTGACAAGGACGGCATTCTGCCCCTGCCCGGCTGGCTGATGCATCTGATCAATATCGTCATCAACATCCTGCGCAGTGTGCCGTTCCTCATCCTGATGATCTGTGTGTTCCCGCTTACCCGCGCCATCGTGGGCACTACGGTGGGCACCAAGGCCACCGTAGTGCCGCTGGTGGTCGCCGCCTTCCCCTTTGTGGCACGTCTGGTGGAGACCAGCCTGCGGGAGCTGGATGAAGGCGTAGTGGAAGCTGCCCAGAGCATGGGCGCTACTCCCTTCCAGATCATCACCAAGGTCATGATCCCGGAGTGCCTGCCTGGCCTGATCTCCAGTATGACCACCGCGCTGACCACCATTCTGGGCTATTCCGCCATGTCCGGCGTCATCGGCGGCGGCGGTCTGGGCAAGATCGCCTTGTCCTACGGCTACTACCGCTACCAGACCAACATCATGATCGTCTGTGTGGTGCTGCTGGTGCTGATGGTGCAGGCGTTCCAGTCTGTGGGTACTTTGTGGGCCACCAAGAGCGATAAGCGCCTGCGGAAATAAGAAGCTTTGAATTTTCGATTCCCCGCCGGAGACAGCTCTCCTGCGGGGAATCGTCCTTCCCGACCAAAAAACCAGCAAAGGAGTATGTTGTATGAACCGTGATACCATCTGTGTGCAGGGCGGCTACACCCCCGGCAACGGCGAACCCCGTCAGATCCCCATCATCCAGTCCACCACCTTCAAGTACGCCACCAGCGAGGACATGGGCAAGCTGTTCGATCTGGAAGCAGACGGCTATTTCTATTCCCGTCTGCAGAACCCCACCTGCGACATGGTAGCCAAAAAGATCTGCGAGTTGGAGGGCGGCACTGCCGCCATGCTAACCTCCAGCGGACAGGCTGCAAACTTCTTTGCGCTGTTTAATATCTGCGAAGCAGGGGACCACATCGTGGCCTCCAGCACCATCTACGGCGGCACCTTCAACCTCATCTCGGTCACCATGGCTAAAATGGGCATCACCGCCACCTTCGTAGACCCCCTGTGCACCGAGGAGGAGCTGAATGCTGCCTTCCAGCCCAACACCAAGGTGGTGTTCGGCGAGACCATCGCAAACCCCGCCCTGACCGTGCTGGACATTGAAAAGTTTGCCAAGGCTGCCCACGCCCACGGCGTGCCGCTGATGGTGGACAACACCTTCCCCACGCCGGTCAACTGCCGCCCCTTTGAGTGGGGCGCGGACATCGTGACCCACTCCACCACCAAGTACATGGACGGCCACGGCGCAGTGCTGGGCGGTGCCATCGTGGACGGCGGCAAGTTCGACTGGATGGCGCACGCCGAGAAGTTCCCGGGTCTGTGCACCCCGGACGACAGCTACCACGGCATCACCTATGCCGAACGCTTCGGTAAGGAGGGTGCTTTCATCACCAAGGCCACCGCGCAGCTCATGCGGGATTTCGGCTCCATACAGTCCCCCATGAACGCCTATATGCTGAATCTTGGTCTGGAAAGCCTGCACGTTCGGATGCAGCGCCACTGCGCCAACGGCATGGCGGTGGCACAGTTTTTGGAGAACCACCCCAAGGTGGCCTATGTGAACTACTGCGGGCTGGAAAGCAGCCCCTACCACGCACTGGCGCAGAAGTACCTGCCAAACGGCAGCTGCGGCGTCGTGAGCTTTGGTCTGGCTGGCGGACGTCAGGCTGCCAGCACCTTTATGAAGGAGCTGAAGCTTGCCGCCATCGAGACCCATGTGGCAGATGCCCGCACCTGCTGCCTGAATCCCGCTTCCAGCACCCACCGTCAGATGAACGACGAGCAGCTGGCTGCCGCCGGTGTGCCCGCCGAGCTGGTGCGCATGAGCTGCGGTCTGGAGTCTGCCGAGGATCTCATCGCCGATATCGCGCAGGCGCTGGATAAGGTATGATTCCCTCCCGTGAAAATACATTTGTCGCGGCCAACAGGCAGCGACAAATGTGAAATCAAAAATCATGATTCCTCTGAAGATGGCAAAGCGAACGCGGAGCCATTTTTGGATCATCTAGCAAAGGAGCAACCATCCTATGCCGCTGATCATCCCCAAGACTTTACCTGCCTTTGATGCCCTGTATGAGGAAAACGTTTTTGTCATGCATCGGGAGCGGGCGCTGGCGCAGCATATCCGCCCGCTGGAAATTCTGATCCTGAACCTGATGCCCACCAAGATCGCCACCGAGACCCAGATCGCCCGGCTGCTGGCAAACACCCCGCTGCAGGTGCACATGACCCTGCTGCAGACCGCCAGCCACTCTGCCACCCATGTGTCGGCTGCTCACCTTGAGGCTTTTTACAAGACCTTTGACGAGGTGAAGAACAACCGCTACGACGGCATGATCATCACCGGTGCGCCGGTGGAGACCATGGATTTTGAGCAGGTGGACTACTGGAACGAACTGTGCGAGATCATGGACTTCAGCGAAACGAACGTCTACTCCACCCTTCATGTCTGCTGGGGTGCACAGGCCGGGCTGTACTACCACTACGGCGTGCGCAAGCAGCTGCTGCCGGAAAAGATGTTCGGCGTGTTCGAGCACCGGGTCACCCGCCCGGCAAACCCGCTGGTGCGCGGCTTTGATGAGGTGTTCTACGCCCCCCACAGCCGCCATACCGGCATCTGCCGGGAGGATGTGGACAACTGCGCCGCCCTGCGCATTCTGGCCGAGAGCGACGCCGCCGGGCCCTTCCTCATGAGCACCGAGAACGGACGGCAGATCTTTGTCACCGGCCACCCGGAGTACGATAAGTACACGCTGGATGCCGAGTATAAGCGGGACGTAGCCAAGGGTCTGCCCATCCATGTGCCTGCCAACTACTACCCGGACGATGACCCCGCAAAGCCGCCGCTGTTCCGCTGGCGCGCCCACGCCCACTTGCTGTATGAAAACTGGCTCAACTACTACGTTTACCAGAACACGCCCTACGACCTTGGGGATATCCAGCGGGTCAAGCACGAGAAGTAAATAACAAAAAGGCGATGCCGTGCGGCATCGCCTTTTTGTTATTTCTTACGTTTTGCGGGCTTTTTCTTCCGCACACTGTAGCCGAAGGTGCCAAGCTTTCTGCCAAGGGCCAGATACTCGCCGTGGCTGTACACGATGAGGTTTGCCTTGTCCAGACACAGCTTGCCTTTTTCGTCCAGCAGGCTCTCGTCCACATCGCAGGCCACCACCTCGGCCAAAAACAGGTCGTGGCTGCCCAGCGGGATGCGCTGGGTGATGCGGCACTCCAAGTTGACCGGGCTTTCCTCCAGCACCGGGCAGTCGGTCAGCACGCTGCCCGGGGCGGCGTGCAGGCCGCAGGCGGCAAATTTATCTACATCGCGGCCGCTCTTCACACCGCACCAGTCAATGGCGCGCACCAGCTTTTCGGTGGGCAGGTTGATGGCGAACTGCCCGCTCTCGCATAACAGATGATGGCTGTACCGCTCCGGGCGCACGCTGATGGATACCATGCTGGGCTGGGTGCAGATGGTGCCTGTCCAGCCGATGGTGATAAGGTTGGGCTTATCCAGCCCGCCGCAGGATACCAGTACCGGCGGTTCCGGGTTCAGAAGGGTGCTGCCCTTCCAGCTTTGTTTGCTCATCCGTGATATTTCCTTTCGTAGGGAGCCCATGTGCGCTCCGAGATGATATAGCGCGGGCGGGCTTTGGTTTCCATATAGATCTTGCCGATATACTCGCCGATCACGCCCAGACACACCAGCTGCACGCCGCCCATAAAGCAGACGATGCACACGGTGGACGCCCAGCCTGCCACGCTGCTGCCCATGGCGGCGCACACGATGGCCCAGATGACCCCGATAAAGCTGACAAGGCTCACCACGATGCCCGCCCCGGTGATGATGCGGATGGGCTTGTTGGAAAGGCTGGTAATGCCGTCAAAGGCCAGTGCCAGCATCTTGCTCAGGGGGTAGTGGCTCTCGCCGGCCAGACGCTCATGGCGCTCGTAGGTGACCACATCGTGGGCAAAGCCCACCAGCGGTACCATACCCCGCAAAAAGATGTTGACCTCCTTGTAATCCGCAAAGCTTTCCAGCACGCGAGTGCTGATCAGGCGGTAGTCCGCGTGATTGAACACGATATCCGCGCCCAGAGCGTTCATCACATGATAAAAGCCCTCGGCGGTGAACCGCTTGAAGAAGGTATCGGTGTCCCGGCGGCTGCGCACGCCGTACACCACCTCGGCACCGTCCAGATACTTTTTCACCATCTCGTCCATGGCGTTGATGTCGTCCTGACCGTCACAGTCGATGGAGATGGTAATATCGCAGCTGTCGCTGTGCAGCGCCTCCATCAGCCCCGCCAGCACGGCGTTCTGGTGGCCGCGGTTGCGGCTTTGGGAGATGCCGATATAGTGCTCGTCCTGTGCGGCAAAGCCTTGAATCAGCTCCCACGTTTTGTCGCGGGAGCCATCGTTGACAAAGAGCACCCGGCTTTTATCGCTGACCAGCCCCTGTGCAGTCAGACTGTGGATTTTTTTCAGAAACATGGGTGCTGTAATGGGCAGCACCTGCTCCTCGTTGTAGCAGGGGATCACGATCCAGAGAACAGGTTTGGACATTGCTTGATTGCTCCTTAAATATAAGATAGTTGGCAAAAGGCTACTGCACCATCTGCTGCAAGGCATCCGGCTCCAGCAGCTTGAAGCTGCTGCGGTAGGTGTCGATAAGACCTTCCTTCTGCATAGTGCTCAGCTCCCGGGAAAGGGCGCTGCGGTCGCAGTTGAGGTAATCGGCCAGCTGGATGCGGGAAAAGGGGATGCTGAAGGTCAGGCTGTGGGCGCGGGCGGCTTCGCTGAGCAGATAAGCCGCCACCTTGGCGCGCAGGCTCTTCATCACCAGCAGGTCGATGCGGTGGGAGAGGGAAAAATATTTATCGCTGATGGTGCGCACAAGGTTCTGCACCACCCGTTGGTGGGCGGGGCTGCCGTCCGAGAGCAGCAGCCGCTCGTAGGGCAGCAGCAGCACCTCGCAGGGGGCGGCAGCCAGCACGGTGACCGGGCTGGACAGACTGGAGCCTCCCAGCACATCCCCGAATACCCCGCCCGGCTCTACCCGGGCAATGGGGATGCGTGCCCCGCCCGGTGCCGGGCGGTAGGCTTCCAGCTCGCCGGACAGCACGATGCCTACCCGGCGGCTGGGTTCGCCCGCAAGCACAAGGGCTTCGCCCTTGCCGTAGCTGCGCACGCTTGCCCCCAGCCGGGACAGCAGTGTGCTGAGCTCCGCAGCGGAAAGACCCGCAAACAGCGTGGTGGTTTGTAACAGCGGCAGATAATTATTCATCGCAACTCCGCAGAGAAGATAGTGTTCTCCGCAGCCTCCTGCAATTGCGTTGCACACGCAACGGTATTTTTACCCCTATTATAGTAAACTGGAACGCGCAAAGCAAATGATTTTGCAAAATTTTTCAAAAAAGACCGGTTTCCGCTTCCCGCAGCGGGGCGTGCCGGGTGTGAAAAGGAGTATATCATGAAAAAGATCCTGTCCTTACTGCTGGCGTTCAGCCTTGCACTGAGCCTTGCAGCCTGCGGCGGCAGCGCAAGCTCTGCCGTTTCCAGCACGGCGGTGTCCGAAGCTGCTTCCTCTGCGGCTGCTTCTGAGGAAGAAACTGCTGCGCCGCTGTCTGCCACCGAGCCACTGCGCATCGCCGGGCTGAAGGGTCCCACCACCATGGGACTTGTCAACCTGCTCTCGATGGAGCAGGCCGGAACTGCCGCCATGGACTACGATTTGCAGCTTTACGGCGCTGCGGATGAGATCGTGCCGCTGCTCATCAAGGGCGAGCTGGACATGGCCGCTATCCCGGCCAATCTGGCAGCGACCCTGTACCAGAAAACCAACGGCGGCATTCAGGCTGTGGCAGTGAACACCTTGGGCGTTCTGTATGTGGTGGAGCAGGGCGACACCGTCCACAGCATGGCAGACCTCAAGGGCCGCACCATCCTGTCCACCGGCAAGGGCACTACCCCGGAGTATGTGCTGCGCTATCTGCTTACCGCCAACGGCCTTGACCCGGACAAGGATGTGGACATCCAGTATTACAGCGAAGCTACCGAGGTGACCGCCCAGATGGCCAGCACGCAGGATGCCATTGCAGTGCTGCCCCAGCCCTATGTGACTGCCGCCGGGCTGAAGGACGACACCCTGCGGGTAGCCCTTGACCTGACCGCCGAGTGGGACAAGGTAGCAGACACCCAGTTGATCACCGGTGTGACCGTGGTGCGCAAGGCCTACGCCGAGGAGCACCCGGACGTGGTAGCTGCTTTTCTGGCAGATTACGCCCAAAGCGTGAATGCCGCCAACACCGATCTGGACGGCACCGCCGCCCTGTGCGAGGAGCAGGGCGTGGTGGCAAAAGCCGCCATCGCCAAAAAGGCACTGCCCAACTGCAACATCGTCTGCCTGACCGGCGAGGAACTGAAGGCGGACGTCTCCGGTTACCTGCAGGTGCTCTACGATGCCGACCCCGCCGCCGTGGGCGGTACGCTGCCCGGCGAGGACTTCTACTGGACAGCCCAGTAACAGCCTGAAAAAAGCATTCCATCTCCCGCCGCTCTGCCGTGGTACGCAGCGCGGCGGTTTTTGTTTCCCGGTTGCAATTCCGCTGCAAAAGTTCTACAATAGAAGCACATTATAGAATATGGAGGGAAAACCTATGGCTTGCACTACCATTCTGGTCGGCAAGGCAGCATCGTACGATGGCTCTACCATGATCGCCCGCAACGATGACTCCGGCTCCGGCCATTTCACCGCTAAAAAATTCACCGTGATCCACCCGGAGGAGCTTCCCAAGACCTACCGCAGCGTCCTCTCCCATGTGGAGATCCCCCTGCCGGAGGGCGCACTGCGGTTTACCGCCATGCCTAATGCCGTGGAGGGCAAGGGCATCTGGGCAGCTTCCGGCGTCAATGCCGCCAACGTGGGCATGACCGCCACCGAGACCATCACCTCCAACCCCCGCGTGCTGGGCGCAGACCCGCTGGTGGAGTATCAGCCCGCCAAGGGCGAAAAGCCTGAGGTGCCCGGCGGCATCGGCGAGGAAGATATCGTCTATCTGGTGCTGCCCTACATCCGCTCTGCCCGCGAGGGCGTGCTGCGTCTGGGCAGTCTGCTGGAACAGTACGGTACTTACGAGATGAACGGCATCGCTTTTCAGGACGTAAACGAGATCTGGTGGCTGGAGACCATCGGCGGTCACCACTGGATCGCCCGCCGCGTGCCGGACGATGTGTATGTGGTCATGCCCAACCAGCTGGGCATCGACACCTTTGATTTGGAAGATGCCTTTGGCGCACAGGAAAACTACCTCTGCTCCGCCGACCTGCGGGAGTTTATTGCCAAAAACCACCTCGACCTCTCGCTGGACGGCGCACTGAACCCCCGGGACGCCTTTGGCAGCCACGATGACGCCGACCACGTTTACAACACCCCCCGCGCATGGTATATGCTGCGCTACCTCAACCCCCGCACATGGGTGTGGGAGGGGGCCGATGCCGACTACACCCCCATGTCCGATGACCTGCCGTGGTGCATGGTGCCGGAGCGCAAGGTGACCCCGGAGGACATCAAGTATATGCTGTCCAGCCACTATCAGGGCACCCCCTACGACCCCTACCTGAGCTACGGCGACAAGTCTGCAAAGGGCGCATACCGTTCTATCGGCATCAACCGCAACGACTTTATGGCGCTGCTGCAGATGCGCCCCGACCAGCCGGAGGAGTCCCGCGCAGTGGAGTGGGTGGCCTATGCATCCAACGCTTTCAACACCATGGTGCCCTTCTACGCCAACGTGGAGCGCACCCCGGAGTATCTGGCAAACACCACCGGCACTGTGTCCACTGATAACTTCTACTGGACCAGCCGCCTGATTGCCGCCATGGCAGATGCTTCCTATAACAAGTCCCTGTTCCACCTCGAGCGCTACGAGGAAGCCGTGCTCTCTGCCGGCCGCGCACTGGTGAACCAGTACGATGCAAAGCTTGCCGCCGAGTCGGACGCTGCCCGCCGCGCCGCCCTGCGGGAGGAAGCCAACACCGCCATCGCCGCCATGCTGCAGGAGAAGGCCGCCGACACGCTGGACAAGGTTCTGTTTGAGCTGAGCAGCCAGATGAAGAACGCCTACTCCCGCTCGGACGCCTGATTGAAACCAGCCTGAGCACCAAAACCGGTCATGACCGGTCAAATAAACGCAGAAAAGACCACCGCATACCCAAGTGCGGTGGTCTTTTTTTGGCGTAAAGACACTCTTGTATCCTAGATGTTGGCAACCGTGCACAAAAATCGAGGACATTTTTTGTGAGCGAAAACGACTAAAAATGATTGATTTTGACTGATTTTTTGCTATAATAAAGCTAAAGACAACCAAAACACGCCAATACCGTGCAAAACCGGTCAGACGTGGGAAGGAAAGAAGGGGAAAGACACCATGCTGGCAGAGGAACGTTTTGCACTGATCTTAGAACAGCTGAACGAAAAGCGCACCGTGACGGTGCAGCAGCTGTGCGAAGCGCTGCACACCAGCGAATCCACCATCCGGCGCGATCTGACCGAGCTGGATCGGCAGGGCAGGCTGACCAAGGTGCACGGAGGGGCTACCCTGCCGGACAGCCGCTTTCTGGCAGACGAGCCCACCATGGAAGCCAAGGAGACGCTGGCGGTGGCAGAAAAGCGCAGCATTGCCGCAGCCGCCGCAGCGCTCATCACCGCCGAAGATTTTGTGTTCATCGATGCAGGCACCACCACGCTGGAGCTGGTGCGGGCGCTGACGGGTGCGGCGCTCAAGGCCACTTATGTGACCAACGGCGTGGCGCACGCCCGGCTGCTGGCGCAAAAGGGCTGCCGGGTGTATCTGCCCGGCGGGCTGCTGCGCCCCCAGACCGAAGCCATCGTGGGGGCCCCGGCGGTCAGCAGCATCCAGCAGTATAACTTCACCAAAGCATTTATGGGTGCCAACGGCGTAGCGCTGGAAGCGGGCTTTACAACCCCGGACCCCGAGGAAGCAGCCGTAAAGGCCGCAGCCGTCCGCCGCGCAAGGGAGAGCTGGTTCCTTGTGGACGATGCGAAGTTTGCCAAAATTTATCCGGCGGTCATCACGGATCTGCACGGCGGTGCTATCCTGACCAACCGCTGCCCGAACCCTAAGTATAAGCAGCAAACATTTGTAAAGGAGGCAGAAGTATGATTTACACCGTTACCTTTAACCCGGCCATCGACTACGTTGTGCGCTTGGACGCACCGCTGGAGGTGGGCGAAGTGAACCGCGCCAAAGGCGAGGACTGCGTGCTGGGCGGCAAGGGCATCAACGTGTCCGGCGTGCTGGCGCAGCTGGGCTGCGAGAGCGTGGCGCTGGGCTTTGTGGCCGGTGAGACCGGCGCATGGCTGGAGCGCGGTCTGGCGGCGCAGGGACTGAAAACCGACTTTGTGCATCTGGAAAACGGCATGACCCGCATCAACGTCAAGATCAAGGCCGGGCAGGAGACAGAGCTGAACGGCGCAGGCCCTGCCATCCCGGAAAGTGCGTTGCAGCAGCTGGAAGCCCAGCTGGATAAGCTGACCGAGGGGGATATCCTCATTCTGGCAGGCAGCATCCCGGCAAGCCTGCCGCAAAGCGTCTACGAGCGGCTGCTGGCGCGGCTGCAGGGCAGGGGCGTGCGCGCAGTGGTGGATGCCACCCGCGACCTGCTGGTGAACGTGCTGCCCTACCACCCCTTCCTCATCAAGCCCAACAACCATGAGCTGGGCGAGATCGTGGGCAAGGTGCTGACCACTGATGCCGAGATCGTGGCCGCTGCCCGCACTCTGCAGGAAAAGGGCGCCCGCAACGTGCTGGTGAGCATGGCAGGGGACGGCGCGCTGCTGCTGGACGAGCAGGGACAGGTGCACCGCATCGGCTGCCCCAAGGGCAAGGTGGTCAACAGCGTGGGCGCGGGCGACAGTATGGTGGCCGGTTTTGTGGCCGGATATCTGCAAAGCCGCAGCTACGCGCAGGCGCTGCGTCTAGGCACCGCCTGCGGCAGCGCAACGGCTTTCAGCCTTGGGCTTGCCACAAAGGAAAAGATCGACGAGCTGCTGGCGCAGCTTTGATAAGGTGTATCTGAAAACAAAGAAAATGACGAATATTTCGCAAACACAAGCGGGATTTAAGGCAAATAGCCGCAGGAATCCTTTGTGGATTTCAAGGCTGTTTAACGCAAAATCCAGCTGTGTTTGTAGAAATAGGCTAAATTTTCGACTTTTCAGATACACCCTAAGATAAAAGGAACAAAGGAGGAACGTTTATGCGCATTACCGAGTTATTTACCGCACAGTCCATTGCGCTGGACGAAGCGCTGCAGACGCAGGAGCAGATCCTGAGCCGTCTGGTGGAACTGCAGGCTACCCACGGCAACATCACCGATAAGGATGCCTACAAAAAGGCGCTCTATGCCCGCGAGGCCGAGGGCTCTACCTATGTGGACAACGGCATCACCGTGCCCCACGCCAAGACCAATGTGGTCACCCGTCCCAGTCTGGCCGCCCTGCGGCTGAGCACCCCGGTGCAGTACAACGCCGAGGATGACGGCACCACCGACCTGCTGTTTGCCATTGCTGCCCCGGAAAACGGCAGCCTGCACGTGGATATGCTGGCCCGCATGATGCAGATGCTGATGAACGAGGACTTTGTGGAAAAGCTTAAAGCTGCAAAGAGCCCCAAGGAGTTCTTGGAGTGCATCGACGCGCAGGAGGAAGCGCAGTTCGGTACAGAAAGCTTTACCCAGCAGGCCATCCCGCAGGACGGCTACCGCATTCTGGCTGTGACCGCCTGTGTCAACGGCATTGCCCATACCTACATGGCGGCAGAAGCACTGACCAAGGCCGGAGACAAGCTGGGCCTGCCCACCAAGGTGGAGACCAATGGTTCGGACGGCGCAAAGAATATCCTGACCCGCGCCGAGATCGCCGCCTGTGACGGTATTATCGTAGCAGCGGAGAAAAAGGTGGATACTGCCCGCTTTGACGGCAAGCCGGTGCTGTTCACCCGCGTGGATGACGGCATCCACAAGCCGGAGGAGCTCATTAAGAAGATCGCCCACGGCGAGGTGCCTGTGTTCCACGCCGAGGGCGGCGCAGCAGCCGAGGATGACGCTTCCGGCAAGGACAGCTTCGGCCGCAGCCTGTACAAGAACCTGATGAACGGCGTTTCCCATATGCTGCCCTTCGTGGTGGGCGGCGGCATTATGATCGCGCTGGCCTTCCTGCTGGATGATTACAGCATCAACCCCGCAAACTTCGGCATGAACACCCCCGTTGCCGCCTTCTTCAAGACGGTGGGCGGCGCAGCCTTTGGCTATATGCTGCCCATTCTGGCAGGTTTCATCGCCATGTCCATCGCCGACCGTCCGGGTCTTGCCGTAGGCTTTGCCGGCGGCGTGCTGGCTATGAACGGCACCAACTTCACCGACCTTGCCGCAGGCAGCACCACCGGCATCTCCGGCGGTTTCCTTGCAGCGCTGCTGGCAGGCTTTGCAGCGGGCTACATCGTGCAGTTCCTCAAAAAGATCACCGAAAAGCTGCCCGCCAGCCTGAACGGTATCCGCCCGATGCTCATCTACCCGCTGGGCGGCATTCTTATCGTAGGTGCGATGATGTGCGCCGTGAACCCGGTGATGGGTATGATCAACACCGCCATGACCGACTGGCTGAACGCACTGGGCGGCAGCTCCAAGGTGCTGCTGGGCGCTATCGTGGCCGGTATGATGAGCGTGGATATGGGCGGCCCGGTCAACAAGGCAGCCTACGTCTTTGGCACTGCAGCCCTTGCTTCCGGCAACTACGAGGTGATGGCTGCCGTCATGGTGGGCGGCATGGTTCCTCCCATCGCCATCGCCTTGTCCACTACCTTCTGCCCCCGCAAGTGGACGCCGGAAGAGCGCCGCAACGGCATCGTGAACTACGTCATGGGTCTGTGCTTCGTGTCTGAGGGTGCCATCCCCTATGCGGCAGCCGACCCGCTGCGCGTTCTGCCCAGCTGTGTTATCGGCTCTGCAGTCGCCGGTGCACTCTCCATGACCTTTGGCTGCGCACTGCGCGCACCTCACGGCGGCATCTTCGTGTTCCCGGTGGTGGATCACGCCGTACTGTACTGTGTGGCGCTGGCTGTGGGCAGTGTGCTGGGCGCAGTGATCCTGAGCTTTATCAAAAAGACCCAGCCTGCTGAGGCAAAGTAACAAGCCATTTTCTTTCTCCATACGGATAGTTCTTCATAAGAGCAAAGGGGACTGCCGCACACTGCGGCGGCCCCTTTTGCGTTTGCACAAGCGAATGCTTTCCACTACGACTCTCTCGCGAAAAAACTGTTGTAACAAGGTCAGCATCCTCGCCCTCTCCGTCTTTGCTTCGCAAATCCACCTCTCCCAAAGGGAGAGGCTTTGGCAAAGAGATGAAGCTTGCGTGGATTGCCAAGGGCTCTCCCTTTGAGGAAGGACTTCCCCCGCTCCGGGGGAAGATGTCGCGCAGCGACAAAAGGGGGAATCTGGCGCGTTAGCGCCTGAGAGGGCGAGCACGTTTGCACAAGCGCCATTTTCACAAAAAACAGGACAATATACCGCCCAAAACGGCCTATCCTGCCGGAATTGCATTCTGCGCGTTGTTTTGCATTGCACCCCATCCCGGGCTGTGGTATACTTATGCTTGTGATTTAACGCCCGGGTATGGTGTGCCGGGCCACCAGAGAGGAAACGAACGATGAAAATAGGATTTGACAACGACAAATATCTTTCCATGCAGTCTGAGCATATCCGCGAGCGCATCAAGAAGTTTGACAATAAACTGTATCTGGAATTCGGCGGCAAGCTGTTCGATGATTACCACGCCTCCCGCGTGCTGCCCGGCTTTCAGCCGGACTCCAAGCTGCAGATGCTGCTGCAGCTCAAGGAGCAGGCCGAGATCGTCATCGTCATCAGCGCCGAGGACATAATCAGCAGCAAGGTGCGCGGCGACTACGGCATCACCTACGATCTGGACGTGCTGCGCCTGATCGACGCTTTTCAGGAGGTGGGGCTGTATGTGGGCAGCGTGTGCGTGACCAAGTACACCGCCGCCGCCGAGGTGGAAGCCTTTGAAAAGCGGCTGAACAGTCTGGGCATCCGCACCTTCCGCCACTACAAGATCCCCGGCTACCCCAACGACGTGGCACGCATCGTCAGCGACGAGGGCTACGGCCGCAACGAGTACATTGAGACCGAGCGCCCGCTGGTGGTCATCACCGCGCCCGGCCCCGGCAGCGGAAAAATGGCGGTCTGCCTGTCCCAGCTGTACCATGAATATAAGCGCGGCGTCAAGGCCGGTTACGCCAAGTTCGAGACCTTCCCCATCTGGAACATTCCCCTGAAGCACCCGGTCAATCTGGCTTACGAGGCCGCCACCGCCGACCTGAACGATGTGAACATGATCGACCCCTTCCATCTGGAAGCCTACGGCGTGACCACCGTGAACTACAACCGCGACATTGAGATCTTCCCGGTGGTGAACGCCATGTTCGAACTGATCGCAGGCCAGAGTCCCTATAAGTCCCCCACGGACATGGGCGTGAACATGGCCGGCAACTGCATCGTGGACGATGCAGTCTGCTGCGAAGCTTCCCGCAAGGAGATCGTGCGCCGGTACTACAAGTGCCTGTGCCAGCAGAAGATCACCGGCACCGCCAAGGAGAGCGAGCGCTATAAGCTGGAGCTGCTGATGAATCAGGCCGGGCTGACCATGGGTGCACGAGAGGTGGAAAAGCAGGCCCACGCCCGCAGCGAAGCCACCGGCGGCGCACCGGCTGCTGCCATTGAGCTGAGCGACGGCACCGTGATCACCGGCAAGACCGGCCCGCTGCTGGGTGCTACCGCAAGCGCCCTGATCAATGCGCTCAAGTATCTGGCGGGCATCCCGCAGGAGACAGATTTGGTCAGCGCAACTGCCATTGAGCCCATCCAGACCCTCAAGACCAACTATCTGGGCGGCAAGAACCCCCGCCTGCACACCGACGAGATCCTGATCGCCCTGTCCAGCTCTGCTGCTTCCAGCGAGCTTGCCGCAGCAGCCATGCACCAGCTGCCCAACCTCAAGGGCTGTGATGTACACTCCACCGTGCTGCTTTCCAGCGTGGACAGCAGCACCCTGAACCGTCTGGGGATGTACCTGACCTGCGACCCCGTCTACGAGGAAGAGGACCGCAAGTACCATAAGCTGTAAGGATACAGCCGGACGATTTAGAATGGCCGCCGCGTGCGCTTTGGCCATTGTTTAAGGAAATAAGCTTTGTTTGATTTGTGGCTCAGAAACGCCTGCGGGCGTTTCTGAGCCACTTTTTCACAGCTGGGGGTCGTGATTGGAAACTGCATTTTGCCTTTATAACCTTTTTTGTGAAAATGCGTTTGGAGCGCTCCGCAGAGCGCGACAAACGCGAAATAAAAATAATCATTCCGCTGAAAATATCCAGAGCGTAAGCGGAGGATATTTCCAATCGTCCTACGTTCCCAAAGGCCGCTGTGCAAGCGGCATTTCGTACTGTTGCTTGCTACTTGTCCGCAGATGTGGTACACTTGTTTTGCTTAATTTTTATAGCAGATAGGAAAAGAGGATTTAAAACATGGAACAACAACACAAGCGCAGCGCGTTCTCCGGTAAGATCGGGTTCGTGCTGTCGGCCGCAGGCGCTTCGGTGGGTCTGGGCAACATCTGGCGCTTCCCGTATCTGGCAGCCAAATACGGCGGCGGCATTTTCCTGCTGGTATACATTCTGCTGGCAGTTACCTTTGGTTATACCATGATCGTGGCCGAGACTGCACTGGGACGCATGACCCACAAAAGCCCGGTCAGCGCCTACGCCCACTTCGGCAAGGGCAGGGGCATCCGGTTCGGCGGCTGGATCAACGCCATTATCCCCATTTTGATCGTGCCGTATTATTCGGTTATCGGCGGCTGGGTCATCCACTATCTGGCCGAGTATCTGTGCGGACGCGGCGGCAATCTGGCGGCGGACGGCTACTTCTCCGCCTTTATCACCAACGGCTTGCAGGCCGAGCTGGCCTTTTTGCTGTTCAGCCTGTTCACGCTGGGCATTATCTTTGCCGGTGTGCGCAACGGCGTGGAGCGGGTTTCCAAGGTGATGATGCCGGTGCTGGTGGTGCTGTCGCTGGTCATTGCGGGCTACTCTGTCACCCGTCCCGGCGCACTGGCGGGTGTAAAGTACTTTCTGGTGCCCAACCCCAAAAACTTTTCGTGGATGACTGTAGTCACCGCCATGGGGCAGATGTTCTATTCTTTGTCCATCGCCATGGGCATTCTGGTCACCTTTGGTTCTTATATGAAGAAGGACGTCTCCATCGAGGAGTCCACCGAGAATGTGGAGGTGTTCGATACCGCCATTGCCATCATGGCAGGTCTGATGATCATCCCGGCGGTGTTCGCCTTCTCCGGCGGCGACCCGGACACCCTGCAGGCCGGCCCTGCACTGATGTTCATTACCATCCCCAAGGTGTTTGCCAGCATGGGTCTGGGTACCGTGGTGGGCGTGCTGTTCTTTGTGCTGGTGCTGTTTGCAGCCATTACCAGCTCCATCGCCCTGACCGAGAGCGCCGTCTCCACCTTTGAGGACGAGCTGGGCTGGGATCGCACCCGCTCCACCGTGCTCATCGGCGCCATCATGGTGGCGCTGGGCAGCCTGTCGGCACTGGGCTACGGCCCGCTGGCCGGGGTGACCGTGTTCGGGATGCAGTTCCTGGACTTCTTCGACTTTTTGACCAACTCGGTCATGATGCCCATTGCAGCCATTGCCACCTGCCTGCTGGTGTCCCGCGTCATCGGCGTGGAGCAGATCGCGCAGGAGGTGGAGCAGGACGGTCAGCGGTTCCGCCGCAAGCCGGTGTTCAATTTTATGATCCGCTGGCTGTGCCCCATTTTTGCAGCTATCATTCTGGCAAGCTCGGTGGCAAACGCCTTGGGCTGGATCGCCATGTAAACGGTACGATTTCGTGGATGCAGCTCACGACGATCCACTTTTGCAGCTTGCCCCAGAGCAAAAGCCTTCCCCCTTGGGGGAAGGTGGCATTGCGTCAGCAATGACGGATGAGGGGGGAATTACCCGTAAGCTGCTGCTTACCTGCGCCCTCATCAGTCACCTTCGGTGACAGTTTCCTCCGACCGGGGGAAGCCTTCATATAGAAGCTTTTTACAGGAAAACAGGACAAGGGGGCCCTTATGAAAATGGAAACCTTGAAGCAGCAGATCCTGACAGCAAAGGGTGACGTGCGGGCAGAGCTGGTGCTGAAAAACGCCCGGGTCATCAACGTGTTCACAAACGAGATCGAGCAGGCCGACGTAGCCATCTGTCAGGGCATCATCCTTGGCGTGGGGCACTACACCGGCGAGACCGAGCTGGACTTGCAGGGCAAGTATGTCTGCCCGGGGCTTGTGGATGGGCACATCCACATTGAAAGCTCCATGCTCTGCGGCCCGGCCTTTGAACAGGCGGTGCTGCCCCACGGCACTACGGCGGTGGTCACCGACCCGCACGAGATCTCCAATGTAGCCGGTACGGCAGGGCTGGACTTTATGCTGGAGACTACCAAAGATCTGGCACTTTCGGTCTACTTCATGCTGCCCTCCTGCGTGCCTGCCACCGGGCTGGACGAGTCCGGCGCGGTGCTGGAAGCAGAGCAGCTGCGTCCCTATTACCAGCAGCCCCGGGTGCTGGGGCTGGCGGAGCTGATGAACTCCTACGGCACAGTACGCGCGGACGAAAAGATTTTGCAGAAGATCTGCGACTGCACCGCTGCGGGCAAAAAGATCGATGGGCACGCACCCTTCCTCAGCGGGGAGGAGCTGAACGCCTATGTCGCCGCCGGGGTGCAGTCTGACCATGAATGCTCGGACATCCATGAAGCCATGGAAAAGCTGCGGCGCGGCCAGTACATCATGGTGCGGGAGGGCACGGCAGCCCAGAATATGGACAGCCTGCTGCCCCTGTTCCGGGAGCCTTATTGCTGCCGCTGTATGCTGGTGACCGACGACAAGCACCCCGGAGACCTGTTGCAGGGCGGGCACATCGATTATATCATCCGCAAGGCCATTGCCGCCGGGGTAGATCCGGTGGTGGCGGTGCGCATGGGCACGCTTGTTCCGTGCCAGTATTTCGGTCTTGCGCACAGCGGCGCGGTAGCTCCCGGCTATACCGCCGACCTGATCGTGCTGTCCAATCTGGAAAAGTTCACGGTGGAGCAGGTGTACAAAAAGGGCAGGCTGGTGGCGCAGCAGGGCAGAATGCTGCACCCCGCCGCCCTTGCGGTGGACAAAGCACGGTTTGCGCGGGTGTTCGATTCCTTCAATATGGACGAGATCACCCCGGAGCAATTGCAGCTGAAACAGACCGGCACCCGGCAGCGGGTGATCTGCCTGACCCCGCATTCCCTGCTGACTACCGAAAAGATCGTTCCGTTCTGTCAGCACCCGGGCACAGCGCCCGGCGTGGATGTGGCGCAACAGATCGTCAAACTGGCGGTGTTCGAGCGGCATCACCGCTCCGGCCATGTGGGCTTGGGCTTTTTGGGCAACTATGGGCTGCAATGCGGCGCAGTGGCTTCCAGCATTGCTCACGACTCCCACAACCTCATCGTGGCGGGCACCAACGATGCCGACATGGTGCTGGCGGGCAACACGGTGCGCAAAAATAAGGGCGGCCTTGCCTTTGCGCTGAACGGACAGGTAGTGGGCGAGCTGCCGCTGCCGGTGGCAGGGCTTATGAGCACCGAGAGCGCCGAAGCCGTGGAGGAAAAGCTGCAAGCGCTCAAGGCGGCGCTGAAAGCCCACGGCATCTCGGAGGACATCGACGCCTTTATGACCCTTGCTTTTGTAAGCCTGCCGGTCATCCCGAAGCTGCGGCTGAACACCTACGGCATCGTGGATGTGGATGCCCAGCAGATCGTCCCGGCGGTGTTCTGAAAAAAGTAGAAGAATAAAATTCAATGCGCCAGACCTGCGGGTCTGGCGCATTGAATTTTAGATAAATATTTTTTCAGCCTTTCAGCGGCATGATGCTCTCCGGTGCGGCACACAGGTACTGCGGCGCGGCGGGCGCTGCCGAGCAAAGGCTTTTTTTGCTTACCTTCCACCACAGCTGCGCCGTGCCCTCCGGCGGAGTGCAGATGAGGTTCCAGTCAAAGGGATTCTCGCTGGTGGAAACGGCCTTTACCGGGATGGCGTTGGGCGCGTCCGCAGCGCAGGGCGTAAAGTCGTGGGCACGGATGCCCACAGCGGTGCAGCCCGCCGGGACGGGCAGCGCCAGCCGCAGGGTGGTGTTCCAGCCGTCCAGCCGGACGGTGTGGCTGTCCAGCGGGGTGCAGGGCAGAATGTTCTTGCAGCCGGTCAGCCGCGCGGCGGCAATGCTCTGCGGGTCGGCAAAAACGGCCTTGGTGCTGCCGGTGCGCAGCACCTGTCCTTCGTTCAGAACGATCATCTCTTTGCACAGGCGGTAGGCCTCGTCCCGGTTGTGGGTCACCAGCAGGGCAGTGCCCGCAAAGTTTGCCAGCAGGCTGCCTACCTCGCCCTCTACCTCCTCCCGCAGGTAGCTGTCCAATGCGCTGAACGGCTCGTCCAGCATCAGAATGCGGGGCTTGCCCACCAGAATGCGTGCTAGCGCGGCGCGCTGCTGCTGTCCGCCGGAAAGCTGGGCAGGGTAGCGTTTTGCCAGCTCTTCCAGCCGCATGGCGCGCAGCATTTCGGCGCAGGCGGCGCGGCGGGCGGCAGGGTCTTTTTCTGTCTTCAGGCCGCAGAGGACATTCTGCTCCACAGTCATGTTGGGGAACAGGGCGTAGTTCTGGAACAGCAGCCCCACGCCCCGCTGCTGCGGCGGCAGGTCGATGTGCCGGTCACTGTCAAACAGCACCCGCCCGTCCAGCACAATGCGTCCGCGATCCGGCTTTACGATGCCCGCGATGCACCGCAATGTCATGCTTTTGCCGCAGCCGGAAGCACCCAGCAGAGCGGTGGAGGTGTTGCCGGCGGTAAAGGCGGCGCGCAGGGTGAAGCCGTCCAGCTTTTTTTCAATGTTGACTTCAAGGCTCATTTCCGGGCACCCGCTTTCTGTTTTTTCTCCAGCAGGTTCACCGCCAGCAGCACCACCGCCGAGATGGCGATATCCACCAGCACCCACCGCATGGCACCAAGCTCATCGTTGGTGCGCCAGAGCTGGTAGACCGTGGTGGCAATGGTGGCGGTCTTGCCGGGGGTGTAGCCCGCGATCATGCTGGTAGCGCCGTATTCGCCCAGTGCCCGGGCAAAAGCCAGCACTGTGCCCGCCAGAATGCCCTGACGGCAGGCGGGCATCCGCACCCGCCAGAAGATCCATGTATCGGACTGTCCCAGCGTCTGCGCCGACCACGCCAGCGTTTCGTCAAAGCTTTCAAACGCGCCGCGCGCGGTGCGGTACATCAGCGGAAAAGCCACCACGATAGAAGCAAAGATGGCGCTGTACCAGTTCATGACCAGCTTTACCCCAAACTGCTGCATGAAAAAGATGCCCAGCGGCCGCTTTGCACCGAAGAGCAGCAGCAGAAAGTAGCCCACCACCGTGGGCGGCAGCACCATGGGCAGGGTGAGCAGCACATCCAGCACACCCTTGACCACCCGGGGCAGACGGGCAATATAATAGGCGGCAAAAATGCCAAGAAAGAACACCGCCGCGCAGCTGATCAAAGCAATGCGCAGGCTGTTCCACAACGGATACCAGTCCATACCTGCTCCTTTATACGGCGCTGAAGCCCACGCCCTCGAACACGGTCATGGCCTTGTCGGTCTGTAAGTAAGCCAAAAACTCCTTGGCAGCCTCGGCGTTGGGGGCGGCTTTCAGCACAGCGGCGGGATAGATGACCTGACCGCACATCTCTTTGGTGGCCTCGTCCACGGGGGGCAGACCGGCGCTGTAGGCATCAGTGCAGTAAATGACACCGGCATCCACGCTACCTTCGGTGACCTGCGTGGTCACCTCCTTGACGTTGGAACCGTAGGTGATCACGCCCGCAGCGGCCAGTGCAGCTTCATCCAGCTGGTAGTAGGCAAGGATCTTCTGGGTGTACTGGCCCACAGGCACATCGCTGTTGCCCATGCAGAACAGGATATCCTGTGCCTTCAGGTGCTCGGCCAGTGCATCAAAGCTGTCAATGCCCTTGTCGCTGCCCTCCGGCACGCAGAGCACCACCTTGTTTTCCAGCAGATTCACGCGGCTGTCGGCATCCACAAAGTCAAGACCATCCTTGTTCACATCTGCAGAAGCGGTGATGTCCAGCTGGTTCATCTGCTTCTGACCGGCAGAGATGAACAAATCGCAATCCGCGCCCTCCTGGATCTGGGTCTTGAGGATGCCGGAAGAGTCGAAGTTGAAACGGAAGGTCACCTCCGGGTGCTCTGCCGTGTAGCTCTCGCCGAGAGCATTGAGTGTCTCGGTGAGGGAGGCGGCGGCAAACACGATCAACTCCACGCTCTGTGCTGCTTCCGAGGAAGCGGCGACAGAGGAAGCCATGGACGATGCTGCGCTGGAAGCAGCACCGCCGCAGCCGGTGAGGGCAGCGGCTGCACCGGCCATACCGGCAGCGACCAGAAAACTCCGGCGGGAAATGCAATGGTCGTTCATCTCTGTTTCTCCTTACTTTGAGTGAAAAAATAGTATATTTCTACGCCCCGTAAAGGAAAACAGGGCAGGAAACCTTACTTGCGGGCGCACTCGCCGTCCAGACCTGCGGCGATGCGTACCCCGTGCTCCAAGCTGGGCAGGATGTACTCCAAATTCTCCTGCACTGCCTTGGGGCTGCCCGGCAGATTGACGATCAGGGTCTTGCCGCGCAGCACGCTGACGCCACGGCTCAGCATCCCGCGCGGGGTGATGCTCAGGCTGTGGTAGCGCATAGCTTCGGCAATGCCGGGGGCGTTGCGGTCGGCCACAGCGCAGGTGGCTTCCGGGGTGATGTCCCGGGGGGAGAAGCCGGTGCCGCCGGTGGTGAGCACAAGGTTCACCTGACGGCCGTCTGCCATGCGGATGAGCTGCGCTTTCAGCGCCTTGGCTTCGTCCGGCAGGATCATGGTCTCCTCCACCACATAGCCTGCGGCGGTAAGCATCTCTACAATCAGCGGGCCGCTTTTATCCTCCCGCTCGCCACGGCTGCCCTTGTCGGAAAGGGTGATGACGGCAGCGCGCAGGGGCGGGTTTTCCAGTGCGGGCAGCAATGTCACCTCGTCCCCCACATGGATCTCGCCGCCGGTGAGCACCCGGGCGAACACGCCCTCGTGGGGCATGATGCACTCGCCGGTCTGCTGCTTGATGACGCAGTCATTGTGGCACTCTTTGCCGATCTGGGTCATTTCCAGCACCACATCCCCGATGGCAAACCGGCTAGTCACCGGCAGGTTGCGGAAATCGAAGCCCTCGATCACCAGATTCTCACCGAACGCGCCGTAGTCCACCCAGATTTTTTTACGGAAGGCCTCGATCTTTTCGGCGCTGAGCATACTGACCTGACGGTGCCAGTTGCCGCCGTGGGCGTCCTCCACGATGCCCCATTCCGGGGTCAAAACGGCGCTGGGCACCTCGGTTTTTACGGTGCCCCGCTTGGGGCTGGTACAGATTGCCAGAAGCTTACCCATAGTTATTTATCCTCCAATGCGATACATCCCGCGGGTAGCGGGCATGGAACTGTCGTTAAAATGGTGTTCCCGGGGCTTTGCCCAGATGGTCTCCCGGATGGCGGTCAGCAGCTGTGCGTCGTCCGCGCCGCTGCGCAGCAGGGCGCGCAGGTCGCACCCGGTCTCGCTGGCAAGGCAGGGGCGCAAAAAGCCCTGACTGGTCAGCCGCACCCGGTTACAGGAAGCGCAGAATTTGCCGTGCACCGCTGCAATAAAGCCGATGCTGCCCTGCCAGCCCGGCACGGTGTAGTACACCGCCGGGCCGTCACCCAAGGCGTGCTCCTGCGCAGCAGAAAGGGGCGCAAGCTCCGGCCAGCGCCGGGCAAACCGCGCCCGCAGTTCCGGGCCGGAGATGCAGGGCATGGAAGCGCCGTAGCCGATGGGCATCATCTCAATGAACCGCACCTGCATGGCGTTGTCCTTTGCCAGAGCGGCAAGCCCTTCCAGCTCGCCCTCGTTGACGCCCGCCTGCGGCACACAGTTCAGCTTGACGGGCAGACCGCTTTCCAGCGCCGCCTGCAAGCCCGCCTGCACGGCGGCAAAATCGTCCCGGGCAGTGATCTGCCGGAACACCTCCGGGCGCAGAGTGTCCAGACTGATGTTCACACTGTCCAGCCCGGCGTCCAGCAGGGCGGGCAGCTGCTCTGCCAGCAGCACTGCGTTGGTGGTCAGGGTGACCCGGCGGATGCCCGGAGTCTCTTTAAGCCCTGCAACCAGCTGCGCCACATTCTTGCGCACCAGCGGCTCGCCGCCGGTCACTCGCACGGTGTCAATGCCGCACCGGGCAAACAGCGCAGCCAAGCGCAGAAACTCCTCATAAGTCAGCACGGCTTCCCGCTCCAGCTTTTCCACGCCGTCCGGCATACAGTAGCGGCAGCGCAGGTTGCACAGGTCGGTCACCGACAGGCGCAGATAATGGATCTCGCGCTGGTAACGATCAAACATAGCCGCCCTCCGCCCGGATATAGTGGCCGCTTTTGCCGCCGGTCTTTTCCACCAGATGGATCTCGCCCAGCTCCATGCCCTTATCCACGGCCTTGCACATATCGTAGATGGTAAGCAGCGCGGTGGAAACGCCGGTCAGCGCTTCCATCTCCACGCCGGTCACGCCGCTGGTTTTTACGGTGCAAAGGGCTTCCACGGCCTGCTGCTCGGGCAGCAGACGGAACTCGATGCCTACCTTGGTCAGGGGCAGCGGATGGCACAGGGGGATCAGCTCGCTGGTGCGCTTGGTGGCCATAATGCCCGCAATGCGCGCCACGCCCAGCACATCGCCTTTTTTCACAGTGCCGCTCTGCACTGCGGCAAAGGCTTCGGCGTTCATGGTAATAATGCCGTGGGCAGTGGCTTCCCGGGTGGTGACGGGTTTTGCGCTCACGTCCACCATCACGGCATTCCCGGCGGCATCAAAATGTGTCAGATTATTATCATTCATAAAGATCGTATCTTTCTTATTTTAAAATGAATCAAATTTGCAAACGTCCTCGCCCTCTCAGGCGCTCTCGCGCCAGCTCCCCCAAAGTGGGAGCCCTTGGCAGTCCACGCAAACTTCATCTCTTTGCCAAGGCCTCTCCCTTTGGGAGAGGTGGCACGGCGTAAGCCGTGACGGAGAGGGCGAGCAAGCTGCCCTTAGCAGTGCCCAAAGCCGCAGTTCGGCCAGTGGCACACTTCGCAGTTCAGGCACAGGCCGCCTTCGCCCAAGCGGGCGATATCCTCGGCGGTGATGGGGTCATCTGCCAGCAGACGGGGCAGCAGCAGGTCAAAAATGGTGCGCTTGGCGTACATCACACAGCCGGGCAGGCCGCACACCGGCACACCGTCCAGATAGCTGACAAGGAACATGGCTCCCGGCAGCACCGGTGCACCGTAGGTAATGATATCCGCCCCGGTGTTTTTGATGGCCAGCGGGGTGCGGTCGTCGGGGTCTACGCTCATGCCGCCGGTGGTAAAGATCAGCTCGCACCCTGCGGCCTTGGCTTCCAGAATGGCGGCGGTGATCCCGGCGGGGTCGTCATCGCAGACCTTATGGAAAACCATCTCGCAGCCGTAGACGGCCAGCTTGCTTTGCAGGATGGGAGTGAATTTATCCTCGATGCGTCCCTTGAACACCTCGCTGCCGGTGGTGATGATGCCCACCTTCTTGGCCTGCATGGGCAGCACGTTCAGGATAGGCTCTGCCCCGGCAGCGGCCTGCATGGCGTCCATCTTCTCCTGCTCGATGACCAGCGGGATGATGCGGGTACCGGCAAGCTTCTGGCCCTTTTTCACCGGCAGGTCACCGTGGATGGTGGCGATCATCATCTGCGGGGTGCTGTTCACAGCCATTAGCGCCCTGCGGTTGATCTTTAGCAGCCCGTCGCAGTCCGCGATCAGTTCGATCTTCCCCTCTTTCGGCGCAGTGCCGTGGATATTTTTGCCCGCAGCGGCCTTGTACAGCAGGACGGCGGCCTCGTCCTCGTGGAGGATGCCGGGGTGCTTTTCCCAGACGTAGAGGTTCTCCTTGCCGATGGAAAGCAGCACAGGGATGTCCTCGGGCTGGATGACGTGCCCCTTGCGGAAGCGGGCATCCTTGTACTCGCCCGGGATGATCTGGGTGATATCATGGCAGAGCACCTGCCCTGCGGCGTCAACAGTACGGATCAGTTTCATGATGGCATTCTCCTTACAGCGCGGGCATCTGGGCTTCGATCCAGTCTGCCAGTGCCGGAATATCGTTCAGGTCAAAATCTGCGCCGGGAATATCCCCCACCACCGCCAGCGGCTGGAAGGAGACGGGCGCATCCGAAATGGCGCTGCGCACCACCTCGATCTTCGGCCAGCCGCTGGACTTGAACCCTTCCAGCAGCACAAGGTCATAGCCGTGACGCTCGAACAGGGCAAGCAGATCCTGCTCGGTCAGGCGGAATTCCTCGGTCAGCAGGTAGCGTGTGCCGGAGTAGACCGCCACGCCCTCGGCACCTGCTTCCCGCAGACGGTAGCTGTCGGTGCCGGGCACATCCGGGGTAAAATCGTGGCCGTCGTGCTTGATAACGCCCACCTTCAGTCCACGGCTGCGCAGCACGGGCAGCAGCTTTTCCAGCAGGGTGGTCTTACCGCTGTTGTGCACCCCGCTGACCGCCAGCACCGCCGGGCGCTTGAGCGCCTGTGTTTCGGCCAGCGCCTGTTTTTGTTCACTGTACAAAGCAAAGCACCTCCACTTCCATACCGGGTTCTACCGGCCCGCTTCCGGCAGGGATCTCCACCAGACAGTTGCAGCCCATCATGGCGGACAGCGCACCGGAGGAGTGCACCTCGGTGCTGCCCGCGCCGGGCAGCGTTACCTTGCCGCCGCAGGCAGTCGCCCGCAGATAGCGGTTGCCCTTGCTGGGTTTAGAAAAGCCATTGGTCAGGGTGCAGACGGTGCGGGCGGGAAGGCAGCTCTCCTCCCGGCGTCCGGCGGCACGCAGCAGCGCAGGGATGGCGTACTGCTCCAGCGTGGCAGCGGCGGCAAAGGGGTTGCCGGACAGGCAGAACACCAGCTTACCGTTAAGTGTAGCCGCCAGCATGGGGCTGCCGGGCTTCTGGGCTACGCCCTCCACCAGCAGCTGTGCACCCAGCTTTTCCAGCACAAGGGGCAGATAGTCCTTCTGCCCCACGGAAACGCCGCCGCTGGTGATGACGGCATCGCAGCGGGTCAGCAGCTCCTGCATTTTGCCGGTGATGACCTCCGGGTCATCGGAGCACTGCTGCCGCTCCACGGCAAAGCCCAGCTGACGCAGCCGGGCGGCATTCTGGATGCCGTTGGCATTGTAAATTTTACCGGGTGTCCACGGTGCGCCGGGTTCCAGCAGCTCGCTGCCGGTGGAAAGGATGCCCACGGTCAGCGGGCGGCAGACGGTTACCTCGGCGTAGCCCTGCCCGGCCAGCACACCCAGATGGGCGGGGGAGAGCACCGTCCCGGCGGGCGCAATGACCGCGCCTGCGGCCACATCCTCGCCCCGGAACACCACGTTTTGCAGGGGCTTTACGGCGGCATAAAGCTGCACGGTCTCTTCGCCGCTGTCGGTCAGCTCCTGCATCAAAACGCAGTCCGCGCCCTCCGGCAGGGGAGCTCCGGTCATGATGCGGGCGGCACAACCTGCGGGCAGCGCCGCAGCCGGGGCATCGCCCGCGTAAAGCTTCATCACCACCGGCAGGGTGACCGGGTTCTCCCGGCTTGCACCGGCGGTATCCGCACTGTGCAGGGCGTAGCCGTCCAGCGGGCTGCGGTCAAAGGGGGGCTGGTCCATCCGGGCGCAAATGTCACTGGCGGCAATGCGCCCGCAGGCGGCTTCCAGCGGGATGGTCTCCGGGGACGGAGAAGGCAGAAGAGCTGCCGCGTCCAGCACGCTGCGCAGCGCCTGAACGGGGGAGCAGAAAGGCTGATTCATTATAACTTCCTCCATAGACCCGCTCTCCCGGCCTGCTATGGCTCAGGCGGGGAGCAGGGGTATTCTTTTTTCAAAAAAGGCAGGTGAAAAAGAAGCGGAGACGTCTTGACTGGAAAATCAAAACGCCTCCGCAGAATATCCCCACAAAACCGGCTGCGGCAGTTTGCAGTCTGCTACGCCGGTGGCAGCCTTTGGCTATGCGCCGCCCTTGCAGCGGCAGCACACAGTCAAAAAGCACCTGTGAAGATGGGAGGAGTTCTTTTTTTCAAATTGCAGCGTTTCTTCTGCGGGAAGGCGGTGGGGTTTCCCCCGCCACCCTTGAATGCCGGCTTATGCAGCCCTTAGCATTGCGGCGCGGTGTCAGTGCCTGTGTGGTTTAGACACCTTTGCTCAAAGAAGCTCTTATACCCTGATTCAATTGTAGAATTTAGTCGCAGAAGTCGTCCACGTCGCTGATGGCCTTGGCGTAGCGGCGGGTGAGGTGCTTGGTGGAAAAGAGGAACCGCTCGTTCTGGTTGTTGGTCAGCTCCTCGATATCGGCATACTCCGGGTTCTCCTGCATGGCCTTCCATGTCTGCTCGATGACCTCCGGCGCAAGGCCGTAGGGAGAGCGCTGGAAGTACTTGAGCGGGGTAGCGCTGGGGTAGATGCGGGCGTTGAACCGCACCATCTCAGCAAACATCACACACAGATCCTTGTCCTCGATGAGCTGCGCGATCATGGCGTAGTTATCGCTCATGTTGGCGTTGGAATAGTAGTAGGTGTCCTTTGCACCCGCGCGGGTGACGATATCGGTGCACTGGGGGTCTGCGGGCATCTGCGCCAGCAGCTCGTCGGCGTTTTCCACTTCCTCCAGCAGCAAAGCGTGGGGGGTAATCAGCGCAGCCGCAGAGCGGGCACGGATGTAACCGGCCAGCTCCTGTGCAGGGGTCAGCTCCGGCAGCTCCGGGGCGGTCTTGGTGGGCTGATCCGCAAAGGGATCGTTTTCTGCCTCCGGTTCACTGGCCAGAAAATCCAGCAGCTCCGGCTTCGCAGCATTGGGCTGCGCAGCTTCGGCGGCTTCGGGTGCGGCCTCGGCGGCCTGCTTTGCGGCAAGCTCGGCGGTCTCCCGCTCCACTGCGGCGATCACGTCCTCGCCGGTCTTGGCGGCGCTGCCGTCAAAGGTGCTGCCGGTCTCCTTCAGGCGGCGGGCAGTCTCGCTTGCGGCGTCAATGTCGAACACCTCTGCCTTGGGCTTTTTCTTGGCGGCCAGTTCTGCCTTTTGCAGTTCCAGAACGGCCTGCTCCGGGTCTACGCTGCCATCCACCGTGGTGGTGTAGCCGGGTTTACGTCTGCCAAACAACATGACGGTCTTTCCTCTTTCTATGGGATTTATTCAGCTGCTGCGGTGTTCTGGGCGTAGATGCCGCGCTTCTCCAGATCATCGGCCATGTCAGCCAGATCATACTTCTCCAGCGTCTCGCGGGTGGGCACACCGGTGGTGCGGTCCCAGCCGAAGATGTCGTAGAACAGATCCTTAGCCTTCTCCATGTCGGCGCGGTCCAGCTTGGTGGTGCCTTCCTCAAATGCCTTGAAGTCGGGGTCCTTATCAAACACCCAATCGCAGATGGCGTCGTGCTCCTGACGCAGGTTTGCACTGCCGCAATTCTGCTGGAAGCTGATGGCGGTCATCGCGCGCAGCATCTGGGTGATGCGGGCACCGTCCTCCTGCAGACCGGCCTGGGTATAGGTCTCGCCGGTAACAGCAGTCATAAAGTCTGCCTGCAGGTCCAGATCGCCGTGGTAGTCGCGCTCCTTGGAGGGAGACTGGGTCATGGGCCACATCCAGTTGCACAGGGTAGCGGAGTCGTGGAAGTTCTTGTCGTTGACGCAGTATGCAGCCAGCTTTGCCTTGTTCTCGTTGATGGGAGTGTAGGCCTTGGCCTTATCATAGCAGCCCTCGCCGAAGAAGTCCTCCATGACCTTCTTGGTCACCTCATAGGGAGCGCCGGAACCGGTCTCGCAGACGATCTCGTGGATCATGCAGTCACGGTTGTAGACGAGGTTGTACAGCATACCAACCTGCCATGCCTCAGCAGGGCCGTGGTGGTTGGGGAAGCCGTTGTAGATCAGGTTGGAGTTGGTAGCGCCGTCGTTGCGGTCCAGCCAGCTCTTGGGCAGGCCGAACTTTTCCATCATAGCCAGCGTGCCCTTGGCGATGACGGACAGGTCGCCCTCGCCGTAAGCCATGCGGCGGATCAGCTCGACCTCCCAGCGGGGATCGCCGGCCTTCTCCCACTCCCAAGGCAGAGAGTCGTACTCGGCCTCGCTGATGTACTTGGTGGCTTCCTCGCGGGGCATCCGCAGGATCCACAGCAGGTCGCGGTTCAGGTTGCCGTAGTTGTCCCACAGACCCATGTCGTCCACAGCATGAGACCATGCCAGATTGATGACCATGGTGCCGTCGCCCTCGTACTTGAAGTCGTGCACGCCGTCCGGGTAGACGCGGGTGCCGTACAGCACGGGCATACAGGTGTTGGAGTTGTGGGTGGGCAGATCGTAATCTGCCAGCGGATCTACGTCATACTCGGTGTAGCAGCGGATGGGGCAGGAGGAGCAGCCGCCGTTCTTCACGGTGTACTCAGCAGCGGGAGCGCCGAAGTCGAAGTAGCCCTTGAAGCAGCGCAGAGCCACCTTGTTGATATCATTGTAGGGCTGCTCGCCGGTATCCACGGGGCCGCCGGGAGCCTTCTTCCACATACGGCCGGGGGCGCCGGACCAGCGGTTCTTGCCGGAGGTAGCGCTGTACTCTGCCCAGCTCTGGGGCTGTGCGGGCACGTTGTGGTTGTTGTTGCCGCCGATCAGGTTGCCCATCATGTAGTTGGACAGCTCCAGCACCTTCTTGGGGTCAGCCACCTTGACGCTGCCGGTGCCGCGGATGGCCAGACCCTTCAGCTTCTTGTTGCCCATGGCAGCGCCCAGACCGGCGCCGCCGGAGTTGCCGAAGCTGGTGTTCAGGGTGGAGTAATCCACCAGATTTTCACCGGCAGGGCCGATGGAAGCAGTCTCGAACTCGCGACCGTTCTGCTCTACCATCCACTTGTTGGCAGCAAAGGTGCCCTTGCCCCAGATCTCGGATGCGTCCTCCAGAGAGACCTCGCCGTCCTCGATGCGCAGGTAAACGGGCTTTTCGGAGATGCCGCTGACAACGATGCCGTCGTAACCGGCATACTTCAGCATGGAGCCGATGTGGCCGCCCATGTGTGCGTCAATGATGGAGTGACCCTTGGACCAGGTGGAGCGGAAGGTCACGTTCATACGGCCGGAGCAGGGCACGCCTGCGCCGGTCAGGGGGCCGACACCGAAGATGACCAGAGCCTTCTCGTCATAGGGGTCCAGCTCCATGGGCGCTTCTTCATACATAATGCGGTAGGCCATGCCCATACCGCCGATATACTTATGGTACTTTTCGTCATCCTGCGTGGTGATCTCGCCGGTGGTCAGGTTGACGCGCAGGATCTTGCCTGCCCAGCCATAACTTTCAGCCATTGTAGTTCCTCCTTACAGATCCAAGTATGCAGCCTGTGCTGCGCTGGTAACGGCATCCCAGTCCACGATGGACAGAGCGCCGGACGGGCAGCCTGCCACGCAGGCACCGCAGGCGATGCACTTGGAGGACTTGCCGGTCTCGGGGTTGACGGTGGGCATATGCCACGGGCAGGCATCATGGCAGGCACCGCAGCCGATGCACTTGTCGGTATCCACTACGCGGATGCCGCGGTCGTCGGTGGTGATGGCCTTCTGCGGGCAGGCATTGCCGCAGGCGGGGTCCTCACACTGGCGGCAGGTGTCCGGGAAGTAGACAAAGCAGTTATCGGTGCCGGACAGCAGACCATTGCCAGCGCCGTCCAGATTCAGGCGGCGCTGGATCTTGACGCGGCTGATGTAAGAGGAGCACACGCCGTCGTTGGTCAGGGTGCAGTTGATCTCGCAGCGCTGGCAGCCGGTGCACAGGTCTGCGTTGACCACCAGCAGACCCTGCGGCAGTGCCCAGGTGGCTACTGCGCCGGAATCCACCTGCTGCTGAGAGCAGCCGAACAGGGACAGCATGGAAGCGGACAGGGTGAGCCCTGCAAGGCTCTTGCCCGAGATCTTCATGAATTGACGGCGGGTCATGTCAGCCGTCAGGAAATCAGTTTTTGCCATAGGTTCCATTCCTCCGTTGAGGTCACTCTGCGCAGAGTACCCCGGTCACATAGAAATACGAGTTGTTGACGATGGTCGTCACAGCCGAAGAGGTGATGGTTGCGCCGGAAAGGGCGTCCACCTCGGTCAGGTCTGCGCTGACGGCACCGGACGCATTGCCGGTAGTGGTCAGGCTGGCCTGCTCCAGACGCACCTTGGACTGCTCTTCTGCCGAGAGATCCGCAAAGGGGATCGCCATCGGCTCGCCGTCCAGTGCGCTCTTGCTGAGCATGGCTGCGTACAGCTTGCGCCGTGCCACGGCCTCTGCGCTGGAATCCAGCGGCGGAGCCAGTTCATCGTCCAAGGGCTCTCCATTTAGTGCCGAGAGGGTAAGCCCCGCAGCATACATCTTGCGGGTCGCCTCGGCCTCGGGAGAGGTATCGAAGGTGCGCCACTGTGCGGGGTCAAAATCCCCGGCAGCAGCGGGCTGCTCCTCCGCTGCACCGGCAGCGGCATAGGCGGCACCGGTAACGGGGTCCGTTACGGTGTAGCTTTTGCCTGCCAGCGTGAAGGGGGCTGCACCCTGATACTGGGACGTGAACTCCGGATTGACGCACTGGCCGCCAAGGCTTTCGGTTTCGTCCTGCGAGAGGATCTCTACTGCGGAAACATTGCCTTCGGCGTCAATGGTCACGGCAGCCTGCACATCGCTCTGAAAGCCCTTCTGAGAGCCCTCCACGCGGTAGCTGCCATCGTCGAGCTGATACACTGCGCTGATGCCGTAGGCGGCTGCATCCGCCTCCGACACCGGCAGCAGCGTACCGGCAACCGTGGTGCGTGCGCTTTGCAAGGTGGTCAGACCGACCGCCAAGGCGATGGTCGCAACGCCCATGGCTGCATAGCCCGGCAGCCGCTTGCGCCACAGCGGTACGGGCGCAAACGGGTTGGTTGCCTGCTTCATGTTATCACCTGCCTGTTTTTTATTTTTGCCGGGTAACCCCGGACAACAATTGAGGCCGCTCTGGCTGCTGCAACAGCGGAGCGGTCTCTTCGATAATATATTAACATGCGTGCGCGGAGTATGTCAACAGAAATGGACAGCCTTTTCCGATTTGTAACTATTGTTTTTGTAATATTTGCTTAAACTTTAGGGATTTTGCGTCCGCACACCAGCTGCAGGCCGTATTCCGCCGCAAGCTCTGCGGATTGCACGGTGGGCATACTTTTGCTTACCAGCACCGGCACCCCCGCGCGGATGGCCTTGCGCACCATATCCAGCGGCACCCGGCCGCTGGTGTACAGCACACATTCTGCCAGCGGCAGCCCTGCCAGCACCGCGCAGCCCACCGCCTTATCCAGCGCGTTGTGCCGCCCCAGATCCTCGCAGGCAAAAACGATCTCGCCCTTGTGCAGCACAAAGCAGCTGTGCACCGCCCGGGTGGCGCGGTACAGCGGCAGTCCGGCGTGCATGGCGGCGGTCAGGGTCTGCACCCATTCCGGCTGCAGTGCCAGCCCGGGCACGGGGCGCAGGGGCTGCAGCTCCACCGGACTGCCCAGCGCGATATTATCGGTGCAGCAGCTGGCAATTTCCTGCGCGGCGGCGCGGCGGGTGGGCAGCGGGTGGCGCAGATATACCTGTACCTTTGCACCCTCGGCGCAGACGGCAATCTGCTCCACCTCGTCTGCAGATGCGATCCACCCTTCGGTGAGCAGCCGCCCCAAGGCCAGCTGTGGCAGCAGCGCCGGGGTGCATACCACCCGGAAAGCGGGCTGCTCGTTTACATAGATAGCGGCGGCGTGCTCTGCCGGTACGGCGGCTTCGGTGCCGTCCGGCAGGCGCAGGCTGGCAAAGGCCGCCTGTGCGCCAAAGCGGTCAGTGATCTGCAAAGGGGTCGTGCTGTGTATTTTCATAAAGTTACCTTATATTATAAATGCAATGCTGTGTGGCAAACGGACAGTACCAACATACCGGTTCGGCGGCAAAAAGTCAAGAGCAGCTTGCGCTGCGATGGGAGACGGGACGACCCGGAAGGGGGCTTGCTGCACCTGTGTTTTGCACCGCCAACGCAAAGCAGCCGCCGCACGGCAAGGTGCAGCGGCTGCTTTGACTTTGTGCAGAAAGGCCTTTATGCCATATCGCGGCAGGTCACAATGTCTGCCCCGGTGTCGCAGACGTTGTGCAGCACCACATCACCCACATGGATGGGCGCGTGCAGCACCACGCTGTCCAGCGCGGCGACAACCTCGGCCATCTGTCCCTTGGGCACGGGCTTGGAGGTCTTGACCGGGCAGCGGGAGTGCAGGCAGCCCTCGGCGCGCACGGTGCTGGTAATGATGCGGGTGGGGTGGGTCAGCTCTTCCTTGCCGTAGGCGATGCCGTTGGGGCAGCCGTTGCCGGTCACTTTATAGCCGTTGGCCTCATCCACCTGCAGATGGCAGCCCTGCGGGCAGCAGGTGCAAATTACTTCCTTCATATCGCTCATGCCTCCTCGATCTCAATGGTCACTTCGTCCACGGGGGCTCTGTCCAGCAGCACTCTGGGCAGGGCAATGTGCTCCATCTCACCGGGGGCAAGGCGGTCGCGCTTGAAGCGTGCGATCACCGTGTCACCGCTCTTGACAAGGAGGGTGCTCCTGCCGCAGATGCGGCGGACGCGGAAGGAGACGTTGGTGCTCTTTTCCACGCCTTCCAGACGGATGCGCTGCGGCAGGGTGTAGCCAAGATCTGCACCGGGCTTCACGGTCAGCACGCGTCCCTCGGCCACGGGGCCGTTCTGGACGTAGTTGGCAGCGGCCGCACCGGCCAGCTCGCTCTCGCCGGAAACAAAGTCCACCAGATCGTGTACCTGCACCACGTTGCCGCAGGCAAACACGCCGGGAATGCTGGTCTCCATGTTTTCGTACACGATGGCACCCTTGGTGCGGGGATCCATCTCGATACCGGCCTGCTTGGTCAGCTCGTTCTCGGGGATCAAACCTACGCTCAGCAGGATGGTGTCCACATCAAACTCCATCTCGGTGCCGGGGATGGGCTTGCGGTCGGGGCCGATCTCGGCCACGATGGCCTTTTCTACGCGATCTTTGCCCTGAATATCCACGATGGTGTGGGAGAGGTACAGAGGAATATCAAAGTCGTTCAGGCACTGCACGATGTTGCGGGTCAGGCCGCCGGAGTAGGGCATCACCTCTACGCAGGCCAGCACCTTTGCGCCCTCAAGGGTCATGCGGCGTGCCATGATCAGGCCGATATCGCCGCTGCCGAGGATCAGCACCCGCTTGCCGACCAGATAGCCTTCCATGTTCACATAGCGCTGTGCGGCACCGGCGGTGTACACACCGGCAGGGCGGGTGCCCGGGGTGCCGATGGCACCGCGGGTGCGCTCACGGCAGCCCATGCCCAGAACGATGCTCTTGGCTTCGATGATCTGATAGCCGTACTCCTTGGAGACGCAGTGCACCTTTTTATCCGGGGTCACTTCCAGCACCATGGTGTCCAGCTGCACCTTCACGCCGGTGTCCTTGAGCATCGCAATAAAGCGTCCGGCGTACTCCGGGCCGGTGAGCTGCTCGCCAAAGCGGTGCAGACCGAAGCCGTTGTGGATGCACTGGTTCAGAATGCCGCCCAGCTCCTTGTCGCGCTCCAGAATGAGGATGTCGCGCAGACCGCTTTCCCATGCCTTGCAGGCAGCAGCAAGGCCCGCAGGGCCGCCGCCGATAATGACCAGATCAACCATTGCTCTTTCCTCCTACTTTCGTTTCGCTGACCAGAACGTTTGAGCCGTTCTTGTCCTGCAGGATGTCCAAGGGGTCTATGCCCAGCTCACGGCTGATCAGCTCCAGCACGCGGGGGCCGCAGAAACCGCCCTGACAGCGGCCCATGCCTGCACCGGCGCGGCGCTTTACGCCGTCGATGGTGGTGGCGGGCACCTCGCTGTGGAGGGCTGCTAAGATCTCGCCCTCGGTGATGGTCTCGCAGCGGCAGATCACCCGGCCATAGGCGGGCTGTTCCCTGACCAGTGCCGCCTTTTCCTCTGCGGAAAGCTCCTTGAAGCGGATATGGCGGCGGCCGTCCTTGTAATCGGCCTTTTCAGCGCCCAGAACACCGCGCTGCTGCAGGATGGCAACAGCTTCCTCAGCAACCGCCGGGGCAGCGGACAGGCCGGGGCTCTTCATGCCGGCAAGGTCGATCCAGCCGGGTGCTTCCGGCTCTTCGCCAATGATAAAGTCGTCCACGTCCAGATTGGCGCGCACGCCCGCAAAGCTGCGGATGGACTCGCCAAAGTTGATGCTGGGCACGCTGCGCTGGGCAGTGGTCTTGACGAATTCCAGACCGCTGCTGGTGCAGGAGGTGTCGTTGCCTTCCACCGGCTCTGCGTTGGGGCCGACGAGCAGGTTGCCGTGCACGGTGGGGGCTACCAGCACGCCCTTGCCCAGCGCGTTGGGGCACTGGAAGATAACGTGGCTCACGCGGGTGCCCTCGCTCTTGTCCAGCAGGTAGTACTCGCCCCGGGTGGGGATGATGCGGAAGTTGGCGGGCTCTACCATGGAGTGCACCTTGTCCGCCCAGATACCGGCAGCATTGATGACGCAGCGGGTCTCTACCGTGCCGCCGGGCACGGTCAGGCGGTAACCGCCCTCGATGGCTTTGGCATCGGTCACCTTGCAGCTGCGGCGCAGCTCCACGCCGTTGCGCACTGCCACCTCGGTCATAGCCAGTGCGTACTCCCACGGGTTCACGATGGCGGCGCTGGGTGCCCACAGTGCGCCGCAGACCTTCTCAGAGAGGCTCGGCTCCATGGCAAGAGTCTCTTCCCGGGAAAGGATCTTCATGCCGGGCACGCCGTTGGCGGTGCCGTTTTCGAACAGATGCTGCAGGTGGGGCAGTTCCTTTTCGTCCAGTGCCAGCACCAGCGAGCCGCACTGCTTATAGGAAACATCCAGCTTTGCGCAGATCTCCTTTGCCAGTGCCACGCCGCGCACATTCAGCCGTGCCATGCGGGTGCCGGGGGCGGGGTCGTAGCCTGCGTGGAGAATGGCGCTGTTGGCCTTGGTGGTGCAGTCTGCCACATCGTTTTCGGCCTCAAGGATGACCACCCTGTTGTCGTAGCGCGACAGCGCATAGGCGGCAGCAGCACCGATGACGCCGCAGCCGATGATCGCGATATCATACATTGTTCTTTTCCTCCTGTCCGTTCTGCCTTGGCCTGCGGGAGCCGGGCATCTGTTGGTTGCACAAAAAAGAGCGAACCGAAACAAAGGCAACTGCCCTTGTCCGTTTCGCTCATATCTCTTGAAACAAACAGCACTTGTTTACTTTTATGATACCCTGTCCCTGCACAAAAAGCAAGGTGTTTTGCACTTTTTGTGAAACCCTTACAAAAAACACCCGCCGCTTTTGCGCAGAATGCGGATCACATATCCCACACCGCCTGATTGGTGGTGGAAATAGCGGTGGCACCGGCTTCCAGAGCCGCCATCACATCCTCCTTGTCCGCGATCAGCCCGCCGGTCAGCACCGGCACCTTGGCCTTGGCGCAGACGCAGCGCAGGATCTTGGGCATAGCGCCGGGCAGCAGATCCAGACAGTCCGGCAGGTTTGCGGGGATCTTGTCCAGACTTTCCAGCGCGATGGAATCCAGCAGGAATACCCGCAGGATGGCAGCCAGCCCCAGCTCTTTGGCGCGGCGGATGAAGGACTGCCGGGTGGAGATGATGCCGTCCGCTTCGGTGGTATTGCGGATGAAGTCCACCGCTACCTCCTTGCCCGCCAGCCCGGCAATAAGATCTATGTGCACCACGGCAAAGCGCCCCGCTTCGTGGATGCGGCGCACGATGGAGGAGATATTGCAGATATCTCCATATAATACAAAGACCACCCGGATATTCTCGTTGGTCAGCGCGCTGCAAAGCCCGGCATCGTCCTTGACGGCAGCAATGACCGGCATTTCCTGAATGGCGTCCATCAGCTCCTGTTTCATGCTTTTCCTCCTGCACACGAAAACGTCTTTTACAGTTAAAGATATTATGAATGCTTTGACAGATAAAATCAATGATTTTCAGCAAAAATTCCGGTGAAATTGCGGCAGCCTCCGCAGGCAGTGCCATCATCAAGGATATCAACGCCATGCAGGGCTTTGGCAACATGGATGTGCTGTGCATGGAAAGGTAAACTGAAGGGCTGCTGCACCGCGATGTGCAGCAGCCCTTTTGTGCAGCGGACGCATATTGACCAGCAGAGCTGGACGGGCAGACCCTGCTGGTGCCCGGCTTTGCCCCGGATGCCCTTGCACCGCTGTGCCGCTTTTTGCAGGAGCGGCTGAAGTTCTGAAAAAAGAAGCCGCTGCACAAAACGCTGTGCAGCGGCTTCTCTCAGAAACGCATTTTACGCGGCCAGAGCCTTTTCAATGTTGGACAGAATGGTGTCGTGATCCTCAGCGCAGACCAGAACCACCTCGCCGGTGGGCGCTACGGTGACGGTGGCAGCCTTTGCAACAAGGTACTGATCCTCCAGATAATGCTCCATGGACTGCTGTTCGCTGGCAACATAGGCTTCCAGTGCAGCCTTTACTGCATCGGTCTTGCCCTCGGCGGGCTTTACGATGGCAACAGCATAGCTGCGCACCATCATGCTGGAAATGCTGGCGGCAAAGGCGGTGTACTGGTCGTCCTCCAGATTCAGCAGCGGCATCAGGATATCCCGGATCTCTTCGTCCAGCTGGTCGGCCTTGTACTCGGAGCTGTAACCGTCAATGGCGGTAAACTTGCCGTCCTCGCCCTTGGTAAAGATCATATCGTACTCGTTGTCCTCGTCGCTGCGGGCATCGTGGATGATCTGGGAGTAGTCCTTGGGGGTGGAGCTGTCGGCCTTGCTGCCGCCGGAGCAGCCCACCAAGGTAAACAGGGTCAGCCCTGCCAGCAGGGCGGCGATGAATCTTTTCATAGTATTAAAGTTCCTTTCATAGTGCTGTGTGTGGAAGGTGCAGCCGGGGCGCACACGCTACAGGTAGTGTGTGCCGGTTTTGGGCTGCTATTCTGGATACGAATCACTGCACAGCAGAATTGCAGGGAAAAAGTAACAGTTTTATGAACAGTGCCCGCTTACAGCATCAAAGCGTCCAGATCGCCGTGGTTCACCGGGGTGGACAGGATGATCTGGGTGCTGGTAGTGCCCAGCTTCTGGAACTGCAGAATCAGATGTTCCAGCTGTGCCATGCTGCCGCAGCTGACCTTGACCAGAAAGGTATACGCGCCGGTAACGTGGTAGCACTGCAGCACCTCGCGGCTGTTCTGCAGCAGCTCCAGAAAGGCATCCTGCTTGGAGGGAGCCACCGAAAGGCTGATGAGCGCATCCACATACATCCGGTCTGCCGGACGGTTCAGCGTGACGGTATAGCCGCTGATGATGCCGTCTGTCTCCAGCTTGTGGATACGGCTGGAAACTGCCGGGCTGGTAAGGGACACCTGCTCTGCGATTTCTTTGACGGGCATCCGCGCATTTTTGGCCAGAAGCGTGAGGATCTTGCGATCGAGATCGTCCATATAAAAGTCTCCTTAAAAAATATGTTGGATTGTATAAAATTTTCTGAAAGTAAAGTTTTTATGTTGTGCAAACCCACAGAAATGGAATAAAATTTCGTTTCTGAAATTCTATGTTAATTATATAAAGTTTTTGCGAAAAAGTAAAGTATTATTTTAAAGCAAAATCCAAAAATATTGTTTGACAAGAAAAGAAAAACGGGTATAATACATCATGCAAGGCAGCGCACTGCACAAAAGTCTGCCGCTGATATTGAGATTCACCACTTTATATACTTTCCCACCCCTCTATACACAAAAACCCGCTGCCAGGCGGGTTTTTGTGTTTTATGCGTTTTTGGGAAACTATACAGCATGACCCCGCGTTTTCACGCGGGGTCATGCTTTTATGCAGAAGGGTTTTACAGAAAACGAAGGAAAAATTATTCTGCGTACAGAGAGATGATGTTCAGCACGATCTCAGTGCAGCGGTCCATCCGCTCCACGGTGGTGCACTCGCACACGCCGTGGAAGTTGAAGCCGCCGGTGCCCAGATTGGGGCAGGGCAGACCATTCCAGCTCAGGGTAGCGCCATCGGTGCCGCCGCGCACGGGCACCTCCACCGGCTCCAGACCGGCCATGCGCACAGCCTTGCGGGCGGTCTCGATGAGGTGGAAGTGGGGCTTGATCTTTTCCAGCATATTGCGGTAGCTGTCTTTGATCTCCACTTCTACGGTGCCTGCGCCGTACTTGCCGTTCAGGTAATCGGCAATGTCCTGCATATTGTCCTTCTTGAACTGCAGTTTGGCGGCATCATGGTCGCGCAGGATGTAGCCCAGCTTTGCGGTGGTGACGTCGCCGTACATCTGGCACAGGTGGTAGAAGCCCTGACGCCCCTCGGTGGTCTCGGGACGCGCCATCACGGGCAGAGCGCCGTGGAACTCCATGGCAACGTTGGAAGCGTTGATCATGGTGTCCTTGGCAGAGCCGGGGTGCACCGAGAAGCCGTGGATAGTCACGGTGGCAGCAGCGGCGTTGAAGTTCTCGTACTCGATGTCGCCGGCATCGCCGCCGTCCACCGTGTAGGCAAAGTCTGCACCAAAACCGGGGATATCGAACAGATCGGCACCCTCGCCGATCTCCTCGTCCGGGGTAAAGCCGATGCACAGCTTGCCGTGGGGACGGCCCTCGCGGATAACGGTCTCCACGGCGGTCATGATCTCAGCCACACCGGCTTTATCATCTGCACCCAGCAGGGTGGTGCCGTCGGTGGTGATCAGAGTCTCGCCCTTCATGGAGGCAAGGAAGGGGAAGGCAGAGACCTTCATCACCTTGCCGGTGGCGGGCAGCACCACATCACCGCCGTCATAGTTCTCGTGCAGGATGGGGTTCACGTTCTCGCCGCCGGCATCCGGGGCGGTGTCCATGTGGGCGATCAGACCCAGCGCGGGCTTTTCCTCGCAGCCGGGGGTGGCGGGCAGGGAGCCGTAGACGTAGCAGTGTTCGTCCACCCGGGCATCCTCCACGCCCAGAGCCTTCAGTTCCTCCACCAGCTTGTGAGCCAGATCAAACTCCCGCGCAGCGGAAGGATGGGTGCCGGACTCCGGGTCTGAGGTGGTGTAGACCCTGACGTAATCAAGCAGTCGTTCATAGGCGCGCATAATAAAGCACACTCCTTTAGCAATATTGAAGGATCACAGCCCGTGATCCAGCTTCTATCATACCCCGTTTTTCCTGTTTTGACAACCTTTTTTGCCCACTTGGGACAGAAAGCACGGGCGCAATAACAAAATTCAACGTAAAAAGTTGTCCGTCAGTCATAAACGTGCTACAATAAAGACACCCTTATAAAGAAGCGGGCGCACCGCACAGCAGAAAGATCAGGAGGAGATTTTATGGCAGTCAAAGTGTTTTTCTACACCCTGCGCCCCTACGATGAGCAGGGCATCGTAGAGGAACTGGCAAAGCAGTATGGCATCGAGTACGGTTATACTGAGGTGTATCCCACCATGGAGAACGCCCAGCTGGCCGCAGGCTGCGATGCGGTATCGGTGACTCCCTGCGATATGAGCGCACCCATGCTGCAGCGCTTCCACGATCTTGGGGTGAAAGCCATCTGCTGCCGCTCCATCGGCTACGACCATATAGATCTGGAAAAGGCACGGGAGCTGGGCATGAAGATATCCAATGCGGATTATCCTCCCGAGGGCGTGGCGAACTTTGCCATTATGCTCATGCTGATGAGTCTGCGCAAGGCGGGGCACATCCTCAAGCGGGGCGAAGTGCAGGACTACTCCCTGAAGGGCAAGCTCGGACGGGATATCTCCCACTGCACTGTGGGCGTCATTGGCACGGGACGCATCGGGCAGACTGTGCTGAAGCACCTGTCCGGCTTTGGCTGCCGTCTGCTGGCCTACGACTTGTACCAGAGTGAAGAGGTAAAGAAGATCGCGGAGTATGTGCCGCTGGACACCCTGTTTGCCGAGAGTGATGTCATCACCCTGCACACCAATGCCACCGAGGAAAACCATCACCTGCTCAACGCCGAAGCCTTTGCCAAGATGAAGCCCGGCGTGACCATCGTGAATACCGCCCGCGGCAAGCTGATCGACAGCGATGCTCTGCTGAAGGCGCTGGAAAGCGGGCAGGTGGGTGCTGCCAGTCTGGATGTGCTGGAAAACGAGAACGGTCTGTACTATTACGACCGCATGGGGGATGTGATCCCGAACACGGAGCTGGCTGCGCTGCGCGCGATGCCCAACGTGCTCCTGACCGACCACACGGCCTTCTACACCTACGAGGACGTGAAGAGCATGGTGCGCGGTGTGCTGGAAAGCGCCGCCGCCTTTGCCGAGGGCTTGCCCACCCGGCATGATGTGACTGACCGCTGAGAAATGGTGAAATGCAAAAATCGGACAGACCGCGGCCTGTCCGATTTTTGTGCTATTTATCCATAGTATCCCAACGCAAATTGGTGCTCAGCCCAGACAGACGCCCATGCGGCGCGCCACGCTCAGCAGCTCGCAGTTTTCAGGCACATTGCGGGTCTTGCCGGCAATGTCTGCCAGACGGTTCTCGGTCACCCGGCGGTTCACCATGGCCACGGTCACGCCGTAGCGCTCCACCTCCACCAGCTGTGCGGCATAGCTGCCGAACTGGGTGGCAAGCACACGGTCGTAGGCGCTGGGGCTGCCGCCGCGCTGCATATGACCCGGGATGCACACGCGGGTCTCCATGCCGGTCTTTTTCTGTACCGCCTGCGCAATGCGGTTGGTGGCGGTGGTGCCAAGCCCTGCCTCAGCACGCTTGGCCATCCAGTCCTTGCGCTTCATGCGGGCTTCCTCGGTGTTGATGGCACCCTCGGCCACGGCGAGGATGGAGAAGTTCGAGCCCTTCTTCGCACGGCGCTCCACGGCCTCGCACACGCGGTCGATATCGTAGGGCAGCTCAGGCAGCAGGATGATGTCCGCGCCGCCGGCAATGCCGGAGTACAAGGTAAGCCAGCCGGCCTTGTTGCCCATGATCTCGATGCACATCACGCGGCTGTGGCTGCCGGCGGTGGTGTGGATGCGGTCGATGACGTCAGTGGCGATGTCTACAGCGGTATGGAAACCGAATGTCACATCGGTGCCGTAGATATCGTTGTCAATGGTCTTGGGCAGGCCGATGATGTTCAGCCCCTCCTGTGAAAGCAGGTTGGCGGTCTTATGGGTGCCGTTGCCGCCCAGACACAGCAGGCAGTCCAGCTTGGCAGCCTTGTAGGTCTTTTTCATGGCGGCGACCTTATCAATGTTGTCGTCCTCCACCACACGCATCATCTTAAAGGGGGTGCGCTTGGTGCCCAGAATGGTGCCGCCTAAGGTCAGGATGCCGCGGAAGTCGTCCTCGGTCATCTCGCGGTAATCGCCGTTGATCAGGCCGCTGTAGCCATTGGCGATGCCTACGATCTCCACGTTATCCCCCATGCGGGCGTACAGTGCTTTTGCAACGCCACGGATGGTGGCGTTCAGGCCCGGACAATCGCCGCCGGAGGTCAGGATACCAACACGTTTTTTCATTCAAAAGCCCTCTTTCCTTATCATTCAGGCAAAGCCGAACCGCCCGGCAAAGGATGCCGGAGCGCCCGGGGTCCTACCTTTTTATAGTATTAGAGTATTCCGAAAGGGGAGTGCTGTCAAGAGAAAAACCAAAAATTTACAAGCCTATGTACACCGGGCGGCCGCTGCGAAAACTTTTGCAGAAAAACTGAAAAAATGGTTGACAAGCAGCCCGCCGGCGTGTATAATATCCCTTGTCAGCAACGCACGGCGCGGCTGACACAACCGAATATTGGGGATTTGCATAGTGGTAGTGCGGTAGACTCTGACTCTACTTGTGGGAGTTCGATTCTCTCATCCCCAACCAGTTACCGCAGCCGAATAAGCTGCGGTATTTTCGGGGCATAGCGCAGTTGGTAGCGCGCCTCGTTCGGGACGAGGAGGCCGTGGGTTCAAATCCCGCTGCTCCGACCAAAAATGCACGTTGATTCGCTAAGAATTTTCGTGCTTTTTTCTTTATTCGGCAGAATGACGAGCCGGTTTTGAAAAGAGCGCCAAAAATTATTTCAGGCGCAAACAGGAAATCTGTTGGAGGCTGACTCTGACAGACTTTTTTGTAAAGCTGAACGAGGAAAATGTCGAGGACAGTTCCACCGGGTGGTGGGACTGTCTTTTTTTGTGTGGCTGCTGGCAAGCAGAAGTTGACGCCAGATTGACAACCTATTCGAGCATGGGGGATCGGCTGGGACGTTTCTCCTTAAAATAAGCGTGTTGTTGAAAAGAAACGCTTCATGCAATGTTTTTATCTGAGAAAACCCGCTCTGTTTATATTGATTTCCCTCTGCATCCATGATAAAATAACAGGAGAATTCGTACAATTATGTCGAAAATGATTGCAATGGAAGCTACCCTTACGGCGATCTGAATACTCCTTGTGTCAGCTGTATGGCAGATGGTTATAAACGGAGCCGATGATTGGCTTGACAAAAAGTGCCCGGAAGAAGTCAGGCAAAAACAGTAATTGCATCATAACTTCAGAACGAGCGAAAAAGTTGGAAAAGATAGGAATTATGTGGGATACTATGGAGCAAAAGAAGGGCAATCGGCCATGAAGAAGGTTTTGCTGATCGCAACAACACGGCTTACCATGGACGGTTTGACAGAGATCCTGCTCCGGGTAGCCCGCATAGCGGCACGGGAATATTTGGTGGGCTTTGCACTGGGTGAAGGCTGCAGTGCGGATATCCAGCCGCAGCTGGAAGCGATCGGCAGCGTATATCAGCTGCCTTCCCGTAAAAAAAAGCTGCCCTGCTATATGGCCGCACTGGCAGCATTGGTCAAGAAAAAAGGCTATGAAGTTGTGCACATCCACGGCAACAGTGCCACGATGGCATTTGACTTGCTGGCTGTATGGGCTGGCGGCGCGACAGTGCGCATTACGCATTGTCATAACTGCGCGCACCAGCCTGCCCTTAAGCAAGCGACCCTTGGCAGACTGCTGAACCGTTTGGTTACGGATCCGGTGGCGTGTTCGCGTGCGGCGGGAGAGATGCTATATACCCGGCCATTCCGGGTACTTGTCAATGGAATAGACTGCGAGCGTTTTTCCTTTTCCCCGTCCGTACGAGAACAAATGCGGGCGAAATTGGGGCTGCAGGACTGCTTTGTGGTTGGCCACATTGGCCGTTTCAGTCAGCAAAAAAATCACACTCGGCTTTTCCGCATCTTCAAAACAGTCTTGCAGCAAAAGCCACAGGCAAGGCTTCTGCTTTGCGGCCAAGGAGAAAATTTCGAACAATCTCAGCAGGAAGCCAAGGCGCTTGGCATTGCGGAGATGGTGCTGTTTTGCGGTAATGTGAATAGGCCGGAAGATTATCTGCAGGCGATGGATGTATTTGTGATGACCAGCCTGTTTGAGGGATTGCCCATTGTGGGTGTAGAAGCGCAGGCCAGCGGTCTGCCCTGCATTTTTGCTGACACGATCACGCAGGAAGTGAAGATCCTGCCGCAGACTCAGTTCCTCGCACTTACACAGCCTGATGAAGCATGGGCAGAGCGTATTGTCCAGACAAAGCCGATGGAACGCAGCCTTGCGGGACATTGCGTAGAGAGTGCTGGATTTGCAGAAGAAAATCTGGACAGGCAGGTCTGTGCGCTGTATGGAATGGAGGAACATCATTTTGCGAATATCAGTGGTCGTGACCACCTATAACGGAAAAATGCATCTGGAAAAGCAGCTTCTGTCGTTGTTGCAGCAGGAGCGTGCACCAGATGAGGTGCTGATCTTTGATGATGGCTCCACGGATGGCACAATTGAGCTGGTACAGAGCTTCATCCGCAAGAATTGTCTGGAGAGCTGGCAGTTTTATGTCAATGCCAAGCGCAAAGGCTGGAAGCAAAACTTTATGGAGGGTCTGCGAAAAGCCGCAGGGGACATTCTTTTCCCTTGCGACCAGGATGATATCTGGTACCCGAGGAAGCTTGCAGAAATGACCACAGTGATGGAACAGCACCCGGAAATCAAACTCCTTGCCTGCGATTACCGTGTGCTCTATGAGCCCGGAGCCATAAAAGCAACGGTTTACAAGAAAACACCTGCAGAAACGCAGGGCCTGATTACAAGATATGGATTTACCAAACATTTCTTTATGAACCCTTATCCGGGCTGTACTTATGCGGTGCGGCGCGACTTTTTTGATGCGGTCAAAGAGCTGTGGTTTGATGGCTCGCCCCACGACGAATTTCTATGGCTTATGGCCGCAGTGCAGGACGGCGCATGGTTTTACAACCGTGTGCTGATGGATTATGTGCGGTATTCTGATAATGCATCCGGGGTGCGCTACAAAGATGTTGCCCTGCAAAAAGAAAACCTGCGCTATATCCACAAACAGCTTTGTGCCCTGCAATCTTTTGCGGCAGAGCACCCGGATGCTGTGCCGGTAGAACGCTGCAAAATGCTTGCTGCGGCGCAGATCTGGTGTGCAAAGCGGCAGAAGCTCATGGAAACACGCAGTCCGCTCCGCTGGCTGGCACTGGCACCGTGGTGGGGGTACTACAATTCACCAAGAAACTGCCTGAGTGATTTGTGGCTGGTGGTGTTTGGGGCATTTAAACGAAAGTGAGAAAGATGGATAAAGTTTCAATAATTGTTCGGACCTGTGGACGACCAGAGGTTCTACGAGGAGCACTTGAGAGCATTCGAAAGCAGACCTACCCAGATGTTGAAACTGTAGTGATTGAAGATGGACTTGAGATTTCACGTCAAATGATATGCACGGAATATTCTGACCTGCAACTAAGATATATTTCAACAGGGAAAAGAGTTGGACGTGCAAAAGCTGGAAATTTGGGTATGAAGGTAGCACAGGGAAAGTACTTGAATTTTCTGGATGATGATGACGTGTTATACCCAGAACATATAGAAATACTACTGCAAACATTGCAGTCAGCAGAGGAAAAGGCCGTTTATTCCGTTGCCGAGGAAGCCGTCGCAATTTATCGGAAAAGAAAAAGGACTTTTTATGATGTCCGAAAAAAAGTCCGATTTCGAGAGCCGTTTAACCGTATGTATTTGCTGCATACGAATTATCTCCCAATCCAATCTGTGATGTTTGAAAAGAGTCTTTTTGAGCAATATGGTGGCTTTCGAGAAAATGTAGACTACTTGGAGGATTGGGATTTGTGGGTGCGTTACGCGGCACACACAAATTTCAAAATGGTGAATGAAATTACCAGTATGTATCGTGTGCCATTAAATAATTTCCGGCGAGATCGAAAGCTTAAACATGCTTATAACGATGTACAGAAATATTTCTCGGAATATGTAGATGTGCTGAACTTCGGAGAATGTCACCGAGAAATTAATGATTTTATCAGACAAAAATATACGCCGAGATGGAAAAAAATGCTGTCGGCTTTTCTAAAGAAGTATTGGAAGGCGTGGTAGCTTTTGGGGCTTCTATTTTAAATCTATGGTTGTGGAGAAAAACGAGTGATTAATATGTTGAAAATATGTTTTAAAGAAAGAAAACTTTTATTTGAACTTGCAAAGAACGATGTGAAATCAAGATTTTCATCTTCTGTGTTAGGGGCAGCGTGGACTGTTATGCAGCCATTAATTAATATGCTTGTAATTTGGCTTGTATTTCAGGCAGGCTTTAAGTCATCTAATCTGGAAGGAGATATTCCTTTTATTGTGTGGTATATGCCTGCATTTTTGTCATGGAATCTGTTTTCAGAATCCGTTAGTCAGGCTACTAATAGTATTCAGGAATATAGTTATCTTGTAAAAAAAGTGAATTTTTCAGTAGAAATCATTCCTGCAATCAAAATTGTTTCGAATACCTTGATTCATCTGTTTTTTATTGCCTTTATTATTTTTGTGAATCTGTGCTATGGCAGGTTGCCGAATTTTTATTATCTGCAAGTTATTTATTATGCTGTTTGCTGTATGGCTATTTCTTTAGCAATTGGTTTGCTGACTTCCGCTGTTACACCGTTTACTAGTGATGTGGCCAATATTGTATCAATTATTATTCAGACAGGTTTTTGGGTGACACCGATTTTCTGGGATCCATCTCAATTAACAAAAGGTGCACAAGTGCTCATTCGTTTAAATCCGATATATTATATCTGTAATGGATATCGTGACTGCTTTGTTTACCAGATTCCGTTCTATGCCCATAGGGTCAATACTTTATATTTCTGGGGGATTACAATTGTGCTTTGGTTAATTGGAAGCCGGACATTCAATAAAGCAAAGCAACATTTCGATGATGTATTATAAGGGGTAATAAAGAATGCCAGAAAAATCAATTGTAGTACAGCAAGTTTCTAAAAAATATGATATTTTCTCAGAACAAAAAGATCGCATCAAAGAAATTTTGAGTTTTTCAGGGAAAAAGTACCATAGTGAATACTATGCGCTGAATAATATCTCGTTTGATGTAGAGCAAGGGGAGACCTTTGGCATCATTGGTACAAATGGATCAGGTAAATCTACATTACTAAAGCTTATTACTGGCGTAGCACATCCGTCTAGTGGAAAAATTACTGTGAATGGAAGAATTTCGGCACTATTAGAGCTTGGTGCAGGATTCAATCGGGATTATACAGGAATCGAGAACATTTACTTGAATGGTACCATGATGGGATTTACCAAAAAGGAGATGGATAAAAAAATTGCTGGAATTGTTGAGTTTGCAGATATTGGGGACTTCATTTATCAGCCTATAAAGACATATTCTAGCGGTATGTTTGCCAGACTGGCGTTCTCGGTTGCAATAAGTATTGAGCCGGAAATTCTTATTGTGGATGAGGCACTCTCTGTCGGAGACGTTTTTTTTCAGAATAAGTGCTATAGAAAATTTGAAGAATTACGTGCAAAAGGAATTACGGTATTATTTGTATCACATGATATTGGTACAATCAAGCAGCTCTGTTCTAGAGTTTTGTGGATTGAGCATGGAAAGCAGATGATGGTTGGAGACAGTGTGGAGGTATGCAATCAATATTTGAATTTGATTAATAATAAACGTAGTACAGATTACGAACAGGAAAAGCAACGTAGAAGTTCTGAATCAATTAAAATCGGGCAAGGGGACGCCGTGCTTGATGCAGAGAAATTTGACATTGATGATTGGCCTGGTATTACATATTCAAATGAAAGCGTTTTAAACGATAACGTCAAAATAGTGAGTGCTTTCTTAAAAAATTCCAAAGGAGAACGCGTTTCCGCATGTTGCGCTGGAGAACAATATAATTTATCTGTAATTTTCGAATCAAAAGTCGATATTCCAGAATGCATCACTGGCTTCGTTCTTGAAACGGTAAAAGGATTGTGGATTATTAACTGCAACAGCGAATCAACAGGATTTAAGAAGCCTTTTACCGTAAAGGCTAATACATATAATCGAGTGGATTTTACATTTGAGATGCCACCGATTGTTAACGGCGACTATGTAATATCGATTGCTGTTTCTGAAGGTTCGAGAGACAATTATAAGGTTTTAACGTGGCTGTATGGTGTTCTCTATGTTCAGATAACGAATGTTGGCGGAAACGGTGGAGTTATTATGCTGGATTGCAATACGAAAATTTATTGCAAAGAGGTTGATAAATGAGCAAATACGACTTTGGTTATAATATCGAAGAGAACCGCACAAATCGGTGGGCTTTCGAAAATGTTGAAGTCAATTCCAGAGTTTTAGAATTGGGCCCCGCTGGGGGAACTCTAACAAAATCACTATATGAGAAAAAGAAATGCCACATTGATATTGTAGAGTTAGACGAGCAGGATGGAAAATTAGCGGCACAGTATGCTGAAAAGGCGGTTGTCGGTACAAACGGAAATTTAAATTTGGACTACTGGTATGAGGTCTTTTCCGAAAATAGATATGACTATATTGTTGCGCTGGATGTATTAGAACACCTTGCTAACCCAGAACATACACTACAGAAAGCATCGAAGCTTCTGAAGCCAACTGGTAAGATTTTGCTTTCGGTTCCAAATGTTGCACACAATGCTGTTATCATTGAGCTATTACAAAATCGCTTTACATATGGAAGACTTGGGTTACTTGACAACACCCATATTCACTTTTTTGCATATGAATCTATTTGTCAGATGCTCAAAAATGTAGGACTCTATATTAATAAGCAGGAAGCGGTATTGAAATGTGTTTCGGATACAGAATTGCCTTCAAGATATGAAGATCTTGGAGCTGAGTTAGGACATCTTTTGAAGCAGCGCAAATATGGAGAGGTATATCAATATTTGCTAGAACTTTCATTTAATTCGGAGCAAAAAACAATTGATCTATTAGGAAATGGACAAATCAAAGAGCCGGTTTATGCGAGGATTCTTCCTGACGGAGAATCTCAAAATGAGATTTCGGTTGAAATTCAGGAAGGATGGAATGAAGTTACTGTTGAGTTGCCTAAAGATTATTTAATGAAGAGCATTCGGTTTATACCATATGAAGGTTCAGGAATCATTGAACACCTACAAATAATAGGATATGGAAATTCTGAAAGTGAAATGTCGTACAATTGGACGTCAGCACAGAAATTAGGGAATGAATCGTTCTTTGTTCATATGGGAAACCATATGAATGAAATGAATTATTTGATTAATGAAGAGTACTCAGCATTAAAAATTAAATATAGGCTTGTTCCCTTTTACGGGGAAAGAGAACTGTATGCGGCAGAATGTTTTCAAAAAGAAATAGTGAAAAGTGGAAAGCGAGAAGAGGCTCTTCAAGAAAAATTGAGGGAAACGGATCTCGTTTCAAAAAGGAAAATCACAGATCAAAAAGCTGAAATAGAGAGTCTTCGGCAAGATAAGATATTGTTGAAAGAGCGCATTCAAAAGGAAATGGAAGAAAGTGGAAGACGAGAAGAGGCTCTTCGACAAGACAAGACGCTTTTGAAAGAACATTTTCAAACTCTCCAAGTGCTTGTTGAAGAGATTAAACATGGAAAGCTATGGAAAATTTTTGATCTGATTCGAGAAGTTGAAAAATAAAAAGATGATGTAGGAGGATGACTAGAGTGAGTGCGGCACTGGTTAGTGTAATAATGCCATGCTATAATGATGGAAGATATATTAAGGAAGCTATCGACAGTCTACGAAGGCAGACATATTCCAATTTTGAATTGATTGTTGTTGACGATGGATCCGATGATTCGGAAACAGTATCAATTCTTTCTACGCTTAATGATGGAAAAACTACGGTTCTCCATACAAATCACCTGCGACCGGCGGGGGCACGAAACTATGGAATTGAACGTGCAAGAGGAAAGTATATTCTACCGCTGGATTCAGATGATACCATTGAGCCAACTTATCTGGAAAAAGCCGTGAATGTACTTGAAACGCAGCCGGATATCGGAGTTGTATATTGTCAGGCAGATCTTTTTGGTGAAAAAAGTGGTCGATGGGAATTACCGGATTATTCACGAAGAGCGATGTTGCTAGATAATATAGTATTTGTTACATCAATGTTTTACCGATCCGACTGGGAAACTGTTGGTGGCTTCAAAACAAATATGGATGCTGGAATGGAAGATTACGATTTTTGGCTTTCGATTTTGGAGTTGGGAAGGGAAATTTATCAGATTCCAGAGGTGTTATTTCACTATCGTATCAAACCTGTCTCACGAACAACTTCATTTCAAGAAAGTTGTCCGCAAGTGCAACAGATTTATCGACGCATTTTTGAAAACCATAAGGATTTCTATAAAAATAATTATGATGAAGTCATTCCTATTATGAGAGATGCTCTGATTGAACAGATTTTTTTGCGAAAAAAATTGGAAACTGAATTGAAAATAGTTCAGGGCGTGAAAAATATTCCGATTTTAGGGAAGTTTATAAAATGGATTATCGAACATAATTAAGGAGAAAAAATATGATTATTTTTACATCGATCTGTGCAAACTATCTGCATAAAGCAAGATGCCTTGCAGAATCAGTGAAAACTCATATGCCGGATGCGCAGTTTTTTGTATGTTTGACAGAGCGAGAAATGCCGAACTGCGCAAACTTCGATGCGTTTGATCAGGTGATTCTGTCCAAGGATATGTGGGAAGGAAACTTTGACCAATTTATCTATAAACATGCGATTGTTGAAGCATCAACTGCAGTGAAAGGTCAGTTCTTTCGTTATCTGCAAAAGAGCTATCCAAATGAAAACAAATTTATTTATTTGGATCCGGATTGTTATGTTTACTCGGATTTTGTAGAATTAAGAGAACTTTTGAATACGAAACCCATCGTTCTTTGCCCTCATCTACTTCAGCCGGGAAATATTGATATGGAACTATCGTCTACAGCGCACGGAGTTTATAATCTTGGTTTTCTTGCAGTTAATAATTCAGATGAGGCAAAAAGATTTATTAATTGGTGGGCAGAACGTTTATATCTGTTTTGCTATGATGATATCCAGCGTGGGATTTTCACGGATCAAAAATGGATTGATTTGGCACCGTGCTTTTTTGATACATATATTTTCAAACATCGTGGATATGATTTTGCACCATGGTCATTATACGAGTGCGGCATGACCTGCGAAAATGGAAAGTATTTTATCCAGGGAGATTCGCTGCGCTTTATTCATTTTTCAGGCTTCGGCGCATCAGCAGAAAAGTGCATGAGAGATTGGTTGCCAGAAGATGAAGTTCCGTTTCATACTTTGTACAGAGAATATGCGCAGCAGCATGAAAAAAACAATGCAGATGATGTCTCACATACTGCATGGACGTATGGTGTCTGCAAAAATAACGAGAAAATTGATGATTCGCTGCGTTTGCGCTACCGTAGCAATTACGATGTGATGTTTAGCATAGATAATCCATTTGCTATGAGCAATAGTGAAATGCGGCGTAGGCTAATAGGTATTGCAAAACCACATACTTTTGGCGCTAAAGTAAATAAAGCGGTTTCTCTACTGGTTCATGGCCAGTGGCAGGAATTTGCTGAACGGTTTAAAAAGCAGTTTTGATTAACGATATGCCCTCATGCTGAGTTCACAGTATGAGGACATATCGTTAATGGTAGCTTTCCTGATTTTGGAAGGAAACCGCACACCCGCCCAAAAAAAACATGTCTTTTCCCATTTCCTCTAAACTTTTTTCTGATTCTCTTGTAACAGAAGGGCGTGAAAATGGCGATTGACAGAGCGACAAAATTCCCTAAATGGGCTGAAAACAGGAAAATTCGGGCGGGCAGACGTAAATACGATTAAAAAAAGAAAATCGCATGGTCTTTCTTTCGAAGCAGCAGGACTTGAACAGGACAGACCGCTGTCTGCAAAAAAGTGGCTCAGAAACACCGACAGGTGTTTCTGAGCCACTAATATTATATCGTTTCCAGCAGTGCGGGCAGCTGGGCAAGGTCGTCGATGACATAGGGACTGGCCTTTTCCAGCCGGGCGCGGGACTGATGCCCGCCGGTGTACAGCACACAGACCGCACCGATGGCAACAGCCACCTCGGCATCGTGGTCGGTGTCGCCGACCATCACGCAGGCCGCAGGATCAATGCCGGTGCGGCGCAGATAGTCGGTGCCAAGCTGTACCTTGCTTACGCCGTAAATGTCCGCAAGGCCGAGCAACTCGGTAAAAAAGCCTTGCAGACCCCGGGCGGATACCTGCTCGATCAGGTAATCACGGCGGGAGGCAGAAAGCACAGCCTGCTGCCAGCCCATGCGGGCCAGCGTTTGCAGGGTGTCAACGGCGTGTGCCGTTACAGCGCAGCCGGGCACACCGGCGTTGTAGTGCTCCATAAAGCGGGCGGCAAGCTCCGGGTAGGGATGCCGCGCAAAGTCGAACCCGGCGCAGCGGTAGTAGTCCTCGATGGGAAAGCCGAACAGCTCCCGGTAGGCAGCCAGATCGTACCGCTGGGGGTAGCCGTGGGTCTCCAGCATCCAGTTCAGGCAGCTGTGGGTAAAATCCACATCGTCCATCAGGGTACCGTTCCAGTCCCAGAAGATCATACCGTTCGGCTGCATGGAAACCTCCTTGCGTTATTCCGTCGCAAACACCTTGCGCAGTGCGGCGTTGCTCTCGATCAGCTTTACCAGCACGACGCCCAGCACGGTACAGCTGATCAGCTCACCAATGCCCACCGAGATGCCGTTGGTGATGCAGGCCAGCCAGATGGGGGCGCTGGACGTGGGGTCCGGGAACATCACGGCGATCTCGATGCCGATGATCACCGCGTTGAACAGCACCGGCGGCAGGCTGGCGGCAATGGCCAGACCCTTGAAGCGCACATTGCGCAGCTTGTAGGTGACAAGGCAGGCCAGCAGGGTAGCCAGTGTGCCAAAGATCACATCCACGATGGTAGAGCCCAGCAGGTTTGCAAGGAAGCAGCCCAGCACAACACCTACGATGTACTCGGCACCGAACACGGGCAGCAGGCACAGAGCCTCGGCCACGCGCACCTGCACAGCACCATAGGAAAGGGGCTGCAGTGCCAGACACAGCACCACATAGATGGCTGCCACTACACCGCAGTGCACCAGCTTACGGACGGAAGAATTCTGATTCATGATAATACTCCAGCGGTTTGATTTTGACCGCACAGGAACCGCCAGCTCCTGTGGGTTTTGCCCGGCACTGCTCGAGTGATGCCGGGGAGCCTAAAATCCTAAGTTGCTCTTTGAGGATACTGCACAAAAAAGCACAGCAGAAGGAAGTATATCACAAAATCGGACAGATTGCAATGGGAAGAGGACGATTAAAACTTGCCCGCCGCGCTGCTCTGGGCGTATTCATGTAAAAATGGAATACCGGAGCGTCCGCAGACGCTCCGGTATTCCGAAATTTCAAATAATGATTCCGCTGAATATGGCCAAAGCGCAGCGGCGGCCATTCCAAATGTTTTTAACCTCTGGGGTGGCCGGTATATGTCAGCGCTACGGTGTCGGGGCCGGTGTTGGCAGAGACCACACCGCCCAGCTCAAATACGGCCAGCGGCGGCTTGCCAAAGGCTTTGCGGCAGGCTTTTTCCAGATCCTCTGCCTGCGGGATGTTGGTGTGGCCGATCATATACTCAAAGTCCTCCACATCCCCGGCGCGCTTCTGGCACAGATCCACCATGGCGGGCACGACTTTTTCGTCGCCGCGCACCTTGGCTTCCACCTTGGTCTTGCCGTCGATCAGGGTAATGATGGGACGGATGCCCATCAGCTCGCCCATGACGGCTGCGGCGGCGGAGATGCGGCCGCTCTTTTTCATCTGCCTCAGGCTGTAAGGCCCCAGCACGACCTCCATGCAGTTCATCTGCCGCTCAAACTCGTGGATGACATGGCGGATCTCTGCGCCGTTCTGCAGCTTGCGAGCCATCTCGCACAGATACCAGCCGAACACCATAGAATAGGTGTGGGGGTCAAGCAGATGGATGTTCAGATGGTGCTCCGGGCGCTCCTCCCGCAGCATCCCCTGTGCCATCAGGGCGTTGTTGTAGGTGGAGGAGCCGGACTTATTGATGGGCACATGGATGACATCTGTGTAGCCCTCGTCCACATACTGGCAGTATTTTTCACAGAACTGGATAGGCGTGATGGCGGCGGTAGAGGGCACACCCTTTGCCGCGCGCATTTTATCGTAGAATTCGGTGTTGGTGCAGTCCACACGCTCAACGTAGTCCACATCATCCAGCAGGATGTGAAAACTCATGATATCAATGCCGTACTTTTCGGCCATCTCCTGCGGGATATCGCAGGAGGAATCGGTCAGGATCGCGATTTTGCTCATAATTTCCCTCATTTCCATTCATAATCTCGTAGGTGGCCGTGGTCCAGCAGCTCCGGGAAATCCCACTGCCGCAGCACCTCGTACACGCCCACCGCCACGCTGTTGGAAAGGTTCAGGCTGCGGCAGGTGTCCCGCATGGGCATCCGAATGCAGAGCTCCTGATTTTCCGCAAGCAGTGCTTCCGGCAGGCCGGCATCCTCGCGGCCAAACACCAGATAAGCCCCGTCCGGGTACTGTACATCGGTGTAGCGCTGGGGAGCCTTGGTGGTAAAGTAATAGTAAGGGCCGTTGTTGCGGGCGAAAAAGTCCGCAAGGCCGTCGTAGTAGGTAATGTCCAGATAGTGCCAGTAGTCCAGCCCGGCGTGCTTGAGTTTTTTGTCGTCGATGGCAAAACCCATGGGGCCTACCAGATGCAGACGGCAGGCGGTGCAGGCGCAGGTACGCGCCACGTTGCCGGTGTTCTGGGGGATGCGGGGCTCTACCAGAACGATATTCAAAGTCGGCTTGTTCATCATAAGATGCCCTCCGGTTCCTCCCGCAGGGGGCACAGGCGGGGCAGCAGCGGCTCGAACCACACGCCGAAGCGGGTGTCCTGCGTGTAGGGCGTGCCCTGAATAGCCAGCGAAACAAACTCTGCGGCGTTATCGGCAGCGGCGCTCAGGGCGTTGCCCTGCAGCAGCGAGCCGATGAGCACTGCGCCGTACAGATCCCCCGTGCCGGGGAAGCTGCGGCTGATATGCAGCTTTTTGATAACGAAACGATCCGTGCCGGTACCGGCACAGCCGATGTACTTGCCCAGCGGCAGGCCGGTGACCACCGCGTTGGGGGCCAGCGGCTGCAAAGCATCTGCCAGCGCCTGCGCGGCGGCATCGTCCAGCTGCTCGGTCACGGGCTGCTGCTGCAAAAGCAGCTGTGCTTCGGTGTAGTTGGGCAGGATCAGGTCTGCCGCGCGGCACAGATTGCGGATGCGCTCGATCAGCGCCGGGGTAACAGTGGAATAGGCCTTGCCGTTATCGCCCATCACGGGGTCCACCACCTTGTAGGCGGCAGGCCACAGGGCAAAGGCTTTTTCAGCCAGCGCTACCTGTGCTTCGCCGCCCAGATAGCCGGTATAGATACAATCAAATTGCAGTTCCAGCGCCTGATAGTGCTCCAGCGCGGCCATGCCGTAGGCGCTGCCGTCCAGCCGGGCGGGGGTGCCCAGACCGCCGGTGTGGGTGGAAAGCACCACCGTGGGCAGCGCCACCGGCTGGAAGCCCATGACCGACAGCACGGGCAGGATCACTGCAAGGCTGCACCGTCCCACGCCGGACAGGTCGTGGATGCAAAGAATCTTTTTTGGTTCAACGGGTTTTTGCAAATAGGAAAACCTCCTTGCCGAAAAGCCGCGCGCAGCGGCCTATAAAAAGCATCATACAACAGTATACCACAAATTGCTGCATAAAAAAAGCGCATACCAGATTCTTTTGCGGAAATAATAGCACCGCAAGCCCTGTCATGACAGGCCGAAAGGAGAAATTCAGAATGAAACAGCGAGAAAATTCTGCCGCAGGCATGGTAGTGGGCATGGCCGCCGGTGCAGCCCTGGGGGCTGCCGGTGCCATGATGGCCACCCAGAGCAAGCGCCAGATGCGCCGCAACGTGCGCAAGGTGATGAAGAGCGCAGAAAACGCGGTGATGCAGCTGGATAAGATGGCCACCGATTTTGTGGAAAAGCACATCGACTGCTGAACAGCAAAAAGCGCCGTCCCGGGTGGAACGGCGCTTTTTGTTATCGTGCGGCTTATTTTGCCCAGATGCACATCCGGGCGGTGGTGTTGATCTCGCCCAGCAGGCTCAGATCCATCTGGATATTGCAGGTCACGGTCAGCGCTTTGCCCACCTCGCTGCCGGTCAGCACTGAGGCAGGCAGGTTTTTGATGGTCAGGATGCCGTTGCCCTTTTCAATATCGCCGGTCAGGGTGCCGGTGTAGGTCACATCGCCGATGGTCAGGCCGGTCAGGTAGCCGGTCACATTGAGCTTGGTCACCTGCTTGACGGGCAGCGTCAGGGTGTAGGTGCCGTTGGACTGGCGGGTAAGGGTGGCTTCGCGGTCAGAATCGATGCCAGAGTTGGCCATGGATTCCTTATCGGACTTTTCCTTCCAGAATTTGACCCCAACAGGGGTATTGGCTGCGGCAGAAGCGCCCAGTGTGAGCACACAGAACATCAGCAGCGTCAGCAGGGCAGCGCCGGTACGTTTTAAGGCAGTGGTCATGGTTTTATCCTTTCTGCCGCAGCTGCGGCATGGTGAAACAGAGTATATAATGCCCTATAAGGTACTGATTTGTCAATACTAACATAACATGACCGGACGGCGTTGTCAATGCGCCTTGGCAGTCTTTCACAAAAATGTTTCGAATCGGTCACAGAGCTTGGAGAAGCGGAAAAGCCGCGGCCTGCCATTGACTGCTGTCTGACAAAAACGCCCCGCAGCGGCTGATAGAAGGCCGCTGCGGGGCGTAGTGCTATTTGAGGTTACTTTTTGCCGTGACGGCCAAAGCGGTACTCCTTGCCCTCGCGGATGCGCTGGATGTTGGAGCGGTGCATATAAATGACCATCGCGCCCATGATCACCGAGCCGATGGCACACACGGTAAGATCGGCGGCGGAGTAGCCCCGGAACACACCGTACAAGATGGTGAGCACCGGGTAGAGTGCCGCCATGGTCACGCTGCCCAGCGATACCATGCCCGTGGGCAGCAGGCAGGCCAGAAAGATGACCGCCAGAAAGGGGATCAGCACCGGCTGGATGGCCAGAATGGTACCACCCGCCACCAGTACGCCCTTGCCGCCCTTAAAGCCGAAATACAGGGGCTTCAAGTGGCCGATAATGGCAAAGATGGCGGCAAGATACACCGCAAGATACGGCGAGAGCGTGGTACTCTCCGGCATCAGGGTGAACAGCCAGCGGCCGATGCACACAGCCAGCACGCCCTTGAGCACATCGCCGAAAGCGGTAAGTGCCGCTGCCTTTTTGCCGAAGGTGCGCAGCATATTGGTCATACCGGCAGCGCCGCTGCCGTACTTGCGCACATCATCGTGGTACAAAAACTTGCTGACGAGGATACCGGTGTCGATGCTGCCCAGCAGGTATGCCTGCACGGCGGACACCGCAGCGATGAGAACAGATTCCATCATCTGAGCCCTCCTGACATGTTATACGTCCTTGGCACCCACCTCGCCGGAGCCGCGCTCCCGCACGACCAGACGAATGGGCGTATGCTCCAGACCAAAGTTTTCGCGGATCTGGTTGATGAGATACCGCTGATAGCTGAAGTGGAACAGGTGCTTTGCGTTCACGAAGGCCACGAACGTGGGAGGACGGGTGGAAGCCTGCGTCAGGTAGTAGATCTTCAGGCGGCGGCCCTTGTCGCTGGGGGGCTGCATCCGGGCGGTAGCGCGGGCAAGCATCTCGTTCAGCACACCGGTGGGTACGCGGGCACCGTTCTCGGCGTCCACATCCCGGATCAGCTGCATCAGCTTGTTCACGTTGTAGCCGGTCTGGGCAGAGATGAAGATGATGGGTGCGTAGCCCATAAAGCTGAAGCACTCGGCATAGCCGCGGCGCTGCAGTTCCATGGTGTTGGTCTCCTTGCCTTCCACGGCATCCCACTTGTTCACCACGATGATGCAGGCCTTGCCCTGCTCGTGGGCGTAGCCAGCCACCTTGCTGTCCTGCTCGGTAAAACCGACAGTGGCATCCACAAGGATCAGCGCCACGCGGCTGCGCTCTACAGCAGCCAGTGCGCGCACCACCATGTAGCGCTCCAAGCCATCGCTGATGTTGCTGCGCTTGCGCAGACCGGCGGTATCAGTAAAGATGAACTTGCCGTAGGCGTTGTCCACCGGGGTGTCGATGGCATCGCGGGTGGTGCCGGCTTCATTAGCCACGATCATGCGGTTCTCGCCCAGAATGCGGTTGGTCAGGCTGGACTTGCCCACGTTGGGACGGCCGATGATGGCAACGGGGATACGATCCTCCTCCACCACGGTCTCGCTGAAGTCCAGATGTGCACACACTGCATCCAGCAGGTCGCCTGTGCCGTGACCGTGCACGGAAGAAATGGGCATCACCTCGTCAAAGCCGAGGTTGTAGAACTCGTACAGCTCCATGGGAGCTTCGCCCACCTTGTCGCACTTGTTCACGGCAAGAATGATGGGCTTGTGGCTGCGGCGCAGCATATGCGCCACGTCCTCGTCGGCTGCGGTCAGGCCGTTGCGCACGTCCGTGACCATGATGATGCAGTCGGCGGTGTCGATGGCGATCTGTGCCTGCTCACGCATATGGGCCAGAATGCCCTCGGTGGCCTTGGGCTCGATGCCGCCGGTGTCCACCAGCAAAAACTCGTGGCCGTTCCACTCGCAGTTGGCAAAAATGCGGTCGCGGGTAATGCCCGGGGTATCCTCCACAATGGCAAGGCGCTGGCCGCACAGCTTGTTGAACAGGGTGGATTTGCCCACGTTGGGGCGTCCCACCACTGCTACGATCGGTTTGCTCATGGGGTCTCCTCCTTTCTTAAAAGGGGTAAAATACAATAAAAATGGCGTTATCAGCTGCCGCTCTTTCTTCTGCGGGCAATGTGCAGGCCGCTGCGCAGCAAAGCGCGGGCTTCGTCTCCGCCTGCTGTGGGCAGAACCTCCACCTTTACGCCCAGCTGCTGTCCCAGCTGCTCCACCGTGATATCGTCAAGGAAGGTATCTTTTTCCTCCCGCAGCATCACAGCCGGGATGCCCAACGTTTTTGTGGCAAGTTTGCCTGCGCACTGGTCTATGATATCGGTGGCAGTGATCAGGCCGGTCACCCCAACATTGCCGCCGAAAAAGCGGTTCTGGATGGTGTGGACGTGCACGGTGATCATGGGGTACTGGCGGTGCAGCTCCTCCATCATGCGTGTGATGAGGGGCGCTGCCATGGTGCCGGTGACCACATCCAGCTCCTTGGTGCCGTAGACCCGGTGGGGCTTGTCCAGCTCGGCCAGAAATTCTTCCTCGAACAGGCGCATCATGCCCACGCCGTTTTCCAGCTGGTCGTAGTCCTCGTAGAACTCCGGCGCAGGGATGGGACGGCCTGCCTTGAGATACCATTCATCGCTGGGATAAATGATGCGCTTGCCGTGGCGGCGCTTGCACTCATCGCCGAACTCTTCCATAATGTCGATGACCTCGGCGCTGGTCTTTGCATCGTAGGGCACCTGCGGGTACAGATTTTTGCGGTAATCCGTAATGCCGCAGGGCACGGCTGCAATGCTTTGCACCATGGGGGTCAGTTCCAGCAGGTCGGCAAGGGTGCGGCGCAGCTCGTCGCCGTCGTTCACGCCGCGGCAGAGCACCAGCTGACAGTTGACGGCAATGCCGCCCTCCACCAGCCGGGGCAGGTACTTGAGCACCTCGCCGCCACGCTTATTGGCCAGCATCCGCACCCGCAGCTGTGGGTTGGTGGTGTGCACCGAGATATTGATAGGGGAGATGTGCATCTTGATGATGCGGTCGATCTCGTGATCCTGCATATTGGTCATGGTGATGTAGTTGCCGAACAAAAAGCTCAGCCGCTCGTCATCATCCTTGAAATACAGACTCTCGCGCATACCGGGAGGCAGCTGGTCGATGAAGCAGAACATACAGTGGTTGGAGCAGGAATGCTTTGCATCGCCCAGATAGGTCTTGAACCCGCAGCCAAAGGGACCGCGCTGCGGCCGCTGCACTTCCCACTCCCGGATGCCGTCTGCTACCCGGGCTTTCAGGTGGAAGCTGCTGCTGTCGGTATAAAAATCGTAGTCCAGCGTGTCGTTCAGCTCGTTGTCGTCCACGCTCAGCAGCTCGTCACCAGGGGCAAGGCCAAGAGCTTCGGCTTCGCTGCCGGCATCTACCTGCTCGATCCGTATCGCCATCTGCATCCACCTCCCTTAAAGAACAAGAAGGGGAAGGCTTTGCGCCCTCCCCTTCTGTACATAACACCATTATGCCACCAATTACGCGCAAATTAGGCCTTCTTGATGACTTCCTCGCCCTTGTAGTAACCGCAGTTGCCACATGCCTGGTGGGGGAGCTTCAGAGAGCCGCAGTTGCTGCACTTCACCAGTGCGGGGGCCTCCAGCTTCCAAACATTGCTGCGACGCTTGTCGCGGCGGGCCTTGGAAAGATGTCTCTTAGGTACTGCCATATTTTTGCACCTCCTTGATGGGTTTATCTGTTCAGCAGTGATTTAAGGATCGCGAGCCTAGTGTCTACGGGGGCATCGGTCTGCTCTGCCGGTGGGCAGGTGCATTCCGCCTTTTTCTTACCGCACTGCGGGCAAAGCCCGGCGCAGTCGGGGCTGCAAAGCAGCACCGTGGGGATCTGGAACATAAACTCCTGATTGAGCCATTCGTCTACGTCCAAGTGTCCTTTTTCATCCAGCGGAAGATCGAAATCCGGGTCATCCAGATCCCGCTCCTTGACGATCCACTCCGTATCGACTGTCTCTTCCCGGGTGACCGGGTCCAAACAGCGGGCGCACTCTCCGTGCACCAATGCCTTTGCCCGCAATGTTATCTGGACCTCGTCGCCATCGGTCTGCGCGTCAAAGACGGCTGTGACCGGTTGCGGGATCCTTGCACCGGCATAATCGTACGCAGATAAATCACACTGAAACTCTGCATGGTACGGTTTTACGCCGGTCGTGATAAACTTTCTCAGGTCAAATTGCATAGTACACCTCTGAAAAGGCTGCTTTGTTAGTATAGCGCCAAAGCAACCCTTTGTCAACACCAAAACAGGCAGAAAACCGAAAAAATTTATTTTTCTCCGGTCTTCTGCCTGTTGGAAAAGCCTTTAGCCCTGTTCTTTTATCAGATTACAGGTACTTCTTCACATCGTGGGGCAGTGCGGCCTCGTCTGCGCTGACGGTCACGGTGACCTTCACGCTGTCGCCGGCAATGGCTGCCATCTCATCCAGCACAACGCCCAGACGGTTGATATCGTGATCCAGCACCTTCAGGATGCCGTCAATGTACAGGTCGGTGATGTCGTAGTTGCTTGCCATCAGGCCGGCCACAAAGCCGTACAGCATTTCGCCGCCGGAGATCTTGTACTCGTCCAGATCGATCAGACGTGCTGCAGGAGCGATGTCGTAGGTGAGCTTCATGCCCTTTTCCACAACAACAACATTGCCTTTGGAGGTCTTGACCGCGTCGTTGATCTGGTCGATCATAGCCTTGGTCTTGCCGGAGCCCTTGGTACCAACAATCAGTTTAATCATAGTTCAGTCCTCCTGTATTTTCCACGCCTTGCGGCGGGAGATCTTTTTTTACGTTCGGCTTTTACTTCAGCTTTGCTTCCAGCTCTGCGGTCAGGCCCTCGTAGCCGGGCTTGCCCAGCAGGGCAAACATATTCTTCTTGTAGCTTTCCACGCCGGGCTGGTTGAAGGGGTTCACGCTCAGCAGGTAGCCGCTGCAGGCGCAGGCACGCCAGAAGAAATAGATCAGGTAGCCCACATTATAAGCAGACAGGTCGTCCACCTCGATCAGCACTTCGGGCACGCCGCCGTCGGTGTGTGCCAGAATGGTGCCCTCCATGGCCTTGCGGTTGACCACGCTCATGTTCTGGTTTGCAAGGAAGTTCAGGCCGTCAAAGTTGCCCTCCAGCGGGTCGATGAACAGATCCTGCGCGGGCTTCTTCACGTCCACGATGGTCTCGAACATGATGCGGGCGCCTTCCTGAATGAACTGACCCATGGAGTGCAGGTCGGTGGAGAAGATGCAGCTTGCGGGGAACAGACCCTTGTTGTCCTTGCCCTCGCTCTCGCCGAACAGCTGCTTGTACCACTCGTTCATCAGGGTGAAGTCCGGCTCGTAGCACTCCAGGATCTCCACAGCCTTGCCCTTGCGGTACAGGATGTTGCGGATGGCGGCGTACTTGTAAGCATCGTTATCGGGGCTCAGCACGGAGAAGCGCTCCATAGCGTCGGCAGCGCCCTGCATCAGAGCATCGATGTCGATGCCGGCGGCGGCGATGGGCAGCAGACCCACGGCGCTCAGCACGGAGTAGCGGCCGCCCACATCATCGGGAACTACGAAGGTGGGCCAGCCCTGTGCGTCAGCCAGCTGCTTCAAGGTGCCCTTGGCACGGTCGGTGGTGGCGTAGATGCGCTTGTTGGCTTCCTCCACGCCCATCTCCTTTTCCAGCAGTTCACGCAGCACACGGAAGGCCAGAGAGGTCTCGGTGGTGGTGCCGGACTTGGAGATGACGTTGATGGAGAAGCGCTTACCCTTGCACAGGCTGATGATGTTGTTCAGGTAGGTGGGGCTGATGCTGTTGCCGCAGAAGTAGATCTTCAGACCATCTTCCAGCTCGTTGTGGTACATACCCTTAACGGCTTCCACAACAGCGCGTGCGCCCAGATAGCTGCCGCCGATGCCGGCCACGACCAGAACGTCAGAGTCCTCGCGGATCTTGGCAGCGGCTGCCTTGATGCGGGCGAACTCTTCCTTGTCATAATCCCGGGGCAGGGTCATCCAGCCCAGAAAATCGCTGCCGGGGCCATTCTTGGCTTCCAGCTGCTTGTGGGCGGCTTCTACCTGCGGATAAATAGCTGCATATTCCTCTTCGCTGATGAAGCTGGAGAGGTGTTTCGTGTTCAGTGCGACACTCATTTTATTAAAACCTCCAAACGATCTGCCGGGTCTTTGCCCTGCGAGGAAATATCTTGGTATAAGTGTACCGTTCCCTCCGGGTAAAGTCAAGGTCAAATTCCTTAGATTTCATACAATTTTAATAGTGTTTTTTTGTTTCTTCATCCATATTTGTTCAGGTATCCAACAGCTCTGCCGGGCGTCCGGCGCACTTTTGTGCGCTGAAGCGCCTTTTTCGGTGCAGGGTCATGCTGCAGCGCCCCGCAGGCTGTCCCACAGCAGCTGCAAGGCGGCATCAAAGTCCATGCGCGGCGCATCGGCGGCGGCGCACACCGGGTACTCCCCCTGCACCGCTTCGCCGCACAGCAGCTGCGCCTTGCCCACCGTCTGTCCCCGGGTCACCGGGGCTTCCAGCACCTCGGGCAGGGATAGCTGCACGGTCAGCTGCCCGGCGCTCTCGGCGGGCAGCAGGGCGGTCTGCGGCAGAGCAGCATAATCCAGCGGCACAGTTTCCTCCGTGCTGCCCTTTACCTTTAATTGCAGCGGGCGATCCTCCGGCAGGGGCACCGGTGCGGCGCGGTAGGCTGCAAAGCCGTAGTCCAGCAGGGTAGTGGCGGCTTCGAACCGCTCCTTGCTGGAAGGTGCACCCAGAACTACCGCGATGAGGTCCAGCCCGTCCCGGGTGGCGCTGGCGGTAATGCACACGCCCGCCCCGCCGGTGGTGCCGGTCTTGAGCCCGGTGATGCCGTTGTAACGCCGCAGCAGCTTATTGGTATTCACCAGCTGGGTCTGCCCGCCGCGCAAAGTGTCCGTCCAGATACCGGTATAGTGCAGCACCTCCGGGCAGGTATTCAGGATGGTACGGCTCATGATGGCCACATCCCGTGCGGTGGAAAGATGTCCCTCGGTGTCCAGCCCGCAGGCATTGCGGAAGGTGGTGTGCTCCATGCCCAGCTCTGCGGCGCGGGCGTTCATCTGCTGCACAAAGGCGGTCTCGCTGCCGCCCACCAGCTCTGCCACTGCCACCGCCGCATCGTTGGCGGAGGACACACAGATGGCTTTGAGCATCTCGTCCAGCGTGAACTGCTCCCCGGGCTCCAGCCAGATCTGACTGCCGCCCATGTGGTAGGCGTGTTCGCTGACCGGCACGGCAGTGTCCATGGTCAGCCGCCCGGCGTGCACCGCTTCAAAGGTGAGCAGCAGGGTCATCACCTTAGTAATGGAAGCGATGGGCATGGTCTGGTCGGCATTCATCTCATAAAGCACCGTGCCGCTGGTCTGGTCGATGAGCATCGCCGCGCGGCAGGGCAGGGTAAGCTGCGGCGGGGTGACCGTCAGGGGCTGCACTGCCGGTTCTGCCTGCGTTTGCACCGCCGGCTGGATGCGCAGCCCTTTGCCCTGCGCCGTACCAAAGGCCAGCGCAAACAGCCAGAAGCAGATCACCCCCGCGCACAGCAGCGCCAGATTTCTCCGTTCCATTCCTCATACCTCCCCGCGCAAACTCTCTTTTTGCAGTGTATGCCGCCGTTTTTGCAGGTATGCCGCTGGGCAATTTGTTCAGTTTTTGTGCGGGAATTCAGTGCTTATCTACAAAGTGTGAACACATCCGTTGCAAAACGCCTTATTTTGCGGTATGCTATGACCAACAGGAGATCCCCTGTGTTTTGGATATGTATTGATTTTATTCTGGAGGGATTCTTATGAGCACGATTTCTCGCCGTACGTTCCTCAAGCTGGCTGGTGTTACCGCGGTCGCCACTGCCGGCGCTTCCATGCTGACCGGCTGCTCCTGGTTCGATGATGTTAAGCTGGTGATCATGGGCAGCGTTGATGACGGAAAGACCTATACCGAGGTTTTCAGCAAGTCCATGCCCCGCATTCTTATCAATACGGTAAAGGGCAACCTGAATCTGGCTCTGAAGCTGGTCAAGGAACAGGGTCCCGAGGCATACCGCGGCGCGGACGTGACCGTGGACAAGGACTATCCGAACTGCCTTACCTTCGTCAAGGACAAGGAGACCGGCAAGGAGAGCATGATCATCGCTGTCAAGGTCGCCATGGTCGAGGTCGAGTACGAGGTGCTGGTCAACGGTAAGAGCGTCACCTCCGGCAAGCAGAAATTCCCCAAGGGCGTGACGAAGATTCCCGGAGAGGATGCACTGAAGCTGGCCAAGAGCAAGCTGAATTACCCGCCGTACAATACCGTTGATTTTGAGATCGACAAGGATTATCCCAACAACCTGACCGTCGTAAATGGCAAGGTTACCATTGCGCTGCTTGGCCACAAGGGCTGATATTCTGGTTTTCCCGGGGATGGACGTTTGTCCATCCCCTTTTTGCTGCCAATTTTTCACCCTCTGCCGCCGGACGGTGCAATTCCGGTCTTGCGTGCTGCCGTTGTTTTGTTATATAATGAGAAATAGACCCTATTTTTATCCCATTTTGTGGAAAGGAACCCCTCTCATGCGAGTTTGTTTTTATACCTTGGGCTGCAAGGTCAACCTGAACGAGACCGGCGCACTGGAACAGCTGTTCCGCGCCAACGGCTTTACCATTGCGCAGGAAGGCGAAGCAGCGGATGTGTTCATTGTGAACAGCTGCACCGTGACCAACTTCGGCGACCAGAAGAGCCGCAAGTGGCTGCGCCGCAAAAAGCGCGAGAACCCGGGTGCGGTGACGGTGCTGACCGGCTGCTACCCGCAGGCTTTCCCGGAGGAAGCCGCGCAGTTTATGGAAGCCGACCTTGTGTGCGGCAACGGCGACCGCAAGGCCATTCTGGATAACGTACAAAAGCTGCTGGACGGCCACGAGCGCATCGTAGCCATTGCCCCGCACCAGCGCGGCGAGCAGTTCGAGGAGCTGCCGGTGGAGCGGTTCGAGACCCACACCCGCGCCTTTATCAAGGTAGAGGACGGCTGCAACCGGCAGTGTGCCTACTGCGTCATCCCCCGCGCCCGCGGGCCGGTGCGCAGCCGCGCCGAGGAAAGCATTCTGGCCGAGCTGCACCAGCTGGCTGCTGCCGGTTACCGCGAGGTGGTGCTCAGCGCCATCTCCCTGCCCAGCTATGGGCTGGACACCGGCACCAACCTTGTGGAGCTGGTGGAAAAGTGCGCACAGGTGCCGGGCATCGAGCGCATCCGTCTGGGCAGTCTTGACCCCGATATGCTCACCCCGGAATTTATCTCCCGCTTGGCGGCGGTGGACAAGCTTTGCCCCCAGTTCCACCTGAGCCTGCAGAGCGGCTGCACCGCCACCCTGCGCCGGATGCGCCGGGTGTATACCGCGCAGGAGTACGCACAGGTGGTGGAACAGATCCGCGCCGCCTACGGAAGCCGCCCGGTCAGCTTTACCACCGACTGCATCTGCGGCTTCCCCGGTGAGACGGCAGAGGACTTTGAGGAGAGCTGCGCGTTTTTGAAGAAGATCGGCTTTGTCAAGGTCCATGTGTTCCCGTACTCCCGCCGCAGCGGCACCCCGGCCTACGATTTCCCGGATCAGATCCACGAGCGGGAAAAGCAGGAGCGCAGCCGCCGCATGAACGCCGTGGCCGAGCAGGTGCGCTGCGAGGCACTGGCTGCCTTTGAGGGCACCGAGGACGAGGTGCTGCTGGAAACGCCCCTGTCCGGCACGCTGTTTACCGGCTACACCCGGCTGTACATCCCGGTGGTGGTCTCCGCTCCCGGCTGCGAGAGCGGGCAGATCGTGCGGGTAAAGCTGGGCCGCTACGACGGCGAGCGGGTGCGTGCAGCACTTTGCTGAAAATTTTTCATTTTACTTATACATTCTGTGCATCCGCATGAATACAATAAATTTTTAACGATTTTTGTATTTTGCCCTTTCCATACGCACGTCTTTATGTTAAAATGAAGATGGATTCATCGGGTCCGGCGTGCTGTAAGCAACCAGCACGGTACCATCCGCGCCCGTATAGCGCCGTTTTATGCTCTGCACACAGGGCAGGCGGCTCCGTTTTATGGCTGTTTCAAAGCAAGGAGAGATTGGAATGAGTTTCAGAGGAATCAATACCACGGTCATCCAGATTCGCCGTCAGGTGTTTACCGAGGTCGCCCGCATGGCTTACGCCAACGTCAAGGGCGAGCAGGCCAACCACCTGATGCGCAAGATCCCCTATACCATCATCCCCGGTGAAGAGGGCAAACTGCGCAAGGACATCTTCCTCGAGCGCGCCATCGTTGAGGAGCGCGTGCGTCTGGCTATGGGTCTGCCCACCCGCCGCATGGACGAGCACAACAGCGTGGTCTCCGGTCTGGAGGACGCCTCCATCGCCGATAAGTACTATGATCCCCCGCTGGTCAACGTGATCAAGTTTGCCTGCAACCGCTGCCCCGAAAAGCTGGTCAAAGTTTCCGACCTGTGTCAGGGCTGCCTTGCACACCCCTGTATGGAAGTGTGCCCCAAGAAGGCAATCACCTGGGAGAGCGGCCGTTCCACCATCGATCAGGACAAGTGCATCAAGTGCGGCCGCTGCGTCACCGTCTGCCCCTACAACGCCATCGTCAAAACCGAGCGTCCCTGCGCTGCTGCCTGCGGCATGGGTGCTATCCACTCTGACGAGCTGGGCCGTGCCGAGATCGATTACAGCAAGTGCGTGTCCTGCGGTCAGTGTCTGGTGAACTGCCCCTTCGGTGCCATTGCCGACAAGGGTCAGATCTATCAGCTGATCCAGGGCTTCAACCGCGGCGACCGCATCTATGCGCTGGTCGCTCCCGCCTTCATCAACCAGTTCCCCTCTCTGGCTTCTACCGGTAAGCTGAAGTCCGCCCTGAAGGCCATCGGCTTCTGTGACGTGGTGGAAGTTGCCATCGGTGCCGACCTGTGCACCGTGGACGAAGCACACGACTTCCTGGAGGAAGTGCCCGAGAAGCTGGACTTCATGGCTACCTCCTGCTGCCCGGCATGGAGCATGATGGCAAAGAATGCCTTCCCCGGCCTTGCCAAGAACATCTCCATGACCATGACCCCCATGGTGTTCACCGCCCGCATGATGAAGCAGGCCGACCCCGAAGCACGTATGTGCTTCATCGGACCCTGCGCCGCCAAGAAGCTGGAAGCTTCCCGCCGTACCGTCCGCTCTGATGTGGACTTCGTGCTGACCTTTGAGGAGCTGGCAGGTATCATTGAAGCCAAGGATCTGGATCTGGACAATCTGGAAGTGGATCCCGCCGAGATGGATCTGTGCTACGCTTCTGCTGCAGGCCGCGGCTTTGCACAGTCCGGCGGCGTTGCCAAGGCTGTTGCCGACAAGATCAAGGAATGGCGTCCCGACATGGAGGTGAAGATCGCCTCCGCACAGGGTCTGGCCGACTGCAAGAAGCTGCTGATGCTGGCCAAGGCCGGCAAGTACAATGGCTATCTGCTGGAGGGCATGGGCTGCCCCGGCGGCTGCATCGGCGGTGCCGGCACTATTGCCGACCCCGTGCGCACCGCAGCTGTGCTGAACAAGTATGTGAAGGATGCCGAGTTCACCGACCCCGAGCAGAGCGCCTTTATGTCCAACATCCATATGCTGAAGGACGACCCCAACTTTGAGGTCTGAGCCGCTGTAATATAATTACCCGTAAGGCTGCTGCACAGTGATTTTGTGCAGCAGCCTTTTTGTTAAAAAAAGCTGAAACTTTGTGGAAATGCCGTGAAACGAAAATTGGACGCTTGTTTATCGGGGCAAAATGCGATACACTACAAATAAGAGTTTCTGATGGATGCTTTTTACAAAAAAGTATCTTGTCATAAAAGAACCTAGGAGGAACGGCAAGAATGATCTGGAACAAGTCTAAACAGCCCGCCGACCCGCAGCAGGGCACAGCAGCTGCACCGAAAAAAGGCGGCGCGGCGGCCTTTGCCAAAAAGAACTGGAAGTGGCTGGTGCCGGTAGCTATTGTGGTGCTGGCAGGCGGCTGGTGGCTGCTGAAGCCCAAGAGCGCAAAGCCCGCTAATGTGGATACTTCCTATACGGAAGTCATGCCCGAGACCCGGGATGTTTCCAACACGCTCAGCGTCACCGGCACGTTGAATCCCGCCAATACTTACAGTGTCAAATCGCTGGTGTCCGGCAAGGTGCTGACCGGCAGCTTTGAAGAGGGCGATATCGTGGAAGAGGGCACTGTGCTGTACACGGTGGATTCCTCCGACGCCACCACCAAGGTGGAGCAGGCAGCCATCACCCTGCAGCAGGCGCAGCGCAGCTACGATAAGACCGTAGACCGCCAGTATGTCCGTGCTGAGGTGGCGGGCGTCGTCAGCAGCCTGAAGGTGAACAAGGGCGATGAGGTAAAGAGCGGTCAGGAGGTGGCCGTGGTGCGGGACAGCTCCAAGATGAATCTGGTGCTGGAGTTCCCGGCTGCGGATGCTGCCAACTTCTCGGTAGGGCAGACCGCCGAGGTCACGCTGGACGGCACCTTTGAGGTGCTGCCCGGCACCATTACCGCCGTGACCGGCACCGATGCCCTGAGCACCGGCAACCTGCTTACCCGCACTGTGACCCTCTCGGTGTCCAACGCGGGCGGTCTGACCACGGCACAGGCTGCTACGGCTACTGTCAACGGGGTCAGTTCCATTGCGGCAGCCAACTTCCAGTATCAGGCCGAGCGCACCCTGACTGCGCTGACTTCCGGTACTGTCACCGCCATCAATGTGCGGGAGGGCGGCAACGTGAACAAGGACGACATCATCCTGACCCTCAGCGGTGAGGAACTGACCGAGTCCATCCAGTCTGCCTCCGAGACCCTGCGCGGTGCGGAACTGTCCATGCAGAATATGCAGGACACCATGGATAACTACACCATCACCTCGCCCATCAGCGGCACCATCATCGAGAAAAATGCCAAGGTGGGCGATGCCCTGAGCACCGGCAGCGACCTGTGCACCATCTACGACCTGAGCTATCTGGAAATGACTATCAAAGTGGACGAGCTGCAGGTCAGCAGCCTGAAGGTGGGGCAGTCCGTACAGGTGACCGCAGACGCCGTGAAGGATAAGACCTACGAGGGTCTGGTCACCCGTGTGTCCATGAAGGGTGATACCAGCGGCGGTACCACCACCTACCCGGTGACCGTGCGCATTGACGAGACCACCGGTCTGCGCCCGGGTATGAACGCCAACGCCGAGATCGTGGTGGCACAGGCCAAAAATGCGCTTACCGTGCCTAACGCCGCCATTGTGCGGGGCAGCTATGTGCTGGTGCGGCAGGATTCTCCCAGCGCCGTGAACGCTGATGCTTCCATGAGCGCACCGGAGGGTTATGTGTACGTCAAGGTCAAGACCGGCGTCAGTGATGACAACTATACGCAGGTGACCAGCGGCCTGTCCGAGAGTGATACCATCGCCTACGACCCCAGCTCTGTGAGCAGCGACAGCTACTATGACGACGGCGGCTACGACTACTCCGACGGTGAAGTGATCGGCGGTACCGAAAACGCCGCAGACCCTGCCGAAGGCGGCGAGGAAATGCTGCCGGAGGAGACGGAAAACGCCGAAGAACCCGCAGCGGACGCTGAAGAGCCGGCAGAAGGCATTGACCCCGCTGAGACCGGTGCAGTTGTGGTGAATTGACGCAGGAGGGATGAATGAGCGCTCTGATCGAGTTTGATGCGGTGTGCAAGTATTACCAGATGGGCGATACCACGGTAAAGGCTGCCGACCACATCACCATGAAAATCGAAAAAGGCGAGTTCGTGGCCATCGTGGGCCAGTCCGGTTCGGGCAAATCCACCTGCATGAACATCATCGGCTGTCTGGATGTGCCTACCTACGGCACCTACCGGCTCAACGGCCGGGATGTGGGCAAGATGAACCGCAACGAGCTGGCCGCCATCCGCAACGAGATGCTGGGCTTTATCTTCCAGCAGTACAATCTGCTGCCCAAGCTGAACCTGATGGAAAACGTGGAGGTGCCGCTGGTGTATGCGGGCATCTCCCGCGCCGACCGCCATGTCCGCGCCCGGGAGGTGCTGGAGCAGGTGGGGCTTGGCGACAAGCTGAAAAACCGCCCTAACCAGCTTTCCGGCGGTCAGCAGCAGCGTGTGTCCATTGCGCGGGCACTGGTGCGCAACCCGCCGGTCATTCTGGCAGACGAGCCCACCGGCGCGCTGGACTCCCATACCGGCCGCGAGGTGCTGGGGCTTTTGCAGCAGCTGCACAAGCAGGGACACACCGTAGTGCTGATCACCCACGACAACTCCATTGCCGTGCAGGCCGACCGCATCATCCGGCTGGAGGACGGTCAGGTGGTGTATGACGGCGACTCCCACGCACCGGAGGCCATGGTGCAGCCCACCCTGCTGCCCGAAACGCCGGAAAAGGAGGAACAGGCATGATCTTTGAAACCTTCCGGCAGGCCATCCAGAACGTGTGGAGCAACAAGCTGCGCACCTTTCTGACCATGCTGGGCATCATCATCGGCGTGATGGCGGTCATCGTCATCGTGGGTCTGGGCAACGGTATGACCAAAAGTATGCGGGACAGCTTTTCCGCACTGGGCACCAACACCCTCAGCATTCAGGTGTGGGGCTATGGCTCCCGCACCGTGCCGGTGGAGGAGATGTACGATATCTGCCAACGGCATTCCAATCTGATCAAGGCGGTGTCGCCGCAGGTCAACTTCGGCGGCAACGCCAGCGGTACGCTGAAGATCGGTACTACCAGCTACCGCTGGTCCAACATAAGCGGTGTGGACGAAAACTTTACCGAAATGAAAAACTACCAGATCGTTCAGGGACGCGGCCTGCAGTACATGGATATGCAGGACAATAAGCAGGTCTGCGTCATCGGCGATTACCTCAACCGCGTGGCCTTTGGCGGCAACGGCGTGGGACAGACCCTCAAGATCGGTGCCAACAAGTTCCGCGTTGTAGGCGTGCTGTCTGCCAAGGTCAGCGACCCTACCATGCAGCAGGGCAGCGATGATGACTGTGTTTATCTGCCCTACACCACCGTGATGCGGCTTTCCAGCCAGAGCATGGTGGACTGCTACACTGCCATGATGGCCGACGAAAGCCTTGCCAACGAGGCCAAGACCACCATGGAAGAGGAATTGATGTCGATCCTCAAGACCGAAAACGGCTACTATGTGTACAGCGCCAGCGAGTGGCTGGAGGAAATGAACAAGATGATCAACATGGTCATCGTGATACTTACCGGCATCGCCAGCATCTCGCTGCTGGTGGGCGGCATCGGCATTATGAACATCATGCTGGTGTCGGTCACCGAGCGCACCCGCGAGATCGGCATCCGCAAGGCGTTGGGCGCAAAGGAACGCACCATTCTGGCGCAGTTCGTGGTGGAGGCAGCTACCACCTCTGCGCTGGGCGGCGTTTTAGGCATTGCGCTGGGCTATGTAATGTCCATGGTGGCGAACAGGGTGCTGCCCATGTTCATGACTGATACCACCGTTACGGTAAGCCCCTCCTTTAACTCCATTGTGGTGGCCTTTGGCATCTCGGTGGGCATCGGCGTGCTGTTCGGTTATCTGCCGGCACGGCGCGCAGCCCGGCTGAACCCCATTGAAGCATTGCGCTACGATTGAGCGCGGCGGCGTGATAAACAAAGAACAAGAGGTACGACCAATGAAAAAACGGATTCTCGCATTTCTGCTGGCGGTCAGCATTGCGGTGTCGGTGCTGGTGCTGCCGGTCTCGGCGGCCAGCATCAACAATACGGCTCTGCAGACGGCTATCACTCTGGGCGCTGTGCCCACCGGTCAGGAGCTTGGCGCCAACGTTACCCGCGGTGCCTTTGCCAAAATGCTGGTGTCCTTTTCCACCTACCGGGAGAGCGTGGACGCGCAGGGAACTGTGGGTACCTTGTACCGGGATGTGCCCGGCACCTCCCAGTGGGCACCCTACATCCGCATTGCGGTGCAGCAGGGCTGGATGAACGGCTACACCGACGGCTCCTTCCGCCCGGACAACACCGTCACGCTGGAGGAAGCCTGTGCAGCGGTGCTGAAGCTGCTGAGCTATAAGACCACCGACCTGACCGGCTCCTTCCCGCAGGCACAGCTGAACAAGGCGCAGCAGATCGGTCTGCGGGATCAGCTGACCTGCACGCAGGGTCAGGCTATGACCTACGAGCAGTGCACCCTGCTGCTGTACAACGCCCTGCGCGCCAACACCGCCAGCGGCAGTGCCTACGGCAGCTCGCTGGGCTTTACGGTGTCCAACGGTCAGGTGGATACCTCCTCGGTGCTGCTCAAGAGCCGCAAGGGTCCCTTTGTGGCGGAGGAGGGCACCCAGCTGCCCTTTACGCCGGTGAGCGTCTACCGCAACGATAAGACCTCCGCTTCGGCAGAGCTGAACAAGTACGATGTGTACTATTACAGCGAAAGCCTGCAGACGGTGTGGATCTATACCCGCCGCGCCGCAGGCCGCATTACCGCGGTATCGCCCAGTGCCAGCGCACCTACCGCACTGACCGTGGCGGGCAGCACCTACAGTCTGGGCAGCTCTGCTGTGGCATCCAAGATCTCCTCCCTGAACGGCGGCGGCGTGGGCGAAGTGGTCACCCTGCTGCTGGGCATGGATAACGAGGTGGCCGATGTGATCACCGGCGAGGAAGCCGACAGCGTGTTCTACGGCGTGGTGCAGACCGCCAACCGCAGCCTTGTAGAGGATAACGGTGCAGACGTACTGCAAAAGATCTCGGTGATGTGCACCGACGGCATCATCCGCACTGTGAACATCGATAAAAGCCTGAACTACCCCACCGGCTGGCTGGTGGAGATCAGCGTGACCCCCGAGGGAGAGCAGGTGACCGCCATCGAGTCCAAATCGGTCAGCGGCACCATCAACGATACCGCCACCGCGCTGGGGGACTATGCTCTGGCCGATGACGTACAAATTCTGGATACGACATCGGAGGGGTTGGCTGGGACGGTTCGTCCCAGCCGAATAGCGGGGACAAAGCTGAATGCCCTGACCGTGCGCTACTATACGCTGAATGAGCAGGGACAGATCGACCGCCTGATCCTGAACGATGTCACCGGCGACCTGTGGAAATACGGCGTGCTGGACGATGTGAAGAATCTGGCCGTCAATGCCAGCTCCATTCTGGGCACCCTGACCGGCAGCGGCTCCTCCGGTTCGGGGAGCAGTTCCTCCGGGAACAGCTCTTCCAGCTCCGGCAGCACCGGCAGTACCACCAACACCACGACGGTGACGGATGATCTGCGCGATGTACTGGTGCCCACCACCAGCGAGATCCTGTGGGGCGTCATTGACGGCTCGCTGCTGAGCACGGTCTGGAACCGCATCACCAGCAGCTCCGGTTCGCTGCTGAGCATCGGTCTCAAGCAGCTGGCCGATATCACTGGTCAGCCCATGAGCACCATCCTCAACTTTGTGGGCGGCGGCGCTACTTATATCTGCTACGTCAACGGCAGTCAGGCCAGCTTTTCCACCTCCGTCAAGTATCCGGTGCTGGCGGGCGGTTTGGCAGTGCGGCAGAACGTGAACGGCACGGTAAAGGCCATGATCCAGCTGATGCCCATGAAGATCGACAAGGTGGGCGCAGCCTCGGTGATGAGCAACGGCACCCGCTACGAGACGGCTGACGATATGCAGGTGTACCTGTGGTACAAGGGTCAGTATTATGCCACCAAGCTTTCCGAGGTGAACTCCGAGGGCTACTACCTGACCGGCTGGTACGATAACTTTGGCTGCGCAGCAGGCAAGCGCGTGCGGGTGATCGTGGCAGTCAAAAAGGACTGATGGACTACTATGACCCCCGGCGCAGGGCGCTGCGGGCGGTACGGCAGCTGCTCTACCCGCGTGAGTGCCCCTTCTGCGGCCGGGTGCTGGGAGATGTACGGGATTGCCCGGACTGCGCAGAGCAGCTGGAAGCGCTGCGCCGCAAGCCGGGTATCCGGCTGGACCCGGCGCAGCACTATATCAGCAATCTGGCCGGTGCAGCTGCGCCCTATCGCTACAGCGGCTGTGTGCGGCGCGGCATCCTGAACACAAAGTATCAGGGCAAGCCGTGGCGGGCTGTGGAGATGGGCAACCGTCTGGTGCAGCTGGCCTTTGGCGGAGAACTGACCGTACAGTACGGCGAGCTGCTCCCGCAGCCGGTGCCGTGGGCAGCTATCGGGTACGACCTGATCGTGCCGGTGCCGGCCTCCGGCAAAAAGCGCGGCTACAACGTGCCGGAACTGATGGCGCTGCCGCTGGCAAAAGCCATGGAGGTGCCGCTGGCACCGCAGGCGCTGGTGCGCACCCGCGCCAAACGGCATCAGGCTGGTCTGCCGCTGGAGCAGCGCATGGCCAACGTAGCAGGCGTGTTCCGGGCGGCACAGCCGCAGCAGGTGGAGGGTAAGCGCATCCTTCTGGTAGATGACGTGATCACCACCGGCACAACGGCTGCCGCCTGTGCACAGGCACTGCTGCACGCCGGGGCAGACAGCGTGTTCGCGCTGGCCTTTGCCACGGTAGAGTTTGGCGCACCGCCGGACGACACCACCCCGATCTGCGAGGATGACGAGGAAGATGTGTGAAAATAACGCTCTTTCGCGCATCCCTTCGGCGGGCAAAGGCCGGGAAAGCAAAATGTAAAAACGGCATAAGAAATTTGGAAAAAGCGCTTGACAAAACGGGAAAAGTCGGGTATACTAATCAAGCTGTGAGCGGCAAACGCAAACAGATATCCGGGTGTAGCGCAGTTTTGGTAGCGCGCTTGAATGGGGTTCAAGAGGCCGTGAGTTCGATTCTCGCCACTCGGACCAAACAAAAATAATCCGAACTTGTTTCCGATAGGAGATGGGCTCGGATTATTTGTTTTCTTCGGAAAATTAGCGTTTGCGAAGCAATGAAAGCCCCAGTGGGGCTTTTAAGCGACCGAACGGTCTTGCGTTAGCAAGATGGAGGGGCCTCCACCCCGACAAGTGACCGCTGGCCTTCCTCGCTGTTCCAGCAGGCAAGGATGGCCGGGTAGAATGTCCGTGCCAGACGGTCGATGACTTCATCGGGGTAAGGGGAAGTGTTTGTGGACTTTTTCTTTTTGTTCAAACGCACGCTCCTTTGGACATCTGTGAACAGCATACCATGTGCCTGATGTTATGCTGTCTGGTCTTTAACATCTGCGAGTGCGGTCTCCAGAGAAGAAAGGTAGTCCTTGTGCTTGTGAATGATCTCCAGAATCACATCACACTGCACATTATCGGGCATAAGCTGTAAAAAGAAGCATGGACGCCCCCGAAATGGAGAGCGTCCATGCTTCTTGCTGTATCCGAATGGAGGAGATTGCGAAATCAGTGATTGTCCGGGCAGACGATTTCCAGCATCTGATCGAAAACCTCTTCCATCTGCCGCACCAGTGTGAACTGAGTGCGGGCGCGGTCGAGGTTGTGATCCGGGCGAGCAACATGGAAATAATGGTCGCCCTCCAGATAGTCAGTCAGAAAACGGATGCCGCATTCCAGTGTCATGAGCCTTGCACCCCATGCAAGACTCTTTTTTTCTGCCATGCTCATGGATGCCCCGGCAGTGGAGAGATACCCTTTGGCGAACACTTCGTACAGATGCAGGTCAAAATGGACTTTGCTCTGGTCAGGTTCGTCCTCAGCGCAGTCGTTGGCACCGGTGCGGATGGAATCGCCGAAGTCGTAGGCCGAAAGTCCCGGCATCACGGTGTCGAGGTCAATGACACAGATGCCTTTTCCGGTAGCGGCATCGATGAGGACATTGTTGATCTTGGTGTCATTGTGGGTGACGCGCAGAGGAATTTCGCCAGCTGCCAGCTGATCCAGCAGGACATGGCAGTCCTGCTCCCTCGCATGGATAAATTCGATTTCCGACGTGATATTTTTTGCCCGGCCCAGTGCATCGGCGGCGAGGGCTTTTTCAAAATTGGCATAGCGGTTGGGCGTGTCGTGGAAGCGGGCGATGGTTTCGTGGAGGGTGGAGGCCGGGTAATCCTCCAGCTGGTTCTGGAATTTGCCCAGTGTCTCGGCCACGGTGCGGAAGTCGGCTTCGCTGCCGACCTGCTGCAAACAGATGGTATCTTCTACAAAGTCGTAGGCACGCCATGCGCCGCCGTCTGCATCCAGATAGCAAGTCGACCCCGACAAAGTTGGGATGACATTCAGCGTTTCCCGTGCTGGATCGCCGCCCTCGGCAAGAATTTTCGCCCGCAGATGCCGGGTCACGCCGCAGACATTCTCCATCAGACCCACCGGGTTAGTAAAGGTATCTGTGTTGATGCGCTGCAAAATAAAGCGTTTGGAATGATCTTCCCGCCAGACCACAAAGGTGTCGTTGATATGCCCCTCACCATAGTGGTGAGCATCGCAGAGCACAGGCCCGCCAAAATCAAAGGCATTTGCAGCAGACTGGAGCAGAGAAAGGGTAATGGATTTCATCATAAATTCCTCGTTTTCGTTATACTTCATGCCGTTTTGTCGGGGCGGGGCGTTTTCCCTGCCGCGTCTGACGGCGGTATTCGTTGGGGGTCATGCCCTCCGCCTTGCGGAAGCACTGGGAGAAATAGCTGGGGGAGGAAAAGCCCATCAGCTCGCTGATCTGCGCCAGACTGTAGCTGGTGTTGCCCAGCATATGCTTGCTCTCCTCAATGCGGCGGCGGTTCAGGTAAGTAATGGGGGAAATGCCGTACTCCCGCTGGAAGGTGTGGGCCAGATAGTATTTGTTCAGGTGGGCAAGCTCTGCCAGCAGGTCCAGCGAGATATCCTCGCGGTAGTTGGTGTCCAGATACCGCTTGATCTCGGCGCACTCCCGGTTCTCGGTCGGGGCAGCCTCCTCCAGCTGCAGCGAAATGGTGGTGCAGCGCACCAGCCAGATCAGCAGTACCTCCAGCAGGTCCTGACAAACGGTCTCGCAGCCGTCTAAGCTGCGGTCGGCCTCGGCCAGCAGCATGTGCAGCAACGTGACCATCCGCTCCCGGTTCTCCCGGCAATTGAAGATGGCGTAGTTCGTATCCGCCTTGCTGAACAAAAACTCCATGCTGGCAACGCCCAGCACGATATACTCCAAGGGCGAGGCGTTCAGGCTAAGCTCGGTATGCTCCACCTGCGGGTTCACAATGACCATATCGTCCGGCTTTACCGGGAACAGCTGCCCGGCAAGGTAGAACTGTCCCTCGCCGCTGAGGCAGTAGAACAGCTCCGTGCAGGAGTGGGTGTGGGTGGTACTGTTCCAATCGCCGCCAAACCGGCTCTTGCTGATGTACAGCAGACGGAAGGATTCCCGCGGAGCGGGCGCGTGGCGGATATCAAAGCGCTGGGTACTCATAGATGATCGGCTCCTCCGGGAAACGCAAATTTTCTAAAAACAAACGCAACATTCTGAAAACATTACCAAAAAATGGTGCGTTGCTTCGTGCACTTTACCCTCATTATAGAGGGAATACACAAAAAAAGCAAGCCCTGATTTTAGGCTAATTTTTATATTTTTGTTTCTCGAGTCCCTTCGAAATATGTCAAAACGGTTACAGGTTGGGGATTGTGCTGAAACTTTTAAAAGATTTTTAGCACTTTTGCTGGAAGAATTTTTCAGAAAGCAACATCTATAAAAAATGAAGCAACAAACCTCTTGAGCAAGGAAGCGAAAGAATTTATATTGGAGACAGAAAAACACACAGTCCTTCGGGCAAAGCCTGTTTGCCCGGCTGTGTTTGAACGGAACAAAATGATGGAGGCAACAGTATGAATCGTATTTCTCGTCGTAATTTCCTGAAGGCGGCCGGCGTTGGCGCCGCTGCACTGGGTCTGGCTGCCTGCGGTGGCTCTTCCAGCTCCACCGCATCCAGCGTGGCATCCTCCACCGCCGCTTCTTCCGCAGCGGCGGCTGCAGACGTTACCATCAAGGTAGCCGCCATTGAGACCGGCTACGGCGCTGAGATGTGGAAGAAGGTCGCCGAGGCCTTTACCGCACAGACCGGCATCAAGGTGGACCTGACCACCGACAAAAAGCTGGAGGACGTCATCGGCCCCTCCATGCAGGGCGGCGACTACCCCGACGTGGTCCATCTGGCCACCGGCCGTGAAGCTGCCCTGACCGAGCAGTTCATCAAGGGCAACCTGATCGCCGACATCACCGACGTGCTGAGCATGACCGTGCCCGGCGAGAGCAAGAAGGTGAGCGAGAAGATCGCCGGCGGCTTTACCGACACCTCCCTGACCAACCCCTACGGCGACGGCAAAACCTATCTGGCTCCCATGTTCTACAGCCCCTGCGGCCTGTTCTACAACGCCGGTTTCCTGAAGGAAAAGGGCTGGGACGTGCCCAAGACCTGGGACGAGATGTGGGCACTGGGCGACAAGGCTGCCGCTGAGGGCACCTACCTGTTCACCTACCCCACCACCGGCTACTTCGACGCCTTCTTCTATGCGCTGATGTACGCCGCAGGCGGCCCCGACTTCTTCAACAAGGCTACCCACTACGAAGAAGGCATCTGGGACACCCCCGAGGCAAAGACCTGCTTTGATATCGTGGCAAAGCTGGCTTCCTACACCAACCCCATCACCCCCGCACAGGCCAACGATCAGGACTTTACCCAGAACCAGCAGCTGGTGCTGGACAACAAGGCCCTGTTTATGCCCAACGGCACCTGGATCGTGGGCGAGATGGCCGAGGCTCCCCGTGCAGACGGCTTTGAGTGGGGCATGACCGCTCTGCCCGCTGTCAAGGCCGGCGGCGATGGTTACAGCTACACCTGGTTCGAGCAGGCATGGATCCCCGCCGGTGCCGAGCATCAGGATGCCGCCAAGCAGTTCGTGGCTTACCTGTACAGCGACGAAGCCTGCAAGCTGTTTGCCGAGAGCGGCGCGATCCAGCCTGTGCTGGGCATCGCCGACAGTCTGGAAGGCGACAACAAGATGTTCTACTCCATCTACGACAACGGCGCAAAGGCAGCTATGGGCAACTTTGCAGCCTTCAGCGCCATCCCCGGCGTGGAAGTGCGCACCGTGTTCTTCGACCCTGTCAACTCTCTGGTGTCCGGCAGCATGACCGAGCAGCAGTGGATCGACGGCATCAAGTCCGCCAGCGACCAGATGCGCGCCAACATCATCGAGTAATTAAGCCCTGCCCAGCGGGGGCGGTTTTTACCGCCTCCGCTTTTTTGGGCTGTACAGTACCATCAAGAAAGGAGCAGTCAATCCCCTATGAGAACGGATAAAAGCCGCAAACGGTTCGTATTCCTCTGTGTGGCACCGGCTACCATCCTGTTTTTCCTCTTTATGATCCTGCCCACCCTCAACGTGTTCCGCATGAGTTTGTATGAGCGGGGTGCCTATTCTCCTAACGAGACCTTTGTGGGGCTTAAAAACTTCCAGCATCTGCTGCGGGACGCCCAGTTCATCCGCTCCATGCAGAATATGATCCTGCTGGTAGTAACGGTCACCCTGATCACCTTTGCCTTTGCGCTGGTGTTTGCCGCCATCCTCACCCGGGAGAAGATCAAAGGCCAGAACTTTTTCCGCATCATCTTCTACATCCCCAACATTCTGTCGGTGGTCGTCATCTCCGGCATCTTCTCTGCCATCTATAAGCCGGAAAACGGCATGCTGAACAGCATCATCGGCCTGTTCCGCAACATGAGCGACCCCATCCTGTGGAAGGGCGAAAAACTGGTCATCCCCTCCATCATCATTGCCATGGTGTGGCAGGCCATCGGCTACTACATGGTCATGTACATGGCCTCCATGTCTGCCGTGCCCATCAGCCTGTACGAGAGCGCCAATCTGGACGGTGCCGGGCGGCTGACCCAGTTCTTCCAGATCACCATCCCCCTCATCTGGACGAATATCCGCACCACCCTCACCTTCTTTATCATCTCCACCATCAACATGGCCTTCCTCTTCGTCAAGGCCATGACCAGCGGCGGGCCCAACGGCGCATCGGATGTGGCGCTGAGCTATATGTACAGCCAGAAAGACGCTGGCCTGTATGGTTACAGTATGGCCATCGGCGTGGTAATCTTCCTGTTCTCGTTTGCCCTGTCCGCCTGTGTCAACAAGGTCACCAACCGCGATACGCTGGAATTTTAAGGAGGGAAGAAGATGCAGAATACCACCGAAAAATCTTCCCGCTCTGCGGAAGGTCTCTATAAGTTCTTTATCTATTTTGTGCTGATCCTGCTGGCCGTTACCATCATCGTGCCGGTGGCATGGGTGTTCATGGCCTCCATCAAGCAGAATGCAGAGTTCTACGGCAACCCCTGGGCACTGCCCGCCGGGTTCTACTGGCAGAACTTTGTCAACGCATGGAACGGCGCGAAAATGGGCGAATATATGCTCAACTCGGTCATCGTCACCGCGCTGGCGCTGGCGCTGCTGCTGGTCGTTGCCCTGCCCGCCGCCTACTGCCTGTCCCGCTTCCACTTCAAGGGGTGCAAGGTGCTGAACACCCTGTTCATGGCGGGCTTGTTCATCAACGTGAACTACATCGTGGTGCCCATCTTCCTGATGCTGCGGGACGGCGATGTGTGGATGAAAAGCTATTTCGGCAGCGGCTTTTTGCTGAACAATCTGGTGGTGCTGGCGGTGGTATACGCCGCCACCGCGCTGCCCTTTACCATCTACCTGCTGTCGGGCTACTTTGCCACCCTGCCCCACGATTTTGAGGAGGCCGCCTACATCGACGGTGCAAGCTACTTTTCCACCATGACCCGCATCATCTTCCCCATGGCAAAGCCCTCCATCATCACCATTATCCTGTTCAACTTCCTGTCCTTCTGGAACGAGTATATCATCTCCATGACCCTGATGAGCTCCACCAAGGCACCCCGCACCCTGCCGGTGGGTCTTTTGAACCTGATGCAGGCGCAGCAGAGCGCCGCCCAGTACGGTACCATGTACGCAGGCCTTGTGCTGGTGATGCTGCCCACCCTGATTTTGTACATCTGCGTGCAGCGGCAGCTGACGCAGGGCATGACCGTGGGCGGCCTGAAAGGTTAAGGTGACAGACGATGAAAGCATATTGGAAAAACCATCCCGCCCTGCGCATGATCCTGATGCTGGTGCTGTTCGTACTGGCACTGGTGCTGGTGGTGTCCGGCTGGAAAATGACCGGACAGCTGGCAGGGCTTGGCATCATGCTGGTGGGCGTAGCGCTGCTGCTGGCTGTGCTGGCCATCTACAATGCGACCTATCAGGATTGAGGATAAGAGAGAGGTAAAGGAGAATCCCTATGGATGAAACAAGAAAGTCCGGGCGAGTGACCATTCCAACAGACTTGGACGTTGTGCCCGAAACGCTGGAGATCTTAAAAAAGTGGGGTGCAGACGCCATCCGCGACTGCGACGGTACCGACTTTCCGCAGCAGCTCAAGGATGCGGACGCCAAGATCTACTCCACCTATTATACCACCCGCAAGGATAACGCATGGGCCAAGGCGAACCCGGACGAGGTGCAGCAGTGCTACATCATGACCGGCTTCTACACCGCACCCGGCGACACCGTGACCATCCCGCTGATGAAGGGCATCAGCCCGGAGCTGATGCAGGTGAACACCAACGACGACATCACCCGCTGGTGGGAGGTCATGGACCGAACCACCGGCCAGCCCGTGCCGCCGGAGCAGTGGAGCTACGCCGACGGCAGCGTGACCGTGCAGGCTGTACCGTTCCATGAGTATACCGTCAGTTTTCTGGCTTACCTCATCTGGGACCCGGTGCATATGTACAACGCTACCACCAACGGCTGGACGAATTTTGAGCACCAGATCACCTTTGACGTGCGTCAGCCCAAGACCCACAAGTATTCCATGGAGCGCCTGCGCAAGTTCATTGCAGAGCACCCCTATGTAAACGTCATCCGCTACACCACCTTCTTCCACCAGTTCACCCTGATCTTCGACGAGCTGAAGCGGGAGAAATTCGTGGACTGGTATGGGTACTCTGCTTCGGTCAGCCCTTATATCCTCAACCAGTTTGAGCAGGAAGTTGGCTACAAGTTCCGCCCGGAGTACATCATCGATCAGGGCTACTATAACAACCAGTACCGGGTGCCCAGCAAGGAATTCCGGGATTTTCAGGCCTTCCAGCGCCGCGAGGTGGCAAAGCTTGCCAAGGAGATGGTGGACATCACCCACGCGTGCGGGTGCGAAGCCATGATGTTCCTCGGCGATCACTGGATCGGCACCGAACCCTTTATGCCGGAGTTCAAGACCATCGGACTGGATGCCGTAGTGGGCAGCGTGGGCAACGGCTCCACCCTGCGCCTGATCTCTGACATTGAGGGCGTGAAGTACACCGAGGGCCGTTTCCTGCCGTACTTCTTCCCCGACACCTTCCACGAGGGCGGCGACCCGGTGCGGGAAGCCAAGGAGAACTGGGTTACAGCCCGCCGCGCTATCCTGCGCAAGCCCATCGACCGCATCGGCTATGGCGGCTATCTGAAACTGGCCTTGCAGTTCCCGGAGTTCGTGGACTACGTGGAGAGCGTCTGCAACGAGTTCCGCGAACTGTACGAGAACATCAAGGGCACCACGCCCTACTGTGTCAAGCGAGTGGCCGTGCTGAACTGCTGGGGCAAAATGCGGGCTTGGGGTTGCCACATGGTACACCACGCCCTCTATTACAAGCAGAATTACAGCTACGCCGGTGTCATTGAGATGCTGTCCGGCGCACCCTTTGAGGTGAAGTTTATCAGCTTTGAGGATATCAAGAACGACCCGCATCTGCTGGATTCGTTGGATGTCATTATCAATGTCGGCGATGCCGACACCGCACACACCGGCGGCATCTGGTGGGAAGACCCGGAGATCTCCTCCGCCATCCGCAAGTTCGTCTGGAATGGCGGCGGCTTCATCGGCGTGGGTGAGCCTTCCGGTCACCCGTATCAGGGCCACATTCTCCAGCTTGCCAGCGTGCTGGGCGTGGAGGAAGAAAACGGCTTCACCCTCAATTACGACAAGTACAACTGGGAGGAGCACCCCGACCACTTTATCTTGCAGGACGCCGACCAACCCGTGGACTTTGGCGAGGGCAAAAAGAACATCTACGCCCTTGAGGGCACCGAAGTGCTGGTGCAGCGAAACAAAGAAGTGCAGATGGCGGCACACGACTTCGGCAAGGGTCGTGCCGTGTACATCAGCGGCGTGCCGTACAGTTTTGCCAACAGCCGCACCCTGTACCGTGCTATCCTGTGGAGCGCCCACAGTGAGGAAGAGCTGCATACATGGTTCAGCTCCAACTACAACGTGGAGGTGCACGCCTACGTCAAAAACGGCAAGTACTGCGTGGTGAACAACACCTACGAGCCGCAGGACACCACCGTTTACACCACAGACGGCAGCAGCTTTGCTCTGCATCTGGATGCCAACGAGATCAAGTGGTATGAGATCTAAGTTCTCCTTTTCATAAACGAACACAACGGGCAGCTCTGTTACCAGAGCTGCCCGTTGTGTTTGCTGTATCTGCCGATAACTCAACCTGTGTCAATCGAACGCTGCAATGGAGATGGCTGGAAACGCAGAAATTCAGTAATGCGAGCGTAATAGACCTGCAGAAAAAAGAAACTGCCCGTGCGAGTATGCGTAAGATGGTGAAGCACCTCCTGAAAAAGTATAAGTATGCGCCAACGTCAAGCGGCGTAAGGGCTGCAACAAAAAGACCGTGCAGAAGGACTGGCTGGAAGATCTGGTCGTCCGGGAGACCATGAAGCTGATTCAGGACGATGCGGTAATCGACAAGATCGTTCAATTGGTCATGGATGTCCAGAATCAGGAAAATACCACGATCCCGCTGCTGGAAAAGCAACTGCGAGAGGTCAACAAAAAGCTGGACAACCTGATGAAGGCTATCGAGGACGGCTTATACACACGGACAACGAAAGAGCGTCTGGAAGCTCTGGAAATCCAAAAGGATGAGCTGACTGCAAAAATCGCAGATGAAAAATTGAAGAAGCCCAGCTTCAATGAGGATTTCATCCGATTCTGGCTGATGAAGTTTAGAAAGTTCGATGTTTCGCAGAAAAAGCAGCGGAAAGCGCTGATTGAAATTTTTGTAAATGCCATTTTCCTGTACGATGACCGGATGCTGATCACGTTCAACTACAAGGATGGCACCCAAACCGTCCGATTTGAGGACACTTTGACCACCGATTGCGGAGAAAAAAGTTTGCGTTTGCGAAGCAACGAAAGCCCCAGTGGGGCTTTTGAGCAACAGAACGGTCTTGCGCAAGCAAGATGGAGGGGCCTTGCCCCGACAAGTTCGGATTTGCCCAGTTCTGCTGGACCATAAATCCAACGATTTCACGTTAGAAATCGTTGGATTTTTTTGTTTATGGGCTGACCTCATTTGGGTTTGACCACAATTTTGACCACAATGCGGGCGGTTTTATCTGGTCGATCGCAGGGGCAAGTGGACTTTTTGCATAGCAGGGCTCTGTACCCCCTCTTCTCTGAAAAAGAGAAAACAATCCCGTTATTCTTATTATCGCAAGTCAAAAAATTAGCGCAACATCAAAACGGCATCTCTGCGATATGCAATTCAAAGATGTTGCTGTTGCATTAAAAAGTTGAATTGCTATAGACCTCCGGCGGCGGGCAGCAGCTCTCCCGGGGGATGAGCTTATGCGGCACGATGATCTTTGTTGCCAGAAGGTTCGGGTTCTCGATGTGGTTGATGGTCTGGCTGGCGGCTTCCATGCCCAGCTGGTAGGGGTTCACGTCCACGGTGGTCAGCTGCGGGCTGGTGATGCGGGAGAACAGCGAGTTGTTGAAGGACACGATGGACAGGTCTTTCGGGACGCGCAGTCCCAGTTTGCCGCAGAACTGTTCCAGCACCACAGCAAGGATGTCGTCACTGACCAGCATGGCGGTGGGGTGATTCGGGGCGGTGAGCAGGGTTTTCAGCGCTCCCTCGTAGGCGTTGTTCAGGGTGCTGACCGCCGCCGAGTGCAAAAAGGCAAACTTCGGCCGCAAGGCAGATGACATTGATTACAGCCGCCTGTATACCGAGCGCGGCCGTCTGCTGCGGCTGGCGTACTCCCGCAGCGACATCGGCCACAACGAAGCGTTTACGGCATTCTGCGAGAAAAACAAGTGGTGGCTGGACGATTTTGCCCTGTTTATGGCGGTGAAAGGCCGCTTTGAGGGCAAGCCGTGGATCGAGTGGGCAGAGGATATCCGTCTGCGCTGGCAGCCCGCCATGGACTACTACCGCCGGGAGCTGTACTTTGAGGTGGAGTACCACAAGTATCTTCAGTTCAAGTTCGACGAGCAGTGGCGCAAGCTGAAAGCCTACGCCAACAGCAAGGGCATCCAGATCATCGGCGATATCCCCATCTATGTGGCGCTGGATTCGGCAGACGCATGGGCAAACCCGGGCCTGTTCCAGCTGGACAAGGACAACATCCCCACGGCGGTGGCGGGCGTTCCCCCGGATGGCTTCTCCCCCACCGGTCAGCTGTGGGGCAACCCGCTCTACCGCTGGGAAACCCACCGTGCGACCGGCTATCAGTGGTGGATCACCCGGCTGTGGTACTGCTTTGAGCTGTACGATGTGGTGCGCATCGACCACTTCCGCGGCTTCGATGAGTATTTCTCCATCCCCTACGGCAGCGAGACGGCGGTGGATGGGCACTGGGAAAAAGGCCCCGGCATCGAGCTGTTCCGCGCGGTGGAGCAGGCGCTGGGCAAGCGGGAGATCATTGCCGAGGATCTTGGCTATATGAGTGACACTGTGCGGCAGCTGGTGCGGGACAGCGGCTTCCCCGGCATGAAGGTGCTGGAATTTGCTTTTGACTCCCGCGATACCGGCAGCGCCAGCGACTACCTGCCCCACAACTACCCGGTGAACAGCGTGGCGTATACCGGCACCCACGACAACGAGACGCTGGTCTCCTGGTACCAGACCATCTCGGACGCCGAGCGCGCCATGGTGCGGGATTACCTGTACGACTACGCCACCCCGGACGAGCAGCTTTATAAAAGCATGATCGCACTGATTTTGCGCAGTGCAGCGGCAAGGTGCATCATCCCCATGCAGGACTGGCTGGGGCTGGATAACGCCGCCCGCATCAATAAGCCCTCTACCGTAGGCCAGAACTGGCGCTGGAGGCTGAAAAAGACCCAGCTGACCAAGAAGCTTCAAAAGGAGATCTGCCAGCTGACCACTCGCTACGGCCGGATGAACTGGGCATAAGGTGCTCTATGGAGCTTGATTAGCCGGAACTGAAAATTCTGCTAATGGCATTCGCTGGCTGATATTGGTGATAGGTTTAAAATGAAAAATGCGAAGATCGTCTTTCACATGGAAAAATGATCTTTGCATTTTTAAGTGGCGTCCCCGATGTGATTCGAACACACGGCCTTCCGCTTAGGAGTATGGCTTACCATGTGATACACGGTTCGGATGTAACTTCCAATATCATCCCTTACGCAGAATGACTTGTAGTAAACGAACTTTATGGTGCAAAACACCTATTCTGACGCAGTTTTATGTGTCCGTTGGGTGGTCCTATTAGCAAATTCTTAGCAAGAGGACACCCAGCCAAAGCCGATTGCTACTGCCATTCTCCACTCCCTTAGTCAAAATGACAAGGCAAATACATGGAGGTTACTATGGACAAGAAAGAGAAAAAGTCACTGCCGGAACCGCGCACATATACCGTGGAACAGATTGCGGCCATGCTCAACATCGGTCGCACAACCGCATATCAGCTCGTCAAGCAGGAGGAGTTCAGGATCGTCCGCATAGGCAATGCGATCCGCGTTTCCAAGAAATCTTTTGACGAGTGGCTGGAAAGTTTAGAATTGTGAATATCGCAAGAAACGCCGTAGGCTCAAAAAACCTATGGCGTTTTTTTATACCCATTTTTGAAGGAGGCTGGCAATGAAACTGACAGAAGCAGAAATGAGGATGGTGTTTCAGATTGAAAGTACCAATCAGAACGCCGCCCTGAATGAGATTTACATGACATGGCGCTATGCGCCGAACCCGGCAACGAAAGAAACGGCGGAAGGCCTTCTGGACAAGCTCCGCCCACTGTCGGATCAGGAGTGCATGGATTTGATCCGCAAGGTGCAGGCCGAATACCGTCTGCCAGAGAAAGCCCGCACCATCGGAGAAATGCTGGCAGAAGCCAGGCAGCGATCCGGGGCGCAGAAGTTATCTGGCCATGACATTATGGCTTTAGAGCGTTTCGACCCGGCGACCAGACACATGATTGTCTTTGATGTTCTTACCCATGACTCGCCTGTTGGCTGGAAGGGTGAGAAAATGCGCCTGTTCCTGACTGACGCCGGATACAGCAAGGCTTTGGAAAATCAGGAAAAGGGACATATCAAAATCCGTAACCATGCGAAGGTGCTTTCCGGCGATCTCCACTATGACCATAAAGACCGTGAGAGGTAGCCGCCCCAAACTGTATCAAAATCAGCGGAAAATCTTCTGTTTCTTCCTCCGTGGCTTGCGTTCTGAACAGAGCGTGGATGTTTTCCCATGCGGGAGGCTATGGAGGCATACAGACGGGTAAACCGCTCAAAATCAACACTTTTTATTTTCACAGGAAGGAGGTGCGAAGATGGCTGTTTTTCGTATTGAAAAGACCCGTGATTATACGGTCATGTCGAACCATCACTTGAAAGATCGAACGCTGACCCTGAAATCCAAAGGGCTGCTGTCCATGATGTTGTCACTCCCTGATGAGTGGAATTACACCACCAGAGGTCTTGCGGCGATCTGCCGGGAAGGTGTGGACAGCATCGGTGCGGCATTGAAGGAGCTGGAAAACCACGGGTATATCCGGCGCACCCAGCTTCGGGATGAAAAAGGCAAGATCACGGATACCGAGTATGTCATTTACGAAATGCCTCAGTGCGAACCGCCGTCAAGCCCAGGTACGCCTTTACCGGGTACGGCAAAGCCATATACGGAAAACCCGGATATGGGTATCCCGGATACGGCGGAACCGTGTACGGAAAACCCCGCACAATTAAATACTAATCAAACAAAGACTGATTTATCAAGTACGGAGATATCAAATCCTATCCCATCAAATCCCCCTACCCCCGCAGGGGCAAGGATGGGAATGGATCGGATGGGAGCCAGAGAATGTTATCGTGAAGTGATTTTGGACAACATCGAGTACAGCTATCTGGTGCAGGACAGCCATATCGACCGTGAGCAGCTTGACGAAATCGTTGACCTGATCGTGGATACCGTATGTTCTGCCCGCAAAGTCATCCGCATTGCCGGAGATGATTATCCGGCAGAGGTGGTAAAGTCCCGGTTTATGAAGCTGGACAGTTCCCATGTTCAGTATGTCATGGACTGTATGAAGGACAACACCACCTATGTCCGCAATATCAAGAAATACCTTCTGGCGGCGCTGTATAACGCCCCGACCACCATCAACAGCTACTATTCTTCCCTGGTGCAGCACGATATGTACGGGGACGGGCAAAGGGGGCGAGGCTAAATGCAGGAGGAAGTAACGCGGGGCGCCGTAACGCTCATTGTTGACGGAGCCAAGCTAAGCGAGCAAGTCTTTGAAAAGGCCGTCAAAAAGTTCCTGGAGGAAATCCAGAAAAGCCAGAAGCCAAAAATCTACCGCGGCAGGCAGAGCCTTAAACAGCTTGCCAGCCAGAACGCCGGTCTTGCCAATATCGAGATCAGTGACAAGAATATCAAGGCTTTCTCCCGTGTGGCGAAAAAATACCATGTGGATTTTGCCTTGAAGAAGGACACCGCCGCAGAGCAGCCCCGTTACCTGGTCTTTTTCAAAAGCCGGGACGCGGATGCCATCACAGCGGCATTTCAGGAGTTTGCCAGCCGGAAAATGAGCCGTGAGGAAAAGCCCTCCATCCGGGAACGGCTGACCCAGGCGAAGGAACAGGCGGCGGAGAAAGTGGAACACCGCACCATTGACCGGGAGAAAGTAAAGGTCAAAGATCGGAGCGTGCAGAGATGAACATGAAAAAACTGTTTTTGCTGAATTTCCCGTATCTTCTGTTCGTGTATCCCTTCGATAAGCTGGCACAGGCTTTCCGGCTTGCGCCCGGTGCTGACCTTTCCGGCAAGCTGCTCTCCATTGGGGACGGCTTCACGGCAGCCCTTTCCTCCCCGTGGCTCAGTTTCCATCCCACGGACCTGCTGATCGGCATAGCGGGTGCGGTGATCCTTCGCATGGCGGTCTACCTGAAAGGCAAGAACGCTAAGAAGTATCGCCACGGGATCGAGTATGGTTCTGCCCGCTGGGGTACGGCGGCAGATATCGCTCCCTACATGGACAAGGACTTTTTCCAGAACATCCCCATGACGCAGACGGAACGGATCACGATGGCAAGCCGTCCAAAGCAGCCGAAGTATGCCAGAAATAAAAACATTCTGGTGATCGGCGGTTCCGGCAGCGGCAAGACGCGGTTCTTCTGTAAGCCGTCGCTGCTGCAAGCTCATTCGTCCTATGTCTGCACTGATCCGAAAGGAACCTTGCTGCCGGAGATCGGCGCTTTCCTGGAACGGAAGAAATACCGTATCAAGTGCCTCAACCTGATAAACTTCCGAAAATCCATGAAATACAATCCGCTGGCTTATATCCGATCAGAGAAAGATATCTTAAAGCTGGTGAACGCCCTGATTATGAACACGAAGGGCGAAGGCGAAAAATCTTCGGAAGATTTCTGGGTCAAAGCGGAACGCCTCTATTATTCCGCGCTGATCGGCTACATCTGGTACGAGGCCACGGAGGAAGAAAAGAACTTCATCACACTTCTGGACCTTATCAATGCCAGTGAAGCCAGAGAGGATGACGAAACCTATCAAAGCCCGGTGGACCTGCTCTTTTCTCAGTTGGAAGAACGGGAGCCGGACCACTTCGCCGTGAAGCAGTACCGCAAATTCAAAATGGCGGCGGGTGATATATGCTCTAAGTAACTTCTTAATCATGATTTTGTCATGGTTAGTGAAGCAATCACTTAGAGCATTTTTGTTTCAGGAGGTACAGCC
>ERZ810302.6-NODE-6-length-171301-cov-14.7704_pt1 | contig 171301 bp, 135 predicted proteins | sample MGYA00520484_ERZ810302 | MGnify/ENA primary metagenome ERZ810302 (study PRJEB31588, sample SAMN03401223) | human gut metagenome | study: EMG produced TPA metagenomics assembly of the PRJNA231909 data set (A prospective, longitudinal analysis of the... | reverse complement strand
GGTATCAGCCGGAACTTTTCAGCGTCTATTGGTTCTTTTCAAGGGCTTCCTGCTGGGACTTCAGAAGTCATTCTTTTGTCTCAGCGCTTGGCGCTCAAGTATAATACCACACCCCGGCAATCTTGTCAACACTTTTTGACATCTTTTTTAAATAAAATTGAGTTCACTTCACTTATATTGTGTTCAGCCCCTCTTCCCCACGCAAAAAGGCCGTCCATGCACTGCACAGACGGCCTTGGGTCTATATATAATTACTTATATAATAAGTGAAATGCTCAGCGGATCTCGATGCCCAGCTTGAACTTCAGGTTGCCGAGGATCTTCTTGACCACGCGCTCCACTTCCTCAGCGGAGACTTCCTTCTTTGGATCAGACAGGGACAGGCTGAATGCCATGCTCTTTTTGCCCTCGCCGAGGTTTGCACCGCGATAGATATCGAACAGCTTGACCTCGCTGACCAGCGGGCTGGCCTTGCGAATGGTCTCCTCGATCTCGCCGCAGGACACAGTCTCGCCGCAGACCAGAGCCAGATCGCGCTTGACCGGTGCATAGGGGCTGAGGGGCTTATAGCGCAGCTCGCCCTCTACGCAGGACATCAGAGTCTCGTAGTCCAGCTCGCCCAGATAGATGTTCTGGCTGTCCTTCTGCTCCTTGGCGATCTCCAGCTCGGCGTTGATCTCGTTGGCCAGCTTACCGAACACGCCCAGTCGCTTACCGTTACAGTACACGGCGGCGCTGATGCCGGGGTGCAGCCATGCGGCGGTCTCGCGCTGATAATCAAAGGTCAGGCCAAAGCCGGCTGCCAGTGCTTCCAGTGCGCCCTTGACGGTGAAGAAGTCCTCCTCGGGGCCGAAGGCACCGATGCAGAGGGTCTGGCGCTCGTGGGGGTGCTCATTGATGGGCAGTTCCTTGGCCAGATAGACCGGTGCCATCTCGAACAGGCGACCCTCAGCGTTGCCCTTTTTCAGGTTGTCCACGATGACGTTCAGCATGGAGGGGGTCAGCAGGGTGCGCATGATGGACAGGTTCTCGCTGATGGGGTTCAGGATGCGGATGGCCTTGCGGGCTTCGTCCTCAGCAGGGATATGCAGCATATCCAGCTCAGCGTTGGAGTAGAAAGCCAGCGTGGAGGCCTCGTAGAAGCCCTGTGCAGCCAGCAGACGCTTGGTCTTGAGCTGCTGCTTCTGGTCGTAGTTCAGGCCGCCGTTGGTAACGGAGGCAGTGTTCAGGAAGGTGGGCACGATATGGTCGTAGCCGTACTCACGGATGACCTCCTCGGCCAGATCCGGGAAGCTTTCCACGTCATCACGGTACAGGGGTGCGGACACATCCCAGCTGCCATCGGCCTGCACGTCCACGGTGAACTCCAGACGCTGCAGGATGTCGATCATGGTCTGGTCGGGCACGGTGATGCCCAGCACGGCGCAGATCTTTGCCGGGGTGGTGACGATGTGCTTGCGCTCCAGCGGGCGGCCATCGGTCAGGTCGTACTCCAGCGTGGTAATATCACCGCAATCCAGCTGCTGGATCAGGTGCAGGGCGCGTGCCAAACCCAGCTGCGGAGAATAGCGGTCCACGCCCTTCTCGTAGCGGGCAGAGGAATCGCTGTTCTGACCCAGTGCACGGCTGGTCTTACGCACGCTGTCGCGGGCAAAGGTGGCACACTCGAACAGCAGGCTGGTGGTGTTATCGTCCATGCCAGAGTTTGCGCCGCCCATAATACCGGCCAGTGCCACCGGCTTTTCGGCATCGCAGATGACCAGATTGTTGGGGTTGAGGGTAAATTCCTTCTCGTCCAGCGTGACGATCTTTTCGCCCTCGTGGGCGCGGCGCACATCAATGGTGCGGCCGGCGACCTTGTTCAGGTCAAAGGCGTGCATGGGCTGGCCCATCTCCAGCAGGGTGTGGTTGGTGATATCCACCACGTTGCTGATGGAGCGCAGGCCACACAGTGCCAGATGGCGCTTCATCCAGCGGGGAGACTCACCCATGCGGATGTTGCGCACATAGTGTGCCATGTAGCGGGGGCACAGCTCCGGTGCTTCCACCTTGACGGTGATGGGAGCGTCCGGCTCGCAGACTGCCTTATAGTCCATAGCGGGCATATGCAGGGGCTTGCCCAGAACAGCAGCCACCTCGCGGGCGATGCCCAGAACAGACTGGCAGTCCGGGCGGTTGGCGGTGATGGAGATATCAAAGATGTAGTCGTCCAGACCCACCACCGGGGCGATGTCGATGCCGGGGACAGAATCCTCGGGCAGGATGAGCAGGCCGTAGACCTCAGAGCCCGGGAACAGGTCATCGTTCAGACCCAGCTCTGCACCGGAGCACAGCATACCGTTGGACTCCACGCCCTGCATCTTGCGGGCCTTGATGGTAATGCCGCCGGGCAGGGTGGAGCCATCCAGTGCGGTGGGCACGCAATCGCCCAGCTTCATGTTGGCGGCACCGGTGCTGATGCGGATCTCGTGGCCGTAAGCGCCGCAGTCCACCACACACTTGGTCAGGTGGGTGCCCTCCTGCTTTTCCATCTCCACGATCTTGCCGACGACCACCTTGCTGATGCCGGCATCCAGCGGGATGAGCTCTTCCACCTCGAAACCGCAGGAGAACAGCTTCTCCTCCAGTTCCTGTGCGGTAACATCGATATCAACGAATTCTTTTAACCAACTGAAAGGTACTTTCATTGTTTGTTCTCTCCCCTCTTATTCGTGGAACTGCTTGAGGAACTGCAGATTGTTCTCGAACATCAGACCGATGTTGTTGATGCCGTACTTCAGCATAGCGATACGCTCGATGCCAATGCCGAAGGCGAAGCCGGAGTACTCGTCCGGGTCGATGTTGCAGTTTTCCAGCACCTTACGGTTGACAACGCCGCCGCCCAGCACCTCGATCCAGCCGGTGTGCTTGCACAGGGGGCAGCCCTTGCCGTGGCACTCGAAGCAGCTTACGTCCACCTCCACGCTGGGCTCGGTGAACGGGAAGTAGGAGGGACGCAGGCGGGTGCGGGTGTCGGCGCCGAACAGCTTCTGCACGAAGGTGTTCAGTGCGCCCTGCAGGTCGCCCAGCGTGATGCCCTTATCCACGACCAGACCTTCCATCTGGTGGAACATGGGACTGTGGGTAGCGTCCGAGTCAGAGCGGAACACGCGGCCGGGGATCAGCACCTTGATAGGCGGCTTCTGGCTGTCCATGGTGCGGATCTGGCCACCGGAGGTCTGGGTGCGCAGCAGGAATTCATCGGACAGATAGAAGGTATCCTGCATATCGCGGGCGGGGTGATCCTTGGGCACGTTCAGGCGGGTGAAGTTGTGGTCGTCATCCTCGATCTCCGGGGCATCTGCCACGGCAAAGCCCATACCGGAGAACACGTCGATGATCTGGTTGGTGACCAGCGTCAACGGGTGCAGACCGCCCACAGAGCGGGTCTTGGCGGGCAGGGTGATATCCACCGTCTCGGCGGCGTTGCGGGCAGCAAGCTCTGCCTGCTTCACGGCCTCGGCGGCGGCATCGTAGTCTGCCTGCACCTTCTGCTTGAGTTCGTTGATGATCTTGCCCATGGCGGGACGCTCTTCCGGCGCAACAGTGCGCAGATTCTTCATCAGGGCAGGGATCTTGCCGTTTTTGCTGAGGTATTCCTGCCAGAAGGAAGCCAGCGTCTCCTTGCTGGACACCTGACCAAGGCTTTCAGCGGCCTGCTTGGCCAGCTCATCGATCATTGCTTGCATGGATTTTCTCTCCTTTATTCTTTGTGTTCATGGAGCGGAGTATAACAAAAAAGCTCCGTCCCCTGCCCGACTGCTCAGGCAAAAGGGACGAAGCTGTAACCATTTCTGCTCCGCGGTACCACCCGGTTTCCGCCTGCACAAGGGCAGGCGGCGCTCAAACGCCGTAACGGGGCGCAACCGTCCTGTGCTAGTAGATGCGTCCGCATCGTTCGCGCAGACCGCTCGGGAGCGAACTTCAGCCCCTGCCGCACATGGAAGCCCTTTCAGCCGGTGAAGCTTCTCTCTTTGCCGTGCAGGCAGCGCCTACTCTCTCCGTCGCTGCGTTTGGTAATATGATAACCAAGAGTTATGTTACCACATTTTGCGGCGGTTTGCAAGCCGCAGAGCAGTTTTTGTTTGCCGGAGCTGCGTTTTGTGCCTTCTTTTCGGTCAGGCGGCAGACCTCGCAGGCCGTGATGCAGCACACCGCGAACACCAGCAGAGCGCAGTCTGTCGGCACCCGCTGCATGGGCACCACCCGGGCACACAGGGTATTGAAGCTTTCCACGGCGCTCTGCGGCAGGCCCAGATAAAACAGCGCCAGCGAAAGCGGCAGATGCAGCACCCTGCCCCACAGCAAGGGTTTGAACGAGACCTCCTGCGGGCAGAGGGTGCGCACTTGCAGCAGCACCGAAGCGCCCTGCACACTGAGCGCGGCACAGCACAGCCCGCTTGCCCACAAACCGGTGCGGGCGGCGTAATCGCAGCCGGAGCACACCTCCAGCAGCATGGCCGGAAAGGGCGCAAGCACCGCGGGCAGCAGCAGCCCACAGCCTGCCGCCAGCAGGCGAAAATACAGCACAAAGCCGCATAATTTCAGGTAGGTCACTGCCGCCTGCGCAAGGATGGCATCCAGCGCGGGCGGCGGTGCTGTTTGTGCGGCAGCGGGCGGCACGGGCAAAGGCTCCGGTATGCCGCAGACACGGCAGAGCAGCGCCGCCGTCAGCCAGCCCGCCAGCACCTGTGCGGCAAACAGGCATATCCCGGCTGTGCGACTGCCCAGCAGCTGCTCCCCTACCGTCAAAATGACAAAAGACGGCCCGGAGCAGATGCAGGCAGGCAACAGAGCTGAAGCTTCCTGCGGGGTCAGCTCCCTGCTGCGGACTGCCTCGGCAGCAGCGGCGGCGGCAGGGGCAAAGCCGCCCACAAGACCGATGAGCAGCACACTGCCCGCGCTGCGGCTGCGCAGACCGATACAACGCACCACCGGCCAGAGCAGCACGCCCAATACCTCGCCCGCGCCGCTGCGCATGATGAGCGCCGACACCACCAGAAACGGAAACAGCGACACCAGCAGCGGCCCGCCGCAGAGCGCAAGACCATGCCGCAAAGCTTCCGCACAGGTCTGCGGCGCGGCAAATACCAGCGCCGCCGTGGCTGCACCCAGCAAAAAGAGCCCCGGATACAGCCGTTTGCAGCTTTTACTCATAAGCACGCCCTCCCCCTCCATATATATGGAAGCATGGGCTGTGCAATGTACAAAGCGCGGGACGGGAGGGACAGCGATGGCCAGAGCACACCACGACCGGCGCACCCCGGGCGACTGGCTGCGCGGGCTGTTCCGACAGCCGCCGCCCGGGTTTTACAGCCGCCCTGCCGTATACCTGAGCGGCGACCGGATGGAGATTGAGCATTTTTGCACAGTGTTGTTTTTTGATGAAAACAAGCTGTGCCTGCGGCTGGCGAAAGGGCGTTTCACGGTATACGGCAGCGGGCTGCGCATCTGTACCCTGACCGCCGCCCGACTGACGGTGCAGGGGCAGTTTTTGCGCACCGATTTTTCCGATGAATAGGAGGCTGCCATGGAAGCTGCAAGCCTTTGGGCGGGGGTACGCTTTACCGCCCGGAACGGCAGCCCCGAGGCGCTTTTGACCGACGCTGCCGGGCAAGGGCTGCATTTATATGGCATTTCTTCCCTGCCCGGCGGCTTTTGCGCCCATTGCGCAGCTTGGCAGTACCGGCGGCTGGCTGCACTTGCCCGGCACAGGCGGGTGCGGCTGCGAGTGGAAAAACGGATGGGGCTTTATTTTTTGCTGCGTCCGCTGCTGCAGCGCAAGGGGCTTTTGGCGGGGCTTGTCGCTTGGGGGCTGGTGCTGGTCTGGCTGCAAGGATTTATATGGGCGGTGGACTACGGCAGCCTGACCACCGGGCAGCGGGCGCGGGCGGGTGCAGTGCTGCGCAGCTGCGGCCTGCAGCCCGGCACTGCCGTAACCGAGGAGCTGCTGCGCACCGGAGAATATGCCCTGCTGGAAAGCGGCGAGTTCTCTTGGGCAAGCCTGAATTTTGAAAAAGGCCGGCTTGCGGTAGAAGCTGCTCCTGCGCGTGCACGCCCCGAGATCGCCGCAGGCACGCTGCACGGGCTGCGGGCAAAGTGCAATGGGACGGTGCTGCGTACAAATCTTACCAGCGGCACTATGCTGGTAGCTCCCGGGCAGACTGTGGAAGCCGGGCAGGGGTTGATCGGCACTGCGCGCAGCGAGCGGGACGGCACCTTGATTTTTGCCCCGGCGGCGGGCACGGTGGTGGCGCAGCTGGAGTGGCAGACAGACCAGAGCGTTCCGCTGGCAGAGACGATGCCGCAGCTGACCGGCAAAAATACAACGAATTACAAGCTGTTTTTTGCAGAGCATTCTGCCGCGCTTTCCCCCTCTGCGCCTGACGGGGACGGGCTGTGCCGCACCCGGCATCTGCAATTAGAGGTTTTCGGCCTGCCCCTGCCCTGCGCGGTGGAGGAGACCATCTATTACGGGCAGCAGCAGGAAATGATGTACCGCACCGAAGCACAGGCGCTTACGCTGGCACGGCTGCAGGGGCTGCGGGCGCTGCACGATGCTTTCCCGGATGCGGAGATCTTCGCCCGCCGGGAGGAGTGCACCGTGCAGGAGGATGCCCTGCACTATCATGCAGTGTATACCGTGGCGGCAGATATCTGCACATAGCAGCCCTTAAAACGCATACAAAAAAAGCCGAACATCTGCAAAAAACAGGTGTTCAGCTTTTTTACATTTTCGCTTCTATAAAACCACTCTTTGGGGTACGCCCGCCGCGTAAAAGATCTTAGTACCGCTCTACGCCGTCCTTGGTGACAAGGGCGTACACCAGCGGGGCTTCCTCCGGCTTTTCCGCGCCGTACATAAGGCCGCTGCGGTACTCGGCGGCGGCGGCTTCAAACTTGTCCGCTGCGCCGTAGAAGGTGGCAAGGCTTTCGCCCTTATGGACATAGTCGCCGCGCTTTTTGTGCAGGGTGATGCCGGCGGAAAAGTCCAGCGGGTCGCCCTTTTTCTGGCGGCCTGCGCCCAGCAGCACACTGGCAGAGCCGATCTTTTCGGCATCGTTGGCAACGATGTAGCCGTCCTGCTCGGCCAGCAGTTCGTAGCTGGCGGCGGGCTGAGCAAACAGGCTGTAATCGTCCAGTACCCGGATATCGCCGCCCTGTGCGGCAAACATTTCCTTGCACTTTTCAAAGGCAGAGCCGTCCGCAATGACAGCTTCGGCCATAGCGCGGCAGTGGGCGGCATCGCCCTTGCCCGCCAGCACCAGCATATTGGCTGCCAGTTGCAGGCACACCTCGGTCAGGTCTGCCGGACCGTGGCCTTTGAGCACGTCCATGCTCTCCATCACTTCCAGACTGTTGCCGATGTTGTGACCCAGCGGGGTGTCCATATCGGTGATCATGGCGGCTACCCGGCGGCCATGGTGGGTACCGATGGCGACCATCAGCTGCGCCAGCTCGATGCTCTGGTCGACAGTCTTCATAAAGGCACCGGTGCCGGTGGTGACATCCAGCAGAATGGCGTCCGAGCCGGAAGCCAGTTTTTTGGACATGATGCTGGACGCAATGAGCGGAATGCAGCTGACGGTGGCAGTAACGTCCCGCAGGGCGTACATCTTTTTATCTGCCACGGCGATACCCTCGCTCTGGCCGATGACCGACAGGCCAATCCGATTCACCTGTGCAAAAAATTCCTCCTGCGAGAGGGCGGTCTTTGTGCCGGGCACGCTCTCCATCTTGTCGATGGTGCCGCCGGTGTGGCCGAGGCCCCGGCCGCTCATTTTGGCGATCTTCACCCCGCAGGCCGCCACGATGGGCGCAATGACCAGCGTGGTCTTGTCGCCCACACCGCCGGTGGAGTGCTTGTCCACCTTGATGCCCGGAATGGGCGAAAGGTCTACCATCACGCCGCTGTGCGCCATTACATCGGTCAGCTCGGCGGTCTCTTCGTTGGTCATGCCGCGCAGGTACACCGCCATCATCCATGCGGCCATCTGGTAGTCGGCCACTTCCCCGCTGACAAAGCCGTTGACAATAGCTTCCAGCTCTTCCCGGGTGTGGGTGCCGCCATCCCGCTTTTTTGCGATCAGATCATAAATACGCATCGTTTCACGCTCCTGTTCTTATAGCTTTTGGGGCGTTTTATGCCCGGATCTCCTGCCATACGCTCTTGCCGTCCAGCGTGGAAGCATCCACTTCCAGATACTCGCAGATGGTCTTGGCAATGGTGCCGAAGCACAGCTTGGTGCCCAGATCCATACCCGCCTTTACGCCCTTGCCGCAGACCAGATACGGCACATACTCGCGGGTATGGTCGGTGGTCTTGGTGTAGGAGGGGTCACAGCCGTGGTCGGCGGTGATCATGAGCAGATCGCCCTCCCGCATCCCCGGCAGGAAGTCAGCCAGAAAACGGTCGAATTCCGTAGCGGCGGCAGCGTAGCCGGCCACATCGCGGCGGTGGCCGTAAAGCATATCAAAGTCCACCAAGTTCACAAAGGCAATGCCTTCAAAATCCCGGGTCTGCAAAGCCTTGGTAAAGGCAATGCCGTTGGTGTTGCCGGTGGTCTTGATCTTTTCGGTCACGCCCTCGCCGTCAAAGATATCGTAGATCTTGCCCACGGCGATCACATCCTTGCCGGCATCCTTCAGCAGATCCAGCATGGTAGCGCGGGGCGGCTTCAGGCTCAGGTCGTGGCGGTTGGTGGTGCGGTAGAAGGTGTCCGCGCTGTTGCCAAGGAAGGGGCGGGCGATCACGCGGCCCACGCCGTACTTGCCTTTGAGCATTTCCCGGGCGATCTCACAGTAGCGGTACAGCTCGTGCACCGGCACAAGCTCCTCGTTGGCAGCCACCTGAAAAACGCTGTCGGCGCTGGTGTACACGATGAGGGCGTTTTCCCGCATGGCCTGCTCGCCGTAGTCCTTCAGCACCTGCGTGCCAGAATAGGGCTTGTTGCACAGCACCTTGTGGCCGGTCTTTTGCTCATACTCCCGGATCAGCTCCTCCGGAAAGCCCTCGGGGAAGGTGGGCAGCGGCTCCGGGCTGACCACACCGGCAATCTCCCAGTGGCCGATGGTGGTATCCTTGCCCATGCTCTGCTCCTGCAGGCGGGCAAAGGCAGCCGCCGGGGCATCCGTTTTCTTCCCTGCGGTCACGCCGTCAATGTTGAACAAACCCAGCTTGCGCAGATTGGGACAGTTGAAATTGGGGTGGTTCGCAATGGCACCCAAGGTGTTGGTGCCTGCATCGCCAAAGGCAGCGGCATCCGGCTCTGCGCCGATGCCAAAGCTGTCCAGAACGATCAGAAAAACACGTTTTTCCATAATGGTCACTCCATTCTCCGGGCGTACCCCGGAACAGTACTACTTTATTACCCTTATTATAAGCAAAAAGCCCCTCAGATGCAAGAGGAAACAGCCTTGTGCGCTCTTATCAGTTTTTACGTTTTACAGCAGTTTTCCCCCATCAGGCAGTCCACAGAAAGCCGCGCCGCATCGTTAAGATTTCCACAATCCCTCTCACAAACATAAACAGATACAAAAACTTGTATTCAAGCAAAAATTCCTCTTGCTCTCTTGCACCGGAACGATTATAATAATAGGTGGTAGAGTTTTGTGTTTTCCACTCTGCCACATAAACCGACCCGCTGTACCGGGAGCTTTTACTCCCATTGGTCATACACAGCAGCCTGCAGGGATGCTGTGCCGGATATAGGTAAGAGAGAGTTGACGGAGGTATATTGCATGAGAAAGACGAAAATTATTTGCACCCTTGGTCCTTCCACCGATAAGGAAGGCGTGCTGCGCGATCTGATCGCCAACGGCATGAACGTGGCCCGCTTCAATTTTTCCCACGGTTCCCACGAGGAGCATCTGGGTCGCCTTGAAAAGCTGAAGGCTCTGCGCGAGGAGCTGGGTAAGCCCGTGGCTGCACTGCTGGACACCAAGGGTCCCGAGATCCGCCTGAAGGACTTCAAGAACGGCGTTGAGAATCTGGTTGCCGGCCAGACCTTTACCCTGACCACCCGCGATGTGGAGGGCACCAACGAGATCTGCTCCATCACCTACAAGGATCTGCCCATGGACGTGGAGCCGAACGGCACCATCATGCTGGACGACGGCCTGATCAAGCTGCAGATCCAGACCGTGAACGACACCGACATCGTCTGCACCGTACTGAATAGCGGCAAGATCAAGAACAAGAAGGGCGTCAACGTGCCCGGCGTGCACCTGTCCATGCCGTATATGAGCCAGCGCGATAAGGATGACATCATCTTCGGCATCCAGCAGGGCTACGATTTCATCGCCGCCTCCTTTGTGCGCACCGCACAGGACGTGTACGAGATCCGCAACCTGCTGAACCAGTACGATTCCAACATCCGCATCATTGCAAAGATCGAGAACCGCGAGGGCGTGAACAACATCGACAGCATTCTGGCTGCTGCCGACGCCGTGATGGTGGCCCGTGGTGATCTGGGCGTGGAGATCGACTTCACCGAGCTGCCCGGCATCCAGAAGACCATCATCGAGCGCTCCTTCTCCTTCGGCAAGCCCATCGTCACCGCTACCCAGATGCTGGACAGCATGATGGTGAACCCCCGCCCCACCCGCGCCGAGATCTCGGACGTGGCAAACGCCATCTACGACGGCACCTCTGCCATTATGCTGTCCGGCGAGACCGCTGCCGGTGCCTACCCCGTGGAGGCGCTCAAGACCATGTCTGCCATCGCCGAGCGCACCGAGCAGGAGGGTTTCCATCTGCGCGGCCGCACGATGGATTCTAACCCCGGCAAGATCAGCGTCTCTGACGCTACCGCCCATGCTGCCTGCCTGACTGCACGGGACGTGAACGCCGCCGCCATCGTGACCGTATCCGAGTCCGGCACTACTGCCCGCCTGCTGAGCAAGTACCGCCCGCAGCAGCCCATCATTGCCTGCGTCATGCGCGAGCAGGTGCAGCGTCAGCTGTCCCTGAGCTGGGGCATCACCCCGCTGATGATGTCGCTGGCACACAGCACCGATGAACTGATCGAGATGTCCACCGCGCTGGCCAAGGAGAACGGCTACCTGCACAACGGCGAGCTGGCTGTTGTGACCGCAGGCGTGCCCGTGGGCGTTTCCGGCACCACCAACATGATCAAGATCCACATGGTAGGCAACTGTCTGGCTACCGGCGTGGGTGTCGGCCCCGAGAACAACGATGTTGCCAGCGGCAAGGCCTGCGTCTGCCGCACCATGGACGAGGTGCGCGCCAAGTTCAAGCCCGGCATGGTGCTGGTGGTGCCCTCCACCAGCAACGAGATGCTGAGCTTTGTGCGCGACGCTGCCGCTCTGGTGGTAGAGGAGCCCGGCCTGAACAGCCACGCCGCCATTGCCGGCAAGGCACTGCTGAAGCCCACCGTTGTGGGTGCCGCCGGTGCTACCAGCCACATCCGCGATGGCCTGATGGTGGCTGTGGACTGCGCACACGGCAGTGTGCAGCGTCTGCAGGGCTGATAAAGGAGAACGTAGTATGGAACGTATCGCAAGCTTTTGCGTAGATCACACCCGGCTGGAGCGCGGGATGTATCTGAGCCGTCAGGACGGCGATGTGCTCACCTGGGACATCCGCATGAAAAAGCCCAATCAGGGCGATTACCTGACCACCGCTGCTGCCCACACGCTGGAGCACCTGTTTGCCACCTACGCGCGCAACAGCGCCGTGAAGGACGGGGTGATCTATGTTGGCCCCATGGGCTGCCGCACCGGCTTTTACCTGCTCACCCGAGGTCTGACCCCGGCGCAGGCGCTGCAACTGACGGTGGACGCCTACCGCTTTATGGCTGGCTTTGAGGGCGCCGTGCCCGGTGCCAGCGAGGTGGAGTGCGGCAACTACCGCGATATGGATCTGCCCGCCGCCAAAGCCGAAGCCGCTGCCATGCTGCCCGTGCTGGAAAGCCTGACCGCAGAGGATCTGCACTACTGATTTATGAACCAAAAGGAGCACCGCACAGTTCTTTGTGCGGTGCTCCTTTTATTGCAAAACAATGCGGGAGAATTATTTATAATTTTAGGGCAGGGGAACATCTGCGGACGTTCCCCTGCCCTCTTTTTACAAAGATATGTCAAATCAGCCCCAGGGCTGCAAACTCCTTGGCGATGCCGTCCTCGTACACCGAGGGGGCAATGCGGTCGCAGCGCTGCTTCAGGCTTGCAGAGCCGTTGGCCATACAGACACTGATGCCGACCACATCGGTCATTTGCAGGTCGTTGTCGCTGTCGCCAAAGCCGATGCTGTCCTGCAGGGGCACGCCCAGATAGTCACATACCGCCTTGATGCCGCGCCCTTTATCAAACCTACGGTTGATGAGCTCTCCGTTCACATAGCCGCCATCCAGACCGTCCAGCTTGCTCTCACAGAACACGAATCTGTCCTCGTACAGGCGCTTCGCCTCGTCCAGATCCTCGCTGCGCTCCGCGATATACACGATCTTATACAGCGGCTCGCCCTTGTAATCAGCCAGCGGACTCATGGTCATGCCGTCCTCCATGGCCTTGCGCCAACGGGCGGCTTCGCTGTTCAGATTGCCTGCATCCCGGTGGGTAAAACTCCAGCGCTCGATCATCTTCAGGCTGCCGTAGGTGGCGTCCCGCGCTTCCAGCGTGCACTCCACGCCGTGGCGCTCCATGGCGCTGCGCACACCCTCTGCCAGCTCCGGCTCCATAGGCAAGTCTACCAGCACCTTGTCCCCGCAGAACACATAACCGCCGGCGCTGCACACTGCGCCGTCAAAGCCATAGTCCAGCAAAGGCTGGGTCATGCGCAGGTTGCGCCCAGTGCACAGAAACAGCTTGTGGCCGTTGGCGTGCGCCTTGTGCAACGCTTCCACCGTGCTTTGGGGGATCAGCATCTCGCCCGGGGGCAGCAGAGTGCCGTCGATATCTAAAAAGATCAGTTTTTGTTTCATTTGTTCCTCTTTTTTTTACAGCGAGCCGCGCTCTACCAGCGTATAGCCCAGCGTGGTCTGGCGCACCGGCGCAGCGTCCGGCTCAGTATGTTCTAAGCTTTGCAGCAGCATCCGGGCAGCTTCCTGCCCTACCTGCCGCTGGTAGAAGCGGATGGTGGTCAGTCCGGGCTCCACCACCTTGCCCGCCCAGTTGTCTCCGATACCGGCAAGGCCGACATCCTGCCCTACCCTGCGCCCGGCAGCGCGGAGCACCTGCAATGCGCCAAAGGCCACGGTGTCGGTCACGCAGACCACACCATCCAGCTGCGGGCAGCGTGCCAGCAGCTCCTCCATGCAGCGGTGTCCCTCTTCCATGGAAAAGGCAGCGCAGTAGGCGCGGGGCAGACCATCCGCGTTTAGTCCCACTTCCCGCAGAGCGTCCTGCACACCCTGACGGCGAGCAATGCCGGTGGCGGCGTCCTGTTCGCTGCCGCCGATGTACACGATATTTCTGCGGCCATGCTCCAGCATCTTCCGGGTCAGGTCGCGGGCGGCAGCGCGGTCGTCGTTATAAACGCAGGGCAGGTCTGCAAAGCGCTGTCCTGTTACCACCACGGGCACACGGCAGTCCTTCAGTGCCTTGCACAGCTGCGGGCTGGAATCATAGCCCAGCAGAATGATACCGGCTACATGGTTGCGCTGCAATGCTGTAAGATATTCCAGTTCCATCTGCTCGTCCAGTTCGGTGTCTGCCAGCAGCATCAGGTAGCGCCTTGCGCCCAGTTCGGCTGCAATGCCGCTGGTGATCTGCCCCACCGACTGGGAGCTGATGCTGGGCACGATGACCCCCACCTGACGCACCTTGCCGGTGCGCAGGGTCTGGGCGGCAGTGTCCGGGCTGTAACCGGTCTTTTCCACTACGGCTTGTATCACGGCACGTTTCTGTTCGCTGAGGGGGCCGCCGTTCAGATAGCGGCTGACCGCAGCGCTGGAAACACCTGCCAGCTTTGCAATATCACTGATGGTCATGGGGTATTTTCTCCGTTCCCTCTTCGGTGGCAATGTGTAAACGTTTTCATGCTTATTATAAATCCGTTTCACATTTCCCGCAAGAGGTGCAATGACCGTTTTTCTGCGGGACAGTCTGCTGTTTTTTTGGTTGTTTTGTACAGCACAAACGTTTTTGCTTTCCAATTTACCGCCAGAATCGCAAAACATTGCAATTACACAAGTCCCATGCTGATGGCGCGTGCGATAAGTCCCAGCACCAGCGCCGCCAGAATAATGCCCAGCGCCACCCTGCTCTCGCCGCCGGTCTGCTGCTTTTTGCTGCGGGATGCCGTGCTGCGGCTCTGTTTTGTACCGGTGCTGCGGCTGCGGGCAGAGGTATTCTGCCGCCCGGCGGTACTTTTGGCGCTGCGGGTTTGCTGGGTATCGCGGGGCTTGCTGCGTGCGGCAGCCTTCCCCTGCTGTGCGTTCTGCGGGCTGCTCTGGCGCGCTTTAAGGGGTTTGCCCTCGCTGCATCGGCTCAGGTAGTCCTCGGCTTCGCGGTAATACTGCGCCAGCTCGTTTTCTTTAAAGGCGGTACCGGCGTAGCCCTCCTCCAGCGCCTCGATGGCTTCGTTGAACAGCAGCGCCGCCTGTGCGCCGTCCGCTGCAACCGCCGCGTGGGCAGCTTCGTTGCGGGCGGTGCGGATGGCGTTGCAGGCATGGCGTGCGGCAGAGGGGTGTGCCGTGTTGCCCAGCAGATCCAGCGGGCGGGCGGCATCGGTCTCCGGGTCCAGCAGCACCCGCATACACAGGGTGGTGTCCAGCTGCTGCCAGCTGGTCTTGCCGGTAAGATCCGGCATACGGTCGTAGTAATCCGGGCTTTCCTGCTTGCGGGCGGCAATATGCTCCAGCAGTGCATCCAGACTGTGTGCCCCGGGCTTGCGCTCCCAGTGCCAGCGCAGCAGGCGGCGGCTGATCTCATCGCAGGCGGTTTTGATCTCAAAAGCCACCTGTAAAGCTTGTTCCGGCATGGTATTTCCTTTCTGTGCAATGCACACAAAAGGCGGAGAAGGCACGCTGCCCCCTCCGCCGGGATAGTTTATTTTACAGCACGAACTGGTAGTACACAAAACCGCACAGCGCAATGGCTGCACACAGGATGGCCGTAATGGGCGGCACCCAGCGGATCAGCGCTTCTGCCACGCTGTCCCGGCTGTCCTCGTACTCCTCGTCCTCTTCCACAGGCGCAGGCTGACGCACCGGAGCCGGAGCCGGACGGCGGGCGGCGGCGGGCATCACGCGGGTGCCCTCGTCTGCCACAGCAGCGCCGGAATACGGTGCGCGGGCGGGGGCATCCAGCACCCGGGTAGGCTCCGAGATGGGCTGGACGGGGGCTGCCTTCGGCTGGTAAACCGTTGCGCCCATGACCCGGGTGGGCTCCTCTGCGGGCGCTGCCGGGGCGGCAGGAGCTGTACCCACGATGCGGGTAGGCTCCTCCACCGCAGCAGACGCTGCGGGAGCCGCCGGGGCGCTGAGGGGCATTTCCATCTCGTCTGCCGGGGCGGCGGGCTGCAGCAGGGTGTTCAGCGCGTTCTGCAGCAGAATGCGGTCACAGCCGCACTCCGAGCAGTAAACGGTATCCTCCTCGGTGGGGTGGAAGGCACCGCAGGCGCAGTACCAGCCGTTCTCGAACACCTGCGGCTGATACTTGAGCCCGGTGCGGTTCATGCGGGCTTCCAGCGCCTTTTGCAGCTCCGGGGCCAGACGGCGGGGCGCAGGCAGACGCACACGCTTGATGCCGTCCAGATGCACCACACGCTTGCCGTTGTACACATTGCACAGCGAAACATCCACGCTGGTGATTGCCTTTGCCGTGATGAACACGGCATCGTCCTGTCCGAACAGCTCGCCGGGCTTTACCTGAAGATCCCGGTACTCGAACTTGTCCTCGCACAGGATCACACCGTCCACGCCCTTGCACTTGAAGTGGATCTCCAGTGCGGTCAGGGTCACGCGGGAAATATTCTTGAAGGTCAGGCAGACAGCGTGCTCGCCGCTGACATCCCCTTTGAGCAGTTCCACGCAGACGAACTGCACCGGACTGCCGGGGGTATAGTAATTTGCACGGGTCTGGGCGACCGGGTTAAAATTTTCCTCCACGATGCTCGCTCCTTTCCTAAAAAAAGCTTAGTCCTGCTGCTCCGGGGCATCCGGCTGCGGCACTTCCGGCTGGGCAGGCTCGGCCTGCTCGGCGGGTTCGGCGCGCTCAGCGGTCTGGGCAGGCTCTGCGGGCTGCACCGGGGCAGGCTGCACGGTCTGGTCGGGCTGTGCCTGCTCGGGCTTTGCGTCCTCGCAGGGGGGCAGGGTGCCGCCGGCCATAATGGTGTTGAACTGCTCCTCGTTGAGCTTTTCGCGCTCCATCAGAGCCTTTGCCAGCGCATGGAGCTGGTCGATGTGCTCGGTCAGGGTGCGGCGGCAGGTCTCGTAAGCCTCGTCGATGATATCACGGGTCTCGCTGTCGATCTCGGCAGCGGTGGTCTCGCTGTAACCCTTGCCCTGACCCAAGTCGCGGCCAAGGAAGGTCTCCTCCTGCGAGGTGCCGTAGACCACGGGGCCCAGACGCTCGGAGAAGCCGTAGCGGGTGATCATCTGGCGGGCGATGTTGGTGGCCTGCTGCAGGTCGTTGGAAGCACCGGTGGAGATGTCCTCCAAGATCAGCTGCTCGGCCACGCGGCCACCCAAGCTGGACACGATGTCCTCAAACATTTCACCCTTGGTCACATAGCTGCGATCCTTCTCGGGCAGATACATGGTGTAGCCGCCGGCCTGACCGCGCGGGATGATGGTGATCTCGTGCACGCGGGGATGGTGCTTGCAGTAGAAGCCTGCCACAGCGTGACCGGCCTCGTGGTAGGCGGTGAGCTTTTTCTCCTCCGGGGTGACCACGCGGCTCTTCTTCTCGGGGCCAGCCATCACCTTCATGGAAGCTTCCTCGATGTCCTCCATGGTAATGGCCTTGCGGTTGCGGCGGGCTGCCAGCAGCGCGGCCTCGTTGACAAGGTTCTCAAGGTCTGCACCGGCAAAACCGGCGGTGCGCTGGGCAATGACCTTCAGGGAGACGTCCGGTGCAAGGGGCTTGTTGCGGGTGTGCACCTTCAGGATCTCTTCGCGTCCCTTGACATCTGGCAGACCCACATAGACCTGACGGTCAAAGCGACCGGGGCGCAGCAGCGCCTTATCCAGAATGTCGGCACGGTTGGTAGCGGCCATGACGATGATGCCGTCGTTGGCTTCAAAGCCGTCCATCTCCACCAGCAGCTGGTTCAGGGTCTGCTCGCGCTCATCGTGACCGCCGCCCAGACCTGCGCCGCGCTGACGACCCACAGCATCGATCTCATCAATAAAGATGATGCAGGGCATGGTCTTTTTGGCCTTGTCGAACAAATCGCGCACGCGGGATGCACCCACGCCGACGTACATCTCCACAAAGTCAGAGCCGGAGATGGAATAGAAGGGCACTCCGGCCTCGCCTGCACAGGCGCGCGCCAGCAGGGTCTTACCGGTACCCGGAGGGCCTACCAGCAGCACGCCGTGAGGGATGCGGGCACCCAGCGTATTGAACTTATCCGGGCTCTTGAGGAACTCCACAACTTCCTTGAGTTCCTCTTTTTCCTCGTCCTCACCGGCCACATCGGCAAAGGTAGCAGTCTTTTTGTTCTCGTGCTCGTCCTTCACCTTGGCCTTGCCTACGTTCATGATGCCGCCGCCACCGGCACCGCCGCGCATCATGGAGAACAGCAGGAAACCTGTGCAGCCCAGCATAGCCAGATAGAACAAAATCTCCATCCAGGGGATGGTTTCCTTGGCAGGTACATAGTCGTACACCATGGGTGCATCGGGGTTGGCTGCATCGTATTGGGCGATGTAGTCCGACACATGATCCACGAACATCCGGGCGTAGGGCAGCTTATAGCTGACCGTCTCGGTGCCGTCATCGTTCTTCTTTACCCCGGTGGGGGCAGAGGAAGAGGAGGACAGCAGGCCGGAAAGCAGTCCGCCCGTAGACTGGGCAGTGCTCTGCTCGGCAGCGTTGGGCAGTTCCTGCGCGCCCTCCTTCAGGGTCATGGTGATCACGCCGGTATTCAGATCCAGCGAGAATTTGGTGACCTGATTGCTCTCAAAATAGTGTACCACTGTGGAATAAGCCATAGAGGAGCCGCTGGCGCTGCCGCCGGTGCCGCCCAGCACCGACCACACCATCAGCACGGCTGCCAGCACAATGGCGATCACCAGCGGATTGAAACGGGGTTTCTTCGGTTGCAAAAAAATCAACTCCAGTTCTGGATTTTTATAATGGACAGGTTACTTCGTGTAGATCTCGGGCTTCAGCACGCCGACATAGGGCAGGTTGCGGTATTTTTCATCGTAGTCCAGACCGTAGCCCACCACGAACTCGTCCGGCACCTGGAAACCCTCGTAATCCGGCTGGATGTCGGCCTTGCGGCGGCTGGGCTTATCAAGGATGGTGCAGATCTTAACGGAGTTCGGGTTGCGCATCTTGAGCATGGGCACAAGGTTGGACAGGGTGACGCCGGTGTCCAGAATGTCCTCCACGATCAGCACATCCTTGCCGGACAGATCACCGTCCAGATCTTTGATGATCTTGACCAGACCGCTGGTGATGGTGTTGCTGCCGCCGTAGCTGGAGACCACCATAAAGTCGATATTGCAGGGGATGCTCACCGCCCGCATCAGATCGGCCATAAAGACCACCGAGCCCTTGAGGATGGACACCAGCACCAGATTTTTACCGGCATAATCCCGGCTGATCTGAGCGCCCAGCTCTGCCACCTTGGCCTTCAGCTGCTCTTCGCTGACCAGAACGGTCTTGATATCATCGTGCATACTCATTTGTTTTTTCCTCCTGTGTTTCGATCTCTGCATCCAAGTGCAGGATCCATCTGCTTTCCGTGTCCGGTGCAAGGCCATCGGCAAAGCCTTCTCCACACACCCATAAAATTTCGCTTCCGCTGGCAAGCAGCGGCAGCGTATCCCGCAGTTCATTCGGGACACCGGTCTCGTTCATCCACTTGCGCAGCGGTTTGCTCAACCCCCGCCCCGCAGGCCGGAAGCGGTCTCCCGGCTGTCGGGCACGCAGAACAAGACTAGTGTACAACGTAGTTATTCTAGCATAATCCGCCCGATTTTTTAAGTCTTTTTTATGAACGACTTGTATTTTTTCTTCAAAATCGGCTTTTAATAGCTCTGCTTTCCCTTTCCAGCCCCCGCGCAGCCGGAATTCCGGCTGTTTTTCGGGCAAAAAGGGCACTTGCTGCGGCGCGCTCTCCAGCTGCCGGGGCAGCGCGTCCGGCAGCGTTTCCTGCCGCAGGCAGCCGTTCCCGGCGCAAAAGCGCACCTGTCCGGTCAGCTGTACTGCGCCGCTGCCCTGCCGCACCACGGCGCACAGCAGCTGCACATATTTTTCCTCTGCGTCCCGCACCGGAGCCACAAGGCTGTGCAGCGCAGTTTCCAGCAGCAGCGGGTCTGCCGCCTGCAAAAGCGCCAGCTGCCACGCCGGTTCTGCACCGGGCAGGCGTGCCGCCGCCAGAAGCTTTGCAGCCCCGGCGGCAAGGTAGGCATCTGCCCGCGCGGCCTTTTCACAGAACCGTGCCAGATTCTGCACCGCCGCCGCGTTGGTGCTTTCCAGCGCAGGCAGGGCGCTGTGGCGCAGCCGGTTGCGGGCGTAGGCATCGGTGTCGTTGGTCTCGTCGGTGACCCACGGCTGCCCCGCTGCCCGGCAGACGGCCTCGGTCTCGGCACGGCTCAGGCAGAGCAGCGGACGCAGGTAACACCCACGCCTTGGCCGGATGCCGCCCGCACCGTGCAGCCCGGTGCCGCGCGCCAGCCGCAGCAGCAGCGTTTCCGCTTGGTCATTTGCAGTATGGGCCGTAGCGATGGCATCTATCCCCTGCCCTTGCAGCTGCACAAAGGCCGTGTAGCGCAGACGGCGCGCCCAGTCCTCCCCGGCGTGCGCCGGGGGCAGTGCCAGCTCTGCGGCATGGAACACCCGCAGCGGCACACCCAAGCGGGCGCATTCAGCCCGCACAAAGGCTTCGTCCCGGTCGGCGCTCTGCCCGCGCAGACCGTGGTTCACATGGCAGGCAGAGAGCGTATAGCCGAACCTTGGCTGCAGCTGCCGCAGCAAGAGCAGCAGCGCCATGCTGTCTGCCCCGCCGGACACTGCCGCCGCCAGCCGCAGCGGTGCGCCGGGCTGCAAAAGACCCTCCCGGGTGCAGAAGTCCTCCACCCGGGCAAGAATCGCGGCATCCATCAGCGCTTGAAGTCCACATCCATAAAGCGGGTGTGGGCACCATCCCAGCCCAGCGGCACGGTGCTGGTCTCGCCGTGACGGTTCTTTGCCACGATACACTCGGCGGTATCGGCATCCACCTCGGCACCGTCCGGGTTCTGGCTGGCGTAGTAGGAATCGCGGTACAAGAACAGAACGCAGTCTGCGTCCTGCTCGATGGAACCGGAGTCGCGCAGGTCAGAAAGCTGCGGGCGATGGCTGGAGTTGTTGCCCTGCTTTTCCACCGCACGGGACAGCTGGCTCAGCGCGATGATGGGCACATTCAGCTCCTTTGCCATGATCTTCAGGTTTCGGGTGATGGAGCTGATCTCCTGCACGCGGTTCTCGCTGCGCTGGCCGGTGGTCATCAGCTGTAAATAGTCGATGACGATCAGACCCACGTTGGGGCGGGCAGGATCCTGATTCACCCGGCGGATCTTGGCCTTCATCTCGGTGATGGTAATGCCGGAGGTATCGTCCATATAGATCGGTGCATCGTGCAACTTTTCGGTGGCCAGCGCCAGATACTCCCAGTCCTCGGCGCGCAGTGCGCCGGTACGGAAGGCCTGACTGTCGATACCGGCCTCTGACGAGAGGATACGGTTAGTCAGCTGCTCCTTGGTCATTTCCAAACTGAAGATAGCCACCGGCACCTTCTGCTGCATGGCCACGCGGGTGGCGATGTTCAGCGCAAAACTGGTCTTGCCCATGCCGGGACGGGCTGCCAGAATGACCAGATCGCCGCGGCCAAGGCCGGTAAGCACGGTGTCCAGCAGACGGAAGCCGGTGGGGATGCCCTTGTACTTGTCCGCATCCGGGCCGCTGATCTTTTGCAGGTTGGTCAGCGTTTCCACCATGCTGGACGAAAGCGGGGTCAGGGCGCTGGAATCGCGGCCGGAGCGGATCTCGTAGATGCGCTGCTCGGCGTTTTCCAGCAGAAGGTCGGCGTCCGGCTCGTCCCCGGCGTCCTGCAAGATGTCCTTGGCGACCCCCATCAGCTGACGCACCAGATATTTTTCCTGCACGATCTGGGCGTAGGCCTTTACATTGGAGATGCTGGGCACTGTTTCTGCCAGACCGGTCAGGTAGATCTTAGCTTCGTCTGCACTGGGGAACACACCATCGGACACCACCGCATCCAGCAGGGTGACAAAATCGATGGTCTGGTCGTTGGTGAACAGGCGCAGCATCTCCGTCCAGATTTGGGCGTTCTGCCGGGTGTAGAACATTTCCGGCTTGATGATCTCCACAAGATCGGTCAAAGTGTCTGGCTTGAGCAGCACCGCGCCCAGCACGCTCTGCTCCGCCTGCATATTGTAGGGCAGATTGATGCCCACGCTCTCCAGATTCAGTTCATTGGAATAACGTCGTTCGTTCGGCATAGTAGTTTGTCCTTATCCAAAATCCAAAGCATCCTGTAAAGCCAAAAAGCGCCCCCTGCTGTGAGGGGGCGCAAACGGCACACAGATCAGGCCTGTTCCACTTCCACCTGAATCTTGAAGGAAGCCACGACGCCAACGTACAGACGGACCTTGCCGTTGAACACGCCGGCATCCTTGATGTCCTTGGTCTCCAGCTCGATCTTCTTTTTGTCGATGGGTGCACCTGCCAGCGCAGCCAGTGCCTCGGCAACTTCCTTGCCGGTCACCTTGCCGTGCAGACGGCCGGATGCGCCGCCCTTGGCCTTGATGGTCACGGTCTTGCCTTCGATCTTGGCAGCCAGAGCCTTGGCGGCTGCCACATTCTCAGCCTCGTGGAAATCGGCTGCGGCCTCCTTGCCGCGCGCCATGTTCACAGCGCTGGCATCCGCCACAGCGGCCAGCTTGCGCGGGAACAGGTAGTTGCGGGCGTAGCCGTCGGAAACCTCGTGGATCTCGTCCTTTTTGCCGATGCCCTTGATATCCTGCTTCAGAATCACTTTCATGATAGTATCCCTCACTTCTCACCGGAAAACCGGTGCAGTCTTATGGTAATAGTATAGCGCATTTGTCGTTTTTGGGCAAGAGGAAGCGGGGCAGCATTTCAAATGTCCTCCGCTGCACCCCTACCCCCTCAGTCGCCTGCGGCGACAGCTCCCCCAAGGGGACGCCTTTTTGCGGCAGCAAACCGGAGCATTTATGCTCCTTATGCCAGTTCCTTTGCGGCCACGTCCAGCGCTACCTCGATGACCTTGTCCATGTCGTAGTACTTGTACTCGCCCAGACGACCGCCGAAGATCACACCCGGCTCGGCATCAGCCAGTGCCTTATACTGCGCATACAGGGCACCGTTCTTCTCGTCGTTGACGGGATAGTAAGGCTCGTCGCCCTTTTTCCACTCGGCGCTGTACTCCCGGCTGATGACGGTCTTGGGCTGGGTGCCGAACTCAAAGTGCTTGTGCTCGATGATGCGGGTATAGGGGGTCTCGGCATCGGTGTAGTTGACCACCGCGTTGCCCTGATAGTTGTCGGTATCCAGCACCTCGGTCTCAAAGCGGACGCTGCGGTACTGCAAAGCACCCAGACGGTAGCCGAAGTAGGCGTCCACCGGGCCGGTGTAGACCACCTTCTCAGCCAGCGCGTCCAGCGCAGCCTTGTCGGCCAGATAATCCACGTTCAGGCGCACCTCGGTACCGGCCAGCATCTTTTCCACCATGGCGGTGTAGCCGCCATTGGGGATGCCCTGATACAGGGCGTTGAAGTAGTTGTCGTCGTAGGTAAAGCGCACCGGCAGGCGCTTGATGATAAAGGCGGGCAGTTCGGTGCAGGGGCGTCCCCACTGCTTGCCGGTGTAGCCCTTGATGAGCTTTTCGTAGATATCGGTGCCCACAAGGCTGATGGCCTGCTCCTCGAGGTTCTGCGGGTCGGTGATGCCTGCAGCGGCCTTCTGCTCTTCGATCTTGGCCTTGGCTTCGGCAGGGGTCACAACGCCCCACATCTTGTTGAAGGTGTTCATGTTGAAGGGCAGATTGTAGATCTGGCCATGGTAGTTGGCAACCGGGCTGTTGGTGTAGCGGTTGAACTCTGCAAACTGGTTTACATACTGCCACACGGCCTTGTTGTTGGTGTGGAAGATATGCGCGCCGTAGCGGTGCACATTGATGCCCTCCACATTCTCGGTGTAGATATTGCCCGCGATATGGTCGCGCTTATCAATGACCAGACACTTTTTGCCTGCCTTTTTGGCCTCGTGGGCAAACACGGCGCCGAACAGACCGGCACCAACGATAAGATAATCATACTGTTTCATGTTTTATTCCCCTTTTGCCGGTCGTGCTTCCGGCGTAGTCTTTTTCTGGGAGAGATAATATTGGTCGATGGCATCCTGAATGCGGCTGCGTGCCGCCTGCGGGGTGATATGCTTCAGCTGCGCTGCTGCCATGGTCTGATGACCGCCGCCGCCCAGCGACTCCATGATCACCTGCACATTCACGGCACCCATGCTGCGGGCAGAGACGTTGACCCCGTTGCCCACCTGTACCGCCACAAAGCTGGCGTCCACGCCCTGAATGCGCAGCAGATCGTTGGCGGCCTGTGCAATGGCGACCCGGGCTTCCGGGGCCACCTCGCCGCCGATGGAGATGGCACAGTTCTTGTACATCTGTGCCTTTTCCACCAGATCGGCCTTGGCGTTGTACTCCACCATGGTCACATCGAACAACCTGCGCACCCGCTCGGTCTCTGCGCCGTAGCGGCGCAGAGCAGCAGCAGCTTCAAAAGTGCGCACACCGGTGTGCAGGGTAAAGTCCTGCGTATCCAGCAGGATGCCGGCAAGCAGACCTTCGGCTTCCACGCGGTTGGGCTTGTCGTCCCGCTCGCCCACATACTGCAAAAGCTCGGTGACCAGCTCGCTGGCCGAGGAAGAATAGGGCTCGTGGCAGACCAGCGCCGGGTTCTCAATGTAGCCCACGCCCTTGCGGTGGTGGTCGATGACGGCCACCTTGCCGCATTTTTCCAGAATGTCCTTGCTTTCCACAAGGCCCACCTGATATGTATCCACCACGATGCACAGGGTACGCTTGGAGATGATGGGCAGGGCATCCTTGGGGTCAATGAAGTCATCCTTCTGCCCCGCCTTGCACAGTGCATCGATCAGGCTGGCAGCCAGTGTAGCGTCCCGCCGGACGGCGATGACCGCCGGCACATCGCATATTTTGCAAATGCGCAGCACGCCCTCAGCTGCACCGATGGCGTCCAGATCGCTCATGCGGTGACCCATGATGACCACATGGTCGGCTTCCTTGATCAACTTTACCAGCTGGTCGGCCACAAGGCGGCTGCGCACCTTGCTGCGCTTTTCCACGCCGTGGCTCACGCCGCCGTAGAAAGTAAAGCCGTCCAGCGTCATCTCAGCGGCCTGATCGCCGCCGCGTCCCTGCGCCATATCCAGCGCGTGCTCTGCCATATCCTGCGCTTCCCGCAGGGTGCGTGCACCGCGTCCGATACCAATGGACATCGAAAGGCTCACGCCGGGGTCCAGTGCGCGGATCTTATCCAGCACATCGTAGCCGCGGTTGGCGAACTGCTCCAGCTGGCGCTCCTCCACCACTGCGATGTAGCGGCCGCCGCTGCCTACCCGGCGCAGAAAGCCGCTGCCGCGCCCGATCATCTCCTCCAGAATGCGGTTGACGCCCTCCAGCAGGCGGGCGCGTTCGCTGTCCATCAGATCCCCGAACACATCGTCGTAGCCGTCCAGCTGAAAGGCAAGATACCCCGGACGGCTGGCCTTGTACTCTGCCTCGATGCGGCGCAGCTCGGTCTCCTCGTTCAGCACCAGCAGGGTCATGCTTTCGGCTTCGCCGGGCACGGTGGAGCTGTGCACGCTCCAGTAGCCATCGGCAAGGGTCAGCAGCTGTCCCTCACGCTTGCGGCACAATTGCAGATCCAGCCCGGGCAGCAGCTTCTGCACCCGGCTGGCCAGCACATCCTGCCCGCCCAGCAGGCGGGTGCGGAACTGGCTGTTGTACCACAGCACCGTCTCGCCGGAGAGCAGCGCCGCAGGCTGGGAAAGGGGCTCCAGACTGAACTGCACCTTGGATTTTTCAAAGGTGGTGCCGCTTGTCCAGCGCACCACCCAGCTGCGCAGCTTGCAGCGGAACAGGGTTGCCCCTATGCCCCACAGCACCACCAGCACAGCCAGCAGCGGCCATGCCGTGGGGCGCTGCACCAGCAGCACCAGCAGCAAAAGACCGCACAGCACCGCCAGACTGGCCGTGAGCATTTCCAGTGTCCATCTTGGTTTACGTTTCATTGGTTTTTTGCCTCCTCAGACGCTGCACCGCCTTGCGGTGCGCCCGGGTCAGACCTCCATCAGGATCGGTAGGATCATCGGGCTGCGCTTGGTGCGCCGGTAGATATAACTGCTCAGCGCCTCACGCACACGGGTCTTTACACTGTTCCAGTCCCGGACGTGCTCGTCCACACAGCGCTCCAGTGCATTTTCCACAATGCTCTGGGCACCGTCCATCAGGCTCTCGTTCTCGCGCACATACACGAAGCCCCGGCTTACCAGATCCGGCCCGGCCAGCACCTTGCCGGTCTTGCTGTCCACGGTGGCCACGATGATAACAAGGCCGTCCTCGGAGAGGTGCTTGCGGTCCCGCAGCACCACGTTGCCCACATCGCCCACGCCAAGGCCGTCCACCATGACGGCACCGGCGGTCACCGGCTCGCCCAGCTTCATCTCGTCCTGCGAGAGGATAACGTTGGAGCCGTTTTCTGCAATGAGGATATTGCTGGTGGGGATGCCCAGACTTGCAGCGGTGAGGGCGTGCTTTTTCAGCTGCTTATACTCGCCGTGCACGGGCAGGAAATACTTGGGTTTGGTCAGGGTGAGCATCAGCTTCTGCTCCTCCTGACAGGCGTGGCCGGAAACGTGCACATCATACATACTCTCGTAGATGACCTCTGCGCCCAGCAGCAGCAGACCGTTGACGATCTTGGTCACGCTCTTTTCGTTGCCGGGGATGGGGTTTGCGGAGATGATGATGAAGTCGCCGGGGCCCACACGCACCTGACGGTGGCTGCAGGAGGCCATACGGCTCAGCGCGCTCAGGGGCTCGCCCTGACTGCCGGTGGTCACCAGCACCACCTGCTCCGGCGGGTACTGGTTCAGCTCGTCCACGCTGATCAGAGTCCCCTCCGGGATGTGCATATAGCCCAGCTCCTGCGCCATGGCGGTGTTGTTGACCATGCTGCGGCCGCTGAAGGCCACCTTGCGGCCATCCTCCACAGCCAGATCAATGATCTGCTGCACGCGGTAGATGTTGGACGCAAAGGTCGCAATGATGATGCGCTTATTGCGGGCGCGGGCAAACAGGCTGCGCACACCGGCAGCCACCTTCTGCTCGGTGGCGGTAAAGCCCGGGCGCTCCGCGTTGGTGGAGTCGCTCAGCAAGGCCAGCACACCGCGCTGCCCGTACTCGGACAGGGTGGACAGGTCGGTCACGCCGCAGGCCAGCGGGGTGTAATCGATCTTAAAGTCGCCGGTCTGGATGATGGTACCGGCGGGGCTGTCGATGGCAAAGGCCACGGCATCCGGGATAGAGTGGTTCACATGGATGGGCTCCACAGTAAAGCAGCCCAGCTTGATCTTCTGCCGGGGCACGATCTCCACAAACTTGGTCTTGCCGGCAAGGCCGAACTCCTCCAGCTTGTTTTTGATCAGGCCGCAGGTCAGGCGGGTGCCGTACACCGGCAGGCTGAACTTTTGCAGCAGATAGGGAATGCTGCCAATGTGGTCCTCGTGGCCGTGGGTGATGAGCAGACCCTTGATCTTATCCTTGTTCTGCACCACAAAGGTGAAGTCCGGGATGACCATGTCCACGCCGAACATCTCGCTGTCCGGGAACACCAGACCGCAGTCCACGATGATCATATCGCCGTTGCACTCGTAGACGGTCATGTTCTTGCCGACCTCGCCCAGACCGCCCAGCGGGTAGATATGGATGGGGGTCGCTGCCTCCTTGGGCTGCTGCGCACGGCGCGGGCGGCGGTTATAGTAGGGGCGGCGGGTAGTGGGACGGGTGTGCTTTTCCCCTGCGGGAGCAGTGCCGTTTGCGGCAGCCGCCTTGGGCGCTGCCGGGGCTTTTGCACGGGGTGCGGGGTTATTTTCTTTTGTTTGAGCCATTCTTTACCTCCAGATTCAATTGCAGGTCAGGCCGCGCCCCCACCGGGGAGAGCAGCCGCACCTAGCACAGGGGAAGCACCTGAAACTGCATCGGCTTCCGGTTGATGCATCGTATAGAATTTATCGTTCAGCGTGCTTTTTGCAGCAGCGCTGTTGGTTCCGCAAGAGGTTCTTGGCCAGGTAAGTCCATCTGTTCGATGCGACCGTGGCGTTTCTGCCGGAACAGCCGGGCGCACACCTTTGGTGCACCCCTATACGCATTTTGTTACGCTAAGTATAGTATCTCGCACCGGTTTTGTCAATTCCAAGGTTTGGCAAAACTGGGCCGGCGTATACATTGGCTCTTGACATCCCGGGCAAAATAGCGCTAAATAAAGGTATTCTATTCTATAAGGAGAACTCCATGAAACAGGTAGAGGTGTACACAGATGGCGCTTGCAGCGGCAACCCCGGCCCGGGCGGCTGGGGTGCGGTGCTGCGCTACCGCTTTGACGGCAAGGTGTACGAAAAGGAACTGAGCGGCGGCGACGCCAGCACCACCAACAACCGCATGGAGCTGACGGCCTTTATCGAGGCGCTGCGCCAGCTCAAGGAGCCTTGCGAGGTGCGGCTGTGCTCTGACAGCCAGTATGTCATCAACGGGCTGGAAAAGGGCTGGGCCAAGGGCTGGAAGCGCCGGGGCTGGAAAAAAGCCGACGGCTCCCCTGCCCTGAACCCGGACTTATGGGCACAGGCGCTGGAGCAGGAAGCACGGCACAAGATCACCTACGTCTGGGTAAAAGGCCACGCAGGCCACCCGGAAAACGAACGCTGCGACCAGCTGGCCGTAGCACAAAGCAAAGCACATGGCGGGAGGCAAGGAACATGAGCGACGCTTTTTTGCCCGGCAACGGGTTCGACACCTACGAAACACAGGACAAGGTGCTTGTCAGCATGGACGGCACTGTGGACTGCGGCGTTGTTGTGCGCATTTTGCAGCAGCAGGGCTTTGGCGTGGCCGGGGCTGTGGTGCAGCTGGCCGCTGACCAGAGCGCTTGGGCAGCAGCCGCACGGCAGGCTGCCGAGGCTCTTGGCATCGAGTGCATCGTGCTGAAGGCAGAAGCACTGGCAGACCAGCCCGCCGAGGTACTGGGCAGCGGCAACGATGCACGTTTTGCCGCCCTGCTGACCGCTGCCGACAAGCTGGGCATCCAGTATATTGCCACCGGCCACCACGCCCGGGTGGAGCTGGGCAGCGACGGCGTGCACGCCGTCTGCCCCGCTGTGGACGCCGCACTGGACGAGAGTGCCGCACTGGCAGCGCTGCCGCAGGACACCCTTGCCCGTCTGCTGCTGCCCTTGGGCGAGTTTACCGCCGCCGATGTGCAGGAGATTGCACAGGATTTTAAGGTGAACGGAACGGTCTGATCCAACCGCTTTCCACACAAAAAAGAAGCGCCGCATCTATACGATGCAGCGCTTCTTTTTTGCATACTTTAGTTCTGCGGGTGCACGATATCGCGCCAGTCCAGATCTCCGCGCTCCAAGCCGTGGATCAGCACCTCGGCGGTGGCGATGTTGGTGGCCATGGGGATGTTGTGCACATCGCACAGGCGCAGCAGAGTCATCTCGTTCGGCTCGCTGGGCTTTGCATTGATGGGGTCGCGGAAGAACAGCAGCAGGTCGATCTCGTTGCAGGCAATGCGGGACGCGATCTGCTGGTCGCCGCCCTGCACACCGGCCAGAAAACGCTGTACCTGCAGGCCGGTGGCCTCGGAAATCAGTTTGCCGGTAGTGCCGGTCGCCACCAATTTATGCTGGCTCAGAATACGGCAGTACGCCGTGCAGAACTGAACCATCAGCTCCTTTTTGGAGTCATGCGCGATCAGGGCAATCGTCATCTGTAGATCTCTCCTCTATTGAAACATTTGTATATAAAACGCTTGATAAATTTCCTTTGTTATACATGATATCACAAACGCAACTCATTTACAACAGGTTTTTGGACACAATATTCAAATTTTCGTTCAAGTTCAGCACTTTGCACGCAGCTGCGCTTTACTGCGCAAGCATTGCATCGTTGTTTTCTTCCTCTGTCACCCCTACGGGCGCGGTCGTCTGCTGCGGTTCTGCGGCGGCTGCATCGGTCTGTGCATCATTCGCAGCATCCGGGGCGGTCTGGGCGGCGGTATCCGATGCTGCGGCATCCTCCTGCACCACGGTGCGCGGATCCACATAGGGGTCAACCTCCAGCGTGCCGTCCTTCATGGCAAAGTAGGCGTTGGCGATATCCACCACCAGATCACCGGTGCGGGCACCGTAGCCGCCGTACTCCACCGTAATGCCGATGGCGATCTCCGGGTCGTCTGCCGGGAGATAGGCGATCATCATGGCGTTCAGGTAGTGCTTGCCCGAAGCGTAGGTCTCGCTGCGCTGGGGGGTGCCGGTCTTGCAGGCGATGGCAATGGGATAGCTGGAGATCTTGCCGCTGATGGTGCTGGGCACCAGTGTCATGCCCTGCCGCACCAGCGCAAAGGTGTTGCCGTTGCCCTCGATGACATCCATCACCTCCGGCTGGGTCTCGCTGAGCACCTCGCCGGTGTTGGTATCCAGAATGGCCTTGACAAAATGGGTACGGTAGCGCACGCCGTTGTTGGCCAGCGTAGCGGCGTAGGTGGCCAGCTGGATGGGGCTTACTACCGTGTTGCCCTGCCCGATGGCGGCCTGAATATCCAGCGATGAGGTGTAGTTTTTGTCTGTCTTTTTGGTCAGCCGTCCCACGGCCTCGTTTACCTCCACGCCGGTGCGCTGCCCAAGACCCAGCTTGTAGGCGTAGGCATCGTAGACGTCACTGGTCAGGCGGCGGCCCACGTCGTAGAAGAAGATGTTGCAGCTCCACTTGATGGCCGTGACCACGTCAATGTTGCCGCTGTGGCCGTGGCGGGTGCAGCGGGGGTGGTAGTCCTTATAATAGGTGTACACGCCGGTGCAGTTGACGGTGGAGTACTGGTTGATCAGGCCGCTGTCCAGCGCTGCCACCGCCACCGCAGGCTTAAAGGTGGAGCCGGGAGTGTACAGGCCTTGCAGCGCCCGGTTGAACAGGGGCAGGCTGGGGTCGGCGCTGTACTCGGAATAGTTGGTGGCGTACAGATTCTGGTCAAAGCTGGGGTAGTTTGCAGCCGCCAGCACGCTGCCGTCCTTTACGTCCAGCACCACCGCAGCGCCGGCGGCAGCTTTCATATCGCCGGTGTTGTACACCCGGTTGATCATGTCGATATTGTTGGCAAGGGCCTTGTCCACCGCCCGTTGAAAGTCGCTGTTGATGGTCAGCTGCACGGTATGCCCCGGCTCCGGCACGGTGGTGATCTTGGTGTCCACGATCACGCCGTCCGAATTGCGGGTGATGGTCTCCACGCCGTCCTTGCCACGCAGCTCGTCCTCGTACACAGACTCAAGGCCGGAGATGCCGATCACATCGTTCATGTTGTAGCCTTTTTCCTTGAGCGGATAGGTCACCTGACCGTTTTCGTCGGTCACCTTCCACTTTTCGGCGGTGATCTTGCCCACACGCCCCAGCACGGCGGGGAGGATATCTCCCTGCTCATAGCTGCGGGTGCTGGTCTCCACGATCTCCACGCCCGGCAGCGTGAGGGAATGCTCCTTGATGGTAGCCACCGTCACCTGACTGACGTTTTCCGCCATGACAAAGTTGTTCACGTTGGAAAAGGCCTGCCGGTCCATCTCGTAATGGATGCCCGCCAGCACCCGCTGCCACGGCAGAGAGAAGCTTTCCAGATGGTTTTTCTCCACCAGCATCTCCATCACATCGTTGGCGGTGGCGTACTGCTGCAAGCCCAGCGTCTCCTTCATGTCAGCCAGCGTTTTCTGGTCGCTGGTGCTGTCGGCGCTGTCCGTAAAGGTATAGTTCCCGGCGGCATCCGGCTCGCTGATGAGCAGGGTGTCCAGCCATTTTTCATCGTTCTTGCGCAAAAGTTCCACGATCTGCTGCAGCATGGTGTCCAGATCCTGATCCCCCATCTGCAGCTTGTTCAGCACCACATTATAGCCGGTGCTGGTGGTGGCGATGCGCTTGCCGGTGCTGTCCACGATATTGCCGCGCGCGGCGGTGACCGTAAACTTATAATCCGTGGTGTTGGTGGCTTTTGCCTTGAAACTGTCCCCGTTGACCAGCTGCAGAAAGATCAGCCGGAAGGTGTACAGCCCCATGATGATGCAGGCCACTGCGATGAGCAGCAGCATCCGCCGCACCACGACCTTGCGTTCATTTTCGTTCATCTGGTTCTCCTTTTACGGGTTAGACCACACCGTTGTCGATCCCAAACCCGTCATGGATACGCTGCACCAGCCAGAAGGCCAGCAGCGCCGCTGGGATGGTCAGCACCGCACTGGGCAATACAAAGGCAATGTACCGCAGCGCAGCGCCGGCATAGCCCGGCATATAATAGAAAAAAAGCCAGTCCAGCGAGAGCACCAGCAGCGCCGTCATAGTATTTACGGCGGCAAAGTTGCCGGGGTTCACCTGTAAATACAGCTGCACCAGCACCGATACCCCAAAGCAGAGCAGCAGCAGTTCCAGCGCCAGCATACCCACCGTGCGCCCGGCAGCGTAGTCCCACAAAAGGCCGCCCACCGTGCCCAGCAGCGCCCCGGCGAACTCCCCTTCAAATACTGCCACCGCCAAACACAGCGGCAGCACCAGCAGCGGCTTTGCCTGCCCCAACTGAAAAAACCCGGGCGTGGTCTGCAACGCGGCGCACACAAACAGCGCCAGCACATAGCAGCCCCACTTCAGCAGCTGACTGCGGCTGCGCTTGCGGCGAGATTCCATAGCAGTGTGCCCTCCTTAGTACGCAGTAATGATAAAAACGTGCTTGGCGGTGCGGGGGTCGGCACCGGGGCGCACCACCGCAATGGAGGATTTGCCGCTGGCTTCCGGCACCACATCCTGCACCGTACCCACCAGAAGATCCGGTGGGAACACCCCGCCCAGACCGGTGGTGATGACCTGATCGCCCGCACGGGTCTCGGTGCTGCGCTCCAGATTGGTCAGGGTGCACAGGCCGTCCGGCGCATAGGTGGTGTTGCCGTTCAGGATGCCGTTTTCCCGGGTGCGGGAGACCACGCCCGCCGCATTGAAGCTGGGGTGCAGGATGGTCATCACCTTGCAGCTGGTCGGGTCGGCTTCCACTACCATGCCCAGCAGATAGCCGCGGTCGCTGATGACGGCATTGTTCACCGCCACACCGTCTGCGGTGCCCTTGTCCAGCGTGAAACCGCCAAACTCGTCCAGCGGGTCGCGGCCAATGACAAAACCGGACACATAGGTGGCGTTGCTGTTCTTTTTCTGAATATTGGCCAGCGCCTTGTAGGCTTCGTTTTCAGCCTTGATACGGTCGTAGTCCACCATCTGCTGGCGCAGCTCGGCGTTTTCCGTTTCCAGCTGCTCGTTCTGCTCCATGACTTTGTCGATGCTGGTGTATTTTTCCCACACCGTACCTACGCCGCCGCTGACCACAGCCGCCGCCTTCTGGAAAGGGGTCAGGATCACGCCCAGCAGCTCCTGCGGGGCAGCGGTCAGGCGTCCGTTGGCACCGGCGTAGGCCATGATGCCCACCAGAAATACCGCCACGGCCACAAGGATCTTGAATTTCCAGGTATCAAAAAAATCTTTCAAAGGGTCCTTCCCTCCTGTCGGGATGCCCGCGTCCTACCGCAGGCCCTTGCATGAAAAAAGCGCGGACAGCCGTGCCATCCGCGCAAGATGCAGTGTTTGCAGCGGAAAAAACGCACAGCTGCTGTGTCTGAAACCTTTCCGCATTCTGAGCAGCACTCTCCCCAGAGAGCCGCTCTTACATATGTCCTCCATCGGTGTCCAGCACATCATGCAGCACGTCCACATGATCCAGCACCGCACCGGCACCCTTGGCCACGCAGTCCAGCGGATCCTCCGCAATATGCACATCAATACCGGTCTCGCTCTGGATCAGCTGATCCAGACCGCGCAGCAGAGCGCCGCCGCCGGTCAGGGTAATGCCGCGGTCGATGATATCCGCACTCAGCTCCGGCGGGGTGCGCTCCAGCGTCTCCTTGATGGCAGTGGTGATCTTGACCAGACACTCCAGCAGAGCGCCGCGCACATCCTCAGAGTGCACCACGATGTTCTTGGGCAGGCCGTCCACAAGGTTGCGGCCCTTGATCTCCATGGTCAGCTCCGGGTCCAGCACATAGGCAGAGCCGATCTCGATCTTGATCTGCTCGGCAGTGCGCTCACCGATGAGCAGGTTGTACTTGCGCTTGATGAAGGCGATGATGGCCTGATCGAACATATCACCGGCCATGCGTACGCTGCGGGAGGCCACGATGCCGCCCAGAGAGATGACGGCGATCTCCGCCGTGCCGCCGCCGATATCCACGATCATACTGCCGGTGGGCTCGCTGATGGGCAGGCCTGCACCGATGGCAGCAGCCATGGGCTCCTCAATCACAGACACCTGACGGGCACCGGCCTTCAGGGTAGCTTCGCGCACAGCGCGGCGTTCCACCTCGGTAACGCCGGAGGGGATGCAGATGACCACCCGGGGACGGGAGAACATACTGTTGCCGCAGGCCTTTTTGAGGAAGTTCTCCAGCATATTTGCGGTGATGTCGAAATCAGCGATGACGCCGTCCTTCAGGGGACGCACCGCCACGATGCTGCCGGGGGTACGGCCGATGACAGCCTTTGCCTCGCCGCCCACGCAGCGCACCTCATCGGTCTTGGTGTCCACCGCCACGACCGAGGGCTCACGCATGATGATGCCCTTGCCCTTCATGTAGACCAGAGTATTGGCAGTACCCAGATCAATGCCAACGTCCTTTGACAGAAAACTCATTGTTCCAAATCTCCTTACGATCGTTCCTTAAATCTATCCCAGAATGCCGGACAGTCTGCTGTAAACAGACCCTCCTGCGCAGAATAACACGGTTCTATTATAGCCGCAAGTGCTTCATTTCTCAAGCGTTTCGGCAAGTTTTCTATCATTTTTCCATTTTTCTCACAAAAAATGCGCCAGCAGCTGTACGGTGCGGCTGACCGGCAGCCCCATAATGGTGTAGTAGTCGCCCTCGATGCGGTCCAGCCACAGGGCCGCGCGCCCCTGAATGGCATAGGCACCGGCCTTATCGTAAGGCTCCGGGGTGGCGGTGTAGAACGCGATCTCCTCCTCCCCCAGTGGGAAAAAGGTCACCTTGCAGCTGTCCACAAAATGCTCTGCCCTGTCCCCTTTTGCAATGCACACGCCGGTGTGCACCTGATGGGTCTTGCCGGAGAGGGCACGCAGCATCCGCTTGGCGTCCTCGGCATCGCGGGGCTTGCCGAACACGGTGCCGTCCACGTCCACCACCGTGTCGCAGCCGATGACAACGGCATCCGGGTGCTGCTTTGCCACCGCAAGGCACTTGCCGATGGCCAGCTGCTCCACCAGCTGCGCCGGGGTGGGTGCTGTGACGGCGCTCTCGTCAAAATCGCTGACGCAGACGGTGAAATCGGTGGTGTACAGGGAAAGCAGTTCCCGTCTGCGGGGGCTACCAGAGGCTAAGATCAGGTTATTTTCCTTCATTTTCTCCGTGTTCCCTTCTTTAGCGGCCGGTAGAGCCAAAACCGCCCGCGCCGCGCTGGGTATCGCCCAGCTCCTCGGCGGGCACAAAGGCGGCGGTGTATACCGGAGCGATGCACAGCTGTGCCACCCGCTCGCCGGGCTGAATGGTGTAAGTCTCGGCACCCAGATTGACCATGGGCACCTTCAGCTCGCCGCGATAGTCGCTGTCCACCACGCCCACACCGTTGGCCATGCACAGGCCGTGCTTGATGGACAGGCCGCTGCGGGCGTACACCAGCGCTACGCTGTGGGCACCCGGCAGCTCGATGGCAAGACCGGTGGGTACCAGCACCCGCTGCATGGGGGCAACGGTCAGCGGTGCGTCCAGCACAGCGCACAGGTCGGCAGCAGCTGCACCGGGGGTGGCATAGGCGGGCACCTTTGCCCGGGCATCCAGTACCTTATATTTTACAGTGATGGGTTCCATCGTATAACCTCGTTTCGTTTTTCTGTTTTCGTCAATTCGTTCCTTTAAAATATAAGCCGCGGGTAAAATCGCCCTCAAAGGGGGCGTGGGTGCGGATCATTTCCAAAATCTGCGCCGCATCCTCGCGGGATTCCAGCGTAAAGTAGGCCACGCCGTAGTCCACCGCCAGTGCACCGGGCTTGTCACCCATGTAGATGGGCACCGGGTTATAGATGGTGCGCACCCCAAGGCCGCAGCGCACCGGGAACTTTTTGGCCTTGCGGTCGGTCAGCACGCCGGTCTTGTCGCAGTGGGCGCAGTCGTGGATGTTCTGCAGCGGGCAGGCGCGGGTGAGCATCAGCGGCATATGACCGTAGATCATCACGCCCGTGGGCACAGGCTTCCCGTTCCGGGCGGGCGCAATGGACGCAATATCGCTATCTTTTACCTCCGGCAGAATAAGCAGGCTGGAAAGCCCCTGCTCTGCATAGAACTGCGCCGCCGCATTGTTGGTGATGTTCAGCCCGAAGCCGCCGGTCATGGGCAGCCCACGGCACAGCCGCAGATGGGCGATGTTGCTGACCTCGTACCCGGCAAAGCCCGCATCCTGCGTGGCTGCGATGCGGCGGGCGGTGTCCTGTTCCAGCGCACCAAACATGACCCGGGGCAGCTCCAGAATGGTCTTAGCCCGCCACTCCCGGGGCACACGGTCGGCCTGCGCAATGGGCAGGATGAGGTATTCCACCCCGTCAAGTGCCCGCTCCGGCACCTGTTCCCAGCGCTCGAACCGGGCGCGCAGGGTGCGGCGAGGCGGCAGGGTACGCTGCGGCAGGGCGGCAACGTGTTCCTCGGTGGTAGGCCACGGGCGCAGCACCTCCCGCTTTTTGAGCAGGACATCCAGTGCTTCCCGGCGCAGCTCGTTCACGGCACTGCCGGGGATGAACCACGGCCCACCGTCCATTTCCACGGTGATCTTCTCTGCCGTAAAGGGCGTGCCGCCGGTCTTTGCCAAGCTGCGGTTCAGGCTCTCGGTGGGGTCGGTGCGGGCAGGCTGCGGCTCGGCGTCCCCATAGGCAAAGGCCTTGTTGCCATCGGCATCGGTAACGGTCAGCTTTTCGCCGCCCTCTTCGATCTCCAGCTTCATCTGCACCGGCACGCGGGAGCGCTCGCGGCGGTAAAGCTCGCGCAGCATGGGCAGGGTCTTTTTGGTCAGCTCGGCGTCGGCTTCGCTGCGCACACCGAACATCGTGCCGTCGATTTTTCCGTCCAGATACCCGGAGGTGAAACCGGAGCGGCTGAAAGCGTTCTTCAGCAGGTCGCGGTCGTAGGCGCGGCCCTCGCGGCCCGCCAGACAGGCGCTGACCGCCGCCGCCACATACTCCGGCGTTCGGAGACGACCCTCTATTTTTGCCGATGCTACGCCAATCGCCTGCAGCTTGTCCAGCTTGTCGATGGCAGAGTTATCCTTGAGGGAAAGGTGATGCAGCCGCCCGGGCTTGCCCTCCGGCAGGGCGTTGGCTTCAAAGGGCAGACGGCAGGGTCCCGCACAAGAGCCCCGGTTGCCGCTGCGCCCGCCCAGAAAGGCGGACATATAGCACTGGCCGCTCACGCTCATGCACAGCGCACCGTGGATGAAGCACTCAGTCTCGATGCCGCAGTGCTTTGTGATATGCTCCACCTCGGGCAGGCTCAGCTCACGCGCCAGCACCACCCGGGTAAAGCCCAGCTCCTTCAGTTCCAGTGCGCCCTGCAGGGTGTGGACGCTCATCTGGGTGGAACCATGCCGGGGCAGCTGCGGGGCAATTTTACCAATTAAGGTAGCCACTGCCAGATCCTGACAGATGACCGCATCCGCACCGCTGGCTGCTACCGCCCGGATAGCCTGCTCCAGCGCCGACAATTCCGTGCCGTACACGGTCGTATTCAGCGCAACGTGCACCGCCACGCCCCGGGCGTGGCAGAAGCGCACGGCTTCCTTTAGACTGTCCGCATCAAAGTTGCCGGCACCCGTGCGGGCGTTAAAACCCGAAAAGCCCAGATATACCGCGTCTGCGCCGCTAAACACCGCAGCGCGGAGCATTTCTTCACTGCCCACCGGGGCCAAGATCTCGATCCTTGCCATAGTTCTCCTTTTGACTTCTATTTATATAGGGTACATTTAGTTGGTCTCGTCCGTCTGCGTACTCTCTGCCGCCGGGGCTTCCGGGGCGGGCTGCTCCTGTGCAGTCTCTGCCGCAGCGCGGGCGGCGCGCTCCTCCCGGCGGGTCTCGCGCTGGCGCTCCTTGGCCAGCTGTTCCCGCAGGGCAGCAGCTTCCCGGCGCAGCACGGCGTTTTCCGCCAGTGCCTTGTCCTCAGCCAGCTTTGCCCGGGCTGCATCTGCGATGTAGTCCTGGATCTGGCTGCGCATATTCTCGGCACTGCCGGTGCTCTTGCGGTATTCGTCCAGATAATCCATCGCGCAGAACACCGCCGCCTTGGTCACCGAGAGGTTATCATTGGTGTCCAGCAGCTTTGTGATGTCCTCGTCCAGCTTTTTGGCAAGACCGAGGATGTACTTTTCCGAATCTGTGGTGGCGATGGCATACGGTGTGCCCGCGATGTTGACCCTTACCTTGTTTACCATAGTGTTTTCCCCTTTTTATCCTGTATCTGTACGGCGCAAGGCCGTTTGTTCTGCATTTTACCGGGATTCGGCACCGTTCCCGGTAACGTTTCGGCTTTCGAAAACGTTTCGATGGAGTTTCCCGCCCCATTACTGCCGGAATTACTCCCCAAAAAACGTTTCGCGGTTCAGTTCTACCCTCTATTATAATATAAATACGCCGCAAGAAAAAGTGTAATTTTTGAAATTTCGGCATATTTGTCAGAAAGTGGCCTGAAAAAATAGCAGTTACGGAAAAAAAGCGCCTGTTTCCTTGCATTTATAAATCGTTCATATTATAATAACGTTGTTATGTTGGCAGCCGGGCGAAAGAGGGAACGTTTCTGCTGCTATTATCTACTCAATTATTTTAGCAAAGCAAATGCTTATGCGGATAGGAGCACACTATGACATCAAAAGAATTTGGCAAAATTCTTCAGGACAAGCTCACCAGTGAGTACGGTGTGGAGCTGAATGTTGCCTCCAACCAGCAGATCTACCGCTCTCTGGCTCTGATCTGCCGTCAGATGATGAGCGAGAACCACAAAAAGTTCCAGTCCAAGGCTATCGGCACCGGCACCAAGCAGGTCTACTATCTCTGCATGGAGTTTCTGATGGGCCGCAGCCTGAAGATGAGCCTGTTCAATCTGGGTCTGGACGAGGTTGCCAAGAAGGCACTGGCTGACGCTGACATCAATCTGGACAGCATTTTTGAGGAAGAGCCTGATGCAGGTCTGGGCAACGGCGGTCTGGGCCGTCTGGCAGCCTGCTATCTGGACGGCATGGCCACCACCGATATCTGCGGCACCGGCTACTCCATCCTGTACGAGTACGGCATCTTCAAGCAGAAGATCGTGGACGGCTGGCAGCAGGAGCGCGCCGACAACTGGCTGCCCGGCGGTCAGGTGTGGCTGAAGAGTCACCCGGATCAGGCTGTGGAGATCCGCTTTGACGGCGAGATCCACGAGAACTGGGACAACGGCTTCCACTACATCCAGCACACCAACTACAACAGCGTCATGGCTATCCCCTCCGATATGTATGTGCAGGGCTACGACGGAAAGGGCGTTGCAAAGCTGCGTCTGTGGCAGGCAAAGGCCCCGGACTTTGATATGTCCAGCTTCTCTCTGGGCAACTACAACACCGCTATGAGCAAGAACGCCAACGCCGAGCTCATCTCCAAGGTGCTGTACCCCAACGATAACCACGTTGAGGGCAAGATCCTGCGCCTGCGTCAGCAGTACTTCCTGTCCGCTGCTTCTATCGGCGATATCGTGCAGAACCACCTGTCCAGCTACGCTACGCTGGAGAACCTGCCCGACAAGGTCGCTATCCAGCTGAACGACACCCACCCCACTCTGGCTATCCCCGAGATGATGCGCATCCTGCTGGATGAGTGCGGCTTTGACTGGGACAAGGCCTTCAACATCTGCCAGAAGGTGTTCTCCTACACCAACCACACCGTTATGGCCGAAGCTCTGGAGAAGTGGAACGTGGACATCTTCAAGATGACCCTGCCCCGCATCTACCAGATCGTGGTAGAGATGGACCGCCGCGCCCGCGAGGAGCTGGCAAAGGCCTTCCCCGGCGATCAGGGCAAGATCGACTACATGGCACTGATCGGCGACAATCAGGTGCGCATGGCCAACATCTGCGCCTACACCGCCAACAGCATCAACGGCGTTTCCAAGCTGCACAGCGAGATCATCAAGGAGAGCGTTTTCCACGATTACTACCTGTTCAAGCCCAACGCCTTCAAGAACGTCACCAACGGCATTGCATACCGCCGCTGGCTATTGGCTTCTAACCCCGGTCTGTGCAAGCTGCTGGACGAGACCATCGGCGACGGCTACAAGCACGATGCTTCCGATCTGACCAAGCTGAACAAGTACGCCGACGACAAGACCGTGCTGAAGAAGCTGAACGAGATCAAGCTGGCCAACAAGAAGGACTTTGCAAGCTATCTGGCAAAGAGCACCGGTCAGGTCATCGACCCCAATTCTATCTTTGACTGCCAGGTCAAGCGTATGCACGAGTACAAGCGCCAGCACCTGAATGCGCTGAACATCGCTGCACAGTACCTGTACCTGAAGGAGAACCCCAACGCCGACTTCATCCCCAAGACCTACATCTTCGGCGCAAAGGCTGCTCCCGGCTACTACATGGCAAAGCAGATGATCCGCATGATCTGCAAGCTGGGCGACCTGATCAACAACGACCCCGCCGTGCGTGAGAAGCTGCGCGTGGTGTATCTGGAGGAGTATTGTGTCTCCCTGAGCGAGCACCTGATGCCCGCTGCTGAGGTCTCTGAGCAGATCTCTCTGGCAGGCACCGAGGCTTCCGGTACCGGCAACATGAAGTTCATGCTGAACGGTGCCATCACGCTGGGCACTCTGGATGGTGCAAACGTGGAGATCGCCGATGCTGCCGGTAAGGAGAACGAGCTGATCTTTGGTATGCTGACCCCCGAGGTGAATAACCTCAAGCAGGTGGGCTACCACCCCAACGCCTTTATCATGGGCGACGACGTGGCCAACAGCGCCCTGAACTTCCTGGAGCGCGGCTGGAACGGTGAGAACTTCCACGAGGTCACCGAGAATCTGCGCAGCAGCGACCCGTACATGGTCATGGCAGACTTCAAGGACTACCGCCGTGCACAGGCCGACCTGCAGAAGCTGTATGCTGACCGCGAGACTTGGGCCCGCATGAGCCTGAAGAACATTGCCAACAGCGGCATCTTCAGCGCAGACCGCGCCGTGCTGGACTACGCCCGCGATATCTGGTACGCTTCCCCCGTGCCCATGGGCAAGTAATTTCCCTTGTAAAACCGCAAAGCCCCGGTGGCATTTCGCCCGCCGGGGCTTTTTTGAGAAAGGACGATCTTTTTTGTCTTGTCTGTTCAACAGCTACGACCCCTACTTTAAGCAGCCCTTTGGTGCCGTGCGCGCCGGGCAGAGCGTGCATCTGACCCTGTGCATCCCCGAGGAGCTGGGCTATGTGGACCCGCACCTTGTGCTGCAAAAGGAGGGCAAATACGATGTGCCCGTGCACTACCGCATGAAATTTGACGGCCAAACGCCCCACCAGAACCATTTCTCGGTGGATGTTGTGCTGGGCGACCCGGGCCTATACTTCTACTATTTTGATCTGTATACCGACTTCCGCCGCATCGTGCGCGGGGCAGACAACTGCGGCGTGGTCAGCTGGCAGGAGGGTGAAAGCTGGCAGATCACGGTCTATGAGCCGGATTTCCAGACGCCGGAGTGCATCAAGGGCAAGGTGTTCTACCAGATCTTCCCGGACCGGTTCTGTGAGGGCATTGAGAACAAGCCCATGCCCTTTCCGGATCGGCTGTATCAGGCCGACAAGCACGCCGAGCCCTTCTGGCAGCCCAACGAGACCGGCGGCCACCTAAACGAGGACTACTTCGGCGGCGATTTAGAGGGCATCCGCATAAAGCTCCCCTACCTGCGGGAGATGGGCGTGGATTACCTGTACCTGAACCCCATCTTTGAAGCGCACTCCAACCACCGCTACAACACCGCCGACTACCTGAACGTGGACCCGCTGCTGGGCACCAACGAGGAGTTTGAAGTGCTCTGCCGCGAGGCTGCCAAGTACGGCATCGGCATCGTGCTGGACGGCGTGTTCAGCCACACCGGCTCGGACAGCCGGTACTTCAACCGCGAGGGCCGCTACGGCGAGGGCGGCGCTTACCGCGACCCCAACTCCCCCTACCGCAGCTGGTACGACTTTGACCCCAAGTACAAGGGCGGCTATCGCAGCTGGTGGGGCTTCGAGACCCTGCCGGAGGTCAATGAGGAGACCCCCTCCTTTGTGGAGTTCATCACCGGCGAGGGCGGCGTCATCGACACATGGCTGCGTCGGGGCGCTGCCGGTTTCCGTCTGGATGTGGCCGACGAGCTGCCGGACGCGTTCATTGAGAAGATTCGCACCGCCGTCAAGCGGGTAAGCCCGGAAAAGTTTTTGCTGGGCGAGGTGTGGGAGGACGCCACCACCAAGTTCGGCTTTGACCACCGCCGCACCTACCTGCTGGGCAAGGGGCTGGACAGCGTGATGAACTACCCCTTCAAGAACTCCGTGCTGGATTTTGTCAAGGGCAAACCTGCCCAGCAGGCCGCCAACGAGATCCTTTCCATCTGCGAGCACTACCCTGCCCCTGCCATCAACACGGCACTGAACTTTTTGTCTACCCACGACACCGAGCGCGCCCTGACCGTGATCGCGGACGAGCCCGCCAACGGACGTGGCCGGGAGTGGCAGAGCGGCCGCAGCGTGACCGGCGAAGCCTACGAGGAAGGGATGCTGCGCCTGCGCATGGCCTATGCCATCATCTACACCCTGCCCGGCGTACCATGCCTGTACTACGGCGACGAGATCGGGATGCAAGGCTACCGCGACCCCTTCAACCGCGCCTTCTTCTGCTGGGACAGCCACGAGGAGCGTCTGCGCCCGGTGCTGGCACAGCTGGCGCAGCTGCGCCACAGCTGCGAAGCCTTCCGCACCGGTGAGCTGCGGGTGCTGCGGGCTGAGGACGGCATCCTGCACTACCAGCGCATCGGCAAGACCGAGACTGCGGAGATCATCGTGAACCGCTCTGAGCACATCATCGTAGAGCCGCTGGCTTCCGGCAAGCACACCGAGGTGAACCCCATGGGCTTTACCATCGTGGTGGAAGAAAACGGCCACAACCCCAACCACAGCTACTACGATATCCAATGATGCCTGCGGAACTGTGACCTTTTAAAATGCTCTCCGCTTGCGCTCTGAGCATCCATAGCGGAATTCTATTCTTTATTTGTAAGTCGGGAAACTCTGCGGAGTTTCCCGACTTACTTTTTCACGGGGAGGGACGCAGCGGCTGACAGGCAGTTTTTCTCCACGGCCTTCTTCCGTGAAGCTGCGGTTGCGTCAACCTCAAAAACGGCACATCTTTCATCCTTTCTTTTCCATTTTTGTCTATATTTTGTTTTCTGTGCAACGTTCCAGTAAAAAACTCTTGACCTTCCCCCAAGGGGATGCCGTATAATAGCAGCATAAGGAGGTAACATACCATGCAGATCTCCCCCATTCTCTGGCTGGCTGCAGCCGTGGGCTTTCTGGCACTGGAGGCCAGCACCTTTAATATGACCTCCATCTGGTTTGCCATCGGCTCCGCCGCCGCATTGCTGTGCTGCGTGTTCACCGGGTCGTTCCGGGTGCAGGCGGTGGTCTTTCTGGTGGTAAGCATCCTGTGCCTTGCAGCCTTCCGCCCGCTGGCGGCAAAGCTGCGGCTCAAACATACCGCCACCAACGGCGACCGCAATCTGGGACGGGAGGCCATCGTGCTTTCCCCTGTCACCGCCGAAGTCCCCGGCCGGGTGCGGCTGGACGGCGTGGACTGGAACGCCCGCTGCGCCACCCCCGGCGACACCCTTGACCCCGGTGCGCTTTGCCGCGTTACCGAGATCCACAGCACCCTGCTCATCGTAGAGCCTGTTCTGACCGAAAGCCGTAACCCCCACACAACGACCTGACAAAGGAGATGCACTATGGTTCTGTTTTTTGTCATCCTTGCGCTTGTTTTTGTTCTGGTGCTGGTCATTGTTTCCAACATCGTCATCGTGCCGCAGTCCAAGGTATATGTCATTGAGCGGCTGGGCAGCTACTCCGATACATGGACTGCCGGCCTGCACGTCAAGATCCCCTTTATTGAGCGCATTGCCAAAAAGGTAAGCCTGAAGGAGCAAGTTGCAGACTTTCCCCCTCAGCCTGTGATCACCCGCGATAACGTGACTATGCAGATCGACACCGTGGTGTTCTTTCAGGTCATGGACGCAAAGCTGTACACCTACGGTGTCAACCAGCCCATTGCCGCCATCGAGAGCCTTTCTGCCACCACCCTGCGCAACATCATTGGTGAGATGGAGCTGGATCACACCCTGACCAGCCGCGATGTCATCAACGGCAAGATCACCGCTATCCTTGACGAAGCCACCGACAAGTGGGGCATCAAGGTGAACCGCGTGGAGGTGAAGAACATCATCCCGCCGCGGGAAATTCAGGAAGCCATGGAAAAGCAGATGAAGGCTGAGCGCGAGAAGCGCGCCGTCATCCTGAAGGCCGACGGTGAAAAGCAGGCCGCCATCACCGCCGCAGAGGGCGAAAAGGAATCTGCCATCCTGCGCGCCGATGCTGTGAAGCAGCAGCGCATTCTGGAGGCCGAGGGCGAGGCACAGGCCATTCTGGCTGTGCAGAAGGCCAACGCCGATGCCATCCGTCTGCTGAACGAGGCCATGCCCAGCGACAAGGTGCTGGCCATCCGCAGCCTTGAAGCGCTGGCGAAGGTTGCCAACGGCAAGGCTACCAAGATCATCATCCCCTCTGAGCTGCAGAATCTGGGCGGCGTTGTGCCCAGCATCAAGGAATTGATGACCGACCCGAAGGACGCCGAGTAAGCGCCCACTTATCCAGCAGTAAGCTAAAACAGCTCCCGGTCACGTTAAGCGGCGTGACCGGGAGCTGTTCTTTTGCTATTTTGCTTTATCCGGGGGATCACTTCTCCCCTTTTTCCTCGTTCTCCTGTGCCTGCTGTTCGCGGCGCAGTTCTTTAATGCGCTTTTTCTCGCTCTGGACGTGGGGCCACGGCCATGAGAAGCCCTCGTTCTGCTTGCACCAGCGGGTAAGGGGGTAGAAGGCAAAGGCCAGACCAAAAATGTACAGCAGCGCGTACAGCAGGGCATCCAGCGTGACCAGAGCATCCAGTGCGCCGATCACCGCCACAACACAGCCCGCCTTTAAAAAGAACTGGCCGTTCTGGCGGCAGTATTCCTCAAAGTTTTCGGCCTTGACCGCCCTGCGCCCCTGATCGCCCCACACGCGGGGATTTTTCATCACCGAAAAACCGTAAAAGGCCATCATCAGGCCAAGGGTAAGCTGAAAGCCAAAAAACATGGGTCATACCTCGTTTTTATCAGAATCAGTCCTCAAACAGGGGCTTCATAAAGGGCAAAAAGTCCAGCGTTGCAAAGTAATCGCGGGGGGTCTGGGCGCGGCGGATCAGCCGGTGAGAGCCGTCCTCGCACAGCAGCACCTCGGCGCAGTGCAGCTTGCCGTTGTAGTTGTAGCCCATAGCAGAGCCGTGGGCACCGGTATCGTGGATGTAAAGGATATCCCCGATGTCGATCTTGGGCAGCATCCGGTCAACGGCAAACTTGTCGTTATTCTCGCACAGACCGCCCACCACGTCGTACTTGTGGTCGCAGGGGGCGTTCTCCTTGCCCAGCACGGTGATGTGGTGGTAAGCGCCGTACATGGCAGGGCGCATCAGGTTTGCGGCGCAGGCGTCCAGACCGATGTACTCCTTATAGATGTGCTTTTCGTGGATGACGGTGGACACCAGCGCGCCGTAGGGGCCGGTAGTAAAGCGGCCCATCTCGCTGAAGATGGCTACATCCCCCATGCCGGCAGGCACAAGGATCTCTTCAAACTTCTGGCGCACACCCTCGCCGATGGCCATGATGTCGTTCTCGGTCTGCTCCGGGCGGTAAGGGATGCCCACGCCGCCGGACAGGTTGATATAGCTGATATGTGCACCGGTAGCCTGCTGCACCCGGACAGCCAGCCGGAACAGGATGGCTGCCAGCTCCGGGTAGTAGGCGTCCGAGATGGTGTTGGAGGCTAAGAAGGCATGGATGCCGAACTGCTTTGCGCCCTTCTGCATCAGCTTTTTGTAGCTGTCGATCATCTGCTGCTCGGTCATGCCGTACTTAGCATCGCCGGGCTTGTCCATGACCTGAAAGCCCTCTTCGCTCTCGCCCAGCTGGAAGGTTCCGCCGGGGTTATAGCGGCAGAAGATCTCCTGCGGCACACCAGCCACCCGCTCCAGAAACTCCACCATGGTGGCATCGTCCAGATTGATGTAGGCACCCAGCTCGTAAGCCTTCTTCATATCCTCCACGGGGGTCTGGTTGGAGGAGAACATGATATCGTGGCCGGTAAAGCCGCAGACCTCGCTGAGCATCAGCTCGGTCAGGGAAGAGCAGTCCACGCCGCAGCCCTCCTCCTTGAGGATCTGCAGGATGACGGGGTTGGGCAATGCCTTGACCGCAAAATACTCCTTGAAGCCCTTGTTCCAGCTGAAGGCTTTGTTGATGCGGCGGACATTCTCCCGGATGCCCTTTTCGTCGTAGACGTGGAACGGCGTGGGCACATCCTCGATGATCTGCTGTGCCATCGCCTCGGTCAGAAACGGTTTCTTTTCCATAATAACATCCCTCTCGTTTTGCACAGCCCGGCATATTCCGGTCTGCGGTCTATCCCATGCGGCCCAGTGCCGCAGTTCAAGCTGTTACAGTTTCAGGTTCTCCCGGGTGGGGGTAAAGGTGGGGATCATGGCCGCCAGCTGGCGCACCACGCCCTCATCGTTGTGGGCGGCAGCGGCTTCCAGCGCCTGCAGCTGCCCGTAGAACTCGGCAAGATCAATGGTGCGGGGGCTTGCCACAAAGATCTTGTTGTGCTGGGTACGGCGCATCTTGTCCTGCTCCTCGTCCATCATCAGCTCCTCGTAAAGCTTCTCGCCGGGGCGCAGACCCACGATCCTGATCTCCATATTCACGCCCGGCTCATAGCCGTAAAAGCGGATGAGCTGCTTGGCAAGGTCCATAATGCGCACCGGCTCGCCCATATCCAGCACATAGATGTTGCCGCTCTCTGCCAGTGCACCCGCCTGCAGCACCAGCTGGGCTGCTTCCGGGATGGTCATAAAGTAGCGCACGATGTTGGGGTCGGTCAGGGTGACCGGTCCGCCCTTTTTGATCTGGGCTTCAAACAACGGGATAACGCTGCCGTGGCTGCCCAGAACGTTGCCGAACCGCACCGCCACGCACTTCATATCCGTGTTGCCCGCAAAGGTCTGGATGAGCATCTCGCAGATGCGCTTGGTGCAGCCCATGACGCTGGTGGGGTTCACAGCCTTATCGGTGGAAAGCTGCACAAAGCGCTCCACCCCGTGCTCGCTGGCGCTGACCAGAAGATTCTTGGTGCCCAGCACGTTGTTCTTTACCGCTTCGGCAGGGCTTACCTCCATCAGCGGCACGTGCTTGTGCGCCGCAGCATGGAACACCACCGTGGGGTGGTAGGTATCAAAAACCTCGTCCAGACGCTTTTTATCCCGGATAGAGCCGATAAGCACCGTGACCGGGATATCGCGGCCGTACTTCTGCTGCAATTCCATCAGCAGCTCGTAGGCGCAGTTTTCGTAGATATCAAAGATCAGCAGCTTGCCGGGCTTGAAGCGCATGACCTGACGGCACAGCTCGCTGCCGATAGAGCCGCCGCCGCCCGTTACCAGCACCGTTTTGCCGGTAAGGTAGCCGGAAATTTTGTCGGTATCCAGCGTGACCTCCTCGCGGGAGAGGAAGTCGGCGGGGTTCAGCTCGCGGAACACCTCCTGCTGGGGTGCACCGCTGCCCACCAGCTGCGGATCGCTGAGCACCTGCACCGCGCAATGGGTGCTGACGCACAGGTCGATAACGTGGCTCAGGCGGCTGCCCTTTAAGGTGGGGATGGCAATGATGATGCTGTGGATGCCGTAGCGCGTGCACAGCTCCGGGATATCCTCCAGCGTGCCCTTCACCGGCACACCGTGGATGGTCTGGTTCAGCTTTGCAGGGTCATCGTCCACCGCCACCACGGCGTGGCCGTATTCCTTGTTGGATTTACACACGTTGATGGCCCATGCACCGGCTTCGCCCGCGCCCACGATCATCACCGGACGGTTGGGGTCTTTCGCAGGCACTCTGCGCAGCTGCTCGCCCAGCGGGTGGTTCAAAAACAGCCGCCATGCCAGACGGCTGCCGCCGATGAACAAAAAGATGAGCACAGATGCCATGCAGTTGGCGGAATTAAACAGCACACCGTGGATAAAGTGGCGGTTCACCACATACACCACAGCGGTGGGCACGGCGATCATCCCGGCAAGACGGATCAGATCCCGCTCACCGGCGTACTTCCACAGCACCGAGTACAGCCCGCCCGCCAGAAAGCAGACGATATACACCGCCACGATCCACGGCAGATTTTCGTACAGCAGAGCGCGGTTGTGCGGCCACCACACGGCATCTACCGCACCGTCTGCCCGCAGCAGCAGGGCAAAATAAAAGCTGAATGCCACAATGGCAGCATCCATCAGCACCAGCAGCGCACGGCGCAGCAGCACCTGCGGGGTATTCTTGGTTTTATCTTTCACTTACGATCCTCTTTTTTCCTCTCAGCGCCAAAGGCTTTTGCCCAGCGCTGCTTTTTCGGCAGTGTTCCCCGGCAGTGCCGGAAGGATACAACTACACGTTTGTATTATACTCACAATCCCCGCCTGTGTCCAGAAAATTTACGTTTTTATCACTTTCCCCTGTTTTTCCCGGTCTTTGCCTGCCGCAGCAGCGCCCGCACTTCCTCCCAAAGCCCCAGTGGCAGCGCCGCCAGTAAAAACACGATGGCCGTCACCGTGCCGCCCGCCGTCAGCACTGCCAGCTGCCCCGCCAATTCCTGTGCCGGAAAGCCCGCCAGCGCACGGCGCACGCCCCGCCCTGCCGCCCCGGCGGCGGCAGCAGCCAGCAGCGGCGCACCCAGCCAGCTCCGGAAAGCGTGCCCTGTACCGCTGGAAAGCAGCAGCCGCCCGGTGTTGGCCGTGCAGGTGTAAAAACTGGAAAGCAGGATGACTGCCAGAAAGCCCCGCATTCCGTACCGGGGCAGCAGCACCGCCACCCCGCCAATGCGCAGCACGGCGTCCCACACGCTGTATCGGAAGGCGGCTTTCTGCTCCCCGATGCCCTTCATGGCACCGTCCACCATGCTCTCCAAGTACATCAGCGGCATAGCCGGGGCAAGGATCTCCAGATAGAACCCGGCCTCCGGGCTATGGTAGAGCAGCTGCGCCAGCGGCCTGCCCCACACCCAGAACAGCGTACCCGCCAGCGCGGAGAAATACCCCGTGAGCCGCAGCATCCGGTCCAGCAGGGCGTTCAGCCGGGCGGTCTGTCCCTCGATATGCGCCTGTGTGATCTCCGGCATCAGCAAAACCGCCAGACTGCCCAGCAGCCCAAAGGGGAAATTGAGCAGCGGCAGTGCCATACCCTTTAAGGTACCGTACTGCTCCAGCGCGGCGGTGCGCCCGCCGGAAGCCGCCAGATATACCGCAAGACAGGCGGGCACCAGCATATTCTCGGCCGTGTGCAGCGCGCTGGAAAGCGCCCTGCCGCCCTCCACCGGCCAAAGGATGTCCCACAGCCGCCGGGACACCTCCCTTGGCGGGCACGGCGCTGTGCTGCCGAAGCAGCGTGCCGCCTCCCGCCGGTAAAACAATGCCATCAGGGCGGTGGATACGGCCTCGCTCAGGGCGGTAGCCGCCAGCACCAGCGCGCAGCGGCTGCCGTCCGGCCAGTCCTGCGTGCGGGAAAGCGCCCACACCACGGCGGCAATACGCACCGTCTGCTCTGCCAGCTGGCTGAGCACGTTCGGCTCCACCCGCCGCCGCGCCAGAAAAAAGCCGCGCAGCACCGCCGAGATCGCCATCCACGGCAGTCCCAGCGCCGAGGTGCGCAGCGCGGCAGCGGCGCGGATATCCCCCAGCCACCATTTTGCCGCAAGGCCTGCGGTGGCAAGCTGGGCGACCATGGCAAGCCCGCCCAGCGTAAGCCCTGCCAACACCAGCCGCACCAGCATCCCGCGCGCAGCGGCCTTGTCCCGGCTGAGCTCCTCGGTCAGCAGCCGGGTAGCCGCCACCGAGATGCCCGCCGTAGCCAGCGTGACAAACAGCCCGTACACCGCCAGCACCAGCTGGTACAGCCCCATACCCGCCCCGCCCAAGGCGTTTGCCAGCCAGATGCGCAGCCCCATGCCTGCCAGCCGCAGCACCACGTCCGAACCGGTAAGCAGCGCCGCATTTTTAAAGTAATTCTGCCGCACCCTGCACCTCCCCCTGCCCCGGAACGGGCGTTCACGGTTCAGCCTATGCGGCAGCTTTGCAAAACATGAGCGGCGCTATGGGTTGTTTCTGCGCACTTTTTATGGTATAGTTAACAGTGGTCAGGCAGGGCGCAAGCCCGCGCCTGTATTTTGAGCAAGGAGGAAGCGCACCGCCCGGGTCCTGCCCCTGCCGTGCGCGACAAAGAGAATGAGCGAAGAATGTACCCATGACTGCTCTAATTGCAGTGCAGCCTGTTCTTCCCGCGATGCCGCTCCGCAGCACGATGCCCCCAACCCTAATAGCAGTGTGAAAAAGGTCATCGGCGTTGTTTCCGGCAAGGGCGGCGTGGGCAAGAGCATGACCAGCGCCCTGCTGGCCTGTGCCATGGCCCGCCGCGGCTACCATTGCGGCATTCTGGATGCCGATATCACCGGCCCGTCCATCCCCAAGCTGTTCGGCATTCACGGCCGTGCCATGGCGGACGACAAGGGCTGCTGGCCTATCCAGAGCCGTATGGGCATTGATGTGATGAGCATCAACCTGCTGGTGGAGAACGAGGAGGACCCCGTTGTGTGGCGCGGCCCGGTCATCGCCGGTGCCGTCAAGCAGTTCTGGACCGATGTGGTCTGGAAGGACGTGGATTTCCTGTTCGTGGATATGCCCCCGGGCACCGGTGATGTGCCCCTGACCGTGTTCCAGAGCCTGCCGGTGGACGGCATCGTTGTGGTGGCAAGCCCGCAGGAGCTGGTAAGCATGATCGTGGCAAAGGCCGTGAACATGGCCGAGATGATGAAGGTGCCCATGCTGGGCATCGTGGAGAACATGAGCTACATCGTCTGCCCGGACTGCGGCAAGCACATCAATGTGTTTGGCAACAGCCATGTGGACGAGGTTGCCGCAAAGCACAACCTGCCCGTGCTGGCCAAGTGCCCCATCGACCCCAAACTGGCCGAGCTTTCCGATGCCGGCATGATCGAGACTTACGGCGGCGAATTCTTGGAAGGCGCAGCAGACGCCTGCGAAAAGCTGCTGAAATGATCTGACCCTCTGGCTGCTGCACAAACTGCTGTGCAGCAGCCTTTTCTATATGTTCTTGTTTTAGCAAGCTCGCCCTCTCAGTCACCTACGGTGACAGCTCTCCCAAAGGGAGAGCCCTTGGCAGTCCACGCTAACTTCATCTTTTTGCCAAGGCCTCTCCCCTTGGGAGAGGTGGATGCGACCAGCGGGAGCAGACGGAGAGGGCGAGGATGCTAACCTTGCGACACAGGGCTTTTTGCTTACCAAAGCCCGCTGCTGCGGAAAAGACATTCTTTTCCGCACGGCTTTGGGGCGGCAGCGCACTTTAAAAAACAAGGTTCGCGGCCCATTCCTGCTTTTAATTTTCGTTTTGTGAAGCAGCTGTTACTTTTTATCTGTTTTTTTAAACAAATTCTGCTTTTTGCTATTGTAAAACCCACCGCAAAGCTTTATAATAATAAAGTAAGCATTGCCCGCTTGTGCGGGCGTGCCGTGCAAGCATGGAGAACCGGAAGCGCCCGGCATCTGCAAGGATACCCCCGCTGTGCGGCGGGCAAAGGCATTTCCGCTTTTTCAAATTTATAGAGTAATTGGGAAAAAGGAGTATTCTATTATGCTGACGAATGAATACCTGAAGCGTGTTTACGAGGGTCTGGAAAAGCGCAACGCCAACGAGCCCGAGTTTTTGCAGGCTGTGCGCGAGGTGCTGGAGAGCATCCAGCCCGTTGTGGAAAAGCACCCCGAGTACGAGAAGGCCGGTCTGATCGAGCGCCTGGTGGAGCCGGAGCGCATCATCACCTTCCGTGTGCCTTGGGTAGACGATGCCGGTAAGGTGCAGGTGAACCGCGGCTACCGCGTGCAGTTCAACAGCGCCATCGGCCCCTACAAGGGCGGCCTGCGCTTCCATCCCTCTGTCAATCAGGGCATCCTGAAGTTCCTGGGCTTCGAGCAGACCTTCAAGAACAGCCTGACCACCCTGCCCATGGGCGGCGGCAAGGGCGGTTCTGACTTTGACCCCCACGGCAAGAGCGACATGGAAGTGATGCGCTTCTGCCAGAGCTTCATGACCGAGCTGTACCGTCACATCGGCCAGTTCGTGGACTGCCCCGCCGGTGATATCGGTGTCGGCGGCCGCGAGGTCGGTTATATGTTCGGCCAGTACAAGCGCCTGACCAACAGCTTCCAGGGCGGTATGCTCACCGGCAAGGGCCTGACCTTCGGCGGTTCTCTGGCTCGTACCGAGGCTACCGGCTACGGCCTGTGCTACTTCACCGCTGAGGCTCTGAAGTGTATGCGCAACGACAGCTTCGAGGGCAAGACCGTGGTCATCTCCGGCTCCGGCAACGTGGCTATCTACGCCTGCGAGAAGGCTACCCAGCTGGGTGCCAAGGTCGTGACCATGTCCGACTCCAACGGCTACGTCTACGATCCCAACGGCATCGATCTGGCTTACGTCAAGGATCTGAAGGAAGTGCGCCGCGGCCGTATCAAGGAGTACGCCGAGACCCACGAGGGTGTAACCTATGTGGCTGATTGCAGCAAGGTGTGGACTGTCCCCTGCGACATCGCCCTGCCCTGCGCTACCCAGAACGAGATCAACAAGGAGTCTGCCGAGGCTCTGGTAAAGGGCGGCTGCACCGTGGTCTGCGAGGGCGCTAATATGCCCAGCACCCCGGAGGCCATCGAGGTCTACCTGTCCAACGGCATTCTGTACGGACCCGCAAAGGCTTCCAACGCAGGCGGCGTGGCCACCTCCGGTCTGGAGATGAGCCAGAACTCCGAGCGCCTGAGCTGGAGCTTTGAGGAAGTGGATGCCAAGCTGAAGGGCATCATGGAGGGCATCTTCCACGCTTCCTACGACGCTTCTGTGGCTGCCGGTTCTGAGGGCAACCTGATGGTCGGTGCAAACTGCGCCGGCTTCCTGAAGGTTGCTACCGCCATGATGGCACAGGGCATCACCTACTAAGTCATACTGCATCGTCCAAGAGCCGCGCCCGCAGGGGTGCGGCTCTTTTTGGGTATAACCCCGCCCCGCTCTGCCCACACTGGCAGTATCTTATGGCAGAAAGGGAGTTTTGTATGGACGAGCAGATGTTTTGTTTTCAGTGTGAGCAGGCGGCGGGCTGCACCGCCTGCACCGGCGCAGCGGGGGTGTGCGGCAAGTCGGCCGAGACAGCCGCCGCACAGGACCGGCTCACCGGGGCGCTCATCGCGTTTGCCGGGCAGCTCATCGCGGCGGGGCGCGGCCCGGCCCCGGAACAGGCCCGGCTGCTGATGCAGGGGCTGTTCACCACCATTACCAACGTGAACTTTGACCCCGCCGCCGTGGACGCGCTGACCCGCCGGGTGCACGACGCCAGCCCCGGCACCGGCCCGGACTACGACATGCAGGCCCTCTGGCGGGAACCGGATGCCGACCGGCGCAGCCTGAAATGCTTTGTGCTGTTCAGCCTGCGGGGCATGGCCGCCTACAACTACCACGCCCGGGTGCTGGGCCGCATCGACCCGGAGCTGGACCGGTTCTTCTGTACCGCCCTGCAGGCCGTGGGCGACCCCGGCCAGACCACCGACGCCCTGTGGCAGCTGGTGCAGGCCACAGGAGAAGCCAGCTACCGCTGCATGGAGCTGCTGGACGCGGCCAACACCGGCGCGTTTGGCGATCCGGAACCGGTGCAGGTGCCCCTGACCATTGAAAAGGGGCCGTTCATCGTGATTTCCGGCCACGACCTCTACGACGCACAGCAGCTGCTGGAACAGACTGCAGGCCGGGGCGTCAACGTCTACACCCACTCGGAGATGCTGCCCGCCCACGGCTACCCGGAGCTGAAGCGCCGCTACCCCCACCTCAAGGGCAACTTTGGCACCGCATGGCAGAACCAGCAGCGGGAGTTCGAGGACATCCCCGCGCCCATCCTGTTCACCACCAACTGCATCATGCCCCTGCGCGCCAGCTACGCCGACCGGGTGTTCACCACCTCGGTGGTGGCTTACCCCGGCGTGCCCCACATCGACGAAGGGCGCGACTTTTCCCCGGTGATCGAAAAGGCGCTGGAGCTGGGCGGCTACGCGCAGGACACCCTGCTACCCGGCCTGAACGGCGGCTCCACGGTGACCACCGGTTTTGCCCGCACCGCCGTGCTGCAGCACGCGGACGAGATCGTGCAGGCGGTGCGGGACGGTAAGCTGCGGCACTTCTTTCTGGTGGGCGGCTGCGACGGTACCCGGCCCAGCCGCCGCTACTACACCGAGTTTGCCCGCCTTACCCCGCCCGACACCATCCTGCTGACCCTGGCCTGCGGCAAGTTCCGCCTGAACGACCTGCCCCTTGGCACCGTGCCGGGCACCGGCCTGCCCCGCATCCTGGACGTGGGCCAGTGCAATGACGCCTACAGCGCCATCCGCATCGCATTGGCGCTGGCCGACGCCTTTGGCTGCGGCGTCAACGACCTGCCCCTCTCGCTGGTGCTGTGCTGGTTTGAGCAGAAGGCCGTGTGCATCCTCATCGCGCTGCTGGCGCTGGGCATCCGGAACATCCGGCTGGGGCCTACCCTGCCCCCGTTCCTCTCGCCGGGGGTGGTGCGCACCCTGCAGGAACGGTACGGCCTCAAGCCCATTGCCACCCCGGAAGCCGACCTGCAGGCCATTCTGGGCGGGTGAGGTTTCGTTTGGTTATTTTACAACAAACCCGCAACTCAGAATTGGCGGTTCTGCCGGTGGAAGAGATTTCTCTGGCACTGGACCCCGACGCAGACGCCTCCGCCCCGGAAGCCCCGGCTGACTCTGACGACACCAACGGCACCGAAGCTGCCGCCGCATCCGACGCCCCGGCTCAGGCTCCCCACACGGAAGCTCCCGCCGCCGCACAGCCCGCTGCCCCGGCAGTGCCCACCCTGCCCCAGACCGGCACCACCGGCTGGATGGCCGGTGTGCTGGCAAGCCTGGGCTCCCTGCTGCTGGCCTGCGGATGGTTCTTCACCCGCAAATCAAAGCATTCCTGAGTCCTGAGTGTTCCGCATCACTCAGGGCAAATTCCTCCAAACCGCCGTACCCGCGTGCACAACGCCGGGTGCGGCGGTTTTGTTTGTATGCCGCGCACAGCTGCGGGGACTCGCGGCGTTTCGCACAAGAAGCGGCGCAATGTGTGTAGCATATTTGGTGCAGCTGTCACTTGAAGATTTTTCAGGAATCTGTATAATATCAGGTATCGGAACAAAGGCGTTCCGCAGGGGTATCCTATGCCCTTGCGGGGCGCTTTTTTCTTTTTGCAGGGGATAAAAAGCTGCGGAGGGTGCCGCAGCCCCCGGTAAGCAAACAAGTAAAAAGGATGGGAAAGACTATGGAAAACTTTACAGAGCAGAAAACCACCCTTGGTCTGTACGACCCACAATTCGAGCACGATGCCTGCGGCATCGGCGCTGTGGTGGACATCAAGGGACGTAAAAGCCACCAGACGGTGGACGATGCACTGTCCATCGTGGAGCGGCTGGAGCACCGCGCCGGTAAGGACGCCGAGGGTAAGACCGGCGACGGCGTGGGCATCCTGCTACAGATCAGCCACAAGTTCTTCTCCAAGGTGGCCGAGGAGCTGAACATCCGGCTGGGCAACGAGCGGGAGTACGGCGTGGGTATGTTCTTCTTCCCCCAGAACGAGCACCTGCGGGCACAGGCCATGAAGCTGTTCGAGGTGGTCACCCGCAAGGAGGGGCTGGAGTTTCTGGCATGGCGCGAAGTGCCCGTGGACCCCGATGCCGTGGGACAGAAGGCGCGGGACTGTATGCCCGCCATCTGGCAGTGCTTCATCAAAAAGCCTGCCAAAGTAAGCAAGGGCATTGAGTTTGACCGCCGCTTGTACATCGTACGCCGTGTGTTCGAGCAGGCCAGCAACGGCACTTATGTGCCCAGCCTGTCCAGCCGCACCATCGTGTACAAGGGTATGTTCCTTGTGCACGACCTGCGCCGCTTCTATGCTGACCTGCAGGACCCGGATTATGAATCCGCCATCGGCATGGTGCACAGCCGCTTTTCTACCAACACCAACCCCAGCTGGATGCGTGCACACCCAAACCGCTTTATCCTGCACAACGGCGAGATCAACACCATCAAGGGCAACACCGACGCCATGCTGGCGCGTGAGGAGAGCATCTCCAGCCCCATTCTGCAGGACGACATGAACAAGATCCTGCCCATCATCAACACCTCCGGCTCGGACTCCGCCATGCTGGATAACGCACTGGAGTTCATGGTAATGAACGGCATGGATCTGCCGCTGGCTGTGATGATCACCATCCCCGAGCCGTGGGAGAACAACAAGAACATCAGCCAGAAAAAGCGGGATTTCTACCAGTACTACGCCACCATGCTGGAGCCGTGGGACGGCCCCGCCGCCATCCTGTTCTCGGACGGTGACGTGATGGGCGCGGTGCTGGACCGCAACGGTCTGCGTCCCAGCCGCTACTACATCACCAAGGACGGACGCATGATCCTGTCCTCTGAGGTGGGCGTGCTGGAATGCGATCCGGAGAACATTCTGGTCAAGGAGCGTTTGCGCCCCGGCAAGATGCTGCTGGTGGATACCGTCAAGGGCGAAGTGGTGGACGACGAGAAGCTGAAGGAGCTTTACGCCAGCCGCGAGCCCTACGGCGAGTGGATCGACCGCAATCTGGTGCAGCTGAGCGGGCTGAAGATCCCCAACGTGAAGGTGGAGAGCTACACCGGCGAACAGCTGACCCGGCTGCAGAAGGTGTTCGGCTACAAATACGAGGACGTGAACACCATGATCCTTGCCATGGCGCGGGCGGGCGCAGAGCCTTCCGGTGCCATGGGTACCGACACTCCGCTTGCCGTGCTCAGCAGCCAGCATCCCCCGCTGTTCAACTACTTTAAGCAGCGGTTTGCACAGGTGACCAACCCCCCTATTGACGCCATCCGGGAAAAGGTGGTCACTTCCACCAGCGTTTACATCGGTGCCCACGGCAATCTGCTGGAGGATAAGCCCGAGAACTGCAAGGTGCTCAAGGTGCACAACCCCATCCTGACCAACACCGACCTGTTGAAGATCAAGTACATGAACGTGCCGGGCTTCAAGGTGGCTACGGTGTCCATCAACTACTACAAGAACACCAGTCTGGAAAAGGCCATCGACCGGGTATTTCTGGAGGTCGACCGCGCCTACAAGGAGGGTGCGAACATCATCATCCTGTCCGACCGTGATGTGGATGAATACCATGTGACCATCCCCAGCCTGCTGGCTGTTTCGGCAGTGTCTCAGTACCTCATCCGCACCAAAAAGAGCACCGCACTGGCACTGATTTTGGAGAGCGCCGAACCCCGGGAGGTGCACCACTTTGCCACCCTGCTGGGCTACGGTGCCTGCGCCATCAACCCCTATCTGGCACACGAGACCATCGGACAGCTCATTGACGAGGGTCTGCTGGATAAGGACTATTACGCCGCCGTGCAGGACTACGACAACGCCATCCTCAGCGGCATCGTGAAGATCGCCTCCAAGATGGGTATTTCCACCATCCAGAGCTACCAGAGCAGCCAGATCTTTGAGGCTGTGGGTATCTCGAAGGAGGTCATCGACAAATACTTTACCGGCACGGTGAGCCGTGTGGGCGGCATCAGCATGGCAGACATTCAGGCCGATGTGGAAGCGCAGCACAACGCTGCCTTTGACCCGCTGGGACTGGATATCAACATGGAGCTGTCCGACAGCGGTGCCCACAAGTTCCGCAGCGGCAAGGAAGAGCACCTGTTCAACCCCCAGACCATCCACCTGTTCCAGAAGGCCTGCCGCACCGGCGATTACGACACCTTCAAGCAGTTCACCCAGACGGTGGACAACATGGGTGCCGAGGGCGTGCATCTGCGCAGCCTGCTGGACTTCAACTACGCCGCAGACGGCGGCATCCCGCTGGAGGAGGTAGAGCCGGTCTCCAGCATCGTCAAGCGGTTCAAGGGCGCTGCCATGAGCTACGGCGCACTGAGCAGCGAAGCACACGAGACCATTGCCATCGCCCTGAACCGTCTGGGCGGCCGCAGCAATACCGGCGAGGGCGGCGAGCCCGAGGAGCGCTACCACAGCGAGAGCAATTCCAAGATCAAACAGGTAGCTTCTGCCCGCTTTGGCGTGACCAGCAAGTATCTGGTCAGCGCCGAGGAGATCCAGATCAAGCTGGCACAGGGCGCAAAGCCCGGCGAGGGCGGCAACCTGCCCGGTGCAAAGGTGTATCCGTGGATCGCCAAGACCCGCCACAGCACCACCGGCGTGGGCCTGATCTCTCCCCCGCCCCACCACGATATCTACTCTATCGAGGATCTGGCAGAGCTGATCTACGATCTGAAAAACGCCAACCGCAACGCCAACATCAACGTCAAGCTGGTCAGCGAGGCGGGTGTCGGCACCATTGCCGCCGGTGTTGCCAAGGGCGGCGCACAGGTCATTCTGGTGTCCGGCTATGACGGCGGCACCGGTGCTGCACCCCGCACCTCCATCAAGCACGCCGGTCTGCCCTGGGAGCTGGGCATCGCCGAGACCCACCAGACCCTAATCCTGAACGGCCTGCGCACCCGCGTGCGCATTGAGAGCGACTCCAAGCTGCTGTCCGGCCGGGATGTGGCCATCAGCTGTATGCTGGGCGCAGAGGAGTTCGGCTTTGGCACCACCCTGCTGATGGCAGAGGGCTGTGTGATGATGCGTGTGTGCAATCTGGACACCTGCCCCATGGGCATCTGCACCCAGAACCCCGAGCTGCGCAAGAACTTCAAGGGCAAGCCGGAGTACATCATCAACTACCTCACCTTTGTGGCCGAGGAGCTGCGGGAGTACATGGCAAAGCTGGGCGTGCGCACCGTGGACGAGCTGGTAGGCCGCACCGACCTGCTGCGGGTCAAGCCCGCCGCCCCGGGCAGCCGCGCCGCGGAGCTGGATCTGGACTGCATCCTGCACAACCCCGCCATTGCAAACAGCAACGTCCACTTTATCAAGGAGGACAGCTACGACTTCCATTTGGAAAACACGCTGGACATGAAGGTGCTGATGAAGAAGTTCAAGCTGGGCAGCAAGGCTCCCCAGAGCGTCAGCCTGAATGTTTCCAACGTGGACCGCGCCTTTGGTGCCATCTTTGGCAGCGAGATCACCCGCAAATACGGCAACGACCTGCCGGATGATGTGTACACCGTGCACTGCACCGGCGCAGGCGGCCAGAGCTTTGGTGCCTTTATCCCGAGCGGCCTGACGCTGGAGCTGGTGGGTGACTGCAACGACTACATGGGCAAGGGTCTTTCCGGCGGCAAGATCGTTGTGCGTCCGCCGCAGGGCATCGACTTCAAGCCCGAGGAGAACATCATTACCGGCAACGTGGCGCTGTACGGCGCTACCAGCGGCAAGGCGTTCATCTCCGGTGTGGCCGGTGAGCGCTTCTGCGTGCGCAACAGCGGCGCTACCGCCGTTGTGGAGGGCGTGGGCGACCACGGCTGTGAGTACATGACCGGCGGCACCGTGGTGGTGCTGGGACAGACCGGCAAGAACTTTGCAGCCGGTATGACCGGCGGCATTGCCTATGTGCTGGACGAGAACTGGGACTTCTACCAGCGCGTGAACAAGGAGACCGTCAGCCTTGAGCCGGTGGAACATAAGTACGATGTTGCCACCCTGAAGGAGCTGATCCGCGCCCATGTGGAGGCCACCGGCTCTCCGCGCGGCAAAGAAATTCTGGATAATTTCAGTGCGTTCCTGCCCAAATTCAAAAAGGTGCTGCCTTACGATTACGACCGGATGCTGCGGGTCATCGCCTCGGTAGAGGAGCGTGGTCTGGACGGCGAGCAGGCACAGATCGAAGCATTCTATGCAGTGCAGAAGCATAAGTAAGGAGGGGCAGCAGCATGGGTAAGACAACAGGATTTATGGATTATGCGCGCAAGACCAGCACGGACGTTGCGCCGCTGGAGCGCCTTGAAAATTTTAACGAGTTCCACATCTGGCTCTCGCGGGAGCAGCAGCAGACGCAGGCCGCCCGCTGCATGGACTGCGGCGTGCCCTTCTGTCAGGCGGGCATGATGATCGGCGGCATGGCCTCCGGCTGTCCGCTGAACAACCTCATCCCGGAGTGGAACGATCTGGTGTACCACGGCAAGTGGGAGCTTGCGCTCCACCGCCTGATGGCCACCAACCGCTTCCCGGAGTTTACCAGCCGGGTGTGCCCCGCCTTGTGTGAGGCCGCCTGCACCTGCGGGGATGTGACCGGCAGCAGTGTCACCGTGCGCGAAAACGAGCACGCCATCATCGAGACGGCTTATGCCAAGAACTGGCTGACCGCCACCCCGCCGCCGACCCGCACCGGCAAGAGCGTTGCCGTGGTGGGCAGCGGCCCTGCGGGGCTTTCGGTGGCCGAGTACCTGAACAAGCGCGGCCACGCCGTTACGGTGTTTGAGCGCGCCGACCGTGTGGGCGGCCTGCTGATGTACGGCATCCCCAACATGAAGCTGGACAAGGCGGTCATCGAGCGCCGTGTCAAGCTGATGCAGGCCGAGGGTGTGGTGTTCCGCACCGGCATGGATGTGGGCGGTGCCGTGCCCGCCGAGCAGCTGCTGGCAGATTTTGATGCCGTGGTGCTGTGCTGCGGCGCAAAAAAGCCCCGCGATTTGAACGTGCCCGGCCGGGACGCCAAGGGCGTGCACTTTGCCGTGGACTACCTGACCAGCGTGACCAAGAGCCTGCTGGACTCCGGTTTTGCAGACGGCAAGGCTATCAACGCAGCCGGTAAAAACGTGCTGGTCATCGGCGGCGGCGACACAGGCAACGACTGTCAGGGCACTGCCCTGCGGCAGGGCTGCACCGACCTGATGGCGCTGGAAATGATGCCGCAGCCTCCTGTCGAGCGCACCGCTGCAAACCCGTGGCCGGAGTGGCCCCGGGTGCTGAAGGTGGACTACGGCCAGACCGAGTGCATTGCAAAGTTCGGCAAGGATCCGCGCGTGTACCAGACCACCGTGAAGGAGTTTTTGAAGGACGAGGCCGGCAATCTGACCGGTGCCGTCATCAGCTGCCTGAAACCGGAACGCGACCCCGAGACCGGCCGCACCAGCATGGTGCCCACCGGCAAGGAATTTACCTACGACTGCCAGCTGGCATTTATTGCCGCAGGCTTTACCGGCTGCGAAAACTATACAGCCGATGCCTTCGGGGTGGAGTTGACCGCCCGGGGCAATGTAGCCGACCACAGCTTTAAGACCAATGTGGACAAGGTGTTCGTCTGCGGCGATATGCGCCGCGGCCAGAGCCTTGTGGTGTGGGGTCTGCGCGAAGGCCGCGATTGCGCCGCCGAGGTGGACCGCTGCCTGATGGGCTACACCAACCTTTAATTTGCCATTCTCTTTCCTATCCTAAACAAGCAGAAGCGGGAGCCTTATAACGGGCTCCCGCTTCTGCTTTTGTTGTATGCTGTTTAATCTGTATCGTATTCCGGCTCGGTGCTGCCCTCCGGGGTCGTTTCCGGGGTAGTAGGCTCGGTAGCGGCAGGCTCTTCCGGGGTGGCGGTGATCTGCACACTGGGATCTGCGGCGATATATATGGTGATCACCGTACCCACCGTGACCATAGCGCCCTCTTCCTCACTGGCAGAGACCACGCAGCCCGTGGCATAGGAGCCATCGTTCACCACCATGAAACAGCTGGCCACAAGCCCCCGGCTGCTCAGGATCTCAATGGCCTTATCCTGCGACGCACCGATGATCTTTGGCATCTCCACCTTTTCCGGGCCCTGACTGACCACGATCTGGATCACCTCGCCGTTCTCCATCACCTCGCCAGCCTCCGGCTCCTGCCGGATGACCTGCCCGGAGGGCACAGTATCGCTGTACTCCAGCACCGCCCGGAACAGGTACATACTGGTGTACTCGCGGTTATTCTTGATCTGCTCGTAATCAATGCCCACAAAGTTGGGCACAAGGTTCTGGGGCTTCATTTCTTCGCTGCTGGCAGCTTCCGAACTCGGCTCCGAGACGGGGGTCTGTTCCTCCTTGCTGCTCACGATGCCCCACAGCGTAAGCAGGATCAAAATGGAAAGCAGGATCAGGATGCCCGCCAGCAGCCCTTTCAAACTGAGCAGATGTTCCCTGCCCTGCCCGCTCTGCTCTGCCCGCGCCGGATGCATCGGGGTCTCCGGCTTCATGGTGCGGGTCAGCTCGGCGGTATATTCCTTGGAAGAAAGCGCCTGATACAGCTGCGGCACGGTCTGGATGCGCTCCATGACCTTGAGCCGCAGCCCCAGCTGCAACACATCGGAGACATAGGCCGGTACGGCAGGCTCTACGGTGCGTGCCCGGGGGTTAGAGTCCGACACCACGCGCTGGGCAGCGGGCATGGGTGCCTGCCCGCACACCATGCGGTAAAAGACGGCGGCAAGGCTGTATTCGTCGGTGTAGCGCCCCTCAAACTCGGCGGTAGTGTACTGCTCCGGCGCAGAGTAGCCCTCGTACAGCTGCTCGTGCAGGCCGCTGCCTGCGGTGCGCAGACCCACGGTGGCATACCCGGCCAGACGGCACCGGCCATCTGCCATTACCCGGATATTCTCCGGGCAGATGCCGCGGTGCACCAGCCCTGCCTTGTGCATGGCCGCCACGCCCTCAAACACCGGGCGCAGCATAGCGCAGGCCTCCTCTGCCCGCACCGGGGCAGGACGGTTTTCCAGCCATTGCTCCAGCGGGGTGCCGCCTAGGTTTTCCAGCACCGCATACACGGTGTTGTTGGCTTCCACCACGTCCAGCACGGCTTCCAGACCGCTGGCCGGGGTAATGCGCTGGATGGCGCGGTACAGGTCTGCAAAGTCCATGCGGGTGGTCTTGAACAGCACTTCGCTCCCCTGCTTGGGGCGCAGGATGCAGTCCGCGCCCCGCTCTGCAGAAAGAGTGACGGGCAAATACTCCTTGATGGTCACCCGGAAAGCGCCCAGATTCTCCACGCCGCTGTACAGCACACCCTCGCCGTCCAGACTGCGCATCTCGCCCACGGTGTAGCGCCCGGCCAGCACCGTGCCCACCGGCAGGCAGCCCGCCGGGTTGCACCCCTCCAGAATCTTCCCGCAATGGGGGCAGACGGTCGCCGCAGGCGGCAGTTCCCCAATGCAGAACGGACACAGGCGTTTTTGCTCCATAGTGTTCTCTCCCCTTCCAAGCTTCTATGCTTTTTATTTTATCATAGTGTTCCCCGCCGTGCAAGCTGTCCGCATTTTGGTGCAAGCGCAAAAAAAGGCCGGAGCCCGCAGCCCAAAGGGCTGACAGGCTCCGGTCTTATAGATGCAAGGGGTTTTCTCTTATGCTGCGCTTAGTGGATGAACACAGGACCCAGCGGGTTTGTGATGGGGCTTACATAGCCGCCCAGCAGCTTGGGAATAGCAAGGCTGATGTCGGGGACGTAGGTCAGCAGCAGCAGTGCAACGAACATACACAGGTAGAACGGCAGGGTCGCCTTGACCACTTTCTCCATGGGGCGCTTTGCAACGGCAGAGCCGATGAACAGAACGGAGCCAACGGGAGGAGTGAGCAGGCCGATGCCGCAGTTCAGAACCACGATGATACCGAACTGGATGGGATCGATGCCGATGGAGGTGGCGATGGGCAGCAGGATGGGGGTAGCGATCAGGATGATGGGAGCCATATCCATGATCATGCCCAGCACCAGCAGGATCAGGTCGATGAGCAGTGCAATGATGTAGGGGTTATCGGTGAGGTCGGTGATGGCGGTTGCTGCCAGATCGGGCACGTGCAGCATGGTCAGGCAGTTGCCGAACACTGCAGAGGTAGCGATCAGGATCAGCACGATGGACAGGGTGTTGACGCACTCGTCCAGAGCGTGCCACACGCCCTTCCAGTCCAGACCCTTATAGACGAACACGGAAACGAGCAGAGAGTAGATAACGGCGATAGCAGCGGACTCGGTAGCGGTGAACACGCCGCCGACAACGCCGAACACCACGATGATGACAGCGGCCAGTGCCCAGATAGAAGTGCCCAACTGCTTGACAAAAGCCTTGATGCTGAACGGGTCGCCCTTGGGGTAGTTGCGCTTGACCGAGATGATGTAGGAGCCGATCATCAGCACGATAGCCAGCAGAGCGCCGGGCAGGTAGCCGGCCAGGAACAGGCTGCCCACGGAGATACCACCGGCGGTGGTAGCGTAGATGACCATGTTATGGCTGGGAGGAACCAGCAGACCCTCGCAGGAGGAGGTGATGGTAACAGCGGTGGAGAAGTCTGCACCGTAGCCCTGATCCACCATCATGGGGATCATGATAGAGCCGATGGAGGCGGTATCGGCGGAAGCGGAACCGGAAATGCCGCCGAAGAAGTAGGAAGCCACGATGTTGACCATGGCCATGCCGCCGCGCATCCAGCCCACGCAGGCGTCAGCCAGTGCGATCAGCTTTTCAGAAATGCCGCCGGAGCCCATGAGCACGCCCATGGTGATGAAGAACGGCACAGCCATCAGGCTGAAGGAAGAAATGCCCTTGACCATCAGGCGGCAGACGTCGGTCAGTGCCTGTCCCTGCACCAGCATGCACAGCACGCTGGACAGACCAACGGCGTATGCAATGGGGAAGCGCAGGAAGATCATAACAAAGAAGCTGACAAGAAGGACAATGATTGCCAGTGTCTGAACTGTCATATTACATTTCCTCCTTTACAAAAAAGCTCTTGATATGGTTATACAGAGACTCGATTTCAAAGATGATCATGGCAACACCGGCCAGCGGCACCGGGAAGTACATCCAGAAGCGGCTCAGCCAAGGCATGGAAACATAGAAGCCACGACCGCCCAGCGTGGTGGCGTAGTTCCAGCCGACCGCCATCATCACCACACCAAGGACCATCACAGCCACGTCGGACAGGATGTCCAGCGCCTTGACCACTTTCTTGGGCAGGTACATATCAAAGGCAGTCATGCGGATGTGTGCGCCGCGGCGGATGGCCAGTGCAGCGCTCAGCACAGCCATGTAGCTCATGCAGGTCAGAACGACCTCCTCAGACCAGGAGGGGTCCGGAATAAAGGGGACGTAACGGCCAATGACCGACATCGTGGTAATGAGGATATCTGCAATCAGCAGGATCTTGCAGATGAACAGAACCACCTTGTAGGTAATGTCGTACGCCGGTCTGATCTTATCCAGAGTGGTAAAGATTTTCGGCATAGAAATTCCTCCATATAAAAGCCCGGCGAAGCCTGCGGGCGTATTCCCGTGGGCCTCCGCCGGGCAATGTACTACTTAGATTGGATGGAAAGCCAGATTATGCCTTCATGTCCAGCAGCTTCTGGTACAGCTCAGCCTGATCAGAGGTGTTGTCCTTGATGACCTTAGCGCAAGCTTCCTGCCAGGGAGTCTTGTCGTCCACATCCACAACGTTGCAGCCGGAGGAACGCAGCTCGTCCAGAACCTTGTTCTCAGCGGTCTCGGACAGATCAGCGTTGAACTTCTGGGTGTCGGCAGCAGCAGCCATAACAGCAGCCTGCTGGTTAGCGGTCAGCTTGCCCCATGCGTTGTCGGTGATAACAGCCTGCACAGCGCCCAGAGTGTGGCCGTCCAGGATCAGGTTGTTAGCAACCTCGGGGAAAGCGTTGGACTTGTAGTTTGCGATGGGCTGCTCAGCGCCATCCACAACGCCGGTCTGCAGTGCGCTGTACAGCTCGCCGAAGGCAACGACGGTGGGGTTAGCGCCCAGACCCTCGACCATGCCGTTCATAACGGGGTCGTTGGACACACGCAGCTTCATGCCCTTCAGGTCGCCGATAGCAGCAACGGGCTTGACGGTGAAGAAGTGACGGAAGCCCTCCTCGCCGTAGAACAGGCCGCGAACGGGCAGGCCCAGCTCCTGAGGCTCGTTCAGGAACTCAGGAGCCAGATCGCTGTTGGCAAAGTTCCAGAAGTGAGCGCGGTTGTTGAAGGTGAAGGGGATGGACAGCAGTTTGGACTTGTTGCAGCCGTAGCTGGTCAGAGCGAAAGCAGAGATACGGCTGATATCAATGGAGGTAGAGCCGCCCAGAATAGCGTCCAGAACGTCGTTCTCAGAGCCCAGAACACCGGAAGCCTGCACATCAACGACCACAGAACCGCCGCTCAGTTCCTCGACCTTCTCCTTGAAGTGAGAACCGGTCTGACCAACGATGGTATCCAGCGGGTTGACCTCGGCGTAGACCAGAGTCACCTTGGGATCGTTGGCAGCAGCAGCTGCATCACCGGCAGCAGCAGAAGCAGAAGCTGCAGTAGAGGTGGAAGCAGCGGTAGAAGTGGAATTGCTCTTGGAACCACCGCAGGCGGTCAGAGCAACAGCAGCAGTAGCTGCACCGGCAACAGCCATAAAGCTACGACGAGAGATCATTTTCATAGGAATCGTCCTCCTTAAATAATTGTGAACTTCTCCGGGCGCACAGGTGCCGGAGCTTTCGTTCATTGACTGTACACACTTTAGCAAATTTTCCGAAATGAAACAAGGGCTTTCAAAAAATGTCCTGTTTTTCGAAAGAATGTCAAGATTGTTTTTGCCATATTGCACAAGCGTTTTTCATTTCGTTTGTGCAACACTGCTGACCAGTTGGATACATTCCTGTATTCATAATGCAAAAATAACACCCCGACAAATGTCCGTCCGGGCACTTCTCAGGGCGTTTTCTTCAGCTTTTCTGTATCCGGTCGATCAGTTCCTGCTGGGCAGAGAATTCATCGTACATGGGCTGCACCGCTGCGCGGAAGCGGGCTTTCTCGGCTTCGTCCAGCTCGGTAACGCAGATGCCCAGCTTGCGCATATTCTGCTCCGCGTCCGCTTCCCGCCGTGCCCAGAGCTCGCGTTCCTTCTGTGCGCTCTCCCGGGCGCAGGCGCGGATCACCTCCGGGAAGCTTTCGTCCAGCGCGGCAAGCTTTTCCATCACCGCCGGGCTGGCCAGCTGCACTTCCGGCACGCGGGTGTGCTCGTCCTTCAGGAAAAAGGGCGCTACCTCGTAGTGTCCCATCACCTCGTAGCTGGGCCAGTTGTTCTCTGCGCCGTCGATCTCGGCATTATGCAGGGCGGCATATACCTTGCTGTACACCACCTGCGCCGGCTTTGCCCCCAGTGCGGTGATCATGTCGCTCATCATGTCCGACTCCTGCACCCGGATGGTCAGCCCCTGCAAATCATCCAGCCCGGTCACCTTTTCCCGGGTGTAGAAGCTGCGCACACCGGCGTCGAACCACGAAAGTCCCACTAAGTCCATCCCGTCCAGCATGGCCAGAAACTCGTCGCCGATGCTGCCGTCCAGCACACGCCACATCTGCTCGGCATCACTGTACAGGTAAGGCAGCTGCAGTACGCTAAGCTCCGGCTCGTACTCTGCCAGCTGGCTCAGGGACACGCGGGAAAAATCCACCCCGCCGAACTGCATCTGCTGGATGACGCTCTGCTCCGCGCCCAGCTCTGCCCCACTGTAAACCAGCACCTTCACCCGGCCATCCGTGTGCTGCGCCACAAGCTCGGCAAAGGCCTTTGCCGCCTTGCTGGTGGGGTAGTCCTCCGGCTGATTCTCCGCATAGCGCAGAATGAGCGGCTTTTCCTGCTGCGAAGAAGCAGACTGTGCCGTGCAGCCTGTGACTGCCAGTGCCGGTGCTGCCGTCAGCAGATGCAGCAGCTGACGGCGGGTCACAGCCGCGCCTCCCGGGCTGCCTTTGCCGCTTCCTTCCGATACTGGGTGGGGGTCATACCGGTGCGCTTTTTAAAGGCGCGGGCAAAGTAGCTGGCGTCCTCGTAGCCCACCATGGAGGCTACCTCTGCTGCGGAGCGGAAGGGGTCGGCCAGCAGCTCTTTGGCTGCGTTGATGCGCAGCTCGGTCAGGCAGTCCAGAAAGTTCATCTTCTGGTACTTTTTGAACTGCGCTGAAAGATACGCCGGGCTGATGTGCAAGATCTCGCTCACGCTGTCCAGCGAGAGGTCGGACATATAGTTGTCTTCCATATACTTGCGCACATGATCCATCACCAGTGCGTTGCGGTCACTCTCCCCTTCCCCGGCGGGGTCGGTCTCCTGCTCCGGGGCGGTTTCCTGCTCCGGGGCTTCCGCAGCCAGCTCTGCCAGACGGCGTCCGGCTTCGATCTGCCGGATGGCGCGGCGGATGGCAGCTTCGGTCTCGTCCGAGTCCACCGGCTTCAGCAGATAGTCGCAGGCACCCAGATGCACCGCTTCGTGGGCGTACTGGAACAGGCTGTATGCCGTGATAAAGATCACCTTGCACTCCGGGCGCTGCTCCAGCACCGCGCGGGCGGCATCCAAGCCGTTCATTCCCGGCATCTCGATGTCCATCAAAATCAGGTCTGCACCCCAGAGCACGGCGGTATCGGCGGCTTTGCGTCCGTTTTCCGCCATTTCCACTGTTACCTCATGCTCGAACCGGCGCATGACGATATCCGCCAGCGCTTCCCGTTCCATCTTCTCATCATCCGCAATCAACAGACGAATCATTCCTCAAATTCCTCCTCATTCTCCACCAGCGGCAGATACAGGATCACCGCAGTTCCCCGCCCCGGCCGGGAGCGCACCACCACCCGGCAGCGGGCATCCAGCAGCCGCAAGCGGGCAGCCACATTATAAATACCGATATGTTCCCAGCGGGGTGCGGGCTGTTCCAGTGCCGTGCGCAGCTGCTGCAGCTGCTCCGGCTCAATGCCTACGCCGTTGTCCAGCACCCGGATGCACAGCAGACCTTTTTCCCGCAGGGGAATCATGCGGATGCGCACCACTCCGCCCTCTTCCTTGGGGCAGATGCCGTGCTTGAAGGCGTTTTCCACGATGGGCTGCAAGATAAAGGACGGCACCATAGTCTCGGTCAGGTCCAGCGAATCCGAAAACGCCCACTGCATCTGCACCCGGTCGCCAAATCGCACATGGTAGATGGAGTAGTATTCGTCCACAATGCGCACCTCCCGGGAGAGGGGCACCTGTTCATCGTTGCTCATCAGGCTGTAACGCAGCAGATGGGAAAGCGCCATGATGAGTGCCTGTGTGCGGTAGGCGGACTCTGTGCCCGCCGTCTGCTGGATGACGTTCAGGGTGTTGAACAGAAAATGCGGGTCGATCTGGCTGCGCAGCTGCTGTAACCGGCTGCGCTCCATGCGGTTCTGCAATTCCAGTGCTTCGGTCTTTTGGCGGTGCAGCTCCCGCTCGATCTCGTTTTTCTCCTGTAAGGTACTCACCTGCTGCGCCATGGAGTGCTTCATGCGGTTGAAAGACTCCGCCAGCTGCCCGATCTCCGGCTGCTTAGGCAGCGGGATGTCCGGGGTGTCGAACTGGCTGCGGCTGATGGCACGGGAAGCTACGATCATCTGGGAGACTGGGGTCAGCAGCCGCATGACCATCAGACCGGAAGCGCAGCCCAGTGCCACGCACAGCGCCACCACCACGATCTGCATCAGGGCGATCCGCTCGCCCAGCTCCGAGATCTCGGTATAAGTAGTCTGGGCGTCCAGAATCGAGGCTTTCAGCAGCTGCATGGTGTACTGGCTCAGATACCCGCCGCAGACCGAGACCTTGTTATAGTACAGCTGGGACGCCTTTGCATCCTGCCCGCTGGAAAGGCAGCCCTCCAGTTCCTCCAGCAGGGCGCTGTAGCTGCCGTAGGTGGTCTCCACTGCGCCGTAAAGCACCCACTGCTCATCGCTGACGTTCTGCAAGCCGTCCATATTGGATCGGATGCGCCACAGCCATGCGTTGCTGGTGGAGCAGGCTGCCTGAAGCTTTTCCAGCATTTCCTCAGTCTCGCCGTTCTCCCAGCGGTACGCTTCCAGAATGCTGATGGAACTTTCCACACCGCCCTGAAACCGGCTGATGGCGTTAAAGTTGCCCATCTGGTCGTCCTGCACCTGCTGCACCGCCCGTGCCTGATAGCCGTTCAGGGCAAGCTGCAACGCAAAGGCCGCAAAAAAAGCCGCCAGACACAGCACCATGCGCTGCTTGAGCGTAACGCTGCGCTTCCAGTTGCGCTTTTCCATGCAAAGCTTCCCCCTTTTTAAGGTGTATCTGGAAACAAAGAAAATGACGAATATTTCGCAAGCACAAGCAGGATTTAAGGCAAATAGCCGTAGGAATCCTTTATGGATTTCAAGGCTGTTTAACGCAAAATCCGGCTGTGCTTGTAGAAATAGACTAATTTTTCGACTTTTCAGATACACCCTGGATAATAACTTATTTTACCACGCTTTGCGGGCGGTTTGCAAGCCGGATGCACCGCCGCCGATGCATCTTTTGCTTGCTTCTTGCCGATAAATGTGGTACTATGCCCAAAAAGGAGGGTAACTTTATGACCCAGAATGTTTGCGTTTCCGTTCAGATGGACGAAAAAAGCTTTCACGATTTTGCATCTTTCGACCTGCTGCGCCACAACAAGGGCTGGCAGCGCCCGGCGGTGTTCACTGCCATTCTGCTGGTGTGCGCCGGGATCTGCCTGAGCCAGATCGGCAAACGGGAGGGCGCCGGGCTGCTGACCGCCGTGCTGGCCATCGTAGCCATCGGTCTGCCCGCCGTATACTTCGGCACCTTTTTTTCGAACCTCTCCAAGCAGATCAAAAAGCTGGGTCTGCCCCGCCCCTTCTACCGGTTGGAGCTGGACGCCGCCGGGCTTTCGGTCTGGATGGCCGGTGAGCAGAACAAGACCGAGCCCACCAACCGCTACACTTGGAACACCGTGTACTGCGCCTACCGCACCAAAGAGGCGGTGTACATCTACGTCCAGAAAAATCAGGCCTATCTGCTGAACGAGAGCATGGATGCCGCATGGAGCCTGCTGGGCAGTGCCCTGCCCGCCGCCAGCCTGCACGACTGCCGGAAATAAGGGCATAGGGACAATTTTTAATGCGCTCCGCTTTGCTCTGCGCATGAATAGCGGAAAATTATGATTTTTTCGAAATCCCGGAGCGTCTGCGGACGCTCCGGGATTTCATTTTCACAGGAATGGGGTCGTAACCGGAAACTGCATTTGCAGCGCTTGTTTCCTTCGGAAACAGTCGCGCTGCGGGGGGATCTTCTGTTCCCATGAAAAGACAGAAGGTTTACAAACCTTTTAGACAAAGCAAAAACCCACGCTGCGGCAAAGCAAAAGCGCAGCGTGGGTACGGAAATAGCGTTATAACATTTTAGCGGGCCAGAGTGTACTTGTGCAGGGTCTTGCGCACTGCGCCGTTACCGGCGTACAGCTCCTTGACCATGCCCTCGATCTTTTCGCCCAGACCAACGGCGTACAGATCCACACCGAACACATCGGCACGGCTGTACAGAGCCTTCAGGCAGCTGAAGTCCTGCTCGCCTTCCTTGACCTGCAAGGGGCTGACGATGGCCTGCAGTTCAGCCAGCAGCGGATCGGGAGAGATCTCGAAGGGCTGGCCGTTGTCGTCGATGCCCTTCAGGTAGCGGGCATAACCTGCCAGCACCAGCGGGATCAGCACGAGGTTGGACTTGTCCAGACCGCGCTCCTCGTAAGCCTTGATGGTCTCGCCGAAGCGGATCGCCAGCTTCTGGGAGGTATCGGTAGCGATACGCTGGGGAGCATCAGGCATGAAGGGGTTGGGCAGACGGCGGTTGATGACAGCGCCGATGAACTCGTAGGGGTTCAGCACGCCGGGATCAACGACCACGGGCATCGCCTCGATATAGCCGACCTTCTGGATGAAGGAGCGCAGATCCTCGTCTGCCATCTCGGCAGAGATGAGGGTGTAGCCCAGCATACAGCCATAGATAGACATGGCAGTGTGCAGGGGGTTCAGGCAGGTGCAGACCTTCATCTTCTCGATCTTGTCCACGGTCTCGCGGTCGCAGTACAGCACACCGCCCAGCTCCAGCGGAGGACGGCCATTGGTGTAGTGATCCTCGATGCACAGGTACTGGGTTTCCTCGGCGTTGACGAAGGGAGCGGTGAAGGTGTGCTTCTCGGTAACGATGGTGTAGTTATCCTCAAAGCCATCCTTTGCCAGCATCTCCTGCACCTTTGCGTCCGGGCGCGGGGTGATCTTATCGATCATGCTCCACGGGAAGGTGATCTTGGTCTCGTCCTGCACATAGGCCAGGAACTCTGCGGGCACCAGACCCTGCTCCACCCACTTTGCAGCGTAGGCGTGGACAGCGGTCTTGACCTTATCGCCGTTGTGGGAGCAGTTATCCATGCTCTGGACGGTCAGGGGCAGCTTGCCGGCCTTGAAGCGCTCGTACAGCAGAGCGGTGACCTTGCCCATGGCCAGCACGGGGGTCAGGCCGCGCTCCAAGTCAGCGGGAGCAACGCCGTAGCCCTTCTCGGTGATGGTAAAGGAGATCATCTGCAGGCTGGGGTTCTGGAAGATCTCCACCAGACGTGCCCAATCAGCGCCGAAGGAATAGTCAGCCTTCAGGCTCTCGGTAACGGAAGCGATGACCTTCTTCTCGATCTCGCCGGTGGACTTCAGGCAGACCAGCAGGCTCAGGTTATCGTAGGGCTGGTAAGCCTTATCGATGATCTCGTAGTCGAAGCTCTCAGCCACGATGACGCCGCGGTCGTACTTGCCGCTGTTCAGTGCGTCGTTCAGCACGGCAGCGGGGAAAGCGCGGAAGATGTTGCCGGCACCGAAGTGCACCCAAGTGGGCTCGGCGTGGGTCTTGGCCTTGACGGCCTCAATGTCGAATTTGGGCAGCTCGTAGCCCTTTTCTGCCCACTCGGCGGACAGATTGCCGTTTTTGATATCAGACAGCTTCATAATCATCAGCCCTTCTTTTCTTCATCCAGACGGTCCAGCAGATCCCAGATACCCAGCATATACTGGATGCCCAGAGCACGGTCATACTTGCCATAGCCGGGGCGGCAGACGCCGGGGCCTTCCTCCCACAGCTGACGGCCGTGGTCGGGGCGGATGTAGCCCTCAAAGCCGCAGTCATGGTAAGCGCGCATTACCTCAATGATGCCAGTCTCGCCGCAGCAATCGCGGTGCGCAGCCTCAGAGAAGTCGCCGTTGGGGAAGTGGTGGATGTTGCGGACGTGACCGAAAGCAATACGGTCGCAGTGCTTGCGGATGATCTCGGCACAGTTATTGTTGGGGTTTGCGTTCAGGCTGCCGGTGCACAGGGTCAGGCAGTTGTACGGATCGTCCACCATCTTCAGGAAGCGGTCGATGCTGGGCTCGTCCACCAGCAGGCGGGGCAGGCCGAAGATATCCCAAGGAGGATCGTCCATGTGGATAGCCATCTTGATGTCGCACTCGCGGCAGGTGGGCATCAGGGCTTCGAGGAAGTACTTCAGGTTCTCCCACAGCTTCTCCTTGGTGACAGGGGCGTAGGCCTTGAACAGCTCGTCCAGCTTTGCCATGCGCTCCGGCTCCCAGCCGGGGAAGGTCATGTTATACTTCTCGGTGAAGGACATGATATACTCAGCCATGGCCTTGTAATCGCCCTTGATCTTGTCCTTCTCGTAGAACAGTGCGGTAGAACCGTCGCCTACCGGGTGGAACAGGTCGGTGCGGGTCCAGTCGAAGATGGGCATGAAGTTGTAGCAGATGACCTTGACACCAAACTTGGACAGGTTGCGGATGCACTGCTTGTAGTTCTCGATATACTGGTCGCGGGTGGGCAGACCGATCTTGATATCGTCGTGCACGTTGACGGACTCGACAACATCCATATCAAAGCCGTAGGCGTGGATCTGGTCTGCAACCTTCTGGATCTCGTCGATTTCCCAGATCTCGCCGGGCATCTTGTTGTGCAGTGCCCAGACGATGCTGGTCACGCCGGGGATCTGCTTGATGTCGCTCAGGGTGACGGGGTCGTTGCCCTCGCCATACCAGCGCCAACCCATTTTCATAGGCATAGAGAAGTTCCTCCTGTCGTTATTTATCATGTGGCACGCGCAGAACGCCTGCACGCTCTTCTTGCTTATATTCTAATATATCAGTTGTAAAATAGCAATACGCGCAATGCCAATTTTTTGTGTTTATTCTTGTATACTTTACACAAAAACGGCAAAATGCCAGTTTTTTAACAAGGTTTTTGGGCAGTGTGCTGCTTTCCTTCCATAGATTCCCTGCTCTGCCGCTGGGCTGCCCAAGTAATAGCTTGTAACCACAAGCGTGTATAACTCTGACCCGCTCGGCGCAAAGCAGTCTGTTCCGGTTGACAATTCCTATAAAAACCTTTATATTCAAAACATTCAGCGCCCGCGAAAACTGCCGGGCGCACTCATCCGCTTCTATCCAAACTTCTATATATAAAGGAGGATCCGCTATGGTTTCACCTGACAAGTGCATCGCCGGGCGTTCCGCTGCCGATTGGATCGCGGCATATCCCGTGGTCTCCGACCTCTGCGCCCTGAAGGAGACTGCATGGGTAAACCCGGACAAGCTGCCCTTTGCACAGGCTGCGGCTGCCTGTCCGCTGACCCTTGCCGACATCGAGGATGCCGCCGCGCGGCTGGAGCGTTTTGCCCCCTACCTTGCCGCCGTCTTTCCAGAAACTGCTGCGACCGGCGGCATCATTGAATCCCCTGTCCGACCCATCCCCCGGATGCAAAAGGTGCTGGAAGAGCGCAGTGGCACCCCCATCGCCGGACAGATATGGGTCAAGCTGGACAGCCACCTGCCTATTTCCGGTTCCATCAAAGCCCGTGGCGGCATTTACGAGGTGCTGAAAACCGCCGAGGACATTGCCCTGCACAGCGGAATGCTGCACCTGACCGACAACTACGCCGTTCTGGCAGAGGAGCACTTCCGCAAGCTGTTCTCGCAATACTCCATTGCGGTGGGTTCCACCGGAAATCTGGGGCTTTCCATCGGCATCATGAGCGCAAAGCTGGGGTTTCAGGTCACCGTACATATGTCCGCTGACGCGCGGCAGTGGAAAAAAGACCTGCTCCGCAGCCGGGGCGTCAAGGTGGTGGAATACGCCTCCGATTACAGCATCGCCGTGACCGAGGGGCGCAAGCTGGCGGCGGGCGCCCCCTACTGCCACTTTGTGGATGATGAAAACTCCAAGACTCTCTTTCTGGGCTATGCCGTAGCCGCCCTGCGGCTGAAAAAGCAGCTGGACGCGCAGGGCGTCACCGTGGATGCAGAACATCCCCTCTTTGCCTATCTGCCCTGCGGCGTGGGCGGCGGCCCCGGCGGCGTAGCCTTTGGCCTGAAGATGCTGTTCGGCGATGCCGCACACTGCTTTTTTGCCGAGCCCACCCACTCCCCCTGCATGATGCTGGGCATGGCTACCGGCGAAAACAGCAGCGTCTGTGTGCAGGACTTTGGCATCGACAACCGCACCGCCGCCGATGGTCTTGCCGTGGGGCGCGCTTCCGGCTTTGTGGGCGGGCTGATGCGCCCCTTCATGAGCGGCTGCTACACCCTGCAGGACGAGCGGATGTATACCCTTCTGGCACAGCTGGCAGATGCCGAAGATCTTTACCTTGAGCCCAGTGCTCTGGCGGGAATGTATGGCCCGGTGCTCACCCAGCCCGGGCAGCTGCTTGGCGCTTACACCGAAGCTGCCCTGCCCGCCGGTACGCTGGCAAACGCCACCCATCTGGTCTGGGCCACCGGCGGGAATATGGTCCCCCGGGAAGAAATGCAGCGCTACTACGCAAAAGGCAAGGCGCTGGCACAGAAATAAACAAAAGCCGCTTTTCGTGCCAAACAGCACAAAAAGCGGCTTTTTATCGTCCTATTTCAGGAGCAAAGAGCCTTGTGGAAGCTTATTCCGGCAGGTCCTCTTCGTTCTCCAGGCTGTGCCAGACGTTCTGGACGTCATCGTTATCCTCCAGAGAATCCAGCAGCTTGCCCATCAGCTTCAGCTGATCGGGGTCGGTCAGGCGGGTGGTGGTCATGGGCACCATGGCCAGATCGTCGGACAGGATCTCGTAGCCCTTCTCTTCCAGAGCCTTGACCACGGCAGAGTAGCTCTCGGGATCGGTGGTGACCTCGGCAGCGTCCTCGCTGGCATCAAAGTCCTCGGCACCGGCATCCAGAGCGTCCATCATGGCCTCGTCGGCGTCCTTATCCTCCAGAGAGATGTCAATGACGCCCTTCTGGTTGAACAGGAAGGCCACGCAGCCCATAGCGCCCAGATTGCCGCCGTTCTTATCGAAGTAGTGGCGCAGATCGGCAGCGGTACGGTTGCGGTTGTCGGTCAGGGTCTCCACCATGACTGCCACGCCGCCGGGGCCGTAGCCCTCGTAAGTGATGGCCTCGAACTCGGTCTTGTCGCCGCCCTCGGCCTTTTTGATGATACGCTGGATGTTATCGTTGGGCACGCTCATGCGCTTTGCCTTGGCGATCAGGTCTGCCAGCTTGCTATTGGAAGCCGGGTTGGGGCCGCCGTCACGGACGGCAACGCTGATCTCGCGGCCGATCTTGGTAAAGACCTTGGCGCGGGCGCCGTCAGTCTTTTCCTTCTTGCGCTTAATGTTGTTCCATTTGCTATGTCCAGACATGGGAAAGAGCCTCCTAAATTTATCGGTATCTCCGCCTGCGGGCAGACGGGCTGTGGTCGCCCGCTTGTGGCAGCACACAAAATCTAACTCTGTTATTCTATCACAATCCACCGGCGCGTTCAAGCCTGAAAAGCCTGATTTTCGCCCGGATGCGTGTAAATCTGCGGTTTACAGCAGCCGCAGTGCCTTGGGGTAGTGGTTTTTCACCCGCCCGCCGGACACCTTGCCGCCGCCCAGCGGCCAGCCGTCCACGGTCACGCAGCACCAGCCGTCCGCTGCCGTGCGGGCTTCCACCTCGCGGCCGGAGAGATACTCGGTGCAGCGGCAGTCGGCAAGGGTCAGCTGCTCGCAGTTCGTGCACAGGCTGCCAAAGGCCGTGAACAGATGATGCTCCGGCACAAAGCGTCCCTTCTGCACACTGCCTACGAACACCCCCGCCCGCAGCACATGGAGCCCCGTCTGCGGAAAGGCCACCGGCAGCAGCACACCGCCGCCGTGCACCACAGCCGGGCGCTGTGCCAGCGCGGGGAAATACTGCCGGGCAAACTCCTGCCATGCGGCAAGGCTCTGCGCCGGGGTGGCTTCCCCTGCCCCGGTGTCCCGGGTGCGGCGGCTCGTGCCCTGCACAGCGTCCCGGCAGGCGCGGCTGTCTGCGCGGCGGGTGCTGCGGGCATCTGCCGCCTTGGCAGGCTTTGCCTTACCCTTGCCCTTTTTGCCCGCCTGTGCAGCAGCGGCAAGCCAAAGCTGTTCTTCCGGGGTGTATTCTCCTTCCGGCGGCAGGGTGCGGGGCGTGCCCGCCTTGACCAGCCGGGCCATAAAATGCCCCTCGCCGCCCTGACAGGGCCAGATGCGGCGCACCTTACTTACGTCCAGCGGCAGACCGCCGGTGCGGTTCTCTTCGCCTGCGCTGCCAAAGGTGTAGTCCACGTTGCCCAGCACATCGGCCAGTGCAAACTCCGGGTGGCGCTGCAAAAACGCTGCCACCTGCCCTTCGTCCTCCTCCGGCGCGAAGGTGCAGGTAGAGTACACCAGCTGCCCGCCGGGAGCCAGTGCCGCTGCGGCGCAGTCCAGAATCTGCGCGCCCAGCTCTGCGCACTGCTTTACCAGTGCTTCACAGTGCTGCTGCAGCGCTACCGGCTCCTTGCGGAACATTCCCTCACCGGAGCAGGGCGCATCCACCAGCACCCGGTCGAAAAACTCCGGCAGCGCCTCGGCAATGCGGGCGGGGGTCTCGTTGAGCACCACGGCGTTGGAAACGCCCATGCGCTCAAGGTTGCTTTTTAAAATTTCGGCGCGCGCAGCCACATACTCGTTGCTCACCAGCACACCGCGCCCCTGCAGTGCCGCCGCCAGCTGGCTGCTTTTGCCGCCGGGCGCGGCGCACATATCCAGCACCCGCATCCCGGGCTGCACCCCCAGCAGCGGCGCTGCCGAAGAAGCCGATGGCTCCTGCGAGTAGAACACCCCCGCATGGTGGTACGGATGCCGCCCGGGCTTAAAATCCGGCTGATGCACCACAAAAGCCGCCTTGCAGAAGGGCGAGGGTTCCAGCGGGAAATCTGCCCGCTGCGCAAACTGCTCCGGCGTGGTGCGCAGCGCCGACACGGTGACCCCGCGCTCTGCCGTCTGCTGCGGAGCGGCATACAGCTGCTCGTACCGCTGCCCCAGCAGGGCACGCTCCCGCTGCTCAAAATATTCCGTAGGCATATTCTTTTCCTCCCATGGGATGTATAAAGCCGCCGGCTGCGGCCACACTATGGACTGTGAGGGCGGCCCCGCCCCCACAGCAACGACCGAAAGGAGCATTCACACCATGGAAAACCGCAGTGAGAACCGCAGCACCAATTGCAAGAACCAGACCTCCAACCGTACCAGCAACAAGACCACCAACAGCGCCACCAACGAGCACAAGCACCCCAACCAGTACACCAAGGGTGCCGATGACGAGAGCGCCAAGAACTCCACCAACAGCCGTTCCACCAACGCAAAAAACAGCCGCTGATGGCGTAAGCGGCATCTGACGGACCGCAGATGCCAACAAGCAAAGCCCGCTGCCTTCCACCACTGGTTTCCAGTGCGGAAAGCAGCGGGCTTTCGCATTCTTATTTCTGGTCAGGGTCAAACTGCTGCCACAGCACCTCAAACAGCTGGTGCACGCGCTCCAGCTGTCCGTTCAGGTACAGCCAGCCCAGCAGGCATTCGAAGCCGGTAGAGACACGGTACTCCTCCGGGGAGGCGTGCTTGGCTACGCTTGCCTTGCTGGCGTTGCGGCCGCGCTTGAACACAGCCAGCTCGTCCTCGGTGAACAGCGGCTCCAGCAGCTGCTCCTCCCGGAACTGCGCCTTGGCAGAGACATACTTGACCTTTTCGGCGTTCAGCTTTCCGGCCGAAAGGCGGTGGTGCTCCACCAGACGCTGGCGCACCAGCAGTTCCAGCACGCTGTCCCCTACAAAGGCCAGTGCCAGCGGGCTGAGCTCCCGCGGGTCGATCTTTTCTGATTCGTTCATGATGCTTTATCCTTAGAAGATATAGTCGAACTGATACTCGCCGATGAGAATGGTATCGTTCTCTTCCACGCCCTTCTGCACCAGCGCGTCCAGAATGCCGCTCTCGCCCAGCTGACGCTGGAAGAACTGCAGGCTCTCGTAGTCGTCCACGTTGCTGCCGGCCAGAATATACTCCAGCCACGGGGCATCCACGCTCCACACATGGGCTTCCATGCGCTGGATGGTGAAGTCGCGGCCGTTCTTCTTGGCCTCCGGCTTTTTGTACTCGGGGGTGAACACCGGCACCTGCGGGATATCCTTGAGACGGTTGTACACGAGGCCCGGCAGCTGCTTGACGCCCTGCATGGTGGCGGCAGAGATTGCCACAAAGGTCAGCCCCTTGCCCTCCACATACTGACGGAAGGTCTCAATCTGCTCCTCGGTGGCAAGGTCGCACTTGTTGCCCACAACGATCTGCGGACGCTCGGCCAGCACGGGGCTGAACTTTGCCAGCTCCTCGTTGATCTTCTCAAAGTCCTCGATGGGGTCGCGGCACTCGCTGCCGGAAACATCCACAACGTGCAGCAGCAGGCGGCAGCGCTCCACATGGCGCAGGAAATCGTGTCCCAGACCGACGCCCTCGCTGGCACCCTCGATCAGGCCGGGAATGTCGGCGCAGACAAAGCTTGCGCCCTCACCCACCGACACAACGCCCAGCGTGGGCACAAGGGTGGTAAAGTGGTAGTTTGCGATTTTGGGCTTTGCCGCGCTGATGGTGGAGATGAGGGTGGACTTACCCACGTTGGGGAAGCCGATCAGACCCACGTCCGCAATCAGCTTCAGTTCCAAGGTCACCTGCAGATCCTCGCCGGGCATACCGGGCTTTGCAAACTTGGGGATCTGGCGGGTGGGGGTGGCAAAGTGTGCGTTGCCGTAGCCGCCGCGGCCACCCTTAGCAATGGTGACCGGGGTGTGGTCGGACAGGTCTGCGATAACAAGACCGCTCTCTGCGTCCTTAATCACGGTGCCCAGCGGCACCTTGATGACCAGATTTTCGGCATTTTTGCCGTGGCACAGGCTTGCACCGCCCTTGCCGCCCTCCGGGGCCACATACTTGCGCTTATAACGGAAATCCATCAGGGTGGACAGATGGTCGTCCGCCACAAAGATGATGTCGCCGCCCCGGCCGCCGTCACCGCCGTCCGGGCCGCCTGCGGCCACGAATTTTTCGCGGTGGAAGTTCACCGCGCCATCGCCGCCCTTGCCCGCATGGAGCCATATCGTGGCGATGTCGATAAAGTTAGTCTGTGCTGCCATACAGCCCCTCCTTAGCTTTATAGGCTTTTGCGTTTCAGCGCCCTCATCCGAGACAGCGCTACCCGAACACATAGCCTTATTTCATCAAAAAGAGCCGGGCCACAAGGGTCCGGCTCTACGATTGCAGTTATTCAGAAAGAAGTTACTGCTTAACGCTGCACTTCTTGCCGCTCTTGCCCACGCGCTCGAAACGGACAGTGCCGTCCACCAGAGCAAACAGGGTATCATCGCTGCCCTTGCCAACGTTCTCACCCGGCATGATGTGGGTGCCACGCTGACGAACCAGGATGTTGCCGGCCAGAACGAACTGACCGTCTGCACGCTTGGTGCCCAGACGCTGTGCTGCGGAATCGCGGCCGTTCTTGGTGCTGCCTACGCCCTTTTTATGTGCCATTGTAATTTACCTCCTTAGCCGTTGATCGCAGTGATCTCAACCTTGGTGTAGGGCTGACGATGGCCCATACGGCGAGCACTGTGCTTCTTTGCGCGATAGGTGATGATGTTCAGCTTCTTGCCCTTGCCATTCTTGATGACCTTGGCAGAAACGGTAGCACCCTCAACAACAGGAGCGCCAACCTTCACAGAACCCTCCTCGCCAATAGCGAGAACCTGATCAAACTTCACTTCGGAGTCGGCCTCAACGTCCAGCTTTTCGATGTAGACGATGTCGCCCTGCTCCACGCGGTACTGCTTACCGCCGGTAACAATGATTGCGTACATTTTGTTCATTCCTTTTCGTTGTACTCGCTGGTCGTAAAGGCAGACCCTTACAGCGGGCCATTTCAGGCGCCCACACCATGCGGCTAGAATATTATAGCAAAAACCAAACCGGATTGCAAGAGGAAATTTCCCCTTTTGCGCAGATTTTTACGCTTTTTTCTGCCCGGCCTGCTCTATGGCGGCTTTCACCTGCGCATTATAGGCCTCCGTCTTTTCCAAAAACAGCTTGCGCGGGCTGGAAGCCAGCAGCTGGGTGTCCTTACCCGCAAAGGAGATGGGGCCGTCCAGCTTCTTTTGAGCCGCCTTGTTCTCGGCGTTCAGCGCCAGCGGCACAAACAGGGGCTTGTCCTTGCACTTGCGGGTAAAGTACACCTCTGCCGCAATGCCTGCCACCACGGCGATGCCTGCCATCAGCTGGGATACCCGCAGCCCGATGGAGGGCACCAGCATCAGGCTGTCGGTGCGCAGACCCTCGATCCAGAAACGGCCTGCGCCGTACCAGATCAGATACCGCAGGGTGATGTCGCCGTTGAACTTGCGCTTTTTGATGTAGCGGAACAGCAGGAAGAAGCCCACAAAGCACCAGATGCTCTCATACAAAAAAGTGGGGTGCACCGGCAGGTTGGGGTCGATGACCACGCCCTTGGGTACCGTGACCGTGCTGCTCATCAGGTAAGCACGGGTCGTCTCGCTGTACATTCCCCAAGGCAGGGTGGTGTTGCAGCCAAAGGCTTCCTGATTGAAAAAGTTGCCCCAGCGGCCGCAGCCCTGCCCGAGGAGAAAGCCCATAGCGGTCAGGTCAAACATGGGCAGCACCGGCACGCCCCGCCACTTGCAGGCCAGACCACCGAACAAAAAGCCGCCGATGATGCCGCCGTAGATGGCAAGGCCGCCATCGCGGATGGCGATCATCTCCCAGATGCTTTCATATTTAAAAGGTGCCATAGCCACATAGTAGGCGCGGGCGCTGATGATGCCCAGCACTACGCCAATAAGGATGACATCCACCATACTGTCGGGGTCTACGCCGAACTCGATGCTGTGCCGGAAGGCAAAGACCAGTGCCAGACACAGACCCACCGCAATGCACACGCCGTACCAGTAGATGCTGACCCCGCCGATGGTAAAGGCCACACGGTTCAGCTGAAAGCTCAGCCCCAGACCCGGGAACTGTACCAGATTTGTAAGATGGTTCATCCTTCTTCCTCCTCGTCCTCTTCTGCCGCCTGCGCCGTGCCGTCCGGCTGGATGTACATGGTAGCCATGCGGTCGGTGCACAGGATGTGCTGCAAGGCAGCGTCCGCATCCTCTGCGGTCAGCCCAGCCAGCATGGAGATCTGCTGCGCCACCGTCTGGCCGCTGAGGGCAAAGTCTGCCATCTGGCTGGCGGAATCCTCCACGTTTTCCAGATTTTCGATCAGCTGACCGTATTTTTCGTTCTTGCACAGGGTAAACACTTCCCTGTCCACCCCTGCGGCGCGCACCCGGGCGATCTCGTCCAGCAGCAGCTGCCGCACAGTATCCGGTACATCGCTCTCGCCGGTGAACAGGATGCAGCAGCAGCCGTCCACCCGCAGCACCTCGCCGCCAAAGCCGGGGTTCACAAGACCTTCGTCATACAGGCGGCGGTACAGCGGCGACATTCCGCCCACGATGCAGCTGAGCACAAGGTCGTACAGCGCCTCGGTGCGCAGATCATCCGCAGGCAGCGGCTCTTCCTTAAAGCCCACGCCGAAGCAGGGTTTGGAAACCGGCATGGTCAGCGTTTTTTCCGTGGCGGCAAGGGTCATGGGCTCCGAAGCCCACAGCCGCTGCACCTTCTGTGCCGGGCGGGGCTCCATCAGGCCGTGCCGTTCACAGGCGGCCAAGATCTGCTCCATGGTGGTGTTGCCGGCCGCAGCCAGCACCATATTGCCCGGGGCATAAAAGGCCTTGCAGCTATTGTACAGCATGGCGGGCGTAATCTCGGCAATGCTCTCCACTGTGCCCGCGATATCGCTGCGGATGGGGTGGCTGTGGTACAGGCACTCGAACAGGCCGGTGATGAGCCGCCAGTCCGGGCTGTCGTCGTACATTTTGATCTCCTGCCCGATGATGCCCTGCTCCTTGGCGATGGTCTGCTCGGTAAAGTAGGGGTGGCCTACCATGCCCAGCAGCACGTCCAGACTTTCGTCCAGCTGCTGGGTGGCGGTGAACAGGTAGCAGGTGCGGTCAAAGCTGGTAAATGCGTTGGCGTTGGCACCGGTCTTTGCGTACTTGGCAAAGGCATCGCCGTCCTCGTCCTCGAACATCTTGTGTTCCAGAAAATGCGCCACACCCGCCGGCAGATGCACCGTTTGCCCGTTCAGGCAGAAATCCCGGTCGATAGAGCCGAACTTGGTGGCATAGATCACATGGGTGCTGGAATAGCCCGGCATGGGGCGCACCAGCACCGTCAGGCCGGAGGGCAGGGTCTGCCACTGGTCGGCCACGGTCTTTTCCAGCAGGGTCTGGTTATTCTGCGGCATGGGCAGTATCCTCCTTTGTAAGCAGATAGCTGACCGAGAGGGTCAGGCGGCGCAGGATATCCCGCACCTCATCCTTGGTCACGGCACGCAGGGCATTCCGTGCCTGCTCCGGGCTCTGGATAGGCGCAGCGCTGTTGGCACCGGCGCGCAGCACCTCGATGTAGTACCAGCTCTCGATGCCGCCAAGACTGTCCTCTACCCCGTTCATGCCACTGAGCAAACCCCGGCGGCAGTCCTCAAATTCTTCGTCGGTAATGGGACCGGTGCACAGGTCGGCAAGCTCTTTCAGAATCGCCTGCTCTGCGCGGGCGGCATCGGCGTGCTCCACGCCGCTGTTCACCGCCATGCTGCCGGTAAAGCTCTGGAACGAGGAGGAGCAGTAGTAGCACAGATGGTCCCGTTCCCGCACATTGAGGAACAGGCGGCTGGTCACGCTGCCGCCGTACAGTGCCATGGCAAGGCGCACGGCTGCCAGCTGCTGCGGCTGCATGGGCTGCCCCAGCGTGAACAGCATACACAGCTTTGCCTGCACCATATCGTAGTTTTCGGTCTTGTGCACCGGTGCAATGGCGGGCATGGCCATGTTTTCCACCAGCGGCAGCGAGGCGCGGTCGATGCAGGCAAGCTCTGCCAGCAAAGCGTCCCGGATGGCGGCGGTCTGGGCGGCATCGCAGCCCAGCACCAGCAGCTCGATGTTGGCGTTGCGCAGCATCTGCCGGTAGGCGGCGGTCAGCATAGCCGGGGTAAGACCGTCCACCTCTTCCAGATAACCCTCCTGCCGCACGCCCGCCGGGCTGTCGCCAAAGAATTCCCGGTTGGCCTGATGCAGGCAGTAGATGCGTTTATCGTTGATCTCGTCCTCAAGGCCTTTTTTCAGCATCTGCTTTTCAATGCTGACGGCCTGCGGGTCAAAGCAACCGTCCACAAGATAAGGATGGAAAGCCGCGCCCAGCGCGATTTTGGTATACTCGGCGGTCAGCGCCTCGCCCTCCAGCGCAAAGGCGTCTTTGATGCCAGTCACGCTGACGCAGAGATTGTGGTTGCAGCCCATGGGGCGGGCGTCCACGGTCAGGTCTGCACCGTAGAGCTTTGCCAGCTTTTTGGTCAGCCGGGTCATATCCGGGCAGTCCGCATAGCCGCGCTCCATCACCAGCGGCAAAAGCGCATGGGCAGTGGCTGTTTTACGCTCTGCCGGAAAGGCAAAGTGGATGCTGATGCGGCAGCGGTTGAATTTAGAAGCCGGGTCGCAGGAAAGATGCACGCCCGGTGCAATGAGAGTACGTTCCAATGATAGTTCCCTTCTCTCTGCGCCGCAGCACAGAGCATTTGATTCAGTCTGCCCGCTGCAGGGCGATGAACTCTTCTAAGCTCAGGCCGCTGGCACGGATGGCAAGGGCGTTTTCCACCCCCACATAGCGCCAGTGCCACGGCTCGAACACGATGCCGGTGGCGGCCTGCCTGTCCTGCGGGTAGCGCAGGATAAAGCCGTATTCCGCCGCGTAGGCTGTAAGCCATTCGTAGGCGCGGGTCTCGGCAAAGCCGGTGTCCTGCTGCGGGTCGTCCGCGCTGAGGATATCTGCCGCGTAGCCGGTGCCGTGCTCGTTGGCGTTGGCAGCGGGCTGGATGGTAGCCGCCAGACGGGCGGCTTCCTCTTCGCTCTTGCGCTTATCGCGGTAGGTCTGCACCCGGGCTTCATAGGCAGCCTGCCGGGTGTCGGCGTCCTGATAACCGACCACAAGGGTCAGGCTGACGCCGTCCGCCTGCGCGGCGGCGGCCATACTGCGGTACTGCATGGCGGCTTCGGCTTCCAGCTGCTGGCCGGTGGTCTCGTCGGCGGTGTCCAGCAGCGGGGCAGGCTCGGCGGTATAGGGCAGATTGGCATTTACCAGCGTAAGCCGCGTGTCTGCGGCGTCGAATACATAATCCGTGCCGTCGTACACGCTGGCTGCAAACACCTTTGGCCCGGCCAGCAGGCCGTGCACCTTGGGCAGCAGCCACAGGATGCCGCCGGTCAGCAGCGCCACCACCGCAGCGCAGCCGGCCAGAAACAGCACCCAGTTGCGGGCCAGCCGCAGCATTTTGCGGCGTTTCCATTGTTGATAGGTCAGGCGCTTATCAGCAGGCGCTCTGGAGGTACGGGTGGGTTCACTCATGCGGCGGGGCTCCTTTTCGGCATAGTTGCAGCGCCGGTGCGCCGCACAGATTCAAACTATATTATACACCCCTTTGCAATTTGTGTAAACGCCGCCGTGTGTAAAAAAATTATGACCTGCCCGCCCCCGGCAGGGAGCAGACAGGTCATAGCCGAAAATTTTACGCAGATCAGTCAAACAGCATATCATGGATGGCGCTGACAGCCTTGTCGGCGTCTGCACGGTCGATGATGCAGGAGATCTTGATCTCGCTGGTGGAGATCATCTTGATGTTGATATTGTTGTTGGACAGTGCCTCGAACATCTTGGAAGCAACGCCGCTGTGGCTCTGCATACCGGCACCCACGATGGAGACCTTGGCGCAGGTGGTGTCCACGCTGACATTGCTGAAGTGTGCGCTGTCCTTCAGCACACGCATGGCCACCTCGGCTTCGCCTTCGGCGCAGGTAAAGCTGATGTCCTTCTTGCCGTCACGGCCGGTGGACTGCAGGATGATGTCCACGTTGATGTTCTTCTGTGCCAGCAGACCAAAGATCTTAAAGCTCATGCCCGGCTCGTCGGGAACGTTGAGAATCGTGATAACAGCAACATCGGTGTCCTTGGCAACACCCTTGATCAGCATACCTTCCATGTCCTTTGTAACCTCCTTAACCACCGTACCCGGGATGGGGTTCAGGCTGGAGAGCACCTCCAGCTCCACATTGTACTTTTTGGCCAGCTCCACGCTGCGGTTGTTCAGCACCTGTGCGCCCAGAGATGCCAGCTCCAGCATCTCGTCAAAGGTGATCTCCTCCAGCTTGCGGGTGTTGCGCACCTTGCGCGGGTCGGCGGTGTAAACGCCCTCCACATCCGTATAGATCTGGCAGCGGTCAGCGTGCAGAGCAGCAGCAATGGCCACAGCACTGGTATCGGAGCCGCCGCGTCCCAGCGTGGTGATATCGTCCAGCTTGTTCAGACCCTGGAAGCCTGCCACCACCACCACACGGTTGCGCTCCAGCTCCGAGGAGATCCGCTCGGTCTCCAGCCGGGTGATGCGCGCCTTGGTGTAGGCACGGTCGGTGCGGAAGCCCGCCTGCCAGCCGGTCAGGCTGATGGCATGGCAGCCCAGCTCGTTCAGCGCCATGGCCAGCAGTGCGATGCTGATCTGCTCGCCGGAGGCCAGCAGCATATCCATCTCACGCGCCGAGGGGTTATGGGTGATCTCCCCTGCCTTGGCGATCAGGTCATCGGTGGTGTCGCCCTGTGCGGAAACTACCACCACTACGTCATTGCCCGCGTTGTGGGTGTTGGCCACGATCCGCGCAACGTTGAAGATACGGTCACGGTCCTTTACGGAGGAACCGCCGAATTTCTGTACGATCAACGCCATATCTTGTCACTCTCCTCTTTACGCCCCGCGCTTGCGGGGGCTTGCCGGGCGGAAGCGTTCTTGCACTTCCTTTACCCGTTTATCATTCCACAGTCGCGCCGGTGTTATCGGCATCCAGCTGCAACAGTGTAAATGCTTCACATCCGTCCAGACCTTCCAGCAGCTCCAGACCCTTTTCCAGCTTGGAATAGAACTTTTCGGCCTCGGCCTTTTCGGCCACAGCCATGACCGTGCTGCCTGCGCCGGACACATACACAGCCTTTGCGCCGCACAGCCGCGCCATATCGAATACTTCGCGGGAGCCGGGCATCAGGGGCATGCGGTACTGCTGGTGCAGCTTATCCTCAGTGGCAATGGCCAGCAGGTCGTGCCGTCCCTCGCAGAAAGCTGCGGGCACCAGCGCCGCACGGGACAGGTTATACACCGCATCCTTATGGGATACCTCCTTGGGCAGGGCAGCGCGGGCTGCTTCGGTCAGCAGCTTGTAGTCCGGCACGATGGCGGCAAAGCAGAGACTTTCGTCCACATTCCGCTTGACCGAATACACCTTGCCGTCCTCGAACACGCTGCTGGTCAGACCGCCCAGCAGTGCCGGGGCCACGTTATCGGGGTGTCCCTCAATGGCAGTTGCCAGCGTAAGCAGCTCCTGCGTGTTGAGCACATCGCCCAGCATCCGGTTTGCGCCCAGCAGACCTGCGATGATGCAGGCCGAAGAAGAGCCCAGACCCCGCGCCATGGGGATGGGGTTCGTCTGGGTGATCTTGAGGGGCGGGATCTGCTTGCCAACTTTTTCGAACAGACCCTTGGCGGAGCGGTACACGAGATTCGACTCGCCCCGGGGGATGCGGGTGCCGTCCGATGCTGAGATCTCCAGCACCTCGCTGTCCTCAAAGGTGACTGTGTTGTACAACGTAACTGCCAGACCCAGCGCATCGAAGCCGGAGCCTACGTTGGCGCTGGTGGCAGGAACCGAAACCTTGATCTTCATTGCCGCAGTTCCTTTCCGTTACACTTCTTCGGGCAGACGCTTGAGCACCAGCTTCACGCTGCCGCCCACGGCCTCCACCTTGCGCGCGGCTTCTGCCAGCGCACGCTCATCGGCGCGCTCCACAAAGTAGGCGCAGCCCTCGTACCGCTCATCCACCACCTTGCCGTAGCCGTAGATGGCTTCCACCACAGCGGGTGCAATGCCCGCTACACGCACATAATATGCAGCGGGAGCCGGGTCGGTGAGCATGCCGTCCACCGGGTCTGCGGGCTGCCAGAACAGGCTGTCGTGCACCTGTGCGCCGTTTTTCAGGGCATCCACCACGTCTGCCACCACAGCGCTGGCGGTGGGCAGCTTGCCCGCGCCCTTGCCGTAGAACACCACATCGCCCAGCATATCGCCCTTGACCAGCACCGCGTTGAACACATCGTCCACGCTGGCCAGCTGGTTTGCCTTGGGCACCAGACACGGCTCTACACCGGCGGCAACGCTGCCGTCCTTGCCAAGCTTCATCCATGCGATCAGCTTGATGACGCAGCCCAGCTTTTCGGCGCTGGCCACATCGGCGGCGGTAATGGCCCGGATGCCCCGGGTGGGAATGTTCTGGGGGTAGATCTGGTGGCCGCACACCATGGAGGACAGGATGGCGATCTTGCGGCAGGCATCGCGGCCGTCCACGTCATCGCTGGGGTCCTTGGTCTCGGCGTAGCCCAGCTCCTGCGCAATGTGCAGCGCATCCTCAAAGTCAAGGCCCTCCCGCACCATCTTGGTGAGCATGAAGTTGGTGGTGCCGTTCACGATGCCCTCCACTTCGGTGATGACATTGGCCGCCAGGCACTGGTGCATGGGGGTGATGATGGGCGTACCGCCGCCCACAGAAGCCTCGAACAGGAAGGCACAGTCGTGCTCCTTGGCCAGCGCCAGCAGCTCTGCGCCGTAGGTAGCCACCATCTCCTTGTTGGAGGTGCACACGCTGCGGCCGCTCTCCAGACACGCCTTGACGTAGGGGTAGGCAAAGCGGGTGCCGCCGATGGTCTCCACCACCACCCGGATCTCCGGGTCCTGCAGGATCACATCAATGCTTTTGACCACCAAAGGCTCCACCGGGTTGCCTGTAAAGTCCTTCGGGTCCAGAATGTACTTTACCTCCACCGGTTCGCCAGCCCGGCGGGAGACGCTTGCGGCATTGCGGCGCAGCACCTCGTACACGCCGCTGCCCACCGTGCCAAAGCCCAGAATTGCAATTTTAGCCATACTCTCTTTCCCTCGTTTCCTGTTTTGTTACAGGTTATACCCACAGCGCACACCCACGACCATGCGCTGGCGCGAAAGCTTTTCGGTCAGTTCCTCCGGGGACATCTGCATAGTGTCGGTGCGGATGGTGACCGCCACCAGCGCAGCTCCGTTTTCCGGGGTGGACTGGTTGATGGTCACAATGCTGGCACCTGCGGCGCTGATGCCTGCCAGAAGGCTTTGCAGCGCACCGGTCTCGTCCCGCAGGGTGGCCATGACCGTGATGACCTCACGGCCGTTCTCGGAATCAAAGATACAATCCTTATACTTATAAAATGCGCTGCGCGAAAGCTCTACCGCACGGGTCGCAGCTGAAATACTGCGGGCTTCTCCGCTGGCCAGCAGTTCCTTGGCGCGTACCACCTTGAGAAAGACCTCCGGCAGCACCTGCGCATCCACCAGATAAAAACGGCGTTCCAACTTGTTCACCTCTCAAACACAAGTGTTCTTGCAGAAAATATAATAGCATCCGAACCCCTGCAATGCAAGAGCCCGGATGCTATTTTGTCACTTTGTCCAGTTTTGTCTTGTAAAGTGCGCCCTGCCCTTGCCGGATTTTTCAGCAAAGGGGCGAAAAAGTACGATTTTTGCCCTTATTCCGTATCCAGCGCACTGGTGTCGGTGGGGACGACCGGTTGGGTGGGCACAGCATCGTCTGTGTTCTCGGTAGGGGCAGCAGCCTGCGGAGCTGCGTGGGAATAGGTGCAGGTATCGGGCAGGTCATCGGCGCGGTAGTAGCCCACGGCAGTGCTCGGGCAGCCTGCACCGGCCAGAAGGCCGCTCTGGGTGCAGTAGCGGCGCTCTACCACGCCTGCGGAGGTGGGGAATGCCTTATAGGGCAGGTCTGCCTGTGCCTGCTCCATCAGTGCCTTCCACGCGGTCACACAGGTGCGGGTCTTGGCCTGCTGCTTGGACAGGGTCTTGGTCATATCGTAGGGTGCATCGTAGCCCCACCACACAGCGGTGACATAGTAGGGCGTGCCGCCCACAAACCACAGATCCTTTTCGTCGCTGGCAGTACCGGTCTTACCAAAGGCTTCCATGCCGTTGGAGTTGGGGTAGCGGCCGCTGGCAGTACCCACACTGGAGAACAGAACGTTCTTCAGCAGACGGTTCATGACATAGGCAGTATCGGGGGTCAGCGCCTGATAGCTGGTGGCGTTGTTTTCCAGATAGATGTTGCCGTCCCGGTCCAGCACACGGGTGTACAGATGCGGGGTGGTGTACTCGCCATCATAGAAGATCTGGAAGGCTGCGGCCAGCGCCATGGGGGTAACGCCCTTGGTCTGACTGCCCATGACCATCTGCGCCAGACCCACATCGTTGGTGGGATCCAGCGTATTCAGCTGTAAGGTGTTGTAGACAAAGTTGAAGATATTGCTTGCGCCCACAAGGTCGCCCACGCGGATCGCGATGGTGTTCAGCGAGCGGGCAAGGCCGTTCCACAGCGGGAGATCGCTGCCGTCGCCGTAGTTGCCGCCGTAGTTGCGCGGCCAGCTGCGCCATGCGTTGGGGTAAGCGCGGAGCTGCTTATCGGAAAGACCCATCAGGCCGTTCTTGCGGCAGTAGTCCTCGTCCCGGATGATCATATCCTGCTTCTGGTACAGGGGGGAGTTGTTGAGCATGGTGGACCAGTTGACCAGACCGTACTCGATGCCCAGTGCATAGGCACCGATGGGCTTGATGGTAGAGCCGGTCTGCCGCTCCACGTTGTAGGCGCGGTTCAGGGAAAGGCTCTTGGTCTTTTCGCCTAAGCCGCCCGCAATGGCCAGCACGTTGCCGTCATAGTCCAGCGTGACCATAGCCGCCTGCGTGCGCACGTTGCGGTAATAGTAGACGGTGCCGTCCTCGCCGGTGCGGGTCTTGGGGGTGCCGTCCTCGTTGAACACCTGCACATCATCGTCCGAAATGGAGGTGACCTCTTCCTCATGCCAGCCCGCCGGGAAGTAGGCATCGTCGGTGTTCAGCATCAGGTTTTCCATCTGGGACTGCAGCTTGGTGTTGACAGTGGCTTCGATGGTAAAGCCGCCGGTGTAGAGCAGCTTCTGCGCCTCGGACTCGCTGATGCCCTCCTTGACCATAATGTCCTGCACGACCTCGTTGAACAGTGCATCGGTGAAGTAGGAGGTGACGGTGCTGGGCTTTTTGCCGCTGTCCTCTTCGGCCAGCACAAGGGGCTGCGCAGCGCCGTTGCGGTAGTCCTCCTCGCTGATCACGCCCTGCTGCCACATATTGTACATGATGAAGTTGCGGCGGTTGATCAGGTTTTCGGGGTTCGTATAGGGGTTATAGTTGGTGGGGTTTTTGGTAATGGATGCAATGGTGGCGCACTCCCACAGGCTCAGCTGGCTGACGTCCTTGTTGAAGTACTCGTTGGCAGCCGTCTGCACACCCTGAATGGTGCCGGTAAAGCTGATGGTGTTCAGATAAGCTTCCAGAATGGTTTCTTTCGAGTAGCTGCGGCTCAGGCAGAGGGCGCGGTAGATCTCGCGCACCTTGCGCAGTGCACCATCGATGCCGCTGGCACTGTTGTCATCGGTCAGATTCTTGATGAGCTGCTGCTCCAGCGTGGATGCGCCCTGCTTGGAACTGTAAATAGGCAGCAGATACTCGTTGATCATTGCGCCGATGGTGCGCTTGAAGTTGACGCCGGGCTCTGAGTAGAAGTCCTTATCCTCGGTGCAGATGAACGCATACTGCAAGTTGGAAGGGATCTGCTCAAGGTCTGCCCACACGCGGTGGCTGTTGGAAGAGCGCAGGGTGGCATACTCCACCTGTGCGCCGGTATCCGGGTCGGTAGCCACCACCATACTGGACTGGCTCAACTGGATATTGTCCAGATCCAGCAGGTCGCCGTCGTTGGCGGTAGCCTGTACCACATAGAACACCATGCCCACGGCCACCACGCTGCCCAGCATGATGCCAAGGCAGAGCACCGTAGCAAGGGTGCGGCCAATGAACCGCAGAAGTGGGTGTTTGCTCTTTTCCTTCGGCGGCTTGGGAGTTTTGGGTGCTTTGGGTGCGCGGGTACGGTTTTCCGCTGCGGAGTGTACCTCGCGGCGGCTCTGGGAAACATTGACCTTACGTCCCACCGGGCGGGCAGGCTGTTCCTCGCCGCCCCGATGGATCTTTCTCATCTCATTGTTGGAGATAGGGATCGCCTCCTGACATTTCAAGACTGTTGCCGGGCATTGCTGCGCCGGGCTTTATCCACATCGTTTGTGACACGAAACTTCAAACTGCAATACCATATTATAGCACGCACGCCCCAGCCGGGCAAGAACCAATCTTTGCGCGCTGAGCAGATATAAATAGTATAGCACACTCTCTTGTGGAAAGTACAGTATCTGCGTGTGAAAATTGTCTGCCATCCGCCCAAATGGGGCATACTTACGGGGGAAGGGAGTGTTTTTTATGCGCAAGCTGTCTGTCTGCCTGTTCTACGGGCTTTGCGTATTCACCATTGTATTCAGTCTGTTCTGGATGGCGCTGCCAAAGCTGCCGCTGTCCCAAAGCCCCGCCGGATCCGAGACCGATCCCGCCTCTCCCCTGAGCCTTGCCGCGCAGGCTGCGCCCCAGACGGACGCTGCCCGCTACTGCCTGCGGGACAGCGGCGGGCGGGTGGCGGTGTACACCTGCCGCGCCGACGGCACCCCGGGCACTTTGATCCGCGTGACCGGCATCTACACCAATCTTCTGCCGGAAAATGACGCTTTGCGCATCAAGCGCGGGCTTGTGGTCAACAGCCCCCGGGAGCTGGACTTGCTGCTGGAGGATCTAGGGGAATAAATGCAATGAGCCGCTACATGATGTGCAGCGGCTCATTGCATTTATATGATTCAGGCTTCCATTTCTTCCAGCGGCACAAGGTATTCCTTGCGGCACTGCTCATATTCCAGCATATAGTCCTTGCTGGGGTTGTGGTGCATAATGCTTTTCAGGGTGTGGGAGTCGTAATCATCGCCGGCCTCCATGCCCACCATGCGCACTGCGATGTTGGAGCAGTGGTCGGAGATACGCTCAGCATTGTTCAGTACATCGAGGAACACCACGCCGGTGTCGATGGAGCAAATGCCGTCCTTCAGGCGGCGGATGTGCTGGTCGCGCAGGCGCTCCACCATCACATCAATGATCTCTTCCAGCGGCTCCACCTGTGCAGCCTTCTGGGTATCATCGTTTTCAAAGGCCTCGTCCGTCAGAACCAGAATGCGCTCCAATGCGGCGTCCAGCAGTTGCAGTTCCTTTTTGGCGCTCTCGCTGAAGCTGGCTTCCTTGTCGTACAGTTCCTCGGCCTTTTCCATGATGTTCACGGCATAGTCGCCGATGCGCTCGAACTCGGTGACAAAGTTCAGCAGCTCGGTCACTGCGTGGCTCTCGTCATCGCCCAGCTCCTGGTCGGTCAGCTTGATCAGGTAGTTGGTGATCTCCACCTCCATACGGTCGATCAGATTCTCGCGCACCTTGATGGCACTCACGGTCTCCTCGTCCATCTTCAAAAGCAGCGGCGCGGCCAGACTCACATTGCGGGCGGCACGGCGGGACATCTTGATCACCGCATTCTTAGCCTGCTGCAGAGCCACAGCCGGGCTCTTGTACAGACGCTCGTCCAGCACCGGCATACTCAGTTCCTGTGCTTCCTCCACGCTGCTGGGCACTGTGAGCATCGCCAAGCGGCTCAGCACCCCGCTGCAAGGCAGGAACAGCAGCATAGCGCATACACTGGACATGGTATGGATGTTTGCAATGGAGCTCTTGTTCATCACATCGCCCCACATGGGGATGCCGATGGTAAACTGCACCGCATAGATCAGCGCCAGCAGGATCACGCTGCCGATGACGTTGAAGTACAGGTGGATGAGCGCTGCCCGCTTACCATCCTTGGAAGAGCCGCCGATGGTGAGCAGCGGGGTGAACGCCGTACCGATATGCGCGCCCAGAATGATAGGAATAGCAGAGCTGAAGGTGACAAGCCCTGTGCTGGACAGTGCCTGCAAAATACCCACGGAGGCGGAGGAGGACTGGATGATCACGGTGACCACCACGCCCACCAGAACACCCAGAATGGGGTTGGTCATGGTGACGAACAGATTCTGAAAGACTGCGCTCTCCCGCAGGGGTGCTACGCCGGTATCCATCAGGCTCATGCCGGTAAACAGGATACCGAAGCCCAGCATGATCTGGCCGATGTTCTTCTTTTTGGCATTGCGGAGGAACACATAAAAAATGCAGCCAATAAACGCCACCACGGGGGCAAAGGTCTTGGGCTGAATCAAGGTCAGCCACAGGCTGTCGCCTGAGATATCCGCCATGCGGATCAACTGACCTGTTACCGTAGTACCAATATTTGCACCCATGATCACGCCTACCGACTGCGTCAGTGTCATGATACCGGAGTTGACCAGACCAACACAAATAACCACCGTACCAGCCGACGACTGGATGACGCCGGTGATCAGTGTGCCGAAGATCACGCCCTTGATGGTAGAGGAGGTAAGCTTTTGCAATACGCCCTGCATCTTGCCGCCTGCCAGCTTTTCCAGTCCGGCGCCCATGATGGACATACCGTACAAGAACAGCGCAACGCCGCCCAGCAGAGAGGTAATGTGTGTGATATCCATAACGATACTCCTAATATGAAACTTCCCTTTTTATCCTTTACAGCACACAGCTGCCGAAACCTTGCACGTGCACAGCACTTGCCCTGTTCCGGCAGCCGCTTATTTTTATTATACCATCAAAGGGGGCGTCTCAACAAGGTTTATTTTACACGAAAATTACTTTTTTCACACATTCCGCAACATATTTCCGGGTGACAAACAAAAAGCTTTCCGTTATTTTACATACATTTTACATTATACCATCTCGGATGCGGTATGCCTCCGCTTACCCGGCCAGCTCTTCCATGGCCTCGCGCACCGTATCGGCCGAAAACAGGAACACACCACTGCCGGTGTATACCTCCACATGACTGCCCACATAACGCAACTCAAAATCCTTCATGGTGTTTCCCTCCTGTGTGTCTGTTTTATTCCCGGGACTTCCCCGGTGAACACAGTATCGCACAATAAGGATACTATAAAAAGGACTTTCAAATGTTTTTGCAGACTTTTTGCGCAAAAATCGGATGATACCCCACGGTCTGCTCCCCCCTGTCCGCAGCCACCCCCTCGGAAATCGGGGCTTTGGCAGTTCCCCTCCGCAGCGCCGCATTTCCGCAGGAAACAGGCGCCGGAGCTGCCGTTTTCCGTCACGACCCCCTCCCGTGAAAATGGGATAGCGGAGCGTCCGCAGACGCTCCGCTATCCCGAAATTATAGCAGTTTGCGTTTTTAATGCACAAGCAACATCCGCAAACTGCATATCGCAAAGCTGCCGTTTTGATTGGCACTATTTTTGAAAATTGCGATAAAAATATATTTTCCGCTGATAATGGCTAGAGCAAAGCGGAAGCCATTCCAAATCGTCCCGCCCCGCAAAAGATGGCATCACTCTGCCGCGTCCGTCACCCGGACGGGGTAGCCCGTCCGCACACAGCGCACCGCATACCGGGCGTTGCCGCCGGAGGTGCAGGTGAACAGGGTCAGATCCCAGCTGTCTGTCTCGGTGGCGGTGGTCATCTCCTCGATCTGGGTGGGGTGCAAAGTCTCCACGCTCTCCACCTCGTAGCTCCAGCGCAGACCATCCGCATCCGTAAAGTAGACCGGGCTGCCGATTGCCAGCCACTTGATGGGGCTGAAATGCTTTGCATAGTTGTGGCCGCAGAGCACCAGATCATCGGCATAGGTAGTGCCGCTGTACCGTCCGGGGGCGACCTTCAGCCCGGCGTAGCTCCACTGCGCCATCACCGGCAGTTCCAGCCCTGCCGCCGGGATGGAAAGCACCCCGATGTAGTCATGCCCCTCCACCTCTACGGTGGTCATCTCCTGCGCCGGGTCCAGCACCGGCTGCGGGGCTGCAGTCTCGTTTTCCTGCCGGTGCTCCGTGATGGTCTTTTGCATGGTCTGCTCCAGCTCGCCCAATACTTCCTGCGAGGCCTTTTCTGCCCGGGCGGCATCCCACCGGTTGTAACCCAGCAGCCCGGCGGCGCTCAAGATCAGCACCGCACCCAGCACCATGCACAGCCTGCCGATTTTCCGTTTCATTGCATTCCATCCTTTATATAATAGTATCCGTCTGCTTCAGTATACCATTCCCCGCTCCGGTTTACAACCGTTCTTTCGGGCGATTTTTATCGGGCAGCAGCGCGCAGACCAGCCGCACCATCTGCCCGGTCAGGGGCAGCCAGACCAGCGCACACAGCCCGTTGAACAGGGTGTGGGCGTTAGCGATCTGCCGGGCGATCACGGCACACTCTGCCCCTGTGGGCGAGCACAGCCGCACCAGCGCCGCAAAGGGCTGCAGCAGTACGCAGCACACCGCCGCGCCGCTCAGGTTAAAGATGGCGTGGGCTGCCGCCACCCGCTTGGCGTCTCTTCCCTGCCCGATGGCGGCAAGCACCGCCGTAACGGTGGTGCCGATGTTATCCCCCAGCAGAATGGGGATAGCCGCCGTCAGCCCCAGCAGACTGTGTACGCCGTCTGCCCCGGGCTGCGCCGCCATGCTTTGCAGCAGCGCCACCGTGGCAGAGCTGCTCTGCACCGTCAGTGTCATGCAGACGCCCGCCAGAAGCCCATGCAACGGGCTTTGCTGCACCCGGGCAAGCTCCAACCGGAGCAACGGGCTTTGCAGCAGCGGCTCCATGGCGCTGCGCATCACCGTGACACCCTCGAACAGCAGCCCAAAGCCGAACACCGCCTCGCCCACGCAGCGGCCCCGCCAGTTTTTGCAGGCCAGACAGAGCAGCACCCCGCAAAACAGCAGCAGATACCGCCAGCTTTCCACCCGGAACGCCAGCAGCTGTGCTGTGACCGTTGTACCGATATTCGCCCCGAACACCACCGGCACCGCCTGCCGCAGCTGCAACAGCCCCGCTGCCAGAAAGGCAATGACCATGACCGTGACCGCCGAGCTGCTTTGCAGCACCGCCGTTACCGCAGCACCGGTCAGCAGCCCTGCCGCCGGGTTTGCGGTGCACCGCGCCAGCAGGCTGCGCAGCCGCTTGCCCGCCCCCTGCTGTACTGCCCTGCACAGGCTGTCCGTCCCGTATAAAAACAGCGCCAATCCGCCGAATACCTGCAACAGTACCTGTGATCCCTGCTCCATCTGCACCCTCCGTTTCTGCCTGTCCTTTATTTTTATGCAGCGAGAGCCGGTTTGCGCATTGACAAAACCTACAAGTTTTTTGTGAATTTTTGTTTAATATTTCCCTATTCCCTTGCAATCCGGCTGCAAAAGGAATATTCTTATCAAGCGTTAATACTTAACAGCTGTTAAGTATTTGAAAAATGCAAACGAGGAGGAACTGTTATGTCCGAGCCAAGCACCCCCAGCTTTCAGGGGATGTGCCACTATATCGGGCAGCTGAGCAAGGCATCCAAGGCCGGGATGCGGGCGGCGCTGGCTGATTGCCCCAAATGCCACTTTAATATGCTGGAAGGCCTGCTGCATTCCATCAACTGCCACGGAAAGGACGGCGCTATCTATGTCTCCGACCTTGCCCGAGAGATCCGTCAGCCGCTGCCGGCGGTCTCGCGCGGGCTGCGGCTGATGGAGCAGGACGGCACTGTGGTGCGGGAACCGGACCCCGCCGACCGCCGCAAAACGCTGGTGCGCGTCACGCCCAAAGGGTACGAGCTGTGCCACCAGTGTGAGCAGGCTCTGCGCGACTACTTTGCCAGCGTGCTGGCACGGTTAGAGCCGGAGCAGGTAGCCCAGATGGACGCGCTGCGCGGCGCGCTGATGGATGCCATTCTTGCGGAAAATGCCGCGCGCAACATTGACCCGAAGGGAGAAACGAACCATGACAAAGATCTTTAAGCAGCTGGCCCGGCACTGGGCGGTCTGCCTTGTGGTGTTCGCGCTGCTGTTCGTGCAGGCGTACTGCGACCTTGCACTGCCGGACTACACCAGCAAGATCGTGGACACCGGCATCCAGCAGGGCGGCATTGAAAGTCCCCTGCCCCAGACGGTGCGCCAGAGCACGCTGGACACGCTGAGCCTGCTGATGAGCGAAGAGGATGCACAAAAGCTGCAAAACGCCTACCAGTACTACCTGCAGGACGATGGCGTGCTGCAGCTGCGCTCTGACCTGACCGAGGACGAGCGCACCGCACTGGAAGATGCCGTGACCACCCCGGACATCGTGCTGTATATGGCTGCCGCACAGGCCGCCAACACCCCCGCCGGGCAGAGCAGCATGGGCATGACCGGCCTTGCCGAGATGCCCTCTGCCGCTGCGGACACTGACACCGAGACCGTTACCCCCACGGCAGCAGATCTGGACACCGTTTGCAGCCAGTTTGCCGCCATGAGCCAGATGCCCGGTTTTGACCGCAGTATGCTGCAAAAGCAGCTGGACAGTGCCATGAGCCAGCTGGACAGCACCCTGCTGGAAAACCTGAAAAGCCAGTCTTTGCTGCTGGTGCAGCTGGAATACGAGGCACAGGGCGTTGCACGGAATGTGCAGATGCAGTACCTCTTCCGGGTGGGCGGCCAGATGCTTGCCCTTACTCTGCTGATGGTGGCCGTGGCTGTGGCCGTGGGCTTCCTTGCCTCCCGGGTGTCCGCTGCCATCGGTCGTGACCTGCGCCGGGAGACCTTCTCCAGCGTCATCGGCTTTTCCAACGCAGAGATTGAGAACTTCTCCACCGCCTCCCTCATCACCCGCACCACCAACGATATCCAGCAGGTGCAGTTCGTCTGCGTCATCCTGCTGCGCATGGTGGCCTATGCGCCCATTCTGGGCATTGGCGGCGTACTGCACGTTGTGGGCAGCAGCAGTGGTCTTTCCTGGATCGTGGTGCTGGACGTGGTCATCCTGCTGTTGCTCATCATTTTCCTGATGAGCGTTGCCATGCCCAAATTCAAGGTGATGCAGCAGCTGGTGGACCGGTTGAATCTGGTCAGCCGCGAAATTTTGACCGGCATCATGCCGGTGCGCGCCTTCAGCCGCGAAAAGTTTGAGGAGCAGCGCTTTGACAAGGCCAACCGGGAGCTGATGGGCACCCAGCTGTTCACCAACCGCGCCATGGTGGCCATGATGCCCTTTATGACCCTGATCATGAACGGTACCAGCCTGCTCATCGTCTGGTTCGGCGGCAAAGCCATGGACTCCGGCACCATGCAGGTGGGCGAGATGATCGCCTTTATCACCTACACCATGCAGATCGTCATGTCCTTCCTGATGCTGGCGATGGTGGCCGTCATGCTGCCCCGCGCCGGTGTGGCTGCGGATCGTATCGACGAGGTCATCCGCACCAAGGCCACCATCCACGACCCGGACGAAGCCGCCGCAAAAGCTGCACAGGCGCACACCGACTGGCAGGGCGTGGTGCAGTTCGAGGATGTGAGCTTCCGTTACCCCGGTGCAGACAGCGATGCACTGGAGCACATCAGTTTTACCGCAAAGCCCGGCGAGACCACCGCCATCATCGGCTCCACCGGCTGCGGCAAGTCCACCCTGCTCAACCTCATCCCCCGCTTTTACGATGTGACCGGCGGCAAGGTGACTGTGGACGGCATTGACGTGCGCGAGATGCCGCAGGCACAGCTGCACGACCTGCTGGGCTATGTGCCCCAGAAGGGTGTGCTGTTCAGCGGCACCATTGACAGCAACCTGAAATTCGGCGGCGAAGATATCACCGATGCGCAGGTACAAAAAGCTGCTGCCATTGCGCAGGCCACTGATTTTATTGAAGCAAAGCCGGAGGGCTACCAAAGCCCCATCGCACAGGGCGGCTCCAACGTATCGGGCGGCCAGAAGCAGCGGCTTTCCATTGCCCGGGCAATTGCCAAGGACCCCAAGGTCTATCTGTTTGACGACAGCTTCTCGGCGCTGGACTACAAGACCGATGTAACCCTGCGCCGCGCCCTGAAGGCACAGACCGACAACGCCACTGTGATCATTGTGGCACAGCGCATCTCCACCGTGCTGCACGCAAACCAGATCCTTGTACTGGACGAGGGCAGGCTGGTGGGCAAGGGCACCCACGCCCAGCTGATGGTCAGCTGCCCGGAATATCAGGAGATTGCCCGCAGCCAGCTGAGCCAGAAAGAGCTGGCGCTGGATACCTTGAATACGGAAAAGGAGGGTGAGTGATATGCCCAGACCCGGACGTCCCACCACCGAGCGCGCCAAGGACTTTAAAGGCACGCTGCGGCAGCTCATCCGCACCATGAGCCACTACAAGCTGCCCCTTGCGGCAGCCATGCTGTTTGCTGTTCTGTCCACCATCTTCAACATTGCAGGCCCCAAGGTGCTGGCAAAGGCCACCACCGCCCTTGCCACTGGCTGGATCGCCCGGCTGCGCGGCACCGGCAGCATCGATTTTGTGTATATCGGCCGCATCCTGCTGTTTTTGCTGGGAATGTACCTGCTGAGCAGCGCTTTCAGCTTTATTCAGGGCTGGCTGATGACCGGCCTTTCCCAGAAGGTCTGCTACGACTTCCGCCGCCAGATCAGCGAAAAGATCAACCGCCTGCCGCTGGCGTACTTTGAAAAGCGCACCGTGGGCGAGGTGCTCTCCCGCATCACCAACGATGTGGACACGCTGGGACAGAGCCTGAACCAGAGCATCACCCAGCTGATCACCAGCGTGACTACCATGATCGGTGTGCTGGTGATGATGCTCTCCATCAGCCCCCGCATGACCCTGATCGCCCTGCTGATCCTGCCGGTGTCGCTGGCGCTGGTGCTGGTGGTGGTCAAGTTCAGCCAGAAGTACTTCAAAGCGCAGCAGGCCACGCTGGGCGTGGTCAACGGTCAGGTCGAGGAGATTTACGCCGGTCACAACGTAGTCAAGGCCTTCAACCGGGAGGCCGTGGTGCTGGCAGACTTCAACGCCGCCAACGATAAGCTGTACGAATCCGCATGGAAGAGCCAGTTCCTCTCCGGCCTGATGATGCCCATCATGAACTTTGTGGGCAACCTGGGCTATGTGGCAGTGGCTATCGTGGGCAGCATTTTTGCCGCAAACGGCGTTATCACCATCGGTGATATTCAGGCCTTTATCCAGTACGTCAAAAACTTCACTCAGCCCATCCAGCAGCTTTCGCAGGTGTCCAATATGCTGCAAAGCATGGCCGCTGCTGCCGAGCGGGTGTTCGAGTTTTTGAACGAGCCGGAGGAAGAGCAGCTGGCAGACCCCGCCCACCGCGCCGACCCCGCCGACATTGACGGACAGGTCACCTTTGACCATGTGCGCTTCGGCTACACCCCGGACAAGACTGTTATCCACGATTTCAGCTGCACGGTGCAGCCCGGCCAGAAGGTAGCCATCGTGGGTCCCACCGGCGCGGGCAAGACCACCATGGTCAAGCTGCTGATGCGCTTCTACGATGTGGATTCCGGTTCCATCACCCTGAACGACCACAATGTGCGGGACTTTGACCGCAGCGCTCTGCGCGAGGGCTTTGGCATGGTGCTGCAGGACACATGGCTGTTCAAGGGCACCATCATGGAGAACATCCGTTATGGTCGGCTGGACGCCACCGATGAAGAGGTGATCGCCGCCGCAAAGGCTGCCAACGCCGACCACTTTATCCGCACCCTGCCCGGCGGCTACCAGATGGAGCTGAACGAGGACGCCTCCAACGTCAGTCAGGGACAGAAGCAGCTGCTCACCATCGCCCGTACCATTCTGGCCGACAACCGCATCCTGATTTTGGATGAGGCTACCAGCAGCGTGGATACCCGCACCGAACAGCGTATCCAGACCGCTATGGATCGTCTGATGGAGGGCCGCACCAGCTTTGTTATTGCCCACCGCCTTTCCACCATCCGGGACGCCGACCTCATCCTTGTGATGCGGGACGGCGACATTGTGGAGCAAGGCACCCACGACCAGCTGATCGAGGCCGGCGGCTTCTACGCTGATCTGTACAACAGCCAGTTCGAGGATGTTGTGGATTAAAGCACCTGTTATCGCAATATAACCGCAAAAAGAGCACCTGTTGCCTTTTTAGGGCAATAGGTGCTCTTTGCATTCCCCTCTCAGTCATCGCTGCGCGATGCCAGCTCCCCCGAGAGGGGGAGCTTTTCAACTCAGCTGCAATAGAGCGCTCCCTTCGGGAGAGCTGGCGCGGAAGCGCCTGAGAGGGTTTCCGTCTTTTCTTTATGATTCCTCCACCGGTTCCAGCTTCAGGCCGAACAGCTTTTCTGAGAGGGACGGCAGCTGTTGCTGCAACGCGCGGACATAAGCCATTACCACCGGGTCCTCGCGCTTTTGCCCCAGCACGACGCCAAACCGGTGTCCCCTGCCCCAGTCCAGTACCCGTACAAAGCTGAGGTCGGGTCTGCGGTAATAGACCGCCGGGACCATCTTGAGCGCCGGGTCTCCGTAGGCTGCACTGCGGATGCCGCCCACCGGCGTAAAGCTCACCCCGCGTTCCAGCCCCTCCTGCACCAGACTTGTCTCGTAAACGGTCTGGTACATCTCCTTGATAAGCAGCCAGCGGTACTGCAATGCCTGCTCTAAAGTCAGCCTGCCCACTGGCATATCGGCGGGCGGGTGGATGGGGATGCAAAGCTCCGGCACATAAAGCAGCGGCACAAAGGTAAGCCCCTGTGCGTAAAATTCTGCGCTTTCCAGTTGGAAGGAAAGATCCATCTCCCCTTTTTTCAGGCTGCGCCAAACCTCGCTGCGGTTGGCACACCACCCCAGAATGGGGGTATACCGCAGGCACAAGTCACTCGTCAGGGAAAACAGGTCGTATGCGAACATCCGCATTGCCTCATGACACCCTGCGATGATCAGATGTCTTTCCGGCGGGTTTTCCTGCTGCTGCACCGCGCGGGCATGGCGCACCGCCTGCTGATACAGGGCCACCAGCTGCTTTGCCTTGGGGTAAAAATCCCGCCCTGCCGGGGTCAGCACCACCCGGCGGGGCACATGCTGGAACAGCTCGAACTGCAATTGCCCTTCCAGCGTGCGGATCTGCTGCGAAAGTGCCGACTGGGAGAGATACAGCGCCTCTGCCGCCGCAGAAAAGCTGTTCAGTTCCACGATCTTTACAAAGCCTTCCAGTGCGCTCTCGTTCATGCGTTTCTCCCTCCCGCGATACATTAGGTTAGCCTAAATTATAATATAAAAAATATGAATTGTAAACCGCACCCATCTACGCTACAATTGTTAAGGATTCGGCAAAGTACCTTTTGCTTTGCTGCAGGATAAGAAGGAACACAAAGAAGAACAAAAAGAAAGAGAGCGTACCTATGAACAAGATCTCCCGTAAGGGCTTTATCAAGATTGCCGCTGCCGCCGCCATGAGCGGTGTGACCGCCGGTGCTCTGGCTGCCTGCAATGCCGCCTCCGGTTCTGCTTCCGCTTCTACTTCCGGTGCTGCCGGTCAGTACATCCCCGGCACCTACGAGGGCACTGCCGAGGGCATCTCCTCCACCGTCAAGGTCACCATGACCTTCTCCGACAGTGCTGTCACCGACGTGGTGGTGGATACCTCCGGCGAGACCGCTTCCTTCGGCGCTGCCGCTGCCGATGAGCTGCGCGAGCAGCTGCTGGCTGCCGGTTCTGCCGAAATTGACGGTGTTTCCGGTTCTACCATCACCTCCGACGCCGTGATGAAGGCTGCCAAGAGCTGCTACGCACAAGCTAAGGGCGAGGCCGTGGTCTCCAGCGTGCAGCTGCCCACCGGCGATGCAAACGACTGGCTTGGCAAAGAGCCTGACATCGACGAGGCTGCCATCACCGAGACCGTGGACACCGATATCCTGATCGTGGGTGCAGGCAACGGCGGTATGTTCGCTGCCGCCTATGCGGCTGCCAACGGCCTGAACTTCCGTGTTATCGAGCAGAACGCCAACGTGCAGGACACCCGTCACTGGTACGGCGCTGTTGACTCTGCTGCCGCTAAGGAGGCTGGCGAACCCGCCACCGATAAGGCAAAGCTGCTGAGCGAGATCTCCCGCTACGCCTCCGGCAAGTGCGACCAGCGCGTTGTCAAGACCTGGATCAACGAGTCTGCCGCTATGCACGACTTCATGCGCAGCATTCTGGAAGATAAGTACGGCTGGGTATGCGATTTCACCTCCGGCAGCGAGGCTGCATGGCCCGCAGAGAATGCCGAGCACAACACCGACTACCTCTACCCTGTGCAGGAGCACAACTACATGGCCAGCGAGAGTGCTTCCGGCACACCCCGCAATGAGCTGCTGCTGCAGTACATTCAGGAGCTGGGCTACGATGTAGACTTCAAGACCAGCCTTGCCAAGCTGGAAAAGAACAGCGATGGCCGCATTACCGGTATCATCGCCCAGAGCACCGAGGATGACCATTTCATCCGTTACAACGCCAACAAGGGCGTGCTGCTGGCCTGCGGCGGCTTCCCCGGCAACCCCTACATGATGGAGCAGTTGGACCCGCTGGGCACCAGCGTGACCACCGCCTGCTCCTACTCCCCCGCCGACAAGGGCTACGGTATCCGCGCTGCCGTGTGGGCAGGCGCTAATCTGGACAAGGAAGCCGCTCCCATGCTGTTTGACCGCGGCATTGTTGCCCCCGGTGTGGATGCCGGTTATGTGGACAGCGACTCCGCCTTTGGCGGCAAGGCTTTCCCCGGTAAGATCCGCCAGTACAACCCCGGTACTCAGCCCTTCCTGAAGGTGAACCGCAACGGCGAGCGTTTTGCCAACGAGAGCTGCCCTTACAACGATATCGTCTACGCTGCCGCCCACCAGCCGGGCCGCGTTTACGCACAAATCTGCGATGCCAACATTCTGGAGGACGCAAAGCGTTTCCACACCATCGGCTGCTCTGCCCAGACCCGCAACGGCGGTGAAAAGTACATTCAGGGCAAGATGGACGAGGCTATCGAGGCCGGTGCACTGTTCAAGTGCGATACGCTGGACGAGCTGGCCGACAAGATGGGCTTTACCGGCGCTGCCAAGGATACCTTCCTTGCTACCGTGGAGCGCTACAATGAGCTGTACGACAAGCAGAACGACGAGGACTTTGGCAAGCCCGCTTACCGCCTGAGCGCCATCCGCACCGCACCCTTCTACGGCTGCTGGCTGGGTGCTTCTCTGCTGACCACCGAGCAGGGCATTGCCATCAACGAAAAGGGTCAGGCTCTGGACACCAACAACCAGCCCATGGAGGGTCTGTACATCACCGGCGATATGTCCGGCAGCTTCTTTGCCAACAACTACCCCTGCCTGATGGCCGGTGTGGCTATGGGCCGTACCCTGACCTACGCCATGAAGGCTGTCAAGCAGATGGCAGGCCTGGAGAACGCCTGATAAAGCGCAGTTTTCTGACATACTCTAAGCGTTTCTTCTTTTCTTCTTTTTCATGTGAAGAGGGGCAGTCCCGGTCTTGGGGCTGCCCCTCTTTGCTTTTTTACCCCGCACGCCCCCTACACAAATGCCCGCGATTGTGCTATGATAAGCGTGAAACCGGGTAGTTCATTCCCGCCCGGTCACAAGATCGAGGTGTTTGTACAAATGTCGGATATTCTGGATACCTTACGGCAGGAAGGGGTGGACCCCGCCCTGCTTACGGCGGTGCAGGAATACCGCGCCGCCCATCCGCTCAGCGAGACGCTGCGCCCGCGGATCCCCGCCCCTGCCTTTATCTACTACGGCAAAGAGGTGTGGGAGCAGGCGCTGGCGGCTATCCTCTGCGGCGAAAACCTGCTGCTGGCCGGCGGAAAGGCCACCGGCAAAAACGTGCTGGCCGAAAACCTTGCCGCCGCCTTTGGCCGCCCCGCGTGGGACATCTCCTTTCATGTAAACATGGACGCCGCCTCCCTGATTGGCATGGATACCTTTGCGGGCGGGCAGGTGGTGTTCCGTCCCGGGCCGGTGTACCGCTGCGCACAGTGCGGCGGCTTCGGCGTGCTGGACGAGATCAACATGGCCAAAAACGAGGCGCTGGCGGTGCTGCACGCGGTACTGGATTTCCGCCGCGCCATCGACGTGCCCGGGTACGACCGCATCCCGCTGGCTGAGGAGACCCGCTTTATCGCCACCATGAACTACGGCTACGCGGGCACCCGGGAGCTGAACGAAGCGCTCACCTCCCGCTTTGCGGTGGTGCAGATGCCCACCATCACGCAGGATAATCTGGAAAAGCTGCTGCGGGCGCAGTTCCCGGATCTTGCCGCCAAATATGTGCACCAGTTTGCACTGCTGTTTCTGGACCTGCAGAAAAAGTGCGACAGTGCCGAGATCTCCACCAAGGCGCTGGATCTGCGCGGTATGCTGGACGCGCTGCGGCTGATCCGCAGGGGCATCCCCGCCGGGGCGGCGCTGGATATGGGCATCACCAACAAGGCCTTTGACTCCTACGAGCAGGGACTGATCCGGGACGTGATCGCCGCGCGCATCCCGGCCAAGCTGGATGCCGGAAAGCTGTTTGCCTGATGGATGCCCAAAGCTACACCGCGCAGGAGCGGCGCGCGGCCAATCAGGTCTGGGCCGCTGCCGGAGCCTACGGCTTTGAGCCGCTGTTTCTGGCTCGCAACACGGACGGCACTATTGATTTTTACATGAACTGCATCGTAGGGCTGGTGCATAAATACTACGGTGACGCGCTGATCCGGGACATTTTTTCTGCTTGGGAGGGCGACACACGCCAGCCCATGCTGGACGATATGGCGTGGCTGTACTTAGAAAACGCCGCCTACCGGCTGGAGCTGCCCCGCCGCCCGGTGCTGGAGGCGCTGCGGTTTGCCCACGCGGACTACTTTTTTGCCATCCAGTACAAGCTTTCGCGGCAGGAGTGGATGGCGAAAAACCAGCTGGTGTACACCATGCAGGCTGCACGCTGGCGCAAGGTGCTGGGACGCACCGCCCCGGTCATGACCCCTTACGAGAGCAGCCTTGCCGCCGCGCTGGAGCCGGAGACCGTATCGGAACCAGCACAGCTCAAAAACGACCTGCTGGCGCTGTTTGCAAAATTCGCCCTGTTTGACGGCAAGGTGCGCCAGAAGCCCGCGCTGCATCTGCGGCTGCAAGGCTTTTGGGCAAAGCTTGCCACCAAAACCATGCCCACCCAGATGATCAAGACCGACCGGGTGACGGTGGAGCATTCCGGTGCGGTGGATGCCACAGGCAGCGGGCTGGCGGTGGACAAGCGCCGGGCAAACATCACCCTGAAGCAGCGCGCCGCGCAGGACCGCGCCTACATTGAAAGCTGCTTCGGGCGCTGCTTCTACCCGCCGGAGCAGCTGCGCAAGACTGAGCAGGAGTTGTGCACTGGGGTGCATTTGGGCTGTCACTTGTGGTTCAGCGCCGGTGTACCCAGCCCGGCGCAGGCACCCACCCCGGAAGCGCGGCAGCTGGCACAGCAGGCAGAATTGCAGGCCGAACGCAACCGTGCCTACTACGCCAAAAATCAGGAGCAGCACCGCAGCGTGGTGCTGCTCCTTACCGAGCAGATCCGCAACTGTATTCTGGTGCATCAGCAGCCCGACCAGCGGGTGGCACGCAGCGGCAACCTGTGCGCTGGGCGGGTGTGGCGCGCCCCTTACCTGAATGATAACAGAGTGTTTTTGTGCCCGGAGGAGGAAAACTGCCCCGCCTTTACGGTGGATCTGCTGCTGGACGCCTCCGCCTCCCGCCTGCACTGTCAGGAGGTGATCGCGGCGCAGGGTGTCATTCTGGCCGAAAGCTTGGCCAACTGCGGTATTCCGGTGCGAGTAAGCGCCTTCAGCAGCCTGCGGGGCTACACGGTACTGCGGGTGCTGAAAGGCTTTGCGGACAAGAACCGGCTGAACATCTTCCGGTACTTCGCCTCAGGCTGGAACCGGGACGGTCTGGCGCTGCGGGCGGCGGGCGACCTGATCCGGTACGCCCCCGGCCCTGCCCCGCGCCACCTGATGATCCTGCTGACCGATGCCAGCCCCAACGACAGCCGCCGCATCCCACCCACAGCGGAGAACCCGCTGGGCTGCGCCTACGAGGACGCCGCCGGTGTAGCCGATACCGCCGCACAGGTGCGCACCTTACAGCGGCAGGGCGTGCGGGTGTCTGCTGTTTTTATGGGCGAGGACAGCAGCGCCGGTGCCGCCGCGCAGATCTACGGCAAAAATATGGCACGCATCCGCGGCATGGATCAGCTTGCCCGCGCTGCCGGACGGCTGATCCAGAACGAGATCCGGGAACTTGGCGACTGAAAAAGCAAAACGACCCCTGTGGGAGCAGTTCCGACCTTAGTCGGCATCTCCCGCAGGGGTCATTTTTTACAACCGCACATCTCAGTGCACAACCATACTTTGAACTTTTGTTTGCAATGCGCTGTAGATTTTTGCAAAAATTTGTTGTTTTGAAAAACTTACAGTTGTTTTTCATCCAAAAGTATGCTATACTACGTTCAGAGAAGTTTTATGCAGCCTGACGGCCCGATCACCCGGCTGGCGCTTTTACAACGTTTCGCTGTTTGCTTTTATCGCAAGGCAAGAAATTAGTGCAACATTCAAACAGCATATTTGCGATATGCAATTCAACGTTGTTGCTGTTGCATTAAAAAGTTGAATTGCTATAGGAAGGAGATCAATCATGGACGCTTCCCGTTATTTTGACGCCATGCACAACGCCATGTCCACCCAGCACGCCGGTGCGCAGCTGCTGCTTACCGTCCGTTTGCAGGACACCTGCGGCAACGATGCCTATCTTGAAGTAAAACAGCTGCCCGGGGAGCAGAGCGCCCTTGTGTGCTACTCCACCATGGGGCGGCGCTGCCTGAATTTTCAGCTGTTCCGCAAGGGCTGGCAGCTGTGCCACAATGCCGATGGGCAGCTGACCGGGCGTTTTCCGTCCAGTGCCGACAGCCTGCTCAGCCAGACCGACTTCCGCGCCTACTGCCGGGAGGATCGGCTGGATGCCGCCCGCACCCAGCGCCTTGTGGAGGAACTGGGACAGCGTGCTGGGACCAACTATGTTGGCACTATCCCGCAAAATGCCCGCACCGGTGCACAGATCACAGTGGAAAGTCACCTTGGCTGCGGTGCACGCTGGAGTTACTGGAATCAGGACGCTTCCCCCTGCCTGCCGCTGGCCGCAATTTTGTACTGGCTGGCTGATTTTCTGGCCGGGAACGAGCGCCGCGCGTTGCAGTCTGACCCGCAGGCTGCCGCACTGGCTGCGCAGTGGCTGGCAAAGGACACTGCTGTGTTCTTCTGCCCCTCCCCTGCCCTGACGGTATCCTCTGCAACCGGTCATAGTGCCCCTGCTGCACGGCGCACCCACCCCGCCCCGGTGCCTGCCGCACGCAGCAAGAGCTGGCAGAGCGTTCTGGCTGCTATGGCTGCGGTGTAGGCTGCTACCTTTTCAATCTGGTTTACATATAAAAGACGAGTGCTCGGCAAAACCGAGCACTCGTCTTTTTTTACAAAATAACAGCAAAAAAGCACCCCGCCAACCGTTTCCGGTCAGCGGGGTGCTTGGTGCTTAGGGTTTACGGTTCAGCTTACGCTGCACAGCACAGGGAGGAGATCACTCCTCGATGTAGCCGTACTGGAAGTACCAGTAGCCGTAGGGGCTGTGCCAGGTGCCCTTCAGAGCGGGGCTCTGCAGCCAGAAGTCGTTGTAGTAAGCAACGGGGATGCAGCCCATATCCTCCATCAGGACGTCCTCAGCCTTATGCAGCTGTGCAAAGTGCTCGGCAGCATCAGCAACCTTGGAAGCCTCGATTGCAGCATCGAAGTCGGGGTTGGAGTACTTACCATCGTTGTTGCCGTTGTCGGTGCAGAACATCTCGACCATGTTGGAAGGATCGTTGTAGTCCATGACCCAGCCGTTACGGGCAACATCGTACTCGCCTGCACGACGAGCGGGGGTGAAGGAGGACCACTCCATCTTGTTGATGGTCAGGGTGATGCCCAGATCGCCCCAAGCCTGCTGCAGGTACTCTGCCAGAGGCACATGGTAGCCGGCATCGTTGGTGCTGTACTCGATGGTGGGGTAGCCCTCGCCATTGGGGTAGCCAGCCTCTTCCAGCAGCTTCTTAGCCTCGGCCAGATTTGCCTCGTAGTCATCAGCAATGTAGGGAGAGCCGCCGTTTGCGTTGTCGTAGAAGTAACCGTTCTCGTCCACGATGCCAGGGCCGACAATGTTGGAAGCAGCAGAGTAGGTGCCCTGCATGATGGTGTTGGCAACGTAGTCACGGTCGATGGACAGAGCCAGAGCCTTGCGGACCTTGGCATCCTGGAAGGCATCGCGCTGCAGGTTCATGCTGACGTAGTAGGTGCCCAGAATGGTGTCAACATAGAAGTCGCCGCCATCCTCTGCCTTGGTCAGGCTGGGGATCTCGTCGGTGGGCACGTCCTTGATCAGGACAGCCTCACCGCTGTTGTAAGCAGCGAAGGCAGCGGAAGAGTCCTCCAGCAGCAGCAGGGTGATGGTGTCAGAGACGATCTTGGAGTTGTCCCAGCCGCCAACGTAGTTGGGGTTCTTGGTCAGCACGATGCGCTCGGACGGGGTCCAGTCGGTGATCATGTAGGGGCCGTTGGAGACGAAGGTCTCAGCGGAGGTGCACCAGCTGTCGCCGTTTGCCTCAACGGTAGCCTGCTGCACAGGGCTCATAGCTGCGAATGCGGCCATCTTGTCGAAGTAGGAGCAGGGATAAGCCAGAACGATGGTCAGGGTCTTGCCGTCGTCGCTTGCCTTGACGTTCAGAGCATCGGGGTTGGGCTCTGCAGTGGGGTTGCCGTCTGCATCGGGGAAGCCGGCAGCTGCGTCAAAACCATCGATCATGCCCAGGCAGGTCTCTGCGTAGGGAGCTGCGGTGTCGGGGTTGACCATACGCTTGAAGGTGTACTCAAAGTCCTTAGCGGTCAGGTCGGTGCCATCGCTCCACTTCAGGCCGTCACGCATGGTGAAGGTCCAAGTCAGGCCGTCCTCGCTTGCTTCCCAACTCTCAGCCTGGCCACCAATAACTTCGTTGTTCTCGTTGATGATCAGCAGGGGCTCGAAGATGGTGATGATGGTGTTGGCGCCATCAACAGCGCTGTTCAAAGAGGGATCCAGAGTCTCGGGGTTGGAGCCGTACTGGACGGTGAAGCCAGCGGTGTTGACACTGCCGGTAGAAGAACCAGCAGCGGAAGAAGCAGAACCGGAGGTTGCGGTAGAACCGGACTTGCTGCCGCCACAGGCTGCCAGACCCAGAGCAGCGGCACCCACGCCTGCAACCTTGAGGAAATTACGACGAGAAATGCGTTTCATAATAATATCCTTCCCTTATATCAAATTTGAGTGTGCCAGGTTCCCCCAGCCGCCTCTATATTCGATCCGGTGCAAATAATTTGTACACCGGAGGAACACGAATGATTATAATGCGTTCTCATGCCGGTTACAAGTCCAAAACTTGGACTGTAACCATTTTGTGACAACATTTCAGCGCTAAGTTGAATTGCTTTCACCTTTCACTGGTGTGAAGTGTTCTCACTTCACGCGGTCAAGGTGATGGCATGCTGCCCAGTGGCCGGTGGAGACCTCCTTGAACTCGGGCACCTCGTTGGCGCACTGCTCGTCTGCATAGGGGCAGCGGGTGCGGAAACGGCAGCCGGACGGCGGGTTCAGGGGGCTGGGCACATCGCCCTGCAGCACGATACGCTTGGACTGGCGGGCCGTAATGGGATCAGCCACCGGAATTGCGGAGATCAGGCTGCGGGTGTAGGGGTGGATGCTGTGGATGATCAGCTCGTAGCTGTCGGCCAGCTCCACCATCTTGCCCAGATACATCACGCCGATGCGGTTGGAGATGTGCTTGACAACGCTCAGGTCATGGGCGATGAACAGGTAGGTCAGACCCATCTCCTGCTGCAGATCCTCGAACATATTGACGACCTGAGCCTGAATGGAAACGTCCAGTGCGGAAACAGGCTCGTCACAAACGATGAACTCGGGATTCACAGCCAGTGCACGGGCAATGCCCACGCGCTGACGCTGACCGCCGGAGAACTCGTGGCAGTAGCGGTTTGCGTGCTCGCTGTTCAGGCCAACGCGCTCCAGCAGAGCGATGATCTTATCGTGGCGGTCCTTTTCGTTCTCGGCCAGATGATGGATATCAATGCCCTCGCCCACGATGTCGCCAATGGTCATGCGGGGGTCCAGACTTGCGTAGGGATCCTGAAAAACGATCTGCATACGGCGGCGATAGGGCAGCATATCCACTGCGATCTTGTTGTCCTTATCGAACAGCAGGTTGCCGTCATAGTAGATCTTACCGCCGGTGGGCTCGTACAGGCGCAGCAGGGTGCGGCCGGTAGTGGTCTTGCCACAACCGGACTCGCCTACCAGACCAAGGGTCTCGCCCTTGCGGATGGCAAAGCTTACGTCATCCACAGCCTGAACGTACTTGCGGTTCTTGCCCACACCGCCGGCGGGGAAATACTGCTGCAGGTGCTGGACTTCGACCAGCGTCTTGTGTTCACTCATTCTGCCTTTTCCCCTTTCTCAAATGCAGCCTTCTGCTGCAGCCAGCAGTAGGTATAATGGGTATCGCTGAGCTCGGTGCGCGGGGGCATCTTGCTCAGACAAATCTTCATGCAGTTCTTGCAGCGGGGCGCAAAGGGGCAGCCGGCCGGCGGATTCAGCAGATCCACAGGGGTGCCCTCGATGGGCACAAGGCGCTCGTGCTCTGCGGTGTTCAGCTTGGGGATGGAGTTGATCAGACCCTTGGTGTACTCGTGACCCGGCTGGTAGAAGATCTCGTCGGTAGTGCCGTACTCCACAATGTGGCCGGCATACATGACGGCGATCTTCTCGCACATGGAAGCCACAACGCCCAGATCATGGGTGATCATGATGATGCTCATGCCCAGCTTCTTGCGCAGATCCTGCATCAGCTCAAGGATCTGTGCCTGAATGGTCACGTCCAATGCGGTGGTGGGCTCGTCGGCGATCAGCAGCTTGGGCTCACAGGCCAGTGCAATGGCGATCATCACGCGCTGGCGCATACCGCCGGACAGCTCGTGGGGGTACTGCTTCAGACGCTTCTCGGGCTCGTTGATGCCAACCAGCTCCAGCAGCTCCTTGGCGCGTGCCCATGCATCGGCCTTGTTCTTATCGGTGTGCAGGCGGATGACCTCCACGATCTGGTTGCCGATGGTGTACACCGGGTTCAAGCTGGTCATGGGGTCCTGGAAGATGATGGAGACCTCGTTGCCGCGGATCTTGCGGAAGTCCTTCTCCTTCATGTTCTCGATCTCGTGGCCGTTGAACCACACCTTGCCGCCCACCAGCTTGCCGGGATAAGCGGTCAGGCCCATAACGGAGTAGGCGGTGACCGACTTACCGGAGCCGGACTCACCCACAACGCCCAGAACATCGCCCTGATTCATGGTAAAGGAAACGCCGTTCAGTGCCTTTACTTCGCCCGCAGGGGTGAAGAAAGAAAGGCGTTCTTCTTTGATGTCAAGAATTTTCTCGCTCATTTCTGTTCACCTCATCAATTCTTCAGCTTCGGGTCAAAGGCATCGCGCAGGCCATCGCCGAACAGGTTGAACACAAGGATCATCACGCTGATCATCAGTGCGGGGGCGATCAGCAGATGGGGGTAGGTGTTCATGCCCTTGACGGCATCGGTAGCCAGAGAACCCAGAGAAGGCAGCGGGGCTGCGACACCCAGACCGATGAAGCTCAGGTAGCTCTCAGTAAAGATGGAAGCCGGGATCTGCAGGGTGGTGGTAACGATCAGAGTACCGATGCAGTTGGTGAGCAGATGCTTTTTGATGATACGGCCGCTGGAAGCGCCCAGTGCGCGGGCAGCGGTAACGTACTCGCTCTCCTTCAGGATCAGGATCTGGCTGCGGACGATACGCGCCATGCCGACCCAGTACAACAGAGCAAAGATGATGAAGATGGAGATCATGTTGGGACCAAGGGTCTGCATCCACTTGAAGCCGGGCTGGGTGGACAGCTTGTCCAGCGGGTCCTTCAGGGCCATGCCCAGCAGGATGATCAACAGAATATCGGGGATGGTGTACAGAATATCGGTGATACGCATCATGATATTGTCCACCCAGCCGCCGGCAAAGGCCGCAACCGCACCGTAGGTAGCGCCGATGATCAGCACCAGCACAGAAGCGATCAGACCGACAGACAGGCTGACGCGGGTGCCCATCATGATACGCACAGCGAAGTCACGACCCATACGGTCGGTGCCCAGAATGTGCGGGAACACCTTTTCGCCTGCGTCGATACGCGCCTGCTCGGAGGCAGAGTATTCGAAGGGCTTCAGGTTGTTGCTGCCCTTCATCTGCTCGGAATAGCTGTAAGGCCAGACGGCGGGCAGCAGATAGGCAAAGATGGCAATGGCAATGATGAACACAAAGCTGACCATGGCGATCTTGTTCTTCTTCAGGCGGCGGATACCGTCCTTCCAGAAGTTGACGCTTTCGCGCATGACCACCAGGCTCTGCTTTTCCTCATTGCTGGCGGGCAGAAAATCCTCCGCGTTGAGCTGCAGGCTGAGCGGATTCTTTTTAATGTTTTCCATGAAAATCGCTCCTTTCTCTTACTGCAGTTTGATGCGCGGGTCGATGATCTTATAAAGGATATCCACGATCACGTTTGCAATGATGACCATGCTGGACAGCAGGATGGTGGTGCCCATGATCATGGTGTAGTCACGGTTGGTGATAGCAGACACGAAATCGCGGCCCAGACCGGGCACGGAGAAGATCTTTTCCACCACAAAAGAACCGGTCATCAGGCTGGCCAGCATGGGGCCAACGTAGGTGATGACAGGCAGAATGGCGTTGCGCAGTGCGTGCTTGAACAGGATCATGAACTGGGACACGCCCTTTGCGCGGGCAGTGCGCATATAGTCCTGACCCATGACGTCCAGCAGGCTGGAGCGCATCAGACGGGTGATATAAGCCGAGGGATAGATGGCCAGTGCGGTAACCGGCATGATATAGGCGGCTGCGCTGTTCAGGCCAACGGTGGGCAGCACCTTCATGTTCATACCAAACTGGTACAAAAGCAGCACGCTGGAGATAAAGCTGGGGATCGCGATGCCGCAGGTAGCAAACACGATAATAACGTTATCCAGCCACTTGCCGCGGTTGTAAGCGGAAATGCAGCCCAGCGGGATGCCCACGCACAGAGCCACCACCACTGCAATGCCTGCCAGACGGCAGGACACCGGCAGTTTGCTGGCGATGATCTGGTTCACGGTACGGCCGCGCTGACGCAGGCTCAGACCCAGATCGCCGTGCAAAAGGCTCTTCATGTAGTTGACGTACTGCACACCCAGCGGCTTATCCAGGCCATACTTTTCGGCCAGAGCCTGCTGAGCAGCGGCGCTGATGGACTTTTCTGCCACGAACGGGCCACCGGGGACCAGGTTCATGACAAAAAAGGTAACCGTAGCCACAATGAAGATACTGAAGATACCCATTGCGACACGCTTGATGATGTACTTTGCCATCGTTTGATGCCACTCCAATCCTATCAATGAATTACTGTTTTTGCTCTCAGGCCGAGCCACACTTTCCCGCAGTCCGCCAGCCTCACACATAGCGGACGTCTGTCCTTGGCACGCGGACAGAAAAGCGAATAATAAAACGATGGCATCTTGCGGTTGCATAAACACCATCGTCCATACCCGAGAAACACTCTATCTATTATAAAGACAACCTCGATTTTTGTCAATTTACATGAAAAAAATTCACTTCATTACAGCAGAGCATGAGTGAAATCTTATACTTTATACAAATTTTCTGTTTATTTGTAGGTAAAAGTGCTACTTTTTAGTTCTTTCGGGCAACTGTTCCGTTGACACGTACAATCTGTTCTCCCCTATCAGTACAAAAGGCAGTGTCTCCGCCCCTGAGCCATCCATCCATAAGGGTGCTATTTTTCTCTATATCACAAGCAAAACCACCCGCAGCTCCCCTCTCCGGCACGGTCAATGCCCGGAAAAAGGTACTGCGGGTGGTCATGGGTCGTTTTGCGGGTCAGGAGTACAATTTTGCGGTCAGCTGGGAGTACATGGCGCTCTTTTGTGCCTTATAGGAAGCCATTGCCTGATCAGCCAAGGCAGTGCTCTGGCCGTTGGCGGTCAGCACAGTGCGCATCTGGCTGACGATGTTCTCCACTTCCTTATCGTAAGATGCCTGCATCGCATACAGTCTGCCGCTTCTCGCCAGTGCAATGGAGATTTTGCGCGCCTGTGTCTGCTGAGACTCCGGCAGCGCCTTGTATTCTGCCTTTGCCCCGGCAATGCAGCTGTTCAGCTCCGACTCAGCGCGCGCCTTGACACTGTACAGCTGCTTCAGCAGCGCCTTGACCTCCGTCTCGTAGGCAGCTTCCTGTTTACCGGAAGAGGACGCCGGTTTTTCTGCGGCAGAAGCAGTGCTGGAGCCGGATGTGCCGGTAGTGTTCTCCTTCTTGCCGGAAGAGGACGCATTGCTGCTCTCCGTCTGGGAGCCAGAGCTCCCCGAGGAAGCGGCAGAACCTGCTTCCTCCTGCGGAGCACTGGCCGCTGCCTCCTGTTCCCCGCCGCTGGATGCAGCAGCTTCGCCGGTCAGCTCCTCCAGCGTGATCTCGCCGCTGAGCAGCTTATCCAGATCATCATCCGTCAGGGTGAATTGTGTGCTGTCTGCCGGGGCATCCGGCAGGGTTTCCGGCAGACTGGCTGCCATGCTGCGAAGATAGAGCAGCACACCAAGGACAGCTGCTGCCAACAATGCCACCAGCGTGCCCAGCACGATCAACACGATTTTCAGGACCTTATTTTTCTTCATATCAAAATCCGCTGCCCGGGCAGAGTACTCCTCCGCCCGGGCAGTTTTCTCCTTACTAATTGGATCAGACCCACATTCCCAAAAACTTTTTGGGCTGATGCAGGGTCGCAGCGTCCAGCTCCTGATCATGGAACAGTTCATCGCCGTTGCGCACGATGCGGGCAGCCGTCTCCTTGCCAAGCAGCTTTTCCAGCTGCTGCACGCCCTGTGCCATACGGGGCGGGCGCTTGTCCGGGGAATGGGTGTCGGTGGAGATGACATGGACCAATCCCCACTGAATGAACTTGCACAGTTTTTTGCACAGCTTGGGCTCCAGCAGTGCCCCTGCATTGATCTGTGCATAAGCACCGGCGGCCACCCAGTCGTACAGCAGAGTGGGGTCCTCCAGCACATAGGGATAACGCTCGATATGCGCGATCAGCGGCACGATGCCCTGCTGCTGCAGCTGGTACAGCGTCTGCCGGATAAAGTGCGGCTTGTGGGTGGTGGGAAACTCCAGCAGCAGATAGGCGGTATCCCCCATACACAGCGCCCGGGTATCCAGCTCGCACAGACCGGGAGAGAAGAACACCTCTGCGCCCAGCTTGAAGTCAAACTGCATGGGCTGTCCCTCCAGTGCGGCGGTCAGCTGCTCAAAGGCAACCTGTCGCTTTGCTGTAAAGGCTTCCACTGTGGTACGTTCGCTGTTGAAGTGGCTGGTAAAGGCGATATTGCGCACACCGTCCTCATATTCCCTGCGCAGCAGCTCCAGCGAGACCGCTGTATCCTTTGCGCCGTCATCAATGCCGGGCAAAATGTGACAATGCAGATCAGTCATAGCAGCGCTTCCTTATTCAACAACATCAGCCTTCTGTTTTTCGTAGGCATAATTGTAATTATAGGCATAGCTGTATGCGTAGCTGGAGCCCTTGAGCGCCTTCTTCATGTCGTAGCGGGTCAGCACGCTGCCCAGCACCCGGACACCGGCATCCTGCAGCTTCTTCACCGCGCCGCGCACTGCATCGGCGGGGGCGTAGTCAGAGCGCACCACGAACATTGCGCCATCCACACAGCGGCCGATGACGGCTGCATCGGTGACCACGGACACCGGGGGTGCATCAAAGATGACCACATCGAACTTTTCCCGCAGGGTGTTGACCATGGCCTGCATCTGCGGCTGGCTCAGCATCTCGGAGGGGTTCGGCGGCGGGGTGCCTGCGGGCAGGAAGGTCAGATTCATTTCCTTCAGCTCCTGCAGCGCCTCGTCCAGCGTGCACTGGTTGGACAGCACGTTGGAAACGCCCTTTACGTTATGGCCTGCCTTCAGGTAGCGGTGCAGCACCGGCTTGCGCAGGTCGCAGTCTACCAGAGCCACCTTTTTGCCGCTTTCGGCCAGCGTCAGCGCCAGATTGACTGTCACGTTGCTCTTGGATTCCTCCGGCACAGTACTGGTGATGACCAACGTGTGCACGTCCATGGAGCCTGCCATAAAGTCCAGATTGGTGCGCAGAGCCTTGTAGGCTTCCACATAGCCAAAGGGCATCCCCTTATCGGTGATCAGCTGCAGAGTGCGGTGCTCGCTTTCTTTCTTCTTTTTACCAAACAGATTCCACATCGTCTTACACCTCCGGGATCAGGCCCAGCACGGGCAGGCCGAGTTTCTTCTGAACATCTTCATCGTCCACAACGGTATCGTGCAGCAGATGTGCCAGCACCAGAATGCCGCACACCAGAACAGCGCCCAGCAGACCGGCCATCACAACGTACTTCTTAGTCTGGGGGAACACCTTGTTGGGGTTGATGCTCACATCGCTCACCGTCTTGCAGGAACCGGCTCCCACCTTTTCCACCAGCACATCAGGCACGATGTCCGCAATGGTCTGGACGATCTCGCCTGCACGCTCTGCATCGGTATCGGTGACAGTGATCTGCATGATCTGGGTGGAGTCCACGCTGGTCACTTCCACCATCTTATACAGCTTGCCGTAGGTCATATCCAGATCCAGCGTGTCGATCACCTCGTTCAGCACGGTGTTGCCCTTGATGATGACCGCATAGGTGCTGATCAGGTTCTTGGCAGAGTTGAAGTTATCACTGGTAAAGGTAGAGGAATTATCCTGCCGGGTGTTCACGATCATATTGATAGAAGCCTGATACTTGGGTGTAAGCGCAAACATACACACCAGCAGGCAGATCAGCGCTGCCGCAACAGCTGCTGCCACGATCTGCACAATATGCGCCCACAGCAGGCGCGCCAACTCCATCAGATCAATGGTCTCCTCGTCCTCCATGCTTCGGAGCGGCTGTCCCATAGTTGTTTTTTCGTCCATAGTAGAGAAACTCACCTTTCTTGTTGTTCCGCAGTGCAAGAAATGTACACCGGGTTCCTATAGATACACATTCGTTTTTTAATGATAACATATCCCGGCGTATTTTACAAGCAGAAAATGCCATTTTCTGCCGGCAAACAAATGAACAAAATTTGCCATTTCCCGTACAAAAAAGGGCATCCGCAGCACTTTGATGGCTGCGGATGCCCTTTTTATGGTTTTTTAGCGAAAGCGTTTAACGGGAGCCCTTGTCGTAGGGAATACCCTCGGCCTTGGGTGCCATGCTGTTCTTGGAAGTGAAGGCCAGAATGACCATGGATGCCACGAAGGGCATCATATTATAGATGTTGCTGGACCAGTGCAGCTGCGCAAGGAAGGTGGAGTCTGCAATGTTGGCAAGGCTCTTGAACACAGCAAAGAACATGGCTGCGCCAAAGATGTGGAAGGGCTTCCACTGGCCAAAGATCATAACTGCCAGTGCCAGAAAGCCTGCACCAGCCACGCCGACTTCAAAGTTCCAGGTCTGCACCGGGGGCACGATATAAGCCAGACCGCCGATCGCGCCCAGCGCACCGGAAAGAATGACACCGGCGTAGCGCATCTTGTAGACGTTGATGCCCACCGAGTCCGCAGCCTGCGGATGCTCGCCGCAGGCACGCAGACGCAGGCCGAAGCGGGTCTTGTACAGCACGATATAGCTGACCACCAGCAAGATCAGCCCCAGCGGCACGAACACGCTGAGCTCCAGCCCGCCGATGCTGAACAGGAAGGGCTTGTTGGAGTAGTTCAGCTTGGCGCTGCCGCTCTCGCTGAAGTACTTGGAGATGACCACGGCAATGGCGGTAGCCAGCAGGTTCAGTGCCGTGCCGCCGATGGTCTGGTCTGCCTTCAGGTTGATGGAGGCAAAAGCCAGCAGCAGGCTGTAGATCACGCCCGCCAGCGCTGCCACCAGAATGGAGATCAGCACCACAAGGAAGGGCGACAGGCTTGCAGGCAGCATGGTCAGGGTAAGCACACCGGCCACACCGCCGATGACCATAATGCCCTCCAGCGCAATGTTGATGATGCCGGAATGTTCGCTGAACATTCCGCCCAGTGCCACCAGCATCAGCACGATGCCGTACAGCAGGGTATATTTGATCAGAAGCAGCATATTACTTGCCCTCCTTTTTGGTCTTTTCTGCGGCAGGCGCAGGCTCTGCGTTCACGTTGGTCTTTTCGGCATTTCGGAACAGCAGGCTCTGGATCTTGCCCCGGAACAGCATGGAGAATGCGCACAGGTAGATGATGATGCCGCTGATCAGATCCGAGATCTCAGTGGGGTAAAATTTGGTGGACAGGAAGGAGCCGCCGACCGAGATGTGGGAGATGAACAGCGCAGAGAACACAGTACCGATGGGGTTGGAGCTTGCCAGCAGTGCCACCGAGATACCGTTGAAGCCCATGCCCGGCAGGCTGGTGGAGTTCAGCGGGTTCCACTGGGACACGTTGGACAGATAGAACAGGCCTGCGCCGAAGCCTGCCAGTGCACCGGCAATGGCCATGGAGAGGATGATGTTCTTCTTCTCGTTGATACCGGCATAACGGGCGGCGTTCTTGTTCAGGCCAACGGCCTTGAGCTCGTAGCCGAAGGTGGTCTTGTTCAGCACCACCCAGATCAGCACGGCCACCGCTGCCGCCAAGAAGATGGCAATGGTGGTACTATTGGTCTGGAACAGCTTGTTCAGGCCGAAGTCCGGGATCAGGGACTGGGCAAAATCGGCGTTCTTACTCAGGTTCAAAGTACGGGTGTTGCGCACGTCGTACATGGGGCCGGTGCCGTTCTGGTAGATGAGCTCATTTACCAGATACAGGCCGATCCAGTTGAACATAATGGAGGTAATGACCTCGTTGATGTTGAAGTACGCCTTGAAAAAGCCGGGGATCGCGCCCCACAGGCCGCCCAGCAGGGCTGCTACCAGCAGGCAGACGAACCAAGGCAGCTTGAGCATGATGGCGCAGTACAGCGCACCGTAAGCGCCCAGCGTATACTGACCGGCTGCACCAATGTTGAACAGGCCGGTCTTGAAGGCAAAGGCCACAGACAGACCGGTCATGATCAGGGGTGCGGCATTGGCAAGCTCCTTGCCCACGCCGTAAGGGGCATCGTGGAAGCCGCCCTTGATGATGCGCACAAAGCCATCGCCCCATGCGTGTGCGGGGTTGATGGCTACCAGCACCAGAAAGCCCACCAGCAAACCAATCAGGATGCACAGCAGTGCAGCCAGCACGCTGGTAACAGAGCTTTGCAGGCTGCCGCTGCGGGAAAGTTTTTTCTTATTCATGTGTTACTGTTCCTCCTTTCCCTGCTTGCGGGCGCCTGCCATATACAGACCCAGCTCCTGCACGGTGGTGGTCTTGGGGTCAAACTCGCCCACGATCTCGCCTTCGTACATTACAAGGATGCGGTCAGAAAGGTTCATCACCTCGTCCAGCTCAAGGCTGACCAGCAGCACGGCCTTGCCCTTGTCGCGCTCGGCCACGATCTGGCGGTGAATGTACTCAATAGCACCCACGTCCAGACCACGAGTGGGCTGCACTGCCACCAGCAGCTTGGGGTCGCGGTCGATCTCGCGGGCGATGATGGCTTTCTGCTGGTTGCCGCCGGACATACTGCGCACGGTGGTCACACTGCCCTGACCGCTGCGCACGTCGTACTGCTCGATCAGCCGGTCAGAGTACTCGCGCACCTTATCGGCACGGATAAAGCCGCCCTTCTGGAACTCCGGCTGCCAGTAGCGCTGCAGCACGATGTTGTTTTCCAGACTGAAATCCAGCACCAGACCGTGCTTGTGGCGGTCCTCCGGGATGTGACCCATGCCGTCCTTGGAGCGCTGGCGGATGCTCTCGTGGGTGATATCCTTGCCGTCCAGCGTAAGCTTGCCGCCAGACAGCTTGCTCAGACCGGTCAGGCCGTAGATGAACTCGGTCTGGCCGTTGCCCTCGATGCCCGCCAGACAGACGATCTCGCCTGCGTGCACCTTGAAGGATACGTCCTTTACCACGTCCTTCTTGCGCTGGTCGTTGTGGATGGTAACATTCTCCACGTCCAGCACGGTCTCGCCGGGGTGCGCGGGCTGCTTTTCTACCTGCAGCTGCACGTCACGGCCCACCATGCGGCGGGAAAGCTCTTCCTTGGTAGTGTCCTTGATATCCACCGTGCCCATATACTTGCCCTTGCGCAGCACGGTGCAGCGGTCGGCCACAGCCATGATCTCGTTCAGCTTATGGGTGATGAACAGGATGGACTTGCCCTCCTTTTTGAACCCGCGCATGATCTCCATCAGCTCGTCGATCTCCTGCGGGGTCAGCACAGCGGTGGGCTCGTCAAAGATCAGGATCTCGTTGTCGCGGTACAGCATCTTCAAAATCTCTACGCGCTGCTGCATACCGACTGAGATATCGCTGATCAGGGCGTCCGGATCCACCCGCAGACCGTACTTTTCGCTCAGCGCCATCACCTTTTTGCGTGCCTCGGCCTTCTGCAAAAAGCCCATCTTGTTGGGCTCCACGCCCAGAATGATGTTGTCCAGCACGCTGAAGCATTCCACCAGCTTGAAGTGCTGGTGCACCATGCCGATGCCCAGTGCGTTGGCATCGTTGGGGTTGCGGATGGCAACCTCCTTGCCGTTTTTCAGGATCTTGCCCTGTTCTGGCTGATACAGGCCGAACAGCACGCTCATCAGCGTACTTTTGCCCGCGCCATTCTCGCCCAGAAGGGCGTGTACCTCGCCCTTGCGCAGTTGCAGGGTGATATCATCGTTTGCCTTGATACCGGGGAATTCCTTGGTAATGTGGAGCATCTCGATCACATAATCCTCTGCCAATCTGCTCACTCTCCTTTCGTGCCGTAACGACACCTTTTCTATACTACAAACCATTATACCTGATTTTTTGCGGTTTGCACACGGCTTTTTGATTTTTTGTCAAAAAGCACAAGTAAAAGTATTACTTTTGTACGGTCTGCACGATTTCCAATCTGATTCTCCCACACAGGCATACAAAAAGGGCGGGGTGCCCCTGCATGAGCACCCCGCCCCTATTACGGGAGTAATTCCGGGATAGCGATTACTGGATGTAGTTGACCTTGGTGAACTCGCTGACGGTGGGCTTGGTAGCGTCGTCGGAGCTGTTGTCCACAACGAGCTCGCCGGAAGCGATCTTGCTCTTCAGGGTCTCGTACTCGTCCTTGGTGAAGGTCTTGAAGTTCCAGCTGTCATCAGCAGTGGGCAGACCAACGTAGTCGCCGTCCTCCAGACCGAAGTTGCCGTTGGTAGCAGCGATGTTGCTCCACTCGCCGGCCTCGATGTTGCCCAGAGCGGTGCTGACAGACTCAGACAGACCCTTCATGGCAGAGGTGATGAACGGGTTGTAAGCGTAGCCGTCCTTTGCCACGCCGTTGACACCGATGTAGTTCTGGTCAACGTCAACGCCCACAACGTAGCCGTTGTTCTTCAGAGCAGCCTCGACAGCGGAGGTGTAGATGCCGCCGCCGCAGGCAAAGACGATCTGAGTGCCGTTGGCATACCAGCCCTCCATACGGGAGGTGATGTTGGCATCGCCGTAGAACTGGCCGCCGTAGAAGTAGTTGATGTCAATGTTGGTGCCCAGCTCCTTTGCTGCAGCGTCAGCGCCCTGCACATAGCCGTAGCCGTAACGGATCACGGCGGGCACAGCCATGCCGCCCAGGAAGCCCAGCTTGGTGTAGCCGTCCTTAACAACGGCGTAGCCTGCCAGATAGCCTGCCTGCTCCTCCTTGAAGGTGATGCAGTAGCAGTTGGCGGGGATGCTGTCGGTGCCGATATCGCCCTGGGTCACATCGATAGCGATGAGCTTGACGTCGGGGTACTGCTCAGCAGCCCATGCCAGAGAGGCACCGTACAGGTAGCCCACGCAGACGATAACGTCAGCGCCATCGTTGACAGCCTGACGGATCATGGTCTCGCGATCCTCGTCGGAAGCATCGGAATCGGGGATGTAGTACTGGCAGTTGTCGCCCATGTAGCTGGAAACAGCAGCCCAGCAAGCCTGGTTGAAGCTCTCATCATCGATCGTGCCGGTATCACAGGTCAGAGCGACCTTGGCGATCTTCTCAGCGCCGTCTGCTGCGCCGGAAGCGGCGGCAGAGCTGGCAGCTGCGGAAGAAGCAGTGCTGGTAGAAGAAGCGGAAGAACCGCCGCAGGCGGTCAGAGCAGCGGCAGCGGCAGCAGCACCGGCCACAGCCAGAAAGTTACGACGAGAAATCTTCATAAGAAACTCTCCTTTTATTTTAAAAAATTGCGTCAAAAGAATGAAATGTGCGCTCTGGCACATTTACTGGCTCAAGTATAGCGGGTGGATATGACAGATGCAAGCAATTTCCGATTACAAATTCTTTACAAATCCCTTGTATAATTTATAAAAAAGCAATGCTTATTCACCAATTTATCCCTGCTTGCGCTGTTTTTCAAAGAAGAACACTTACTCCCCTTCCACGGCGCTGTTGCCCGCCACGTTGGAGGGGCCAAAGCCGAAGGGCAGCAGCTCATCCATGCTGCGCTCAATGAAATCCTCCGGGGTCTTTGCCATAATGACGTTCAGCTCCGGCCCGCCGAACTCGAACAATGCCTGACGGCACACCCCGCAGGGCGAGGTGATCTGCCGGTTCACTTCGCCCCGGCGGCTGCCCACCACGGCGATATCCGTAAACGCGGTCACGCCCTCCGCCACCGCCTTGAACAGGGCGGTGCGCTCGGCGCAGCTGGTGGGGGTAAAGGCGGCGTTCTCCACGTTGCAGCCGGTAAAAATGCGGCCATCCGCAGCGCGCAGTGCAGCGCCCACCATAAAATCGCTGTAAGGTACATAGGCCTTTTCCCGCGCGGCCAGTGCCATGCGGATCAGCTGCTGCTTTTCTTCCATGGTCAATTTTGTCATGCTGTTTCCTCCTTTTATGGGCAAAAACAGCGCGGCTGTGCCTTGGGGCGGCAGCCGCGCTGGAAAATTTATGCGATCAGTACTCTGCGCCCAGAGCGACCTTCATCATATCGGTAAAGCTCTTCTGGCGCTCCTCGGCGGTGGTGATGCCGGGGGCCACAAAGCTGTCCGAGATGGTCAGCAGGCAGGCGGCGTTCTTGCCCAGCACCTGCGCGTTGGCAAACAGGGCAAAACTTTCCATCTCCACGCACAGGCAGCCATCCTCGTCCCGCAGCTTTTCCCAGTAGGTGGGCTTTGCGTCCGAGGGCTGGCGGTAGAACACATCCGAGGAGTGGATGTTGCCCTCGATCAGGGGGATGCCCTGCTTTGCAGCGGAGGCACGCAGCTTTTCATTCAAAGCTGCGCTGGGCAGGGTGATGTTGCCGGTAAATCCGCTCTGCACCCGGGCGTAGTTGCTCTCGCTCACAGCGCCGGTAGCCAACACGGTGTCGAACAGCTTAGCCTTTTCGGTATAGCTGCCGGCAGAGCCGATGCGGATGATGTTCTCCACGCCGTAGAAGCTGAACAGCTCGTAGGAGTAGATGCCGATGGAGGGCATTCCCATACCGCTGCCCATCACACTGATGGGACGGCCTTCGTAGGTGCCGGTAAAGCCCAGCATCCCGCGCACACCGGTCACCTGCCGGACATCCTGCAAAAAGGTGTCGGCAATAAATTTGGCACGCAGGGGGTCACCCGGCATAAGGACTGTCTTGGCGAAATCGCCCATTTCTGCGCTGATGTGAGGGGTAGACATAGATGATCTCTCCTTTTTATTCATGATACAGCAGAGGGGCTTTCCCCTGTGGAAAAGCCCTTGCTGCTATTTACCGATATTTGCTGCGGTTGAACACGTTCTGCGGTGCGATGTAAGAGCCGTTGCGCCGGATCTCGAAGTGGCAGTGGTTGCCGCTGGAACGTCCGGTGCTGCCCACATAGCCGATGAGCTGCCCCTGCTTGACCGACTGACCGGCGTGCACCACCAGCGACAAGCAGTGGGCGTACAAGGTGGTGTAGCCGTTGCCATGGCTGATGATGATGGAGTTGCCGTAGCCGTTGCCTGCACCGGCGCGGTTATAGCCGGCCTTGGTCACCGTACCGCCTGCCGAAGCATAGATAGGCGTACCGGCGGCGGCGCAGATATCTACGCCCTTGTGGCTGCCGCCGTACCAGCGGGAGCAGTTCCGATAGCCGGGCACCGGCCAGATAAACTGTCCTCTGCCGGTGATATAGGATGCACCGGAGGAAACCTTTTTGGTGCCCACCGTAACTTTTTCGGTCACAGGCTCCTTGGTCACCACAGTGCTCAAAATCTGCTGGGAAAGCTGATTGCCGTTTGCATCGTACACTCTCTGTGCCGTCACGGTGCGGATGCCGTTCTCACCCTTCTGGGTAACACGCTTGGTACCGGAGTTCAGCTCGTTGGATTTGGTGGTCTCGGTGGTGTAGGCGATCTCTTCCTCCCAGCTTTCCACCTTGGTGATGCGCACCTCCAGCGTCTCCTCTTCCCGCACCACGGTCAGTGCATCGCCGGGCAGGATCTTGGAGTTCTGTGTCAGGCCGTTTTCGCCGTTGGCGGTAAAGCCGGTGTTCATTTCGCACAGTTCCTTCACGGTCAGGCCGTTTTTCTGGGCAATGGACCAAATGGTATCGCCGTTCTGCACCGTGTAGGATTTTTCCGCCTGCTGCACGCCGGAGAGCAACTGCTCCACCTCAGCTTCCTCCTGGAAGCTCTCGTTGAAGTAGATGCCGTTTTCCAGCGTGACATCCTTGTTGAAGCCCACGGTGGTGTTGGGGTCGTCCGGGTTCTCGTAGGGTTCCAGCAGGCTGCTGATGTATCGTTGCAGACCGGTGCCGTCCGCGCATACGGCGGTCAGCTCGCCGTCCAGATACAAAGCCGTACCCTCGCTAATCTGGTCGCTGGAGGTTTTGAGGATAGCGTCAGCCACGTCATTTTCGTCCATCACATCATGGGCGACGGTCACGGAATAAGTAGGCTCCACGGTAAAGCGCGCTTGCTCTGCGCCGGAATAATTGATACGCTGCTGCACAGCCTCCAGCGCAGAGTTGAACACCTCTTCGTTGGCCACATAGCCCACAGTTTTATCGTCCACCTGCACCTGCAAAGCGTAAGGCTGACGGATGGTGGTCTGGAACACCGTCACCATAACAGCCAGTGCTGCCGCCGGCAGCACATACATGGCCATGCGGGGCACAAGGCGGATGTTATCGGCGATGCCCTCCGCAATGAAGTGCCCGCTTGCGCGCAGCGCAGCGCCAAAGCCTTTTTGCTTGCGCACCCGGTGTGCGTGGCGCAGCAGCGCCCCAGTGCCCCGCAGGGCAAGCACCACCGGGCCAAACAGATCCCGCAGCAGCCGCGCCGCCCCGGGAAAGGCCATGGATGCAATATTTTTCAGCAGATCTCTGCCCATCTGCAGCAGACGCTGCAGCCCGTGCTGCAAACGGCGCCCGGTACGGATGACCGCATACTCGGCGGAAAAGCCGATGGCGTACAGCGTCTCGCCCACCATGGGCGCTACGGGGTTGTGCAGCAGCTTATGCCACAGCGTTTCCCGGCGGTGCTGACGCTTGCGGCGCAGTCTGTGCCGCCGCAGCACACCCCGGCACTGGAGCTGTGCCCACAGCGAGCGCAGCTTTTGGCGGCGGGTCTGCCGTACCGGCTGCGCAGCGGGCTGCTGCTCCTTTGTTTTATCTTCAGTCAACGGGATTTTCTCCTTCCTGCGCCGCTGCAGGGCATTTTTTCGGCCCGGAACGCAGCAGCTAGATGGTGTACGTTCCCCTGTTCAAAAGGCCAACAGGGCCTGTACACAATATGCTCTCTTTTTTATTATACACTTTGCATGGTTTGAAACAAGCGCTTACATAAAATTTGGCTACTTTTTCACGCAGTTTTCACGAAAAAAGCGCTTCCATATCCGGCGGCAGCGGGCTTTCCACCGTGACCGTGCGCAGCTGCAAGGGCATTTCCACCCGGATGCCGTCCGGCAGCGGGGTGTACACAGGCACCGCAAAGCTCTGCCGGGCGCAGTGCAGCGCCTGCCGACCAATGCGCTCCCGGCTGCCGCCGTAAAGGTCGTCCCCGGCAAGCGGATGGCCGATGGACGCAAAATGCACCCGAATCTGGTGGGTGCGGCCGGTCACCGGCACACAGGCCGCAAGGCTAAGGCCGTTTTCTTCCTTTATAATAGTATACTCCGTGCGGCTGGGCTTGCCCTCGGGGGTAACGCAGCGCCCGATGATGCTGTCGCCCCGGCGGCCGATGGGTGCATCGATGACCCCTTCCCCCGGCGGCAGCGCGCCCTGCGCAACGGCATAGTACAGCTTTGCCACCCCGCCCGCCAGCAGCGGTGCGGCGTAGGCGTTTTTCGCCGCCAGCACAAGGCCGCTGGTGTCCTTATCAATGCGGTTCACCGGGCGGAACACCGGGCTGTGGCCGTGGGCAGCCGCCCACGCCGCGTAGCCGTTTGCCAGCGTACCGCCGGGGTAGTTCAGGGTGGGGTGCACTGCCAGCTGCGGCGGCTTTTCCAGCACCACGGCAAAGGCATCCTCGTAGACCACATTGACCGGGATCTCCGGCTGCGGGGTCACACCGTCCCCTTCCGGCGGCAGCGCAAAGGAGAACACCTGCCCGGGGAAGATGCGCCGGTTTGCCAGCACGGGCACACCGTCCGCAAAAAAGCCGCCACCCCGGAACTTGACCGCCCGGGCAAGGTCAGTAGAGACGGCACACTGGCGCAGAAAGCTGCGCACCAGCACCCCATCGTGGGTGGCTGCCGTATCCGGCACGGCAAAATACAGCTGCATGACCTGCCCCTCCCCTGCAAAATCCACAAAAAATACAAATGATATTATAACAAAAATCCGTTTCACTTGCAAATCTTACTTTTTTATGGTATCATGAGGAACGGAAAACGAGTGGAACATACGGCGGCGGGGCGGCTTTGACCGCTCTGAGGAAAGTCCGGGCCTCACAGAGCACGGTAACTGCTAACGGCAGCCGAGGGTGACCTTAGGGAAAGTGCAACAGAAAACAAACCGCCGCAGCAATGCGGTAAGGATGAAACGGCGAGGTAAGAGCTCACCAGCGCATGGGTGACCATGCGGCTTTGTAAACCCTACCGGAAGCAACGCCTATATGGGACGTACAGCGCTGCTCGCGTGTCCCGAAGGCGGCACGAGCCTGTCAGCAATGGCAGGCCTAGACAGATCGTCGTTTAATACAGAACCCGGCTTACGGTCTATCTCGTTTTCCCTTTTGTGTTTTTGCGCTGTCTGCTGCTATGCAGGCAGCTTTTTTGTTGCAGCAACGTAAAAAGAGGCCACCGCACAGGATTTGTGCAGTGACCTCTTTGTTGTTTACGCAAAAGGGATGCTCAGTTCCCGCTGCCGCCAAGGATGGCGTCCAGCACGGTGGAAGCGGCGCTGTACAGCGAGCCTGCGGTCTGCTCTACCTGCTCCTGCGTGGGCAGGCTGACGGCGGGCGTCTCGGTGCTGCCGCCCTCGGCGGGGGGCTCCGGCTGGGGCGTCTCGGTGGCAGCGGGCTGCTCGGCGGGCGTTTCCGCAGGCTGCTCTGCCGGCTGTTCGGCGGGCTGCTCCGCAGGCTGCTCACCAGACTGTTCGGGCACGCTTTCCACCGGTTCTTCCACGATCACGCTGTCGGCGGGCGTCTCAGGCACAGAGACAGCGGCATCGGGGTCGGCGGTGGGGGTGTACACGTCCGTCTTTTCCGGGGTCTGGGTGGTGGAGCTTACCGTGCCCTCGCCGCCCAGCACCGCCGCGATCATCTCCTTGGCCTTTGCCACGGAGTTTTCGTCCGGTTTCATGACATAGAGCTTCTGCCCCTTGGCAGAGTAGCACTTGGTGCTGCTGCCGGAGGAGCCGGTAACGGTGTAGCTTTCAATGTTCCACTCTGCAAAATCGCTCAGCTGCATCCGCACCAGTGCGCTGATCTGGTTCTGGGAAAGGCTGGTGACGAAGCAATCGGCGGCAGAATCCATGATCTTGGAAAATCCCATCAGCAGCGCCGGGGACTTGATCTTGTTCAGCATGGCATCGATCACCTTCATCTGGTTGATGCCGCGCTGCACATCGCCGGTCTTAAAGGCGTGGCGCTCGCGGGCAAAGGCCAGCGCAGCCTTGCCGTCCAGATGGTTCCAGCCCTCGGCAAAGGTGGTGGGGTCATAGTAGCCGGGGCTGCCCACCGAGGTGAACGCCTGATCGGAGTACACGTCCACGCCGCCCAGCGCATCAACGATGTTGATAAAGCCTGCAAAATTGATGCGGATGTAGTGCTGCACATCCACCCCGTAAAGGTTGCCAAGGGTGTCCATGCTGGTCTGCACGCCGTAAAGGCCGGCATGGGTCAGCTTATCCTTGCTGTTTGTTCCGGCAAGATCCACATAGTAATCGCGCGGGGTGTTGATCAGCACCACCTGCTTGGTCTCGGGGTTCACGGCGGCAATGATATTCACATCGCTGCGGGCTTTTTCGGTCAGCTCGCCGCGGGTATCCACGCCGCTCAGGTACACCACAAAAGGCTCTTTGGTGATCTTTTTCGCCTCGGCATCGCTCAAAAAGCCGGTGGTCATATCGCCCAGCGCCGTCAGACCCTGCTGCGCCCACACGCAGCCCAGCGCCATGGCAGCACACAGCACCACCGAGAATGCCCGGGACACCGCGCCTGCAGTTTTGTACTCCTGACAGCGCTTGACCAGCAGCCACAGCAGTGCAAGCAGCGCCGCCAGCACCACCAGATACAGCACCGGCAGCATCTGGGTGCGCCATAGCTGCACCAGCGCCAGAACGCTTAAAATTGCCTGTACGATCAGCAAGATCTTCCCTCGTTTCGGGGGCTGGTATGCCCCATTTCCCCCGGACACCGTGGTGCGGGGGGTGTTTTGCTGCGGGCGGCGGGGCGGCGGAGCAGATTGCTCCGGCGGCAGCTCCGAGAAAAACGCGGCGCTGTCCACCTCCACGGTGGCGTCCTGCTGCTCAGTCTTGTGCAAAAGGCGGTGCAGGGAGCGGCCGTCCTCCTTGCGGGAATGCTCGTTTTCGTCCAACATGAGAATACTCCTTTTTTAGCCCACCGGAACGATGGTCAGCACGGCGCGGGCGGGCAGGCAGGTGGCGGTCTGATCCTCCGCCGACAGCCAGCCAAAGCCCTCGCAGATGTGATCCGGGCAGGGCGATTCAATAAACCGCGCACTGCCGTCCTTTACCTCTATATGCACCGTATAATAACCGGTGTCCACACTATAAGTCTCGTCCTTGTCCAGCGGAATGTCCAGCACGGCATTGTTGTCGCCGTAGATCAGCTGGGCAGCCAGTTTTCCGCCGGTGGCGCTGTGGCTGCGCACAGCCAGCAGTACCGCTGCGATGGCCAGCACCACCGCTGCAAACAGGATATTGGTCAAAAGCTTTTTGTTCTTCATAGCTTACTGCTCCCCGGGCTTGAGCTGCTCCAGCTCTGCCAGCCAAAGGGTAGCGCAGGCATCGCTGGGCATCCGCCAGTCGCCCCGGGGCGAAAGGGTCACGCTGCCCACCTTGGGGCCATCCGGCAGGCAGCTGCGTTTGAACTGCTGGGCAAAAAAGCGCCAGTAGAAGTTGCGCAGCCACTTGTACAGCACGGCGTCCGTGTACTCTGCCCTGCCCGCAAAGGCAGCCTTTGCCAGCCGGTAGATCTTTGCCGGGCCAAAGCCGCAGCGCAGCACATAATACAAGTAAAAATCGTGCAGCTCGTAGGGGCCTACCAGATCCTCGGTGATCTGTGCAATTTCGCCGTCCTTGGCGGGCAGCAGCTCCGGCGAGACCGGGGTAGCCAGAATATCCAGCAGCACATCGTGCAAAGCGGCGGTGGCGGCAGTCTCGGCTTCGTACTGCACCAGATAGCGCACCAGCGTTTTGGGCACACCGGCATTTACGCCGTACATACTCATGTGGTCGCCGTTGTAGGTCGCCCAGCCCAGCGCCAGCTCCGAAAGGTCGCCCGTGCCCACCACAAGGCCGCCGGTGCGGTTGGCAAGATCCATCAGCTCCAGCGTGCGCACACGCGCCTGCCCGTTTTCAAAGGTGACGTCCAGCACCTTTTCGTCCTGCCCGATATCCGCAAAGTGGCTGCGCACAGTGTTGGCAATGCGGATCTCCTGAAAGCTCACGCCCAGCTCCCCGCACAAAATTTCGGCGTTGCTGCGGGTGCGCTTGGTGGTGCCAAAGCAGGGCATGGTCACCGCCAGCACATCGGCGGCGGGGCGGTGCAGCTGCTTCATGGCGCGCACTGCCACCAGCAGCGCAAGGCAGCTGTCCAAGCCGCCGGAAATGCCAATGACCGCCGTTTTTGCGCGGGCGTGCTCCAGCCGCTTGGCAAGGCCGTCGGCCTGCATTTTTAAAATCAGCTCGCACCGGGCGGCGCGGCGCTGCGGGTCGCCCGGCACAAAGGGCGCAGGGTCAATGCGGCGGGTGAGCACCGTTTCCTCCGGTGCAAGGTCAAATTCCACCGTGACGTAGCCCTCGGCGCTGGGCTCAAAGCTGGTGTTGCGGGCACGCTCGGCTTCCATGCGCTGGCAGTCCAGCTCGGTCTCGGCATGGTCGCCCGCAAAGGGCGCAGTCTCGGCAAGAATGCTGCCGTCCTCGGCGATGAGGTCGTGGCCGGCAAACACCATGTCGGTGGTGCTTTCGCCATGCCCTGCCGAGGCGTACAGGTAGCCGCACAGCAGCCGGGCGGACTGGTTTGCCACCAGCGCGCGGCGGTACTCGGCTTTGCCCACGGTCTCGTCGCTGGCAGAAAGGTTTGCAATGACGGTAGCGCCCGCCAGCGCGTGGAAGGTGGAAGGCGGCAGCGCGCTCCACAAATCCTCGCACAGCTCCACGCCCAGCACAAAGCTGGGCATCTGGCGGCAGCGGAACAGCAACGACGTACCAAAAAGCACCTGCTGCCCGCAGACAGTCACCGTCTGCACCTCGGTGCTGCCGGGGGTGAACTGCCGTTTTTCGTAAAACTCGCCGTAGTTGGGCAGGTAGGTCTTGGGCACGATGCCCAGCAGCTGCCCGCGGCACAGCACGGCGGCGCAGTTGTACAGCTTGCCGTGTACCAGCAGCGGCAAGCCCACCAGCGCCACGGTATCCAGCGTGCGGGTCTGCGCAAGCAGCCATTCCAGCGCATCCAGTGCGCCCTGCTGCAAAGTGCGCTGCAAAAACAAATCGCCGCAGGTGTAGCCGGTAAGGCAAAACTCCGGGAAAACCGCCAGCTTTACCCCACGCTGCGCGGCAGCTTGCAGCTGCTCCAGAATCTGCTGCGCGTTATAGGTGCAGTCTGCCACCCGCAAGGCGGGCGAAAAAGCAGCTGCCTTTAAAAAACCATCTTTCATAAGAGGATTTCACATCCTGTCTGTTTCAGTGTAGCCATGGTGACCCATGTTGACCATAGTATACCACAAACCGCATAAAACGGAAAGTAACAGTCTGGTAAAAGAAGTGTGAACACACCCCTCAGTCAAAGCCTGCGGCTTTGCCGGGCATCGAGCTCGCCCGGAGTGCACCCCTTTCGTCTGCTCACTACGTTCGCAGCCACCCGCTCCCCACTCTGTCGCTAACGCGACATCTCTCCCCGGCCGGGGAGAGTCTGTCCAAGGGGACGGCTTTGGGCGGTGATGGCAAACTTTCCAGCATTGCCAAAAGGTGCCCCCTTGAGGACAGATTTCCCCCGGCCGGGGGAAAATGTCACCGTAGGTGACAAAAGGGGGAATCTGGCGAGCGCAGCGAGACGGAAGGGGTAAAAAAACACCCCCGCAGGCATAAGCCTACGGGGGTGTTATTATGCTAGTATGTTCCCTGCACCCCTAGGGGTACAGTCACGCAAGCATGATCTAGTCAGTTAAAACTGATTAGAAAGCGAAATCGCCATTCTTAACGAAGGTGCTCTCGGAAGCAGCGTTCTTCACGGTGCCGAAGCCCAGGTTGTAGATAGCAGCCAGGTTGCCAACAACGTTCAGAGCGATGTTGCCAGCGCCCTTCAGGCCCCACTTGAACTTCTGGAAGCCGGTGGTGTCATCGCCCAGCTTGTTGGTGTAGTTAACAGCCCAGATGTCGCCGAACTGCTTGCCGAAGCCAGCCATGCCAACGCCGGGCTTCCAGGTGCCGCTGAACATAGCGCCAACGGTGTTGGTCAGGAAACCGCTCAGGTACTTGTTACCGACCACAGTCACCATGTTCTTGCTGAAGTTCTGCCACTGAGCAGACTCCATCACGGGGGCCAGGTAGTCAGCAACGCCGCCACCGATAACGTAGGTCATTTCGTTCTCAGACACAGCAGAGAAATTTGCAGGCATCATCATAATGAATTACTCCCTTCAAAAATAGAAAAAATATTTTCGAACCGGTGTTTCCGGCTCAATCCTTACTAGGATGGCAATAATATACCACACTTTCCAGAAATGTTCAAGTACTTTTTTGAAAAAAGTGTAAAAACTGTGAAACCCAGTCCCGGCTTTTGTAGCAAATATGCACTGTTCATGCGGGTTTTTCTGGTGTGACAGTTTTTTTCGCAATTTTATGAAAAACTGGCTCTCAGAACCATAAGGCGGTGCTTTGCAATGAAAACAGTTGTTTTTGTGGACGAATTGCTGCTGGTAAACTTTGCCGCAGCCGCCGCGCTGCTGCTGGGCGCGGGGCTTTTGTGCGGGCGCAGCTGCACCGGGCTGCGGCTGTGCGCGGGCAGCGCGGCGGCTGCCGTAAGCACCCTTGCCCTGCTTGCGCCGCCGTGGTGCGCCCCGCTGGCGGTACTATATAAAATAGTCAGCTGCTGCTGCGTGGTAGCGGTGTGCTACGGCGTGCCCGGGGCGCGCAGCTTTGCCCGCCTGTGCGGGTGGTACGCGGCGCTGAACGGCGTGCTGTGCGGCGCGGTGGTGCTGCCCGGGGTGCAGACCAACAACCTGAGCGTGCTTTTGCCGGTGCGCCCGGGGCAGCTTTTGCTCTGCTGCGCCGGGGTGTATGCGCTGCTGCGCGGGCTGCTGGCGGTGTTTGGACGCCCGCAGCGGGGCTGCTTTGCCGCCGTGCTGTATCTGGCAGGGGCGGCTGTGCCGGTGCAGGCTTACCACGACACCGGCTTTACCCTGCAGGACCCCCTTGCCGGGCGGCGGGTGGTGCTGGTGCAGTACCCGCCGGTGCGCAGCCGGCTGCCCGCGCCGCTGCGGGAAACCTTAGACAGCTGGTTTGCCGCCGGCGCTGCCCCGCCCCCCGGGCTTGGGGTACAGTTTGTGCCCTGCGCCGCCGTTACCGGCCGCTGCCTGCTGCCTGCCGTGCCCGCCGCACTGTGCTGCGGGCAGCGCCGCGTGCCCGGCCTGCTGGCGGCTTTTTGCGCCCCGGACGCCCCCGCCGGCGCATGGACGCTGCTGCTGGGGGACGATGTAGCGGAGGATGTGGGGGTGTAGTTTTACCCCCTCAGGCGCTAACGCTCCAGATTCCCCCTTTTGTCACCTGCGGTGACATCTTCCCCCGGCCGGGGGAAGTCTTTCCTCAAGGGGACGCCTTTCGGCGCTGCCGCAAAGTAAACTCCCTCAGTCATCGCTACGCGATGCCAGCCCCCTCTGGGATGGGGCCTTTGGCATGGCGGAAAAGTTTCCGTTAAAACCGTAACGTTTGCGGTTTCGCCAGAGGCTCCCTCCCCGAGGGAGCTGGCAAAGCCGCAAGGCTTTGACTGAGGGAGTTCCCCCTATCATACATATAATAATTATTGCACAGGAGGGATATCCATGTTGCAGTTTTTCCGGCAGATGTGGCAGCGGCTGTGGGGGCGTTTGCGCTACTGCGGCGCGGTGCATTATCTGGCGGGTGGGCCCAGCCTGCCCCCGCCCCTGACCCCCGAGCAGGAAAAAGCCCTGCTTGACCGCATGGCCGCCGGGGACGCCGCCGCCCGCGAGGAGCTGATCACCCACAACCTGCGGCTGGTGGTGTATCTGGCAAAAAAGTACGAAAACAGCGGCGTGCCCGCCGAGGACTTGGTAAGCATTGGCACCATCGGGCTGATCAAGGCGGTAAACACCTTCACCCCTGCCCGCAGCATCAAGCTTGCCACCTACGCCAGCCGCTGCATCGGCAACGAGATCCTGATGTACCTGCGCAAAAGCTCCAACCGCCGGCAGGAAGCCAGCATCGACGAGCCTTTGAATGTGGACGGCGACGGCAACGAGCTGCTGCTTTCGGACATCCTTGGCAGCGATGCCAACGCGGTAAGCCAGCAGCTGGAGCAGGACGCCGAGCGCGCCGTGCTGCGCCGCGCCGTGGCAGCGCTTTCGGCACGGGAGCGGCAGATCATGGAGCTGCGCTTCGGCCTTACCGATGGCGTGGAGCGCACCCAGAAGGAAGCCGCCGACGCCCTTGGCATCAGCCAGAGCTATATCTCCCGGCTGGAAAAGCGCATCATCCACACCCTGAAAACCCGCCTTGAAAGCGAGTAGCAGCGCTTGACATTCCGCGTGGGAACGTGTATAATGAAAACACAAGAGGCGCTGGCCCGGCAAACGGCTAACTCCTTACCATACTAGATCAAAAGAAAAATGACCGTTCAGGATTGGGGAATCATGAGGGCGGTCATTTTTTCTTTTGATCATCACTGTGTGATACAGTCCATGTGATCTGAAAGGTGATGTAGATTGCTCCGCCGAGCAGCGTGAGCAGCAATACGACCTGTTCAAACGTCATGACGCATCCCCCCTTCCCGCCCTTAAGCGTCCGGGGAGAAACGAGATCTCAAAGAAAAAATCGCTCTTACCCGGCACTCAGGTACCGGTAAGGAGCTAGCCGCCTGCGTTTGTGGGCACAGCGCCTGATGGACGGCTTGCGCCGCCAGTCACAGCATACCATAAAATTACAGATTTGTCTATAATGCGTCCCTCTTTTGCGGAGGGGCGCTCAATTTTTTCCACGCATAGCGCCCAGCGCACAGAGCCATACTTCCGGTAAAGCTAAAAGACCGGGGGCGTTTGGATGTACAACAAGGTGGAGCTATGCGGTGTGAACACGGGGCAGCTGCCTGTGCTGACCGAAGCGGAAAAGCGTCAGCTGCTCACCCTTGCCCACGCCGGGGACAAAGCTGCCCGGGCGCGGATGGTGGAGGGCAACCTGCGGCTGGTGCTCAGCGTGGTGCAGCGGTTTGCCCAGCGGGGCGAAAATCTGGACGATCTGTTTCAGGTGGGGTGCATCGGGCTGATCAAAGCCATCGACAATTTTGACCCCGCGCAGCCGGTGCGTTTCTCCACCTACGGCGTGCCGATGATCATCGGGGAGATACGGCGATTCCTGCGGGACAACAACGCCCTGCGGGTAAGCCGTACCCTGCGGGACACCGCCTATCGCGCCATGCAGGCGCGGGAAGCGCTGGAAAAGCAGCTGGGGCGCGAACCCACCATGGACGAGATCGCCGCCGCAGCGGGCCTTGCCCGGCGCGAGGTGACCGCCGCGCTGGAATCGGTGGTGGAGCCGCTCAGCCTTGACGAGCCGGTGTACACCGACGGCGGCGATGCGATGTATGTCATCGATCAGGTGCGCGACCCGGACAGCGAGGAAAGCTGGATCAGCGGCTTGCAGTTCCGGGACACGGTAGCCGCCCTTACGCCCCGGGAAAAGCGCATTATGGAGCTGCGGTATCTGCGCGGTAAGACCCAGATGGAGGTGGCGCAGGAGATCGGCATCAGTCAGGCACAGGTAAGCCGGCTGGAAAAAGGCGCATTGCAGCAGTTCCACACCGAGGGATAAAAGCAGCCGCTTTTCGCTGCGCCCTCCATGAAAAAGTGGCTCAAAAAAGACCGCTGCACAATGCAGCGGTCTTTTTGGGGTTTAGCGGCGGCTGTATCTGCGCCGGGTGGCAGCCCCGCCCCGCAGGTGACGCTCGGCCTTGTTGCGCGCCAGCACGGCACGCACCTGCCCGTACAGCGCAGGACTGATGCTGCGCAGCCGCACGGCAACGTCCTTGTGCACGGTGGACTTGCTGCACCCGAACGCAGCCGCCGCTGCCCGCACCGTGGCGTTGTGGGCGGCAATGTACTCGCCCAGCTGCACGGCGCGCTGTTCCGGATCGGCTTTCATATCCCGCCTCCCTGCGTTCCAGCTTTGCAATGGTATAACATACGCGCCGCCGGGGCGGAATATGTCTGCGGGCTTGACATTTTGTCCCCCGGCGCGTATACTGTGGGCGGACATAAAAACAGGGGTGCCGTAAGGCTGAGATCCGCATCGCGCGGAGTACCCTTTACCTGATCCGGGCAATGCCGGCGTAGGGAGTTTGCGGAACTGTCCGGTACGTTCAACAAACCTCCATGCGTCTGCTGCCAGCAGGCGCATTTTGTTTTTGTGTACTACTATGAGAGAGGAATCTTTCCATCATGTCTAAAACCTATTCCAAGACCCGTATTCTGGTGGAATGCGCCCTGATGATCGCCATTGGCACGGTGCTTTCCAACATCAAGTTCTTCACCATGCCCAACGGCGGCAGCATTACCCTGCTGAGCATGCTGCCCTTTGTGCTGGTGTCCTTCCGCCACGGCGCAAAGTGGGGCCTGTTCACCGGTTTCGTGAACTCCTGCCTGCAAATGATCATGGGCTTCTACCCTCCTCCCGCCTCTACCTTCCTCTACTTCCTCGGCGAGGTGCTGCTGGACTATGTGCTGGCCTTTATGGCACTGGGTCTGGCCGAGCTGTTCGCCCGCCCCTTCAAGAACCGCACTGTGGGCGTAGCCGTGGGCACCTTTGCCGCCGGTTTCCTGCGCTTTATGTGCAGCTTTTTGTCCGGCGTGCTGGTGTGGGGCAACCTGAATGATGGTCTGGCCGCATGGACTTACAGCCTGACCTACAACGGCAGTTATATGCTGCCCGAGACCCTGCTCACCATGGTGGCCGCTGTGCTGCTGTGCCGCGTGGCTCCGCAGATCTTTGACCGTCAGGCACGCTAAGGCGTAGTTTTTTCAAAAAGAGCACTCCCCCGCTTTTCGATCCCCGCCGGGCACACGCCCTGCGGGGATCTTTTGCTGCAAAAAATTTTCAAAAACCTGTTGACAAGCGCCCCTCCGGCTGGTATAATTACACACGTCGTCAGGCACGAGGACAAACATCTGGGGGTTTAGCTCAGCTGGGAGCCCAAGGCACTCGGTTACACACCCCCAAGATACAATTAGATAGAAAATTTCTTGTTTGAGCATTCTCTTTCCAGAAGCTACCACTTCTGGAAAATTATGGGGGATTAGCTCAGCTGGGAGAGCGCTTGCATGGCATGCAAGAGGTCACCGGTTCGATCCCGGTATTCTCCACCATCTGTTCAAACAAGAATTTATGTAGCACTGTTGATTTTCAACAGTGCTTTTCTTTTTGTCTGAACGGATTTTTTGAAGAATCCGCTAACTTTGCCTGATTTTCAAGATTTGCAGCCAATCCATAGTGTAACCCCCATTCTTTGGTGTTTCGTTATTTTTTTAATTTTTGTTTGTTACTCGACAGTTCAGCAGGCGGTCGAATCAATCCCTTCAAAATACTGTGAGAGGTTAAAGTTAAAGCTGACGCTGATTTGATACCCGCGATAAACGTCCACCCTGCGAATGAGCTGGTTGACGATCATCTTCTTCGCTTCAAAGGTGGCATGGTCATAGAGGTCTGCGTAAGAGATCAGTTCTTCGTACTGCTTTGCCACTTCCTCCATCAGTTCAGTGGTCTTTTCCAGTTCTGCGCTGACAGATTCGCAGAGGGCTTCTGCCTCCTTGAGTTTTTCTTCCTGCGTTGTGATCATCTCCGCAAGGATCTCTTTCGGCAAGGCACTTTCACCCTTAATGCAGGCTAAAATCTCAGCTTTCAGAGAAAGCAGATCTTTTTCTGCCTTGTTCCGCTGTGCCTGAAGCGTTTGCAGGTGGCTTTTGCGCTCAGCAAGTTCCCGTTCGTATCGCTTTGTGATAAGCTGTTCTTTCGGGATACCCTTCATCCGGGCGAAAATCTGCCGCACCAGCTTGTCGATGATTTCATCCAGAATGTGTACGGTGTAGCCCGTCTGCCCGGTGCATTCGGTCTGCTTGCGGAGCTTGCCATAGCAGGTATAGCGGACACGCAGGGTATCGTCCAATGAGCCATCCGGTAACTTGCGCCATTTCCGGCTGGTGGTCAGAGTCAGCTTTGCACCACAGTGTCCACAGTAGGCGTTCCCCGCAAGCAGCGACTGCCCACGGGTATTCAACGGGACATGATGTTCCGCTTCTTCTGCCGCATGAGCGGAACGGCATTCCCGGATGCGCTGTGCCGCCTCAAATTGCTTCTGCGAGATGATCTGCAATTCCGGCATCACCTCAGACCGAGCTTCACCACAGCGGAGAACGCCCGTGTAGGTCAGGTTTGCGACCATTCCCCGGATGCTTGCCGGATGCCAGCACTTGCCAGACCTTGCGCGATAGCCAGCATCGTTCAGATAAGTCGTAATGCGCTGCGCACCGTAGCCCTCGTACACATACTTGTCAAAGACGATCCGCACTATGGCAGCTTCCTGTTCGTTGATGTGCAGCTCATACAGTTCGTGCTTGCGCTTGTTGATGCGTCCGCTCCGCACTAAGTCGTAACCATAAGGTGCGTTCCCACCCTTGAAGTGACCTTCCTCCACGAGCTGCCGCATACTGGTGCGGGTTCGGACGGAAGTTTTTTCGCTTTCGCCGTCCGCCTGCCAGAAGCGGATATAGTTCAGTAGTTTGTCGGTGTGGTTGTCGAAACGCTGTTCCCCCTCTTGGGTACTCCATACCCGGATGCCGTTCCGTACAAACCATTCCACCACAAAAGGCGTTTCATCCGCGATACGCCCGATGCGGTCGAACATGAACACCAGCAGGATGTCAAACTTGCCATTCCGGGCATAGTCCTTGATGATTTGCAGCTTGTCGCGGGCGGCGGCACGGACTTTGTGGCCAGACACGCCCTCTTCCTGTTCCTCATGGACGATGACCCAGCCCTTCGATGCAGCGAACTTGTGGCAAGCCTTTCGCTGCATGGGAAGGTCAGCTTCATGGTTGGAATTGAAATCCACCTGCTTATCGGTGGAAACGCGGTACAGGCAGCATACACGATTATTCGTCATAAATATTCTCACTTTCTTTCAGTGAGATGGATGATGATTCAGTTGTCAAAGAACATCTGGGAGCAGTTCCCTGGTTGACCCGAACACCGCTTCCATCCCCAGTATAGCGTATAACGTGTGTTTCGTCTATACCTTTCAGCTTGCTTTCTTCGTATAACTTGTGGCAAGCAGGATGTCGCGGACACGCTCAAAGGTTTCGGCGTTGGCTTCCTTGGCAAAGCTGAGGACGACTGGATAACCGTTGATCACCAGATACTGCTTATTGGGGTCGTTGTCCAAAGGGATGTTGGTTGCGAGCTGAGAAAATTTTTCTGTCATTGCATCACCGTTCCTTTATTTTTCTGTTTCTTTTCGATTTATCTGCCGATCATCCAATCAGTTCTTTCAATCGTTCCAGTTTTTCCTGTGCTGTTTCCTTGCGGAAGCTGACCCCGATGCAGGAGATGGGAACGCACATTTCTAACAGGCGGTCATGGATTCGGGCACGAGCGGTATCCTGCGGATGCCGGATCTCGTCCAGCGTCAGATTAGTGGTAACGATCAGGGGCTTCCGGCTGCGGTAGCGACTGTCTACAATGTTGTAGATTTGTTCCAGCGCATACTCTGTGCTGCGCTCCATCCCGAAATCGTCAATGATAAGCAAAGGATAGCGGCACAGCCTGTCCACGACCTCATTCCGCCCGGAAAAGCTGTTGTTCATCTCGTTCAGGATGTGCGCAAAGTTAGTCATGTGCACAGGCACTTCCTGCTCCATCAGAGCGTTTGCAATGCACCCGGCAAGGAAACTCTTACCGGTGCCAACACCGCCCCAGAACAGCAGCCCGATGTTCTCTGTGCGCATGGTTTGCCACTGTTCTACATAGCGGTGTGCATGGTACATCTGTGGGCTACGCCCATTGTCGTTTGCAAATGTCCAATCCTGCATCGCAGAATCCGAGAAGCCGTCTGCTTTCAGCCGCCGCACAAGGTCGAGATGCTTCTGCTCCTTAACAGCTGCTTCCTGCTGTTCCCGTTCGGCTTTATGACAGGCGCATTCTACCGGGTGCTTGTTCTTTCCCATCAGGACAAGACCTTTGGGAAAGAAGGCTTCTTTGGGTGTGTGGCACTTACCGCAACAGAGTAGACCGTCCTCATTGTGATAATCGGCGGTATTTTCGGGAATACTGAAAACGGATTGCCCCAGAACTTTTTCAATCGTCTTTATAGGCTTTCTCCTTCCGCAAAGGTGTAGTCCGGGATACCCGGTGCTTTTTTCTCTGCCTTCTGCCGCTTCGCCCAGATACGCAGCGTTGCGGCATGGTCGGCATACTTCTTGCCCGTGGACTGGATATAAGCGGACAACTGTTCGATCAGACCATCCAGCCCTGCAAAGTCAGCCTTGAGCCGCTTGTACTCCTTTTCCGTCAAAAAGACATTCTGGTATTCTCCCAATGAGAGATGAGCACTGTTTGCTCTTATCAGGTGGTTATCTTTTAGGTTGTTCTTATTACGTTGGTTAGGTGTGCATTTTTGCGCAACCATACTGTGCGTTTCTGCACAATCAGACTGCGCACTGGTGCTTACTGTGACTGCGCAATTCTGCACAGTGTGCGGAACCTTGAGCAGAATATGGCTGGGTTTGGAAAATCCGCTGCGTACTCGCTCGGCAAGGTCGGCTTTTTCCAGTTCTGAAAAAGAGCGTGTCACGCTGGAGATGCAGCATCCTAAATCTTTCGCCAGATGGGAAAGCGGATAGACTACATAAATGCGCCCCTGTGAATCGACCCAGTTGTTTTTCTGTGAGAGAGTGGCACGGTCGAGTAGGAGCGTGTAGAGCAATTTTGCGGTGTGGCTCAGATTGATGTCCAAAAGGAATCGGGCATACGGCAGATATTGCGGCAGTGGCATATTGACTTTCAAGTAGTCTGAAATAATCTTCACCTCCAATTTCTACGTCTTATCATGGTGCTTTAGGGGGCTGAGAATTGTAAGCGCAAGATTCGCCCATGTCGCCTCAAAACTCACTTTCGTGATTTTGGCCGACGGCGAACTTGCTGGAGATTTCACTCCCCAGTCCCTCGATGAAATCTGAAAATCTGTAATTTTCAGATTTGGCTCCCCATAAAAATGGCGAGCAGCCGAGATGCAGGGCATCATCGGGAAAGCATGGGAGTGCATCCCACACCCTGCACTGAACAACCATTCAACAGAGATTGGTGAATCCCTGCTGTCTGCTTGTCCGGCTTTTTGCTGTCGGTCTTTCCGCAAGCTGTTCCTGCCCGATGTACTCCGGCGTTCCGGCTTTCCTTGGTGCGCTCCTGTCATGGCGGCACTTCCCTGGAAAGTCATAGTGGCTTGCAGCTGACTATTCGGTTGTCAAGGAACACGGGCTTTCAATCATAGAATTGGAGAAAGCTCATTTCGCAAGGTACTTCCAAAATCTTTACAGATTTTTTTGCTTTCTCACAAATAGGAATCCGCAAGGGTGGTTACATATACAGTTTTTTGAAATTTTCAAAAATTCACATAGACCCACGAGGCAGAGCATCGTGGCTGGGAGATGAATTTCATCGAGCCAATCGGCAGAAACGGACGATTCTGCATGAGGGTATGGGGAGCAGAATCCCCATCAAGATGCCCAGCGCAGAAAGACCAAATGAGATTTCGAGTTACTCCGGGCGAATCTTGCCCTGATAAATGTGCAGACAGTGACCTTCGGAGAATCCAGCGTTAGCATTGAGATTGCTGGTTTCCAGCATCGATCAAGCGGTCTTTTACGGTCTGAAGATACCGGCTGGCGCGGTCAATAAAAATCAGCAGTTTCTCATTGTTTTTTGGCTCCGTAAGAATGTCTGGATATTCACGAAAACACATTTCCCACCGCCGGACAAAATCTTCCTGTGCTCCTTGAATCTCGCACATCATTGCCTCACCATTCGCCAGACTTCGAGGAGCGTACCAACTTTTAACGGCGGCTTCGATGTTTTTCTTTTCCTCCTTGCTGCGTGCGGATTTTTTCTTTTTTCCCTGAATGTCTTGTTTGAAGGTTGTCGTGAACTCGCTGATGTCCGAAGTTTTGGCAGCGGTGTTCCGTTCGGACTTTGGCTTGCGCAGCTCTTCCACAATTTCAGAACGTTTTTCCTTTGGTGCTTTTGCAATAGCAGCAATCTCACGGTCGGTTGCTTGAATCTTCCCGCTCAGGATTTCGTCTTGCGCTCCGGGCAATGCTTCCTCAGCTGCTTCCACACCTTTTACAAATTGCTCTGCACGATAAACATAACTTTCGGATGTTCCATGTTCCGCAGCGACCTTCGACCGTGAACCGTGCTTTGTGCGGTCTGGTTCATTTTGAACCAGACCACTTTCAGATGCCAAAGTATACTGATTGCCGTGAAACGATTTGATTTGCTTTTCCGCTTCTGCCTGCTTTCCGATCAGGAACTTTTTCTGTTCCGGGGTCAGGTTTCGCCGCCCGAGCTGATTTTTACAGATCCATACGAGTGCTTCATAGCGGTTAGCAAATTCTTTTTCGATGACTTCAAATGGAATAAATGGATATTTCCGAAGAATTTGATAGCGTGTATGTCCATCCACAATATAGCCGTTCCACGTGATGATCGGATTCAGTACACGTTCCTCCTTAAGGATGTTCATTTCCAGTTGGTGGGTTTCCTCAAACGACGGAGGATTGATTTGTTTCTGGAACTCCGGGTCAATTTTAAGTTGGCTCAGTTTTGTCATAGGCAAATCATCCTTTCTGAAATGAAATAGAATATCATTGTTCTTACGCCGTTCTCTCTACATGGTGTTCCTGCCCCTTTCCAGCGGCGTTTTCCGGCTCGCCCTTCCGGGGTCATCGCCGGGTATTCCATGCAGACGGTCATTCGATTTTCAAGGTTCATGGAATAAGTATACCGTATCCTTTTGCTGCTGAACAGGAACTATTAGTTCCGGTTTTGAGGTCTTTTTTCGGCTTTTAGGGAAAAAACCGGAAGCTTTAGTTCCGGCTAACCATTTGGATGTCCTTATTGTAGCAAAATCTTCTTTGAAATTTTAGGAGGTCGTACTTCCGCTTTTCAATACAACTTGCTTTATCTTCGTTGTTTTGATTTTGCACAAAAATAACCGCCAGCTTCAAAGTTTGCTTTGAAACTGACGGCATGAATGATGAATTTGATTTTGAAATTTTGAGTATCGGAATAGAAGTTTCCTCAAACGAAAATTTCTAAGGTTGAACTCCTTCACAGAGTACGCAAGCAGTGCAGACGTATATACATCTGCTTATTTTGCTTTGCAAAATGCTTGTTGGGAATACCCAAACCCGTGAACTGCATCCGCTGGATGCAGGCTGCGCAGATTACTTGCAATCGTACAAAGCGAGAATTATGCCCATTACGAAACCATGGGTAAGATGATGTCATGAATCCGATAAAAAAGGAATCATTTTTGTAGAGCAAATCTTTCCTTTCGTGTATGATGAAGTTGCATAATTCACGAAAAGTTGCCCTTCAGTTTGAAAAAGCTGGAGGGAATCAACAAAAAGCGAAAGAAGGTTTCGGAATGCAGTACGGCTATTTTGATGACAAGGAACGGGAATATGTCATCACCCGCCCGGACACTCCTGCACCGTGGGTGAACTATCTGGGAAGTCCTGAATATGGTGCAATCATCTCAAACAACGCAGGCGGCTACAGCTTTGCCAAAAGCGGTGCAAACGGGCGGATTCTGCGCTATGTGTTCAACCAGTTCGACCAGCCGGGGCGATATATCTATCTCCGGGACAACATGACCAAAGACTACTGGTCTGCTTCGTGGCAGCCGGTGGGCAAAGATTTGGCTCAGTACCACAGCGAGTGCCGACATGGGACAGCGTACACGAAAATGCGGGCAGAGTATGCAGGCATTTCCTCGGAGGTGCTCTACTATGTGCCGCTGGGCAAGACCCATGAGGTATGGGCGTTGGCAGTACGGAACGACTCCGGTGTTGCGCGGGAACTGACAGTGACGGGCTATGCGGAGTTTACCAACAACAGCAACTATGAACAGGATCAGGTGAATTTGCAGTATTCGCAGTTCATCACCCGCACAGTGTTTGAAAAAGACCACATCCATCAGCTGATTCACGGCAATCTGGATGCCGTGGAGAACGGCAAAGAGGTAGACCATAAGATTGTGGAATACCGCTTATTCGGGCTGGCTGGCCATCCGGTCAGCGGATATTGCGGCAGCAAGGAGTCCTTCTTGGGCCGCTATCACGGCTACGGTGACCCGGTGGGTGTAGTCTCCGGCAAATTGGATGGCAGCATGAACTATAACGAAAATGCCTGTGGGGCGTTATCTGCTGTTTTGACCCTGCAGCCGGGCGAGACCAAGCATCTGGCTTTCCTTGTGGGCATGAAAGATCGTGCAGAAACGGCAGAGTTGATGGCACGGTACGCCGATCCGGCCAACATCTGCGCACAGGAACTGGCAGAGTTGAAGGCACACTGGCATAGTCAACTGGAAAATTTCCAAATCAATACCCCCAGCGCTGCCATGAACAGCATGGTCAACACATGGCATGCTTATAACTGCTTCATGACCTTTACATGGTCCCGTGCGGCTTCCTTTATTTATTGCGGTCTGCGCAATGGTTACGGCTACCGTGACACTGTGCAGGACATTCAGGGTGTGATTCATCTGGCACCGGAACAGGCAGCAGACAAGATCCGCTTTATGCTGTCGGCGCAGGTGGACAACGGCGGCGGCCTGCCGCTGGTCAAGTTCACCCATGACCCCGGCCATGAGGACACCCCGGACGATGCTTCTTATGTACAGGAGACCGGGCATCCCGCTTACCGTGCAGACGATGCACTGTGGCTGTTTCCCACTGTTTACAAGTATCTCACCGAGACCGGCAATACCGCATTTCTGGATGAGGTGATTCCCTATGCCAATCGCGGCGAGGCAACAGTCTACGCACATTTACAGCGTGCCATTGACTTTTCGCTGGAACACCTTGGCCCTCATGGGATGCCTGCCGGCCTGTATGCAGACTGGAATGACTGCCTGCGTCTGGGCGCAAACGGTGAATCCAGCTTCGTGGCGTTCCAGCTCTATCTCGCCATGTCCATCCAGAAAGAACTGGCGGCAGAAAAGCAGGATACCGCCGCAGTAGATAAGCTGATCGGTCAGCAGGAAGCATTCGGCCAGCTTGTGCAGAAACTGTGCTGGAACGAGGACCGGTTTATCCGTGGATTTACCGAAGCAGGTGAGACCATAGGCAAGCGCACAGACCCGGAGGCAAATCTCTGGCTCAATCCCCAGAGCTGGGCAGTCATCAGCGGGCTGGCTTCCAAAGAACAGGCCGACACGATTCTGAATACGGTACATGAGGGTCTGAACACCGATTACGGTGCTATGCTGATGCAGCCGCCGTATCATGCCCATGCGTTCGATGGCGCACTAGCGGTCATTTACAACGCGGGTGTCAAGGAAAACGCAGGCATTTTCTCTCAATCGCAGGGATGGCTTGTACTGGCAGAAGCACTTCTCGGTCATGGCAACCGTGCATTTGAGTATTACAAAGAAAACTCCCCCGCTGAGCAGAACGACCGGGCCGAGATCCGTAAACTGGAACCATACTGCTACGGTCAATTTACAGAGGGCAAGGACAGCCCCCACTTTGGCCGCAGCCATGTCCATTGGCTGACCGGTACGGCTTCTACCATGATGGTGGGCACTGTGGAAGGTATTCTGGGCGTACGCCCGGACCTGCATGGTCTGCGTCTGGCTCCGTCCATCCCGGCAGAATGGGATGGCTTTACCATGGAAAAGACCTTCCGTGGACACAAGCTGCATATCACAGTCCGGAATCCCGACCATAAAGAGACTGGTTGCACGAACCTGACATTGAACGGAGCAATGCTTCCGAGCAATTACATCCCCGCGGAGCAGCTCATGGCCGAAAATAAAATCGTTCTGACGATGTAAGGAGGGCAGAGATGGCAAGATTTCAGTTTTCCGGGCAGGATGGAAGCTTTACCCTGACGGACGCCGAGAATGTGACAGGTCTGGCGTTTCCAATTGCGGGTGAAAACGGTTTGAAGGACTGTGTGACCCCGAATCTGGGCGGTGACAGCAAATGCGACCAGAACACCTTTGTTTTGGAGCCGACCAGCATTGAAAATCTGCACAACAACCGCAACACCCGGAATTTCTGGTGCCGGATGGAGGACGGAAGTATCTGGTCGGTCTGTGGAAGCTCTACTGTGCAGGAGGCAGAACGTTTCAGCTCAAAGCAGGAAGAAAACACGGTTACAGCGGGGCTGATGTGGCACACCCTGATCCGTGAGGGAAAGACGGTGGGACTGCACGCCCGGACAGATTCCTTTGTGACCCTTTCCGGTGAACAGGAGATCATGCTGGTCACATTGGAAAATACGACGGATACACCTCTGCATTTCACGCCGGTAGCGGTGATCCCGCTGTATGGGCGCAGTGCTGACAATCTACGAGATCACCGCCATGTGACCAGCTTGTTGCATCGCATCCGCGTCCTGCCGAACGGCGTTGCGGTCAAGCCTACCCTTTCGTTCGACGAGCGTGGCCACCAGAAAAATCACATCACCTATTTTGCAGCGGCAAATGGTGCAAACGGAGAGTTGCCCGCCGTCATTTATCCGACCGTTGAGCGATTTCTGGGAGAAGGCGGCACCTTCCTGAATCCGGAGGCTGCCCACCATACAGTGGAGGGTGTGGCTCCCGGCACCGAGATCCATGGCAAAGAGGCTGTGGGCGGCATGGAATTTGCACCGGTCGTTCTTGCTCCCGGTCAGTCGGTGCAGTATGTGGTGCGCTTCGGCATGACCGGGAACGAAACAACGCTTCCGCAGATCTTGGCGGCCTGTGACACTGCCGAAAAGGCAGAAACGATCCTTGTCGAAGTGAAAAAGCACTGGCAGGAGCAGGTCAATGTTTCGTTTGAGACCGGCAGCCGTGAAAAGGACAACTACCTGCGTTGGATCTGTTTCCAGCCCATCCTGCGCCGAATCTACGGCTGTTCCTTCCTGCCGTATCACGATTACGGCAAGGGTGGACGCGGCTGGCGTGACCTCTGGCAGGACTGTCTTGCGCTGCTCATTATGAACCCCTCTGGTGTCCGGCAGATGATCGTGGATAACTATGCAGGCGTCCGGCTGGACGGTACGAATGCGACCATCATCGGCGAAAAGCAGGGCGAATTTGTAGCTGACCGCAACAATATCACCCGTGTCTGGATGGACCATGCCTTTTGGCCGCTGCTGACGACCGAGTTTTATCTGAACCAGACCGGTGACCTGAAGATTCTGCTGGAAAAGGCCCCTTATTTCAAAGACAAACAGATCTGCCGCGGCACCGCCCACGATGACGCATGGACACCTGCGGAAGGCTGCTGGCAGAAGGATGCCGAGAGAAAACTCTATAAAGGAACTCTTCTGGAGCACATTCTACTGCAAAATCTCTGCGCATTCTACGATGTGGGCACACACAATGAGCTGCGTCTGCACAACGCAGACTGGAACGATGCACTGGACATGGCTGCAAACAAAGGCGAAAGCGTGGCCTTTACCAGCGCCTATGCCGGAAATCTGCGGAAAATCGCAGCGATCCTCGGCCAGATGCAGGAGAGACTGGATGTGCAGAAAGTGGCCGTTGCGGAAGAACTGACGCATCTGCTGGGGCATTCGGAATACTACGGGAATGCCGCACAGAAGCAGCACATCCTGAACGACTATCAGCAGCTTTGTGCCCATGCCAACAGCGGAAAAACAGTAGACCTTCCGGTAAACGCTCTTCAGGATGACCTGAACCAGAAAGCGGACTGGATGATGGAGCATATCCGTAAAACAGAATGGGTCACGGATGGTGTCGGAAATGGCTGGTTGAATGGTTATTATGACGACCACGGGGAACAGGTGGAAGGGCTTGTCTACGGCACGGTACGGATGATGCTGCCCAGTCAGGTGTTTGCCATTATGAGTGGCACCGCCGATGAGGAACAGGTGCGGGATATCTGCGCCAGTGCAGACCACTATCTCTACGAAAGAACGATCGGTGGTTACCGGCTGAATACGGACTTCCACGAGGAAAAGTTTGACCTTGGGCGAATGTTCGGCTTCGCTTACGGCGAAAAGGAAAATGGTGCTGTTTTCTCCCACATGACTGTTATGTATGCGAACGCATTGTATCAGCGTGGGTTTGCACGGCAGGGTGCAAAAGCACTGGATACCCTGCTGGACACGGCAATGAATCTTCCTGTCAGCCGGATGTACCCCGGTCTGCCGGAGTATTTCAACAACGATGGACGTGGCCTGTATCCGTACCTGACCGGTGCGGCAAGCTGGTATATGCTGACCATGATCTGCTGGGTCTATGGTGTACGCGGCGAACTGGGAGACCTGCTCATTGCACCTGCCTTGCAGGCAGAACAATTCGGAGAGAAAGGAGAGGTCTCCCTCTCGCTGCCGTTTGCAGACCGCAGACTGCACATCACCCTCCGGAACCCTGCACACAAACCGCAGGGCGAGTACCGTGTGATCCGTGCTTCTCTGGATGGAGCTGAACTTCCGCTGACGAATGGACGACTGCTTATCACGCAGGCTGTCCTGAATGCGCTGCCGGAAGATATGCTCCATCACATTGATGTGACACTCGCTTAAACGTTTTCGGAAAAATACAGTTCATACCCCGGTACTTTCCAACTGCAAAAGCAGGAAAGTACCGGGGTTTCTTCTTGAAAAAATATTTTTCACCACATAGAATTGAAATATTTGTCCCGGTATTTTTTGGGGGACACTCCCACAAGGCTTTCAAACACCTGAATGAAATGGCTCTGGGAAGAAAACGCCAGATAATTGGCGATATCGATCAGGCTGGCATCCGAGTAACGCAGAAGATTCTGGGCCTTTTCGATTTTTTTCTCCCGGATGTAATCGCTGATGGAGATGCCAAGATTCTGCTTGAACACGCGGGAAAGATAGCTGACTGACAGCCCGGTATATTCCGAAAGCGTCTGTACAGTGATGCGCTCGTTGATGTGGTCATAGATGTAATCCACGCAGCGAGAAACTGGCTGCGATACGATATCGGCCTTTTTGCGCAGGGCCATCTTGCCGGTATAGTCCAGTACCATGGCGTGGTGCAGGGCGACCACGGATGCAACATCCGTGCAGGCATCTGCCCGCAGGATATAGAAGTCACTCAGGCGGTAGGCCTGTTCTGCTTCCATGCCGCCGGTGACACAATACCGGGTGACCAGGGATGCCGTGATAACAAAATGATATTTTATATTTTGAAGCGGATTTTTTGACAAAACTCCCATTCCGACCGGGTTGCTGAACACTTCGGCGGCGCAATTTTTTTGGACATATTCCATGTTTCCATCGCGTACCGCCATGTAAAAAGCGTATTCTTCCTCCGGCGGCCGGTGCGGTTCCTGCTGTTCCGCCCGCTTTAATTCGGCTTCGACCCATTCCTTTGTGAGTTTCACACGAAAGACCTCCAACTTTTTGAATGTTTTTGTTATTGTAGCATGGATTTGATATTTTTACAATCATTTTTATAGAAACACGTTTCGGAAAACGCTATACTCACCTTACAGATTCCGCCAAGAGCGGAGCAAAGAATGGGTATCCGATAATAAATGAAGGAGTACTTGACCATGAAAAAGATTTCTCGTCGCAATTTCCTGCTGGCTTCCGGTGCCGTGACCATCGGTGCTGCTCTGTCTGCCTGCGGTGGCAGTTCTGCCGGGAGCAGTGCCAGCACGGCTGCTGGTTCGCCCGCAGCTGCCGGAGGCACCTCCGGAGGTAAGGTGCTGAACATCTGGTGCTGGAACGATGAGTTTCAGAGCCGCTTCAACGACTACTATCCAGAAGTTTCCGAAATCGCTTCCGACAAGTCCACCACTACCCTGAAGGACGGCACAGTTGTAAAATGGACGGTCAACCCCAACGCCGACAACAACTACCAGAACAAGCTGGATGAGGCTCTGCTGAGCCAGGATTCCGCTGCCGATGATGACAAGATCGACATCTTCCTGGTTGAAGCCGACTATGCACTGAAGTACATTGATTCCGGTTATGCTCTGGATATCAAAAAGGATATCGGGCTGACCGACGAGGACCTCGCCAACCAGTATCAGTATACCAAAGACATCGTTTCGGTGGACGGCAGCCAGCGTGGCACCGCCTGGCAGGCGACTCCGGGCCTGTTCGCATACCGTCGCAGTATCGCAAAGGATGTTCTTGGCACCGATGACCCTGCCGAGGTTCAGAGCTATCTGTCCGACTGGGATAAGTTCGATGACGTGGCTGCACAGGCTCATGACAAGGGCTATAAGATGCTGTCCGGTTATGATGATTCCTTCCGTGTTTTCTCCAACAACATGTCGGCTCCCTGGGTGACAGGTACCACCGTTACGGTCAATGAGAACATCGTGAAGTGGATCGACCAGACCAAGGAGTACACCGACAAGGGCTACAACAACAAGTCCAACCTGTGGGACAGCCAGTGGGCGGCAGATCAGGGTCCCACCGGCAAGGTGTTCGGCTTCTTCTACTCCACCTGGGGCATCAACTTCACCCTGCTGGGTAATTCTCTGGCTACCCCTATCGCTGAGGGCGGTAAGGAAGAAGTGGGCAACGGCATCTACGGTGACTATGCCGTATGTGAAGGCCCCATGCCATATTACTGGGGCGGCACCTGGATTTGCGGTGCAGCCGGCAGCGACAACATCGACCTCATCCGTGATATCATGCAGAAGCTGACCTGTGACGAGGCTATCATGAAACAGATCACCATGGATACGCAGGACTACACCAACTGCGAGAAAGCCATGGAAGAAATCGCCAACAGCGATTACAAATCTGACTTCCTGGGTGGCCAGAACCATATTGCTCTGTTCGCAGAGGCCGCAAAGAAAATTGATATGTCCAATGCTGGTCCCTACGATCTGGGCATGAATGAGAGCATCCAGAATACGTTCAAGGATTACTTCACCGACAATGTGGATGAAGACACTGCAAAGGCAAACTTCGAGACCTCTATCAAGGAAAAATACCCTGAGCTGACCGATGTTGTCTGGCCCGCCTGATCCGTACAACAGCTTCAAAACAGGAGGACGAGTAGAACACTCGCCCTCTTTTGTGAAGGAGGGACTTTCCTATGGAAGGAAAAGTGAAAAAGAAAGGTTCTATCAGCTACGCAAAATGGGGATACATCTTTATTGCACCGTTCTTTCTCATCTTTGCGGTATTCCAGCTGATCCCCATGGCATCGACCATCTATTACAGCTTTTTTGAATATTACCGCAGTGGTCTGAAAGTCATTGGTCCGACCTTTGTGGGTCTGAAAAACTACATCACTCTGTTTGCGACAGATCTGCCCAAGTTTTTTGGCAACACACTGATCCTGTGGATCATCGGCTTCATCCCGCAGATCGTGGTTTCTCTGGTGTTGGCCGCATGGTTCACTGACCTGCGCCTGAAGCTGAAGGGTCAGACCTTTTTCAAGACCGTCATCTATATGCCCAACCTGATCATGGCCTCGGCCTTCGCCATGTTGTTCTTCGCCCTGTTCTCGGACAACGGCCCGGTCAATGCAGTACTGATGAGCATGGGACTCATCAAGGCCCCCATCACATTCCTGACCAGCGTGTGGGGCAACCGCGGTCTGGTCGGTCTGATGAACTTCCTGATGTGGTTCGGCAACACCACCATCATGCTGATGGCCGCGATCATGGGCGTGGACCCCACCCTGTATGAAGCGGCTGAGCTGGATGGCTGCTCACCAAGCCAGATGTTCTGGAAGATTACCATCCCGATGATCCGTCCCATTCTGGTCTACGTCATGATCACCTCCATGATCGGCGGCCTGCAGATGTTCGATGTGCCACAGATTCTGACAAACGGCAAGGGCGGTCCCGACCGCACCTCCACCACCATGATCATGTATCTGAACAACCACCTGTTCAGCAAGAACTACGGCATGGCCGGTGCGGTGTCCGTGGTGCTGTTCCTCGTGTGTGCAGTGCTGTGCGTCATCGTGTACTTCTCGCTGACCAAAGAGGATGACGGCTTGAGCAAGGAGCAACGCCAGGCCCGGAAAGCCGCAAAGAAAGCAGCTAAAAAAGCTGTAAAAGGAGGGCATTGAATATGGCACACACATCGAAGGCTCACTCTGAAAGGGCATCTCTGAATGTACGCCGTGCATGGTGCTATCTGGTGCTGTTGTTCATCAGTTTCCTGTGCCTGTTCTTCTTCTATGTGCTGGTGATCAACTCCACCCGCTCACATTTTGAAATCCAGAAAGGCTTCTCGCTCTTACCGGGCAAATCACTGTTGACAAACCTGACCAATGTGCTCAACGATGCCAACATCCCAGTGCTCACTGGTGTGCGCAACAGTTTGTTTGTTTCTGCCTGCTCGGCGGCACTTAGCGTCTACTTCTCTGCTCTGACGGCTTATGGTATCTTTGCCTATAACTTCAAGTTCAAGAAGGCCGCCTTTGCTCTGATCCTGCTCATTATGACCATGCCGACGCAGGTCTCTGCACTGGGTTTCCTGCAGCTGATCACCAAAATGGGCCTGAAGAACAGTTTTATCCCACTTATCATTCCCAGCATTGCAGCTCCGGCTGTGTTCTTCTTCATGAAGCAGTATCTGGATTCCAGCCTGCCGATGGAGATCGTGGAAGCGGCCCGCATCGACGGAGCCGGAGAGTTCTATATCTTCAATAAGATCGTGCTCCCAATCATGAAGCCCGCGCTGGCTGTGCAGGCCATCTTCGCCTTCGTGTCCAGCTGGAACAACTACTTTATCCCCGCATTGGTGCTGGATACTGCTGACAAAAAGACCCTGCCCATCCTGATTGCACAGCTGCGCAGTGCAGACTTCCTCAAGTTCGATATGGGCAAGGTGTATATGATGGTGGCTATCGCTATCCTGCCCGTTATCATCGTTTACCTGCTGCTGTCGAAGTTCATTGTCCGCGGCGTGGCACTTGGCGGCGTGAAGGGCTAATATAAGACATCCTCATCATTTTTTCTCCTTCATCATCATCTGTTGAAACATCTCAATAGGCAACAAGCAGCTCATGGTTTCCATGGGCTGCTTGTTGTTTATATCTGTGCAAATGTTTATGCAAGCGGTAAAAGTTTTGCCATACATCTTTTGTAGACGGGGCTTTTTGCCGTTACAACGTAAATCATCATCTATCCCTACAGCTTTGTGTGGGGTGTGCAACCGCGTGGTTCGGGAGAGCGCTTGCATGGCATGCAAGAGGTCACCGGTTCGATCCCGGTAATCTCCACCAGAAAGAAAAGCACCACACAGAAATGTGTGGTGCTTTTTTGTTAGTGCTAAACGAGTGAGGGCCCAGTTCACCCGGGAGAGCGCCGTGCATGGACTGCAAGAGGGTCACCGTGATTTGAATCGGCCCGGTAATCTCCACCAGAAAGAAAAGCACTGCACAGAAATGTGTGGTGCTTATTTATTGTCTGCTTGCCATGCAAAGCAGCTTATGATAAGATAAACTTGTATTCTCCTTCTTTAGAGATTCGCAAGACACAGAAGCAAAAACGTCAGGAGGCCGCATATGCCCTATATTTTTTTATATCTTTTTTTAGCAGTGCTTTGTCTTTTAAATATGCAGTTCTGTCCAACCGGCGCCGATATCAAAAAGACCATGAACCGTCTGCATGAGCTGCGCTTTGTTTTTGCAGTACTGATCATCTTTTCCCATTGTACAAATCCGTTTTTTCCTATGCCGCATATTCTATTGCCGTTAAGCAAGATCTCCACATTGGGCGTAGGTTATTTCTTTATTTCATCCGGCTTTGGGCTTGCTTGCTCTGTTGCCTCAAAACCGAACTATCTGCGCAACTTCTGGAAAAAGATCGTCGATCTGCTATGGATCACCCTGTTTTCAAGCGTTGTGAGCACGCTCATTCGGAACACGATGCTAGGCGAACATCAGATTTTTCAGCTGGTCAACTGGTATATGCCTACGTTGACTGTACTGTATCTGATCTTCTATGTTTCCCACCGCATTTTCCCAAAAAATAAATTCCGGCGTGTCGTTTTTCTTTCCGGCGTTATATTCATCATCACTGCGATCCTCTGCATCTTTGATGCTGTTACAGGCTTAAACCACAGAGTTTATTACATCAGCGAGCTAGCTTTTCCCTTTGGAGTAATTATCTATGAATATGCAGACTTTTTTGCCGCTTTTTTAAAAAAGAAATATGCCCTGTCTTCGATCATCGCTGCGGAGCTTGTTTTTTCATTTCTTGCCATAACCGTACCCGAAAAAAGCTTACCAGACTTAATTTTCCACAATCTCATGAACCTTTTCTTCGGTCTGCTTTTGATCTGGCTGCTGGACAAATTCAAAGTTGGCAATCGAATTCTCCGCACAATGAATCCCTATGCTCCGTTCCTGTATCTATTTCAGTTTGCAGTTCTCGATGTCACAAAGAACTACTATATAACAAACGCTCGTCCTTTTGACATCTTCTACTTCTGGGGCGTGCTGTTTTTCACCTGCATACTGGCTATTGTACTTCAGCACCTGTATAATTTTATTGGGGCAGAAGCACACAAGCACTTCCGCCCCAATCGTTCAAACCTATAACGCTTTTCCTTTTACATTTCCTGCATCATGATGCGGATGCGGTCTTGCATTTCCTTCTTATTCTTCGGCTTCCAGACCTGCGGCTTTGGCGGCTTGCGCCGCTGTACCGAATAGGCCAGCGGCAGCAGCCGCAGCGCCATCGTGCACCAGAAAGAAAAGGATGTGTTGTCCGTAAGGTATGTCATTGTCATGTAGCTGAGATTGCTCAGGTACAGCAACGCGGTGTCCTCATCCGCGTAATGCATCCAGAAGATCGGCGTAATGATATATTGGATGCCCGTCCAGAACACAAAACCGGGAAAGCCCATTTCCACAAACACCTTTAAGATGTCGTTGTGGAAAGGAAAAGGCTCGTTAATGATTCCTGCATTATACCAACCGGTAACAATAGTATCCACAAACTCAAAGCCATGCCCGCAATAGGTGATAGAATAGGTATAATAGTCGTTAGCAAGACTCCACAGATAATCACGGCCCATCATATCAATGCCTGCCATGTTCAGGATTCTTGAAACGGTTCCGTTCCGGACCGCGTAAATATACAAAAAGAAAAACACGACCCACGCAACGCCCCACAGAGTGAGCAGCTTCTTTTTATCTTTGAAACGGCGGACGATCAGCGCCACAAAAATAAACAGCACCACCGCCGGAATGGCGATACGCTTCATGCCTACAAAAAAGAAAAACGTACAAGCTGCAAGCAGGCGACGGCGGCGGCGTTTTTCCTGTTTTGTGTCATGCGGGGCAAACACTGCATAATAAAGCACCAGCTGACCAAACACAAAGGTAAGATCGTGTATTTCCAGCCTGATGGCATAACCCTCTGCGTCGCCAAAGGTCACCAGACACTGCACAAGCGACTGGATGCTTGCTGAAAGACCATAGGTCGGGATTTCCAGAACCATGATGGCTGCGTTTGCCAGACACGCCGCAATGGCAAACAGATCGATCGTCTTTGACCCCAGCAGAAATACTCCGCTCACCGCTGTCAGAATTGAAATACTCTGGAACATCAGCTTGGAGCAGGCCCGGATCATCGTGGAGATTGCGCTGAAGTCCATCAGCCAGATAACAATGGACCACAAGAACAGCATCGCGATCAGGGACATATAGACTAGTGCAGGCCAGAACACCTTTTTTACTCGTTCCAGATCCGGGTATATGAATCCATAGACAATTGCCATGCCGATAACACCCGCAGTAATAATCTTAGGCAGACCACCCAAAATGCTCTGCAGGGTTTTCCAGTCACCAAGCGCTGCCAGTGCGATAAAACCCACATAGCAGATGCAGATCAGCTTTTGCCAGAAGGGGCTATCCTTATAAAATACGGAAGACGGCGATTTTTGAGAATAATCCCGCTTGACAATGATCTCAGACAATGTGCGCACGCGCTGTTTCTCCTCTTTTGTCGGTTCTATAGCGATAGTTTTCTTATAAACTCAATTATATGTTTCTGCCGGCGCTTTGTCAATTGCACCATCAGGCAGAGACAGCAAAAGGGTCATCGCTGTGCCGATGACCCTTTTGCTATTTCTTTTATATCGCGCCCAAGCGCATTTTAAAGTCCTGATAACCGAAGTGCACCAGCTCCCGGCAGCTGCCGTCTGCGCCCAGCAGCCAGATGGGCGGCAGGGGCATCCCGTTGAAGGTGTTATTCTTGCAGGTGGTGTAGATGGCCATATCGCCAAAGATGAGCTTATCCCCCTCGGTAAGAGGAACGTCAAAGCTGTAATCCCCGACGATATCCCCCGCAAGGCAGGTGGGGCCGCCCAGCCGGACGGTGCACGCCTTCTCCCCTGCCTCACCGGCATCCAGCAGCGGCGGGCGGTAGGGCATCTCAATGACGTCCGGGGTGTGGCAGGCTGCGGACATATCCAGAATGGCAAGGCTGGTATCTCCATTGTGCAGCGTGTCCAGCACAGTGGTAACCAGATAGCCCGCGTTCAGCGCCCAAGCCTCGCCGGGCTCCAGATACACCTGCACGCCGTACTTCTGCCGCACCGACAGGATGCAGCTTTCCAGCGTAGCAAGGTCGTAGCCCGGACGGGTGATGTGATGTCCCCCGCCGAAGTTGAGCCACTGCATCTTGGGCAGCAGGTCTGCAAATTTTTCCTCCACCGCTGCCAGCGTCACCGCCAACGCATCCGCGTCCTGCTCGCACAGGGTGTGGAAGTGCAGACCGTCCAGCAGGGCGGGCAGTTCCGGGTGCGCCGCCACGGCGGCGTCCCACTGGGCACGGGTGGTGCCCAGACGGCTGCCGGGGGCGCAGGGGTCGTAGATTTCGTGGCCTTCCTGCGTAGAGCACTCCGGGTTGATGCGCAGACCAATGCTTTTGCCCGCTGCCTTTGCCGCCGGGCCGAACTTTGCCAGCTGGCTGGGCGAGTTGAACACGATATGGTCAGCGTATTGCAGTAATTCCTCAAACTCGTCTGCCCGGTAGGCGGCGCAGAACACATGGTTCTCCTTCTCCGGCAGCTCTTCCCTGCCCAAGCGGCTCTCGTACAGGCCGCTGGCCTCGGTACCCGCCAGATAGGGTGCCAGCACCGGGTAGACATTGAAGTTGGAAAAAGCCTTCTGCGCCAGCAGAATGCGGCAGCCAGTGCGCTGCTGCACACCCAGCAGAATTTCGCCGTTGCGGCGCAGCTGGGCTTCGTCCAGCAGATAGCAGGGGGTGGGCAGGCGGTGCAGCTGCTCCTCGGACAGGTTTGCCAGCCCCGCAAAGGGCGGGCGGCTGTCGCGCACCCGCATCAGTCCACCAGAGCCGGGTCGTGGCTCTCGGAGCGGGGCAGGCCGTACTTGTCCAGTGCATCCAGATACGGATCGGGATCAAACTCCTCTACGGTGTGCACACCCTTGGTGTTCCACTTGCCGGTGAGCAGCATCAGCGCGCCGCACATGGCGGGCACGCCGGTGGTGTAGCTGATGGCCTGAGAGCCTACTTCCTTGTAGCACTCCTGATGGTCACAGACGTTGTAGATGTAGTAGGTCTTATCCTTGCCGTCCTTTTTGCCGGTAAAGATGCAGCCGATGTTGGTCTTGCCCTTGGTGCGGGGGCCAAGGCTGGCGGGATCCGGCAGCAGCGCCTTGAGGAACTGGATGGGCACGATCTCCTGCCCGTTGAAGTTGACAGGGGTGGTGGACAGCATTCCCACGTCCTCCAGACAGCGCATATGATCCAGATAGCTCTGACCAAAGGTCATGAAGAAGCGGATGCGCTTTGCCTCCGGGATGTTCTTTGCCAGAGACTCGATCTCCTCGTGGTGCAGCAGGTACATATCCTTGTCGCCCACCTGATCGAAGTTGTACTCCCGCTTGATGCTCATGGCCGGGATCTCCACCCAGTGGCCGTTCTCCCAGTAGCTGCCGGGAGCGGACACCTCGCGCAGGTTGATCTCGGGGTTGAAGTTGGTGGCAAAAGCATAGCCGTGGTCGCCGCCGTTGCAGTCCAGAATGTCGATGGTGTCGATGGTATCGAACTCATGCTTTTTGGCGTAGGCGCAGTATGCCTGGGTCACACCCGGGTCAAAGCCGCTGCCCAGCAGGGCGGTCAGGCCGGCTTCCTCGAACTTTTTGGCGTAGGCCCACTGCCAGCTGTAATCAAAGTAAGCAGAGAAGCCGGCCTCCTTGCAGCGCTTCTCGTAGATGGCGCGCCACTCCGGGTCGTCGGTGTTCTCGGGCTCATAGTTGGCGGTGTCCATATAGTTGACGCCGCAGGCAAGGCAGGCGTCCATGATGGTCAGATCCTGATAAGGCAGGGCGATGTTCATTACCAGATCGGGCTGGTAAGCCTTGATCAGGGCGATGACCTCTTCCACCTTGTCTGCGTCCACCTGTGCGGTGGTGATCTTGGTGGCGGTGGTGGGAGCCAGCTCGGCAGCCAGCTTATCGCACTTTGCCTTGGTACGGCTGGCGATGCAGATCTCGGTGAACACCTCGGGCACCTGGCAGCACTTATGGATGGCAACGGAGGCCACGCCGCCGCAGCCGATGATCAGAACTTTGCTCATATCGGTTACTCCTTTATCTGTAAAATGGTAGTTTCGTATTTATACCTGAAAGCCCGGCCAGCCCTTGTCCAGCGCGATCAGGGTCTCGCGCAGCACCTTGCAGGCGGTGGCGGTGGAAACGCCGGTGGTGTCCAGCGTGGGAGCCAGCTCGTTCAGGTCTGCACCGATGATGTTGGCCTTGGTCACAGTGCGGATGGCATCCAGCAGCTGCAAAAAGCTTACGCCGCCGGCCTCTGGGGTACCGGTACCCGGGAAGCAGGAGGGGTCAAGGCAGTCCAGATCGATGGTCAGATACACCGGCACCTTGCTCTCGCACAGCTGTGCGGTCAGCTCGGCAAGACCGGTAAAATCAAACTTGTGCATCTCGGTGTGCTGGGCAGCAAACTCGAACTCTGCCCGGTCTCCGCTGCGGATGCAGAACTGATGGATACGGCCATCCCCTACCAGCTCGTGGCAGCGGCGCAGCACACAGGCGTGGCTCAGCTTCGCGCCCAGATAATCGTCCCGCAGGTCGGCATGGGCATCGAAGTGGACGATGTGCAGGTCGGGATATTTCTTCACCGCAGCCCGCACCGCGCCCAGCGTGACCAGATGCTCGCCGCCCAGCAGCAGCGGGAACTTGCCATCCTTCAAAATTTCCTCTGCCCGGGCCTCGATATCGGCCAGCGCCAGCTCGCTGGAGCCGAAGCACAGCTCCAGATCGCCGCTGTCGAACACGTCAAAATCGGTCAGGTCGGCGTTCTGGTAGGGGCTGTAAGTCTCCAGACCATAGCTCTCGTGCCGGATAGCCGCCGGGCCGAACCGTGCGCCGGGGCGGTAGCTGGTGGTGGAATCGTAAGGTGCACCGTACAGCACGATGCTGGCGGCGCGGTAGCTGCTGTCGCAGCCGATAAAGTTCTCAACGTTGGGGTGCATCAGTGTTCCTCCACTTCCCGCAGCATCTCCTCCAGAAAAGCCGGCAGGTAGAATGCTCCGATATGCAGTTTTGTGGTGTAGTAGCGGGTGCGCATATTCAGCGCCTTCCACGACTCTGCGTCCAGATCATCAATGGGATGATATTTTTTACTTGCAAAGCCGAACAGCCAGTACCCCGCCGCAAAGGTGGGGATATGTGCCTGATACACCCGGCTGATGGGGAAGGTGGACGCAATGCGCTTGTGGCTGCGCTGCATGGCGCTGGCATCTTCGGCGTAGAAGGGGCTGCCCTGCTGGTTGACCATGATGCCATCCTCTTTCAGGGCGTTGAAGCAGCTGCCGTAGAACTCGCGGGTGAACAGACCCTCGGAGGGGCCGAAGGGGTCGGAGGAGTCCACGATGATCAGGTCGTACTCTTCCTCGCAGCGGCGGATATACTTCAAGGCGTTCTCAAAGTAGATATGCACCCGGCGGTCATCCATACGGCAGGCATTGCCGGGCAGATAGGCGCGGCAGGCTTCCACCACCTGCGGGTCCATCTCCACAAGGTCGATGCGCTCCACACGGTCGTAGCGGGTCAGCTCCCGCACCACGCCGCCATCGCCGGCGCCGATGACCAGAATATCCTTGGCTTCCTTGTGCACCGCCATGGGCACATGGACGATCATTTCATCGTAGATGAACTCGTCGCGCTCGGTCAGCATCACGTTGCCGTCCAGCGTGAGCACCCGGCCGAACTCCGGGGTCTCAAAGATATCAATGCGCTGGTAATCGCTCTGCTTGGAGTAGAGCTGTTTGTTCACCCGGATGCTGTGCTTCACATCCGGGGTGTGAAACTCTGAAAACCAAAATTCCATCTTTTTCCCTCCTTATGCCAGAACATTCAGGTGCAAAATTTCAGGGTCCTCCGGGCCGGTCATGCTGCAGCCCTTGGCCTTGGCGTACTCGATATAGTTCAAAATCTCCTTGGTGATGCGCTCGCCGGGTGCAAGGATGGGGATGCCCGGGGGATAGCACATGACGAACTCGCTGCACACCATGCCCTCGGTCTCCCGCAGGGGCAGGCTCTTTTTGGGGGCGTAGAAGGCCTCCTGCGGGCTGGCGGCCACCACGGGGTCGATGTATTCCTGACTCAGCAGACCCGAGCCGTCGGTGCGGTAGCGGCGCTTGATCTCGGCCAGTGCACTGACCAGGCGCTCCACCTCCTGCGGACGGTCGCCGATGGACAGGTAGGCAAGGATGTTGCCGATATCGCCGAACTCGATCTGAATATCGTACTCATCGCGCAGGATATCGTAGACCTCAATGCCGGCAAGACCGATATCCAGCGTATGGACGCTGAGCTTGGTGGTGTCGAAATCAAAGACGGAATCACCGTTGCACAGTTCCTTGCCAAAGGCGTAGTAACCGCCTACGGCGTTGATCTCCTCGCGGGCATACTCGGCAATGTCCGCCACCTGATGGAACACCTGCCGTCCCCGCAGCGCCAGATTGCGGCGGGAGATATCCAGACTGGACATCAGCAGATAGCTGCCGGAGGTGGTCTGGGTCAGGTTGATGATCTGGCGCACATAGCCCTGATGCACATTGGGGCCGATGAGCAGCAGGCTGGACTGGGTCAGGCTGCCGCCGCTCTTGTGCATGGACACCGAGGCCATATCTGCACCTGCCGCCATGGCAGACACCGGCAGGCCGCCGCCAAAGTAGAAGTGGGTGCCGTGGGCTTCATCCGCAAGGCAGAGCATTCCGGCGTCGTGCGCCATTTTTACGATGGCACGCAGATCGGAGCAGATGCCGTAGTAGGTGGGGTTATTCACCAGCACAGCCACGGCGTTGGGGTGCTCCTTGATGGCCTTTGCCACCTGTTCCCGCTTCATGCCCAGCGAGATGCCCAGACGCTTATCCACCTCCGGGTTCACATACACCGGCACAGCGCCGCACAGCACCAGCGCGTTCAGCACGCTGCGGTGCACATTGCGGGGCAGAATGATCTCATCACCCCGCTTGCAGGCGGTAAGCACCATACTCTGCACACTGCTGGTGGTGCCGCCTACCATTAAAAAGGCGTGTGCCGCACCAAAGGCATCGGCGGCAAGCTCCTCAGCTTCCCGGATGACCGACACCGGGTGGCAGAGGTTATCCAGCGGCTTCATACTGTTCACGTCCACGCCCACGCACTGCTGACCCAGAAAAGCGGTCAGCTCCGGGTTGCCGCGGCCCCGCTTGTGACCGGGCACGTCAAAGGGCACCACCCGCATCTGCCGGAACCGCTCCAGCGCCTCGTAGATGGGCGCACGGCGCTGATCCAGCCGGGAACGTGCTTTGTTCTCGTTCATCTTTTCCTCCGTCCCTGTTCTCTTTTTGCACAACAAAAAAGCGCAGACACTGCACAAATGTGCAGACCTGCGCTTGGAAAAGCTTTTTCCGCGCTGACAAAGCACCCAGCCTTAAATGCCGGTGCTGCGCGTTATTCGCGATCCAAAAAGACGGGGTGATGAGAGTCTATATAGCAACTACACTTTTACTACTCTTATTGACCGTTTCACAAGTCTGCGCATAGGCTGCGCAATTTCATGGTTGTAAAGGAACCAACTTATAAAATTTAGAGCTTTGCCGCAGGGGCAGCCGCTGCTTCTAATCAAAACAGCAGTGCTGCGGCACGCAAGCCAACGCAAGGTTTGAAACCTGTTTCATCGTTGTCTCGCAGTAACTCAATCAATAATGGCAGCTTGCGCCGCCGGTCGGCAGTGGACCCGGCTGTCCGTATGGCCTTAGCCCCGTTGGGCGGTCCCGAGTAAATTGCTTTGAAAAGACTCTGCAAGGCGGTGTCTCTCAAAATCAACAAAAGAATAACATGATTCGCCTTTTCTGTCAACTAAAACTTTTTGGCAGACAGCCTTTTCCATGCAGAAAAGACTGTTTTGTGCAAAAACATCCCGCTGAACCCGCAAAAAGGACAGCCGCATCGTTTGGTGCAGCTGTCCTTTGCTCTGGTTATTCTGCGCTGTATGCGCTGCCCATGATCCACGGGTTACTTGCGGAATATTTCGCGTGGTTGCGCAGGTAAGTGACCCATGCGCCGTAGCCGTTGCCGGCCGAAAGGTGCACGCCGTCCGGTGCAGCGATCATCTCTTTCAGGTTGCCCTCGCCGTCAGCCAGTGTCTCCCACAGATCCAGATAAACGCAGCCCTTGCTGGCAGCCAGCTGCGCCAGCTGCTCATTGACGCCGCGCAGCACGTCCGAGGCAAGACCCGGCTTTTTTTCCGCTGCCGCAGGCCGTACCGGCGGGATGGACTGTACATAAATAATGCAGTCCTCGCCCAGCGTCTGGCGCAGCTCGTCCAGCATCTGTCCGTAGTATGCCAGAAAACGGTCCGCAGCGCCCAAGGTGGTCAGGGTGTTGGTGCCCAGCAGGATATACAGCTTTTTGGGCTGCGCCGCTGCCAGCACATCCAGCGCCACCTCCTGACCGCGGGTGGGGCTCTTGACGGCGGCGCGGTTGACAATGGCGTCCGGCCCTACACCCGTATAGCCGCAGATGAGCGCGCCGCTCAGATTGATCTGATAGTCCGAAAAGCCCACCGTCAGGCTGTCGCCCAGAAAGGCAGCGTCCGAAAAATAGCTCAGATCCACCTGACCGCAGGTCGGCTGCCGGATGACACTGGCGTCATAAGCCTTAATGGTATAGGCCCCGTCGGTCTGCCGGGCGGGGCCGAAGCTTTCCAGCTGTACCGCCTGCGCCGTGCCGCTGTCCCCTGCTGCGCTCTCGCTGCCGGAGTCCGTCTCGCCCTGCATGGGCAGCGGCGCCAGAATGTTTTGCGCAATGCCGCCCGCGCTGGTCTGCGGGGTGCTGTCCTCCGCCGCTGTTCCCTTTTCCAGAATGGCGGTCACCGCATAGGCGACCAGCAGGATGGCCACAATGACCCCCGCCAGCCGCAGCTTGCCGCCGATGCCCCCGCCCGTGCGCCGCCGGGGTGCCGAATGATACTCGTGTGAAATGCCCATATTCTCTGTCCAGCTTTCTGCATTTATCCCAACAGGCAGGTACTTCTGCCCGGTATTTTTGGAGTGCGCACCCATTTTATCATATTTTTTTTGCCTGTGCAACCAATTGGGTCTTGCATACAACAGGCAAAACAGGTACAATAGGATTGCAGCTTATTTTGCACATTTTACAAAAAGCGAATACACAAGCTGCAAATATTTTTGTGTCAGTTGCGGCAGGCGGCTGTTTTGCCGTTCCGGTCTGTTGGCAGTGCAGGGTCGACAGACTACTTTACCGGACGGTGCGGAAAACCGTTTGCCCGGCAGCGATACATTTTAAATGATCTGAAGGAGGTTTCCATGGCCAAGAATATCATCATTGGTCAGAGCGGCGGCCCTACCGCCGTGATCAACTCCAGCCTTGCGGGCGTATACAAAGCCGCCCGCAGTCTGGGTGCAGACAAGGTGTACGGCATGAAGTACGGCATCGAAGGTCTGCTCAAGGAGGAGCTGCTGGAGCTCAACGTTCTGCTGGACGACCGCATGAGCATCGAGCTGCTCAAGCGCACCCCGTCCAGCTATCTGGGCAGCTGCCGCTTCAAGCTGCCCGACCCGGACACCGATGCCACCCCGTTCGTCAAGCTGTTCACCCTGTTTGACAAGTACGACATCTGCGCCGTGTTCTACATCGGCGGCAACGACTCGATGGATACCATCGCGAAGTTGTCCCGCTACGGGCAGCAGGTGGGCAGCAGTGTGCGGTTCATCGGTGTGCCCAAGACCATCGACAACGATCTGTGTCTTACCGACCACACCCCCGGCTACGGCTCTGCCGCAAAGTACATTGCCACCATCTTAAAGGAAGTCATCCGCGACTCCTCGGTTTACAACATCCGCAGCGTGACGGTGGCCGAGATCATGGGCCGCCACGCTGGCTGGCTGGCTGGTGCGGCCTGTCTGGCAGGCGGCGAGGACTGTGAAGGCCCCGACCTGATCCTGCTGCCGGAAGTGCCCTTTGATCAGGATAAGTTCCTTGCCCGGGTGGACGAGCTGCAGCGGGTAAAGTCCAACGTTATCATCGCAGCCAGCGAGGGCGTAAAGACCGCAGACGGCACTTACCTGTGCGATCTGGTTTCCACCGCCGGGCAGCTGGACGCCTTTGGTCACAAGGCCATCCTCAGCGGCACCAGCCGTTACCTTTCGGAGCTCATCCACGACAAGCTGCAGTGCAAGAGCCGCGCCATCGAGTTCTCCACCCTGCAGCGCTGCGCCAGCCATCTGGCCAGCCGCACGGATGTGAACGAGGCCTACGCCGTTGGCGGTGCCGCTGCCGCTGCTGCCTTTGCGGGCGAGAGCGGCCGCATGATCGCCCTCAAGCGCGTTTCCAACTACCCGTACCAGTGCATCACCGAGTCTGTGGATGTGCAGCAGGTGGCAAATCTGGAAAAGAAAGTCCCGCTGGAATGGATCACTCCGGACGGGATGCAGGTGACCGAAGCCTTTGAGGAGTACGCCCGTCCGCTGATCCTGGACGAGGTAACTCCTGTGTATGTGAACGGTACCCCCCGCCACATCCGTCTGTGATCTCCCTTTCCCTTCCGCGTCTGTTTTCGTGCAACTGCACGTTTTTATAGCCGAAACAGAAAAAACAAAAAAGGAGAAATCATCATGGGAAAAAACGCAATCGTCGGTCAGTCCGGCGGCCCCACCTCTGTCATCAATGCCAGTCTGGCGGGTGTCTTTGAAAGCTGCAAGAACCGCGGCGCAGACATCGTGTACGGTATGTGCAACGGTGTTGCCGGTCTGCTGGAGGAGCGGGTGGTGGATCTTTCCACCCTGCTGACCGATGACCTGGACATCGAGCTGCTCAAGCGCACCCCGTCCAGCTTTCTGGGCAGCTGCCGCTACAAGCTGCCCGACTGGCGGGATGACGAGGCGGTGTACAAAAAGCTGTTCGCCATTCTGGAAAAGCTGAACATCGGCTACTTCTTCTACATCGGCGGCAACGACTCCATGGACACCATCGGCAAGCTGGCAGACTACGGCCAGCGCGTTGGCAGCGACATCCGCTTTATGGGCGTGCCCAAGACCATCGACAACGACCTGATGGTCACCGACCACACCCCCGGTTACGGCTCTGCGGCCAAGTACATCGGCGTTGTGATGAAGGAGATCATCCGTGACGCCACCGTGTACGGCACCAAGTACGTCACCGTGGTGGAGATCATGGGCCGCAACGCCGGCTGGCTGACCGCCGCTGCCGCACTGGCCAAGAGCGACGATTGCGAGGGCGTGGACATGATCTGCCTGCCCGAAGTTCCCTTCAATGTGGAGCGCTTTGTGGAAAAGGTGCGTGTGATGCAGGAAAAGAAGCCCAGCATCGTCATTGCTGTTTCCGAGGGCGTAAAGCTGGAGGACGGCCGCTATGTCTGTGAGCTGGCTGACGACGTGCACGCAGTGGACGCTTTCGGCCACAAGGCACTGACCGGTACTGCACGGTATCTGGCCAATGTGGTTGCCCGCAATCTGGACACCAAGACCCGCTGCATCGAGCTTTCCACCCTGCAGCGCTGCGCCGGTCACCTGACCAGCCGCACCGACATCACCGAAGCCTATCAGGTAGGCGGTGCCGCTGCCAAGGCAGCCTTTGAGGGCGTTACCGGGCAGATGGTGGCGCTGAAGCGCATCTCCAACAACCCCTACCAGTGCACCACCGAGCTGCATCCCATCAGCGAGGTCGCCAACTTGGAAAAGAAGGTTCCCCTGAGCTGGATGAACAGCAACCACACCCAGATGACCGAGGACTTCTTGGACTACGCCCGTCCGCTGATCCAGGCCGAGCTGACCCCGCTGTACATCGCCGGTCTACCGCACCATATCTACATGAAGAACCAGAAGTGATCTTCTCCTGACCTGTTTTTGTCAGGCTGAAAAGCCCTCCCGCCCGGACGCTGTAAAGCACACCCGGACGGGAGGGCTTTTGTGTTTGCTGCATTTCTTTCTTATTTTTTGCGCTCAGCCCAAATTATGGGTTGACAAACCGCGTTTTCAGTGGTAACATATACAAGCAGTCCGCACGGCTGTAAAAAAGAATATGGGCGTGTTCCCGAGTGGCCAATGGGGACAGACTGTAAATCTGCTGCTTTCAGCTTCGGTGGTTCGAATCCACCCGCGCCCACCAAACAAGAAAAATCCGAACCTGTTTCCGATTGGAGAAGGGTTCGGATTTTTCGTTTTCTTCGGGTACAACAATGAAGGCTCCCGTGGACGGCGTAAAACTCCGATACCTTGTCATAGACCGTAACCACACAATAAGCGTTTGGAGGACACGATGATGAAGTACGATGCAAGAGCCTGTTCGTTCAACATGGATACCGGGTGCGTGGAGCTGCTGCTCCGGGATGGGAGAAAAATTTCCATTGACTGCACCGGGGTCGAGGATGCGCTGGATGTGACCGTGGCGCAGAGGTCGGAGTTGGATTATCTCATCTATAACGACCCGCTGGCGTATGCCGAACTGATTTTGAACGGAAACCCGAAGGAGTATCTGAAAAACGCAGCCGGAAGCCACGGACTGGAAGATTAAGGGCAAAAAAATAAGAGGTGTGCCCAAGCGGACACACCCCGGTAAGAAACATCTATGTAAAGCAGGGCGTTCCCTTCTCTGGGAGCGTCCTGCTGTTTTTATGCTGCAACAGGCAATGCTTGTAGAGATTCCTGCTCTTTCAGCCATTCCTCGTATTCACGCTGGCCTTCCTCGCTGTTGAAAAACTCAACCATGGAGGGATAAAAGCAACGTGCAAGGGTCTTGATTGCTTCATCCGGGTAGCCGGATTTGTTTGACTTCTTCTTTTTGTTCAAGTGGTATCCTCCGAAAATCAAAGTTCCATATCCTGCCCACGCTTGCGGTTTCGCTGCGGCACATTCATGGTGCGCTCCTGCTTGGGGGCAAGAATCTTTTCCAGAAAGCCGCGCACCAGTTCAGGTGCATGGTGGAGCGCATCCAGATAGGGCTTCACTTCATACCAGAGTTCATGATACTTTTGACCCCAATGAGCAGCTTCCTTCTTGGCGGTGGAAAGTTCTTCTTTCAGGCGGCGGTTCTCCACATCCATCATATAGCCGTGGTCAGCCTGTTTTTTTAGTTTGGAAAATTCTTCTTCGGTCAGCGAGTAGTTGCCGAGAAAGGTGCGCTTGCCGATATAATCCAGATCACGCGCATGAATGAGGGCTTCTTTTGTGAGCGTGGCCTTTTTCTGCACAGCGGCAAGTTCCTTTTCGGTCTTGGAGAGGGTTTTGTTGGTTTGGGTGAGGTGCTGCTCTTTCTGGTCAATCTGGGCGGTCAGGCTGTCCAGCCGTTCCTGCTCCCGTTGAACTTTGAACTGTGTGACGGTCAGGTGTTCTTCGGTGCTGCCGCGCTCGCCGCGCTCGCCGCGCTCTACATCGGTGTACCCGGCATTGTGCATATAGTTGAAGAAATCGTCTTGCAGGATGCTGTACGACTTCTTCAGGACTGGCTTGCCGTTCTTTTGCAAAACAGGCTTTCCGGCATCGTCCAGCAGGGGCTTGGACGCCCACTTCTTGCTCCGGCTGACCTGCATGACGGTCTCCTTGACTGTGCCGACCAGTGCCTTGTCCTTGCAGCGTTTCGACCAGAGGATTTGCTTTTCCACCACAGGCACATAGACCACATGAAGATGGTAGTGGTAGACCTCCCGGCCTAATGCTTCGGTCATGGCGCGGTTGATCTCATCGGCGTGCATGACAGCCGAGAGAATATACTGCTCACCGCCCACGATTTGAACGGCTGCTTTGTAGGCATCTGCATAGAACTGCTTGGCGAACTCGTAGCCACCGTGATTGTCAAAATAGGCCGAGTTGACATCAAAGACAAGCTCACAGTAGTGGGTAGCATCCGGCTTCAAGCCGCGCGTGGAGATGGTTTCGGCGGCTTCCAGTTGGGCGAATAGGTCGGTGTAGCTGGCGGTTGGCTTTTTGAAGTGGACGTTCCATGAGGTGCGCTGGGGGATAATGTCGGGGTTCCGATAGCTGTCCTTTTCGCGCTCGTTGTGCTGCTGGGTGTTGCCAACGGCTTTGTCTGAAACGGCGAGATTTCGGACACTGGTGCGGTCAATACCATCATTTCTTGCCAAAGGGCATCCCTCCTTTCAAGGTTCATCGAGAGGTGACG